>Ga0081540_1000292_pt1 | contig 52588 bp, 46 predicted proteins | sample TabmetS2T1R1_FD_71024 | JGI IMG/M metagenome (GOLD analysis project Ga0081540, IMG submission 71024) | Tabebuia heterophylla rhizosphere microbial communities from the University of Puerto Rico - S2T1R1 | ecosystem: Host-associated > Plants > Roots > Rhizosphere ...
CACGTGCGGCTGGGCGAGATGTTCAACCCGGTGTTCTTCATCGGCACCGCGTTCGCGATCCACGGCGACACCGACGTGCCGCTGGCCCCGGTCTCGCACGGCTGCGTGCGGATCCCGATGGACATCGCGCACTTCTTCCACAAGCTGGTCAAGGTCCCGGGCGAGCGGGTCTACATTCGTTAGCGGGGCTCCGCTAGCCGGGCTGGGCGACCACGGCGAGGACCGCGCCGGCGATCATGAACGGGCCGAACGGGATGGGCTGTTTCCTGCCCGCGCGCCGGCTCACCAGAAGCGCCCCGGCGAACACCCCGCCGAGCAGGAAGCCGGCGAAGCCGCCCGCGAGCAGCAGGCGCCAGCCGAACCAGGCCAGCAGCGTGCCCAGGCTCGCGGCCAGCTTGACGTCGCCCAGGCTCATCCCGGACGGGCTGATGACCATCAACAGTAGGTAGAAGCCGGCCAGCGCGAGCCCGCCCAGCAGCGCGCGGACCAGCGCGGACCAGGACCCTTGGGTCCCGCCGACCGCGGCGGCGGCTAGCAGGAGCACCGCCGTGCCCGCGTAGGCGGCCCCGGTGAGCGGGTCGGGCAGCCGCTGGACGGCGAGATCGGTGCAGGCCAGCGGGACGGCGCAGGCCGCTAGCCAGCAGGCCGCGGCCAGGACCAGCATCAAGTAGCCGGGGTGGCCGGGGTGGACGCGGGCCGCGAGGCCGCCGAGCAGCACCGCGGTGACGGCGCCGGCGGCCAGCGCGGGCGGGCGGGGCGAGATGTCAAGCCGGGCGATGACCGCGCGCTGCGGCCAGCCGGCCAGCAGGCCGGCGGTGGCCAGGGACGCGATCAGCGCCGGGTTCACCCGACTGATTCCGGCTGCTCGGGGGCGTGGACCAGGGCCAGCGAGCGGGACAGCTCGATGCAGCCGGCGGCTATCGCGAGGACCGCGACGATCTCGACGGCGAGCAGCCACCCGCCGGTCTGCACATCCTCGCCGAACACCGTGACCCCGTAGCAGGCGCTGATCAGCGCGTCGCCCAGGGTGAGCGGCGGCTGGACGGCGATCAGCGAGCCGGCCTGCAGCGCGTTCTGCAGCATGAACAGCGCGCCGACCCCGGCGATCGCGGTCCCGTACAGCTCCCAGGTGCTGAAGAACGCGCCGATGCCCTGGTCCAGCGCGGCCACCGCGCTCTTCAGCAGCGTCGCGGTTAGCGCGTACCCGCAGGCGGCGGCCAGTCCCCACAGCGCGGCGCGGGCGTTGCCGCGGGCCCGGAGGCCCGCACCGATCACCACGACCTCGAAGGCACCGGTGACGATCAGGACCAGCACCCAGACACCGATGCTGGCGCGTGTCCCGCCGCCAGACGGCGCGGCGGCCGCCAGTCCGAGGCCAAGGGATACCGTGACCAGGGCAACGGCCGTCCAGGTCGTCCGCGGCAGCTTGCGCCGGGCCAGCCTGCTCGCCACCAGCAGGGTGAACGGCAGCTCGATGATGAAGATCGGCTGCACCAGGGCGACCGGCCCGGTGGCCAGCGCGATGGCCTGGCACACCGAGGCCAGCACGACCATGCCGATGCCGGCCAGCCACACCTTGTGCTTGAACAGGTAGGCGAACAGGGACAGGTGCAGGGTCTTGGCGGCAGGGGCGGTCGAGGCGGCCATCCGCTGCAGGACCGACGCCAAGCCGTTGAACAGCGCCGTCAGCAGCGCGAACAAAACCGACACCACCGCGGCATCTTAGCAGCGTGGCTGTTTAACGCCCGGGTCAGGAGGCCGGCCCGGCCACACGGAAGATGCGCAGCTGCAGGGCCAGCGTCGCGTAGTAGCCGACCAGCGCGGACAGCTCGACCAGGGCCCGCTCGCCGAGCACCGCCACCGCGGTGTCGTACTCCTGGTCGTCCAGGTCGGCCCCCGGGCCGGTCAGCGCCCGCACGACCGAGTAGGCGACCTGCTCCTGCTTGTCGGCGAAGCCGGGATCCTCACCGGCCCGCAGCGCCTCGATCTCCGCGTCGGTGAGCCCGGCGTCCCGACCGAGCAGTTCGTGCGAGTCACGCTCGTACGCGCTGTCCCAGGCCTGCGCCACCACCAGGATCGCCGTCTCCCTGACCCGGGGGGCCAGCTCGGTGCGGAACCTGATGGCAGTGCCGAGTTCTTGCAGCGCGTGCCCGACGGACGGGGCGTAGAGCATCGCGTTGAACGGGCCGGCCAGGCCGCCGGCGCCGCTGGCAAGGAGGACCGCGCGCGGCCCCTGGCCGCGCGGGCCGCCGAGGATCTCCCGGTACAAGTCCACCTGCTCGGAGGTCATCTCGTCCGAGGAAAGAACGGGGAGGCGCATAGGAGGTATCTGCCCACCGTAGCCGGGGCATGCACCCCGGCACGTTCGGATTAAATGATCTGGCGTTACGCCCGGGTCTGGCTACGGCGGGCGGCGGCCACGGGCGTGACGCATGGACGGGCGGGCCGGCCTGGGTAGCGTGGGATGGCTGGATTCTGGATTAGGGAAGACTGGGGAGAGGAGCGGGCTGTGCTCGTCGCGTTTTCCGTTACGCCGCTCGGCACCGGGGAGGCGGTCGGCGAGGTGGTGGCCGAGGCGGTCCGGGTGGTCCGGGAGAGCGGGCTGCCGAACCAGACCGACGCCATGTTCACCACGATCGAGGGCGACTGGGACGAGACGATGGCGGTGGTCAAGCGGGCGGTGGACGCCGTCGCGGCCCGGGCGCCGCGGGTCAGCCTGGTGCTCAAGGCGGACATCCGGCCCGGCGTGACCGGCGCGCTCACCGCCAAGGTCGAGGCCGTTGAGCGCTACCTGCAGGGGTGACCGGGGCCAGGTGAGCGGGTTAGCCGACGCCCAGGACGCGGAGCAGGGCGGTGACCGCGGCGGCGGCCAGGACGACGACCAGGAAGGGGGCCTTGCGCCAGGCCAGGACGCCGGCGACCAGGACGCCGGCCGGGCGGGCGAAGCCGGAGAAGCCGTGGCCCTCGGTCAGCGCGGTGGTGGCGACCAGGGCGGCCAGCAAGATCACGGCGGCGGCCTCGAGCAGCTTGGCGGCCCGGGGCGGGAACGTGATCCGGGCGCGCAGCAACTGGCCGGACAGGCGCGCGGCGTAGGTACCGGCGGCCAGGATGGCCAGGCCGGCCACGACCAGCGTGGTGGGCTCTTTCATGGCGTCAGCACCACTGCGGCCAGGGCCAGCAGCACCGGCAGCCCGGCGGGCAGGAACGGGGTGGCGGCCAGCGCGATGGCCGCGCCAGCCAGCGCGGCACGCCGCGTCCTGGCGTCCCGCAGGTCCTTGACGATCAGCGCCAGGATCACGGCGGGGAACATCGCGTCCAGGCCGAACGCGTTGGTGTCGTGCACCACGGATCCGATCAGCGCGCCGAGCACCGCGCCGCCGGGCCAGCAGGCCAGCACGCCGAGGCCGCAGGCCCAGTAGGCGGCGCGCTTGGCCGGAAGATCCGGCTGGGCCAGGGCGAAGACGACGCTCTCGTCGTTCATCACGTGGGTCCCGAGCAGCCGGCCCCAGCGCCGGCCGGTCACGCCCGGAGGCAGGGCCAGGCCGTACGGCAGGTGGCGGGAGTTCACCAGCAGGCCGGCCAGGGCCGCGGCGATCGGGCTGCCGCCCGCCGCGACGATCCCGACGAACAGGAACTCCGACGCGCCGGCCAGCACCAGCACGCTCAGCGCGGCCGGCACCCAGAGCGGGAACCCGGAGGCGACCGCGATGGCGCCGTAGGACAGGCCGATGAAGAAAACGGCCAGGCAGGTCAGCCCGATGTCAGCTAGCCCGCGCCGGTCGAGGGTTCGCCATATCGAACGCATGAAGTATATTCTGAACACCCATACCACTGTTCGTCAAACCGAACGGATCGACTTATATGACGAACACCCAGTCAGAGAAGGCGCCGCTGGAGGTCATCGCGGCCTCGCTGCGCCGGGAGCGGCGCCGGACCGGGCTGTCGCTCACCGAGGTGGCCCGCCGGGCCGGGATCGCCAAGTCCACGCTGTCCCAGCTGGAGTCCGGGACCGGCAATCCCAGCGTGGAGACGCTGTGGGCGATCTGCGTCGCGCTGGACGTGCCGTTCTCCCGGCTGCTCGACCCGCCCCGGCCGTACACCCAGGTGATCCGGGCTCACGAGGGTCCGACGATCGCCGCGGCCGAAGCCGATTACCTGGCCACCCTGCTGGCCGCGTGCCCGCCGGGTGCGCGCCGCGACATCTACCGGATCCAGGCTGACCCGGGACAACCGCGGGTGTCCGAGCCGCACAACGCCGGCGTGGTCGAGCACGTGGTGATCGGCGCCGGCCGGGCCCTGGTCGGGGTGACCGGCGAGCCGGCGGAGCTCGCACCGGGCGACTACATCAGGTACCCGGGCGACGTGACGCACGTATTCGAGGCGCTGGAACCGGGGACGCTGGCCGTCCTGCTCTCAGAGCACGTCTAGACCTCGGTTGGGATCTGCTCGATCAGCGCGGCCAGGCCGGCCTCGTCGAGCAGGTCGGCCGGGCGGACGGTCTGGTCGTGGGCCACGTAGTAGAACGCGGCCCGGACGTCGGCCACCGCCACCCCGGCCAGCGCCGCCCAGGCCAGGCGGTAGGCCGCTAGCTGGACGGATACCGCGTGCCGTTCGGCCTCGGACCCTGGCGGACGGCCCGTCTTCCAGTCGACCACGTCGTAGCCGCCCCCGGGGGCGTCGGCGAACACCGCGTCGATCCGGCCGCGGATCAGCCGGCCGCCGATCAGGGTCTCGAACGGCACCTCGACCGCCTGCGGCCAGCGCTCGGCCCACTCGCCCTGCTCGAACCTGGACCGGAGCGCGGCCAGGTCGCCCGCTGCCGTGTCGTCCTCCTCCGGACCGAACAGCGCGTTGTCGTCGATGAGCAGCTGCTGGCCGTACCGCTGCTCCAGCCACTGGTGGAAGGCCGTGCCGCGGCGGGCCTGGCGGGCCGGCGGGCGCGGCATCGGCCGGCGCACCTGCCGGGCCAGCTCGGCCGGGTCCCGGGCCAGCGTCACCAGCGACGACACCGACAGCCTGGCGGGCAGCGGCACCTGGGTCGCGCTCTCGCCGCGGCGCTGCGCCCGCTCGGCCAGCAGCAGGCCGGCGTCCCGCTCCCAGGCCTCGGCGAGTTCCTGGTCCCGGGCCGGGAGGTCGTCCGGAGGCCGCGGGGCGTTCCTGGCCAGAGCCGTCTCCACTAGGGCGGCGGCCTCGCGGACCGCCTCGAAGCGCTGACCCGCCGGGGTGACGGGCCAGTCGGCCGCGTCCACGCCGGCGAGCAGCGGGTTCTCCGCGTCGGGCTCCGGCGCATCGGCCCACGCCGAGACCTCGGCCACGCCGGACTTGCGCACCTCCTCCAGGAACGGCGAGGGTCCCAGCCGGTTGCTGCCGCCCTCGCCCCACCAGTAACCCGAGCAGCCCAGCCAGAACGCGGCCCGGGTGGCGGCCACGTACATCAGCCGGCGCTCCTCGGACAGGTCCCTGGCCGCGCACGCTTCGCCGAAGGTCTCGAGCGAGGCAGCGTCGAGGCCGAGGAGCTCCGGCAGGTCCCCGGCGTCCCCGCGCAAGCCGAACGGGATCAGCCGCGGGTTGTCGGTCCACCGGGTGGACACGCGGGGCCGGGCCGGGAAGACCTGCGACCGCTCCCCCATGGCCAGGCCGGGCACGAACACGGCCGGCCACTGCAGGCCCTTGGCCGCGTGCGCGGTGAGCAGCTTGACCGAGTCCGAGTCGCCGACCCGCCCGGTCTCCAGGCCGAACTCCTCCTGCTGGGCCGCTGTCAGGTAGGCCAGGAACGCGCCCAGGGTCGGCTCGGCGCCCTCGCCGGTGAACGCGTCCGCCACGTCGGTGAAGGCGTCCAGGTCGGCGCGCGCCGCCACCGGGTCCACCCCGGGCCGCGCGGCGACCTCGATGTCCAGGCCGAGCACGCGCTCCGCCTCGGCGGTCAGGTCGGCGAGCGGGCGGCCGATGTGCGCGCGGAGCCGCCGCAGCTCGCCGGCCAGCGCGTGCATCCTGGTGTACCCGGCCCGCGAATAGGCGGCGGGCTCGCCCAGGTCGTCCAGCGCCTCGACCAGGCTGCCGGTCTCCGCGGTCAGGTCGGTGACGGCCTCGGCCAGGGCGTCCTGGGCGTCCTGCTCCACGGCGGCGGCCCGGGTGACCGCCCGGCCGTCGCCCTCGCCGCTGGCCAGGGCGCGGGCGCGGCGGCCGAGCGCGACCAGGTCGCGCGGCCCGATCCGCAAGCGCGGCCCGGTGAGCAGCCGGGCCAGCGCGTCGGAGGCGCCCGCGTCGTGCAGCACCCGCAGCGTGCACACCACGTCCTGTACCTCGGGCACGGCGAGCAGCCCGCCCAGGCCCACCACCTCGACCGGGATGCCGCGGGCCTCCAGCGCGTGCCGCAGCGGCACGAACTGCGAGCGCTTGCGGCACAGCACCGCGATGTCCGACGGCCGCACCTTCGCGGCCAGACCCTCGGGCCACGGCTGCCCGTCGGGCGCGATGCCACGCCCGCCGGCCAGCAGCGCGGCGGCCCGGTCCGCCACCCACTCGGCCTCGTCGAGGATCGTCCCGAGCAGAGCGCAGGTCACCGCGCCCCGCTCGGCCCGGTCCGACGCGGAGGTCAGCCGGGGGACGTCGGGCGCCTCGTACCGCAGTTCGGCCTGGATGGCCGCTGCCGCGTCGAGCACCCGCGCGGAGTTGCGGAAGCTGGTGGACAGCTGCAGCACCGGCGCCGGACCCGTAGACGCCGAGGCGCCGAACGGCCGGACCCGGGCCACCACCGGGAAGTCGGCGGTGAACCGGCGCAGGTTGCCGGCGCTCGCGCCGCGCCAGCCGTAGATGGACTGGCACGGGTCGCCGACCGCGGTCACCGGGTGCCCGCCGCCGAACAGCGAGCGCAGCAGCACCAGCTGGGCGTGGCTGGTGTCCTGATACTCGTCGAGCAGGACGACCTGGTAGCGGGCCCGCTCGGCCGCGCCGACCTCGGGGTGCCTGCTGGCGATCCTGGCCGCCAGCGCCACCTGATCCCCGTGGTCCAGCACCTCGCGGGCGGCCTTGGCCGCCGCGTACCGGCTGACCAGCGGCAGAAGCTGCTCCCGGGCGCGCTGGGTGGTGATTATCTTCCGAACGGCCGCATTGATACGCCCCGGCAACGCGTCGTGCTCGGCCGTGAGCCAGCGACCGACGGCGGTGATGTCGCTCGTGTCGCGCAGGTGCTCGGCGAGGTCGCCGGCCAGCTCGAGCACGGCCGCCGTGACCGTCTGCGGCGTCCAGATGATCTCGTCCATCGGCCCGTCGTAGGCCGCCACGATCTGCGCCGCGAGCTGCCAGGACAGGGCGGGGGTGATCAGCCGCATGGACGGCTCGAGGCCTTCGCGCAGGGCGTTGTCGCTGACCAGCCGGCCCGCGTAGGCGTGATAGGTGCCGATCACCGGATCCCCGCCGAACGGGTCCTCGGTGTCCGCAGTGCCCTGCTTATCCGGGCCCGGCTTGTTCGTGCCGGGCAGCTTGGTGTCCGCGCGGCGCAGCCGCTCCAGGCGGGAGCGCACCCGGTCGGCGAACTCGGCCGCGGCCTTCCTGGTGAAGGTCAGGCCGAGCACCCGGTCCGGGCGGACCATCCCGTTGGCGACCAGCCAGACCATCCGGGCCGCCATCGTCTCGCTCTTGCCCGAGCCCGCGCCGGCGATGACCGCCAGCGGGCTGAGCGGGGCGGAGATCACCGCCGCCTGCTCCGGCGTCGGCTCGGGCAGCCGGAGCAGCCGCGCCAGCTGTGCCGGGCCGAGCTGTGCCGTTCCGGGCGGGGTGCTCACCCCTTTATTCCAGCAGACGCCACTGACATTCCGCGGCGGAACCCTCACGCCCTCAGCCGCAGCCCGGCCAGGAGCAGGAGCCCGCAGGCTCCGATGAGCACCGGCTCGACGGTGAACGCGGCGCGCAACCCGAGCTGGTCGGCCAGGCTGCCGAGGAGGTAGGGAGCGGCGATGACGAGCACGCCGCCGAGGAGCTGGACGCGGGCGTTGGCGGTGTCGCCGTGCCCGGGCGCGGCGTCCAGGGTGAGGGCCAGCGAGAGGGGGTACAGGTTGGCGATGCCGAGCCCGCACAGGAACAGCCCGGCGATGGCCGGGGCGGGCGAGGCAGCCAGCCAGAAGAGCATGAACCCGGCGGCGGTGGCCGCCAGCGAGGCCCACAGCAGCGCGACGGTCCGCCCGGCGCGGCGGGTGAGCCGCACGCCGCCGGCCCGGCCCGCCAGGATGCCGAGGTAGAAGATGCTCATCGCGGTCGCGGCCTGGGCGGCCCGCAGCCCGGTAGCGGTCAGCAGTTCGGCGCCGAAGTAGATCGGGCAGAACTCGACCGCGATGCCGATGGCGGTCATCGTGGCTAGCAGCCAGCAGCTCAGCGGCAGCCGTCCGCGGGCGGCCCGTCCGGCCGGCCCGGCGGGCACCGGCTCGCGCCGGTAGCGCAGGTACAGGCCGGCCAGGGCGAGGGCGGGCAGCGCCAGCACCGGCCGCCAGCCCGCCGGGGTGCCCTGGAGCAGGCCGAGCAGCAGCGGGGCGAGCACCGCGCAGCCGGCCGCGCCGACGTTGGCTTCGGTCAGCGCGCGGTCGCGGCGCGGGCCGTGGTCGTCGGACAAGACGGCCTGGGCGCACGTGAGCAGGACCGTGCCGGCGAAGCCGAGCATCGCGGCGCCGAGCATGGTCAGCGCGACGGTGCGGGCCGCGGCGAACAGGGCGGCGCCGGCCGCGGCGCCGGCCGCCGACGACCACAGCAGCGGCGCGCGGGGCAGGCGCCGGGCGAGACGGGCGAAGCAGGCCCCGGTGACGACGGCGCCGGCCGACCACAGCGCCGAGTACACGCCGAGCACGGTGTAGGAAAAGTGCAGTTCGGTCTGCAAGAGAGCGAGGGCCGGCCCGTACGCGTACAGCCAGAACGCGTAGACGGATATCGCGCCGTAGCAGAGCAGGGTGGGCGCGTCCCGGCGGAAGGCATCGTCATCGGGAAGAACCTTGCCGGGAAGACGAGCCTCGCCGGCCGGACGCGCCGGGGCAAGGTCTCGATTTGTGTATCGATACACAAATACAGTGTAGGACATGGACCGACGACGGAGCCGGCCGACCCTGCGCCAGGTCGCCGAGGCGGCCGGGGTGTCGGTGATGACGGCGTCCTACGTCTACTCGCGGCCCGAGCGGGTCGCGGCAGGCACCGCGGCGAAGGTCCGCGCGGCGGCGGACCGGCTCGGCTATCCCGGCCCGCATCCCGGCGCCCGGTCGCTGCGCCGGGGCCGGGCGGGCAGCCTCGGGGTGATCCTCGGCGAGCGGCTGACCTACGCCTTTGACGACCCGCAGGCAGCCCGGATGCTGGCCGGGGTGGCGGAGGTCTGCGCGGCCGAGGGCGCCGGTCTCACCCTGGTCCCGACCACCGGGGCCGCCAGCGACGTGCAGCGGGTCGCCGACGCCGTGGTGGACGGGTTCATCGTGTGGACCACCAGCGACGACGACCCGGTCCTGGACGCGGTCGCGGCCAGCGGGCTCCCGGCCGTCGTGCACGCCGGGCCGCGCCGGCCCGGGCTGCCGGTGGTCGGTATCGACGACCGGACCGCCGCCGCGGCGATCGGCCGGGTGGCCTTCGCCGGCGCGGCCCGACCCGCGGTATTGGGCTTCCCGGTCAACCGCGACCGCGACCGGGCGCTGCTCACCGGGGCGCCCGGTCCGGCCGTGACCTACCCGGTGACCCGGCACCGGTGGAACGGCTACCTCGACGCCTGGCGCGAGACCGGAGGGGACCCGGCCGGCCTGCGGGTCGCCGTGTGCCAGGCCAACGCCACCGGGCTCGGGGAAGCCTTCGCCGAAGAGCTGCTCCGCGGTGACGACCCGCCCGACGCGATCGCCGCGATGAGCGACGAGCTCGCCCTCGGCGCGCTCCGCGCCGCGGCCAGGACCGGCCGCGCCGTGCCCGGCGCCGTCGCCGTCACCGGCTGGGACGACACCGACGCCGCCGCGCCCGCCGGGCTGACCACCGTCTGGCAGTCGCTGCGTGACCAGGGTGAACGCTGCGCCCGCATCGTCCTCGGGCTCCCCCCGCCCGCCGGACCCCAGGACCCGCCGGGCTGGCGCGTGATCGAGCGCGCGAGCACCCGTCCGGCCCGGCCGGGACCGGCACGCGAGAGGGATCGTTGACCGGGTATGGAACGGTCTGGGCTTGGCATGGCCGAACGGGGGTGGTCAGGGAGGTGACTGCGGTTCGGTGACGCCACGGGCTTCACGAGCCGTGGCCACGTCGGGCATGGATGCCGCGGCGAGGCGCCGGTACGGCCGGGCCATCGGCCAATGCCGGTCCTCGAGCACGGTACCGGCGTCGAACTGACCCAGGCTCTGGATCAGCCGGGCCACAACGCCGGTCCAGCCGGTCTGGTGGGAGGCACCCAGCCCGGCTCCGTTGTCACCGTGGAAGTACTCATAGAACAGGATGAGGTCACGCCAGTGCGGGTCGTCCTGGAAGAGCCGGGCTCCGCCGTAGACGGGGCGCTGCCCGTCACCGTCCCGCAGGAAGGTGCCGACCAGGCGGCGGGACAGTTCCTCGGCCACCTCGAACAGCGTCATCATCGTCCCGGAACCGGTCGGGCATTCGACCCTCAGGTCGTCGCCGTAGTACCGGTAGTGCTGGATCAGGGCCCGGATCAGCAGCAGGTTGACCGGGAACCAGACCGGCCCGCGCCAGTTGGAGTTGCCGCCGAACATGCCGGTGGTCGACTCGGCCGGCTCGTACCGGACCGAGTACTCGCCTCCGGCCACGTTGACCGTATAGGGATGTTCGAGGTGCCAGCGCGAGACGGAGCGGATGCCGTGCGGCCCCAGGAACCGCTCCTCATCCAGCATCCGGGCCAGGATGCGCCGCAGCTTGTCCTCGTTCACCAGGGACAGCAGGCGCCGGCCCTGGACGCCGGGCACGAACGGGTCGGCGATGTTGGCCAGCAGGTCCTGGTTGCGCCGGAGGAAGGTCGCCACGTGGCCGGCGATGTGGGGGTAGCGGTCGATCACGTCGGCCTCGATCACCGTGGTGGCGCACAGCGGCAGCAACCCCACCAGGGACCGGACCTTCATGCGCGCACCCGTGCCGTCGGGCAGACGGAGCACGTCGTAGAAGAAGCCGTCCTCCTCGTCCCACATCTCGTCGGGGTTCTCGCCGAGCGGGTCCACCGCGGCCGCGATCCAGAAGAAGTGCTCGACGAACTTCAGCACGAACCCTTGGTAGGTCTCGTCATGGTCCAGCAGCATCAGGGCCAGTTCGAGCATGTTCTGGCTGAACATCGCCATCCAGGCCGTGCCGTCGGCCTGCTCCAGCCGGCCGCCGCCGGGCAGCACCGCACTGCGGTCGAACACGCCGATGTTGTCCAGGCCGAGGAAGCCGCCCTCGAACACGTTACGGCCGGAAGGATCCTTGCGATTCACCCACCAGGTGAAGTTCAGCAGCAGCTTCGCGAAGCTCTCCTGCAGGAACGGGAGGTCCACCTTGCCCAGGTCGGCCTCCAGGTTGGCCAGGAACAGCGTGGCGAAGGCGTGGACCGGGGGGTTCACGTCCCCGAAGTTCCACTCGTACGCAGGCATCTGGCCGCTCGAGTGGAGGTAGCCCTCGGACAGCATCAGGTCGAGCTGGCTCTTGGCGAATTCCGGGTCGACCATGGCCAGCGGAAGGCAATGGAACGCCAGGTCCCAGGCGGCATACCAGGGATACTCCCATTTGTCGGGCATGGACACGACGTCATGGTTGACCATGTGGAACCACGACTCGTTGCGACTCCCCCGCCGGGTCGGCGCCCGCAGCGGGTGCACGTGGCGTTCACGCAGCCAGCGGTCCACGTCGAAGTAATAGCACTGCTTGGACCACAGCATCCCGGCCAGCGCCTGGCGCATGACCGCCTTCGCATCGTCGGTCACCCCCGGCGGCGTGATGGCGTCGTAGAACTCGTCCGCTTCGGCTCGCCGCCGCGCGATCAGCGCATCCGCGCCGGCCAGCGGCGCCGTGAGCGTCTCCGGCCCTTCACGAGTGAGCCGCACCAGCACCGCCGCCTGGCCGCCGGCCGGCACGGCCAGCCGGATCTGCGCCGCCACCTTGGTTCCCTCGCCATCGGGATTGACGGTGCCGGCGCCGTGCAGGAGATGGTCGCCGATGCCGTCCTTGGGAAAGCGCGTGGTCGGCTCGCCGCAGGGGACCCGCGCCGCGTTCGTCTCGTTCTCGCAGAACAGCAGGGTCGCTTCCGGCTGGGCGTAGAGGTAGAAAACGCCGAGCTGATGGTGTTCGGCCCGGACGACCGGATCCGCCGACCCGGTGCGGGAAATCCTGGGCTTGGGGTCACGATCTCCCCATGACCACGTGTTACGAAACCACAGCGTCGGCAGCACGTACAGCCCGGCGTCCTGCGGCGAGCGGTTGTGCACGGTGATGCGGCAGAGGATGTCTTCGGGACCCGCCTTGGCGTGCTCCACCTCGACGTCGAAATAACGGCTGTCATCGAAGACGCCCGTATCGATGAGCTCGTACTCGAAGTCGTGCCGGGACCGGGCCCGGTTCTCCGCCACCAGTTCGTTGTAGGGGAACTCGGCCTGCGGGTACTTGTAGAGGTAGCGCTGGTAGCTGTGCGTCGGCAGGTTGTCGACGTAGAAGTAGTACTCCTTGACGTCCTCACCGTGATTGCCCTCGGCATTGGTCAGGCCGAACAGCCGCTCCTTCACAATCGGGTCCCGCTCGTTCCACAGCGCCAGAGCCAGGCACAGCCGCTGCTTGTCGTCGCTGATCCCGGCGATGCCATCCTCCCCCCAGCGGTACGCGCGCGACCGCGCCTGATCATGACTGAAATACGACCAGGCGTCCTCGCTGTCGCTGTAGTCTTCCCGGACCGTCCCCCACTGGCGCTCGCTGAGATAAGGTCCCCAGGCCCGCCACGGAACGCCGGCCCGGGCCTCCTGCAGCCGCTCCTCCTCGGCGGTCAGCGAGGCCGGATCGGCCAGGTGCGGCGGTGACTCAAGCCCGTCTGGCATGGTCCAGGTCCTCCTCTAGAGCCAGCAGGTGGCAGCCCCACGGGGGCAGGTCGACGAACAGCCCGTGGTCGGCGAGCTCGTCACCGTTCCGGTCGAACACGCGGTCGTCGAGCAGGTCGGTAAGAGTCCAGCCGCGGCCGCGCAGGTCGGTCCTTCCCAGCCCGACCCGCCCCTGGGCGGGCTCAGCGGAGAAATTCACCATCACCAGGTGCTGGCCGGCACCGGACCAGGACCAGGCGAGGAGATTGCGGCAGGAGTCGTTGTCGGGCCAGCCGCCGGCCTCGAGCAGCTGCCAGTCGCCCGACCGTACCCGGTGGCTGGCCACGGCGGCCAGCAGCCGCCGGTACCAGGCGGCCAGGCCGGCGTCGGGCGGCTCGTCCGGGCGGCGCGACAGGAAGACCGGCGGGCGGACTCGCCGTCCTTCAAACTGCCCTTCGTGCCACAACGTGGCGCCCGGCAGGGTGGCAAGAGCGACCGCCGTGGCCCGCCCGGCGTCGCCCGGCAGCCTGTCCGCGAGGCGCGGCTCGTCGTGGTTCTCGCCGAAGCGGACGAGCCGCGACTGGTAGTCCAGGCCGGCCCGCAGGTGATCGCGGACGCCGGAGGCGTCCCGGCCGGTGAACCGGTCGTAGAGCCGCTTGTCGTAGCAGAAGTCGAAGCCCTGCTGCTGGAGTGTCCACTCGGTGTCCCAGTAGGCTTCGGCGACGAGCACGGTCTGCGGGTACCGGCGGCGCAGTCCGGCGATGACAGCCGGCCAGAACTCCTCGTCCGGTTCCGGGCCGGCCCGGCCGGCCCAGGTCTTGGCGAAGACCTGGTTGGTCATCAGCATGGCCATGTCGCAGCGGATCCCGTCGCACTGCGCGGCGATGTCCGTCAGGGCCGCCGCGGCCGCCGCGCGCAGGGCGGGCGAGAACGCGTCGAGCTGCACGACATCGGGCCACGGCGGGAAATACGGGTCGCGGCCGTGGGCCAGGATGTGCCCGCCGGCCCGGACCCAGGCCGCCGGTTCGGCCTCGATGTTGGCTTCGTCGCCGTTGACGAACAGATCCGGGTGGCTGGTCACCCAGGGATGGTCGGGCGCGACGTGGTTCGGCACGTAGTCGAGGAGCAGCCGGATGCCGCGGGCGGCCAGCACGGCGCGTGCCTCGGCCAGGCCCCGGGGGCCGCCGAACGACGCGTCGACGACGTACCGGCGCACGCAGTACGGCGATCCGATCACGTCGGCGGATCGCAGGTCGGGCAGGGCCTCGCGGAACGAGGCCTGCAACCCGGCGTTCGCGTTCGCCAGCGCGAGGCCGGCCGGGCTTCGCTCCCACACGCCCATCAGCCACACCGCGTCGATGCCGTCCGGCGTGACCTCGTCCCAGGCCGAGGCGGGCACGTCGGCCAGCGTTACCGGCCGCCCGGCGGCGCGCGACTGCTCAGTCAGCCAGATCGCGGTGTTGATCTCGTAAATCACCGGCTTGTCCGGCCAACCAGTCATGTCAGCAGCGTCGCGCCGGCCCGCGGCGCGCGCATCACCCCGGCGGGATGAGTCCCCGGGGCCGGCGTTACGGGGTGACCCGCTCGCCTTCGGGGTTGACCGGGCAGCAGGCGGCGACCGGGCAGGTGCGGCAGCCGGGGTTCACCCGGGCCTCGAAGACGGGCCCGGCCATGCCGGCCGCGACGGTCTCCACCAGGTCCTTGGCCCAGCCGGGCTCGTCGTCCTCGGCCAGCGCGCCCTGCCGCTGCACCTTGGCCCGCAGGGTCACGCCGGCCGCCTTGCCCACCTGGACCAGCTCCGCGCCGCCCGGCTCGGCCAGGCCGAACCGCTCGAACGCGCCGAGCAGCACGGCCAGCTGGTAGACGCCGAGCTGCGGGTGCCGGCCGAGCTCGTCCTCGCGCGGCGCGCTGCCGCCGGTCTTCAGGTCGACGACGACGGCGCGGCCTTCCTCGTCCGACTCGAGCCGGTCCACCCGGCCGGTGATCTCCACCTGGCCGACCCGCACCTTGAGCGCCTGCTCCACCGCGACGAGCTCGCGGGGGTTCTCCGCGTGCCAGTCGAGGAACCGCCGGACCATGCGCTCGGCCAGCGCGCGCTGCTTCGCGCTGTACCAGGCGCTCCCGAAGTCGAGATGGTGCCAGATTTCATCGATGCGATCAGCCACGGCCCGTTCGGTAGCTCCCTCGGCAGCCAGTACGGCGGCGGCGTGGATCACCGTGCCCAGGTGGCGCAGGACGTCCGTGCGGCCCGCACCGACCGCCGCCTCGAGCAGCCAGCGGAGCCCGCACCGGGTGAACGACTCGACCTGGGACGGGGACAGCCGGACCGCCTCGCCGCCGGCCACGATCGGGCCGGAGTCGGACAGCTCGGTCAGCGCGTACCACTCGCGCGGGTGGGCCGCGCGGACCCCGGCGGCGGCCAGCCGGGCCAGCTGGGCCGCTGCGGCCTGCCGGACGGCGGCCGGGCGCGCGGTGTCGGCCGCGGCCCGGCGCAGGTCGGCGACCAGCGCGGGCATGGACAGCCAGCGGTGCTGGCTCTCGGCGACCCGCTCGATGCGGATGTCGTCACCCGCCAGCTCGGTCAGGAACCGGGACGGTCGCTGGTCGGTGTCCTCGCCGCCGGCCGCGGTGACGACGAGCGTTTTTTTCGCCCGGGTGGCGGCCACGTAGAACAGCCGGCGCTCCTCGGCCAGCAGCTTGGCCGCCAGCAGGGCCGCGTCCACGTCCGCGCTGGCGTCCTGCCCGGGGCCGCTCGCGGCCTCGGCGAGCTCGTCGACGCCGAGCAGCGACCCGCGCATCCGCAGGTCGGGCCAGGTCTCCTCCTGGACGCCGGCCACCACCACGACGTCCCACTCCAGGCCCTTGGACCGGTGCGCGGTCAGGATGCGGACGCAGTCGTCCCTGACGGCCCGCTCGGCCAGGGTGTCGCCGGCGATCTCCTGGCTGGACAGGCTGTCGGCGAACAGCGCGGGCGCACCGGGCGGCATGCTGTCGGTGAAGTGCGCGGCCTTGTCGAACAGCGCCAGCACCGCGTCCAGGTCCCGGTCGGCGGCCGCGCCCGCCGGGCCGCCGGCCGCGCTGGCCTGCTGCCAGTGCGCGGCCAGGCCGGAGGCGGCCCAGATGGCCCAGAGCACGTCCTCGGCGCTGCCGCCCTTTTTGATGGCGTCCTTCGCGGTGGCCAGCAGTTTTGCGAGGCGCTGGGCCGGCGCCGCCACCCGGTCCGGCACCATGGCCAGGTCGCGGGGGTCGAGCAGGGCGTGGGCCAGCATGTCCGGGGTGTGCTGGCCCTCGGGGTCGGCGTCGGCGAGCAGCTGCAGGGACCGGCGCAGGCGGCGCAGGCCGAGAGCGTCGGTGCCGCCCAGGGGGCCGCAGAGAAGCTCCGTCGCGGTCGGCTCGTCGAGGCGGGTCTGGTTCAAGGCGCAGCGGAGCAGCATCAGCAGCGGGCGGGTGCCGGGCTCCTCGGCCAGCGGCAGGTCGTCCCCGGCCACCGCGACCGGCACGTTGGCCGCGGTCAGCGCCCGGCGCAGCAGCGGCACCTGCCGGGCGGCCGAGCGGACCAGGACGGCCATGTCCGGCCAGGGCACCCCGTCGGCCAGGTGGGCGCGGCGCAGGGTGTCGGCGACCAGCGCGGCTTCCTGGGTCGAGCTGTCCGCGATCAGGATGCGGATCTCGCCGGGCGGGCTTTCCGGCGTGGGCACCAGCAGCCGGTGCCGGGCCTGGGCGGCGCTGGCCCCCGGCGCGGCCGGGAGCCGGCGCGCCACCCGGCGGGACGCGGCCAGCAGGTCGCGGCCGCTGCGGCGGCACGTACGAAGCGCCAGTACCGGGGCGGGCTGGCCGTCCGCGCTGCGGAACCGGTCCGGGAACTCGGTGAGCGCCCGTACGTCGGCACCGCGGAACGCGTAGATGGACTGGTCCGGGTCGCCGACCGCGATCAGCTCCCGGCCGTCCCCGGCCAGCGCCATCAGCAGCGACTCCTGCGCCGGGTCGCTGTCCTGGTACTCGTCGACCAGCACCACGTCGTAGGCGCCGCGCTCGCGCTGCCTGGTCTCCTCGCGGCCGAGCAGGGCGGCCGCGATGCGGACGATCTCGGCGTAGTCGTAGGCCGGGACCGGCGCGAGGTCGAAGCGGGCTGCGTAGCGGTCGAGGAACCCGGCCGCGGCGGCCCAGTCGTCACGGTCCTTGTGTTTACCCAGCTGGCGCAGGCTGCGGCCGTCCAGGCCGCGCTCGGCCGCGCGCAGCAGCAGGTCGCGCACCTCCTCGGCGAAGCCGCGGGTGGCGAGCGCGGGCCTGAGCCGCTCCGGCCAGCGGGAGCCGCCGTCCTGGGCCTCGCCCTTCAGCATCCGGCGGATTTCCAGCAGCTGCTCCGGCGCGGAAAGCAGCCGCGGCGGCTCGTCGCCGGCCAGCACGAACTCGCGCCGGGCCAGCGCGTAGGCGTAACTGTGGAAGGTCACCGCCAGCGGCTCGCGGGTGGTGCGCTTGAGCCGGGCGGTGATGCGCTCGCGCAGTTCGGCGGCGGCCTTGCGGCTGAACGTGAGGACCAGGATCCGCTCGGGCGCGATGCCGCGGTTCTCGATCCGGTCGGCCACCGCGGCCACGATCGTGGTGGTCTTGCCGGTGCCCGGCCCGGCCAGCACCAGCAGCGGCCCGCCCGCGTGCTCGACCACCTGCTGCTGCGCCTGATCCAGCCGGGGCGGTCCGGGTGGGCCGGGCGGTCTGGCGCCTGCGTCGGCTGTGGCGCTGCCCGCCGGTCCGGCGCCGGGTTGCCCGCCGTCCAGGGGACGGCGGACGAGGCGGTACGCGGGGGCGCGGGACTGGTCCATTACTGGCAATTCCAGCAGACGCCACTGACATTTCGAAGGTCGTCCGGGGAGGTTCGGCGTGTCGCGGCGAGGTTGCTTGACGAGGGCTGCGCCGAGCTGCGGCTGGGGTTCTGCGTGAGGCGGCTGAGGCGTTGTCGCGACCACGGCGCAGACGCCAGAGCGGACCTCCGTCACTCCGGCACCACGCGTACCGGGCCATACGACATGAATGCCGCGTTCATGCTGCTCCAGGAGCATGGCTGGGACATCCATGCAGTAAGAACCGGGCGCCGGGCGAGTAAAAGCCAGCCACGGCAGGCTACCGGGAACACGCGAGCACCACGGGCCACAGCCCGGCCGGCGCCACCCGCTCAAGATCTACATAAGCCAAGCAGCTGCGACGGGAGTTTCACGGACGCGGGGGCGGGGTGGGGCCGCCGGGCCAGCGGGCGCGGCGCATGTCGACGCGGACCGGGGGGCGAGCGGAGCGGAGAGGGGTGCCTTCGGCGAGGTAGTGCCGGAGGGCCACGCTGTCGTGCCCGGGAGCGGGAGTGCCGTCGGAGTGGATCACCCGCCACCACGCCACCGCGCCGCCATAGGTGGCCATCACGCGGCCGACCTGGCGGGGCCCGGGCCCAGCGCCCAGGTACTCGGCGATGTCGCCGTAGGACATTACGCGTCCGGGCGGGATCGAGTCCACCACGTCGAGCACGCTGCTGGCGAAGTCGTCGACCGGCGTCGATCCGCCGTCGTCCGCGGGCCGCCTCACCGGTTCGCCCGGCCCTGGGCACGGCGGAGCACGGCCAGCCGGGTCCCGGCGGCGGCGATCAGCACCAGCGAGGTCAGCGCCAGCAGCGAGAACAAGACGAGCAGGCCAGAGCCGCGCGGGCGGACCGGCGCGGGCGGGAGCACGCCGTGATACCTGACGGTGGCCTTGATGCTGGTCGCCACCGGCCGGACACCCGCCAGCCGCCCGGCCTTGGTCAGCGCGGCGGCCGCATCCACGATGCCGAACCCCACATGGCTGTCGTAGCCGTCGGCAGGCCGGTCCGTGGTCGTCGAGGTCAGCGCCCTGGCCACCAGGTCAGGCGCGAGTCGCGGGTACTTCGACTTGATCAGGGCAGCCACCCCCGCCACCAGCGCGCAGGCCGGGCTGGTGCCGCTGACCAGCCAGTACTGCCCGTCCCTGCCCTGGGCCGGTACCGATACGCCGGGCGCTGCCACCTTGACGGAGAGGGTATCGCTGGAGAAACCGGCCACCGTGCCGCTGGCGGAGACGGCGCTGACGCTGATCACGCCGGGGTAATCCGCGGGGAAAGACCCGGGAACCAGGTGGCCGTGCTTGTTCGAGCCCGGGCCGCCCGAGTTCCCGGCGGAGGCGATCACCACCACGCCGTGGTCGTAGGCGTCCTGCAGTTCCGCCCGGACCGTGTTGCTCGGCGCGCTGTAGCCGATCGACATGCTGATGACCTTGGCGCCGTGGGTAACCGCGTACTTGATGCCGTTGGCCAGCGACTGCTGGATGCGGGCCTCCTCTTCCCGCTCGTACTTGCCGTAGTGCGGGTCAGCGCGATCGGGGATCACCCGGACCGACAGGATCTGTGCCGCCGGCGCGGTGCCGGTGACCCCGCTGAGGCCGCCGTCGTGGCCGTGCCCGGCGATCAGCGACGCCATCCAGGTGCCGTGCACCCCCCAGTCCCTGCTGGACGGGCGGGTGTTCACGCCGGTGTAGTCAGGGCCGGTGATCACCGAGCCGGACAGGTCGCTGACGTGCGGGTTCACGCCGCTGTCGATGACCGCGACGGTTACTCCGGCGCCACGGGTCACCGACCAGGCTGACTGGGCGTTGAGCATGCTCAGCACCCACTGCTCTTTGCCCTGGATGCTGTCGGCGGAGGCGGCGGCCGCGTCCGGGGCCGGGGCGGCGGCCAGCGCGGCCAGGCTGACCAGGCCGACCGTGGCGAGCAGGGCGGTTCCGGAACGCCACCCGCGGGTCAGCATCCCGGCGTCCCCGGGCAGCGGGGCGGGGCCGGAGCAGCGGCGAGCGTGTGCGCGACGGATTGGGCGACACCCTTCGCCAGGTAGGTCATTTCGGCGTCGGAGTACTGGTCGTCCTTCACCGGCACCCGCGGCCGGCTGTCGGCGTACCCGGCGGCGTACATGATGAGGTACGGCCCCGCCGTGAAGCTCTTGGATATCTGCCGGTGGTAGTCGTAGACACCGGCTTCCGCGCCGCGGAAGCGGACTACCTGTACGCCGGCCGGGAGCCCGCCGGGGGCGGTGGCCGCACGTGCCGCGGTCAGCCTCGGCGGGGCGAGGCCGCTGTTCGCACGGGTGGCCGCGGTGGCGTTCGGCAGCACCGCGACGCCGACGGTCATCACGTAGCTCCTGGTGGCGTCGACGTAGGTCGCCCTGAGCACCGCCTCGCACCCGTGCTTGCGCAGCGCCGCGCCGGCCGCCGCGCTGGTCACCGCCTTGGCGCAGTCCGGCTCCTGGGGTGCGATGCTGATCCGGAACGCTTTCAGAGAGAGCGGGGACACGTCGTGGAGCACACCAGCGGGGAGTTGGTAGGGGACCGAGGCCGGGAAGATCTGCCCGGCGGGTGTGGTCTGCCAGCGGCGCATGACCTCCCACGCCTTGATCTGGCTCTGCTCCTCGGCGCTGAAGTGCCGGGGCAGCAGCTCGATGGCCAGCCCGACCGCGGAGACGGCGAACCCGGCCAGGCCGAGGATCAGGGCGATGACGGCGGCCGCACGACGGCCGCGGCCCGTCGGCGCACCGCGCTCGCGGCGGCTGCCGTCCGTCCCGTCGGCGTACATACCGTCACCGTGTATCCCGTCGCCGTGACCCCGGGGAAACCGGGGGGGTATGGGAGGGCCGGCCCCCCCATACGCAGGGGGGGTCAGGGGGGGATCGTTCCCCCCGGAGCTAGCAGGACCCCGGTTAACGTATACCCCGGACGCGCGGCGCCATTGGTCACCGCGCGCCCCGGGATCCGCCGTCACAAGGAAAATGGTAGGGCTAGATTCGGGCACCTTGACGGGCCGGAGGGACGAATGCCCTGGTTTGATCTGCCATTGGACCAGTTGCGCGATTATCGCACGGGTACCGCGGAGCCGCCGGACCTCGACCTATGGTGGCGGCGGCGCCTGGACGAGGCCCGCGCCACGGCCCGCCCGCCGGTGCTGACCAGATACGAAACCGAGATCTACGCTCCGGTCGAGGTGTTCGACGCCGAGTTCTCCGGGGCGGACGGCGACCGGATCAGGGCCTGGTACCTGCGGCCTCCGGGCGCGGACGGGCAGACGCAGGTGGTCGTCAAGTTCATCGGCTACGGCGGCGGCCGGGGCATGCCCGCCGAGCACGCGCTGCTGCCCGCGCTCGGCTACGCCGTGTTCGTGATGGACACCCGGGGCCAGGGCGGGCGGTGGACGACCGGGGCGACCGGCGACCGCCATGGCGACCCGGCCGCGGGGCCGGAGAACGCCCGGGTGATGACCAGGGGCATCGCCCGGCCGGAAAGCTACTACTACACCCGGCTGTTCACCGACGCCGTGCTCGCCGTCGAGGCGGCCAGTGAGCTGACCGGCGCGCCGCGGGTCGCGGTGAGCGGCGCCAGCCAGGGCGGCGGGCTCGCGCTGGCCACCGCCGCGCTGGTCCCGCAGGCGGTCGCGATATGCCACGCGGACGTGCCGTTCCTGTGCGACATCCAGCGCGGCATCACGCTGGCGCCGGAGGCGCCGTACAGCGAGATACCCGAGTTCCTGGCGCACAACGTGGACCTGATCCCGGCCGCGCTCGACACCCTGCGGTACGTGGACTGCGCGCTGCTGGCCCGCCGGATCACCGCGCGCTGCCTGCTGAGCGTGGGGCTGATGGACACGATCTGCCCGCCGTCCACGGTATTCGCCGCCTACAACGAGATCGCCGCGGGCAAGGACATCGCGGTGCACCCGTTCACCGGTCACGACGTGCCCATGGCACATGTAGAACGACAGCTCCGTCACCTCAGGGACTTCCTGCGCTGAGCCAGCGACGCAATTGTCCTCTAAGGTGGCCGGTAGCAGCGCTGCGGATACCTCGTGGGGAGGTCCTTCGTGACTGAGGGGACTGGGCACGTCATCGACCCGGCCGGCGATGCCCGCCGGGTCCTGCAGGACGCCGTGGCCTCGCACGGGCCGGAGGTCCTGTCCGACGCGACCGTGATGGACCACCTCAGCCGGACGCAGCTCGCCGCGCTGCCCGGCGAGTCCATCCTGATCGTCAGCGCGGCCCGGGCCGACGTGCCCGCGCTGCTCAGGGACGCGATCCCGCAGTTCGGCAACTACGGTGCCATCCAGTCCGTCGCCTCCACCCTGGCCCAGGCCAGCGACCTGGACGGCGCCGCGAGCCTGTGGGTGGTGCGCGAGTTCGCCCGCGCCCTCGGCCTGATCGCGCCGGGCGGGACCCAGTCGATGCCGCGCCCCGCGCCGGGCGGGACGGGCGCCGGGGCGCCCGGGGGCGCCGTGCCGACCGGGGAGGTCGGAGCAGCGGCCGGAGCAGCGGCCGCGGCCACGGCCGGGATGAGCGCGGGCGCGGGCGGCATGGGCGCCGGGAGCGGTGGCGGCACCGGCGTGCCGGGCGGGCCTGAGCTGGCGCCGGGGATGGCGGGAGGACCGCAGCCCGGGATGGCGGGAGGACCGCAGCCCGGGATGGGAGGAGGACCGCAGCCCGGGATGGCGGGAGGACCGCAGCCGGGAATGGGCGGACGACCGCAACCGGCGGGAGGACCGGCGGCGGGGGGGTCGTCAGGGTCCAAGCTGTTCACCCGCAATACGGTGGGGATAGCCGCGGCCATCGCGCTGGTCGCGGGCTACCTGGGGGTCGCGGCGGTGGCGCACCTGAGCCCGTTCCCGGCCAAGACGGCGGCGGCGACCTCGTCCCAGTCGGCCGGCACCGGGGCGAGCACGAACCCGGCCACGAGCCCGGCGACGACCCCGGCCACGAGCCCGGCGACGACCCCGGCGGCCAGCCCGACGTCGGACTATGAGGTCCTGCTGAGCAAGGTCCCGGCCGCGATACAGGGCCGGGACAACTGCCACCTCACCGGCACCCAGTACGGCGCGACCGCGGTGAGCCAGTGCTCCCGGCTGAGCGTCCCCGCCGGGACGATCATCTACTACCTGTATCCCAGTCAGGCCGCGCTCAGCGCCGGGCTCAGTACGTTCCTCGCCGGCGTGCACTTCCGCAAGCAGCGCGAATGCACGACCGGCAACGACTTCACCGACTTCCTCACCGAGTGCCGGACGGAATTCCACAACCAGACGCCGTTCATGACGGGCAGCATCGCGGAGTACACCAGCACCAGCAACGCCCCCATCATCGTCAGCACCGACAACCAGCAGAACGTCATGGCCGTGCTGGTCGGGACCAATCCCGGTGACCTGCTGTCGTACTGGAAGCAGCTGACCTGGATCAAGGATTAGCCGGGTGGCTTGCCGCCCCTCCCGGTCGCGGTGACGAGCCGCCACATGCCCCACGCGCCGAGCACCAGGCCGCCGATCACCACGACGCCGATGTGGCTGGCCGCGCCGATGACCAGCAGCAGGACGCCGAGGGCGAGCGCGACCGCGCCGACCGCCGGACCCGCCGGCGTCCGCGTCGCCGGGGCGGCAGGTCCCGGCACGGCGGGTCCCGGCGGGGTCGGGCCCGGGGCATGCGGCGCGTACCCGCGGGGCATGGGCGCGGACGGCGCGGAGCCCTGATATCCGGGACCGCGATACCCGGCGCCGGGCTGACCCTGACCCTGGCCCTGGGCCTGTCCGGAACCCTGAGCCGGCGGCCGGGTCCACCAGATCGTGTCGCTGGGCGGCATCATCGTCTGGCTCAGCTGCGGCATAGGTCCGGTACCGGCCGTGCCGAGCGGCGCGGACAGCGGGGGCGGGGCAGGCAGCGAGCCCCCCGGCGGACCCGCGGGCGGCGCCGCGGCGGGTGCGGGTGCTGGTCCCGGCGCTGGCCGCGAGGCCACGGGGCCTGGCGGCGGGGCCGCCTGCGGACGGGGCCGGGACGGCGACGCCGGGGCGGGGACCCCCTGGGCCGGGGTCCCGGCGCCGGGCGCGGGCCGCTGCTGCCACCAGGGCTGGCCGGCCGGTGCCGGCGGCAGGACCGAGGCGGCCGGCTGCTCCAGGGCCGCCTCCAGGCTCCGGTTGGACACCCAGAGCGGGTTGCAGCACTCCTGCAGCTTCCTGGCCAGCTCGTCGACCTGCGGGTCCCGTAGCGCGGCCAGCTGCTTCCAGGCCTCGGTCGTGAACGGCGGGTAGAAGTCGGTCTTGGCGAACAGCAGGTTCTTGGAGTTGTACAGGGCCAGCCAGAGCCCCGGATCCCGGGCCAGCGCGACCAGCGACAAGTAGATGACCAGGGCGGAGAAGGTGTCGAGCCAGCGGTCCCAGTTGTGGTGCAAGGGGTGCTGGTAGTTCGGGTGGCCGTACTCGGTGGGCGGGGACTGCCCGGCCAGCTGCGGAATCCAGACCCCGTCGAAGTCGACCAGGCGGAGCTGCCCGTCCTGGTCCACCATGACGTTGCCGTGCTGCAGGTCGCCGTGGGCGAACTCGCTCCGCTGGAGCAGCGCGACCAGCTCGCGCCACCGGCCCGCCAGCGTGGTCAGGGCGGCGGCGTTGGACCCGGCCACCAGGAAGTCCACGTACTCGTTGAGCGTCCGGCCGTCGATCCAGTCCATGGTCAGCACCGGCCAGGGCGCCCGGTTGACGGTGATCGCCCCGTCGAGCCAGGTGGTGCCCGACACGTACGGGCTCAGGTCGTGACCGGCCAGGTAGGTGTCCAGTGCGCTGTACCGGTCCCGGCTGGAGGCGTCTTCCCTGATGTAGCAGCGCAGGGCCTGGGGCCTGCCCTGTACCGAGGCCTGGAACACCACGGCGCTGCTGCCCCGGGCCAGCGTCGGCCCGAGGCTGTCCCAGACGAACTCGGCGGCCTGGAGCTTGGGCACGGTGAAGCAGCGGCCGGGCGCCTGCACCGCCTTGTAGTAGTCGCCGGCGGCAGGGAAGGCGTTCATCGGCACGCCAGCAGGTAGGCGGGCTGGCCGACCAGCATCCGCAGGCGCATCAACGTCACGTCGTCGTTCTTCATCCTCTTAGCGCTGTCCTGCTCTCTGCGTTGGTCCTCGATCAGCCGGGCGAACACGTCGGGGTGCGCCAGCGTCGTCAGCGTGTCCCAGACCTTGGCCTCGCCGCGCTCGATCGTGCGCAGGATCCACTGGGCCATCGCGTCGGTCGCGGCGAAAAGGAAGTCGCCGGCCTCCAGCACCCCGCCGCCGGTGAGCAGGCGTTCGGCCATCCGGTCCAGGCTGGCGGGTGACGTGTGCACGCCGTCCGGCAGGGTGCCGAAGTCATCGGGTCCCATCGGGGGGAAGGTGGCGATCAGGTGGTCCGCCCGGACGTGGAAGAGCACCGTGTCGCCGAGGGCCACGCCCCGCCAGTGGGGTTCCGGGCCGTCGAGCCCGTAGATGTCGAAGCCGAGCAGGGTGGCGAACGAGCCCACCTCGGCGAACTTGCGCTCCTCGATGATGCTGTCGAAGTCCCGTGCCTCCGCGGCCCACTGGTCCTGCATCTCGGCGAACCAGGCCCGCATGGCGGCGGGCTCGAGCCGGGGCAGCCGCGATCCGCCCGGCCCGCCCGACCCGCCCGCGGGCGGCGCGAACGACCGCACCAGCTGGTCCACCCAGCGCACCGGGTCGTAGGCGGTGGTGGCGCCGTCGAGCACGAGGAAGCGGGCCCAGCTCCCGTCGGCGGCGACGCCGCCGCAGGCGCCGTCCTGCCACTCGCCGGGGGCGTTGCCGTCCTTCGCCGCGCTGAAGGTGACCATCTGGATCTGCATGACGGGCCAGCTCAGTCTCGCACGTCGACCTTGGTGCCGACTTCCAGGAACCTGACCAGCATGGTGGCGTCAGCGTTGAAGCCGAACCCGCGTGCTCCGGGCTCCACCGTCGTGCCGGTGCTCTGCGCGTTGGCGATCATCGGCGGGGGCAGCATGCTGCTGATCCGGAACAGCTGGGGGCCCGGCTCGGGCAGGCCGTAGTCCGTCGCGGGGAACAGCACGCCGTTGGACCCCGCCGGGGACAGGAAGATATTGAAGAACAATGTGGGCCCGTCGCTGGTCTGGATGTTGACCAGCCGCTGCGCCCACTCCTCCAGCGAGGCACCCTCGTACGGGCTGTCGGTCACCATGCCGTCGGTGATGTTGATGATGATCGGCGGGAACGAGTCGGGGTGCGCGTTCGCCCACTCGTAGACGTGGGCGCCGGCCACCGCCACCGCCTGGCACATCGGGGTGCGGTAGCCGTGCACCGGCTCCACCCAGACCGGCACCCGGCTCGGCGGCGCGCCGATGTCCACCGACGGCGTCTCCCGCACCGCGATCGGGTTGTCCCGCAGGTCGGGCAGCGCGACCAGCGGCTGGCCGGCCAGCTTGCCGCCGAAGGCGGGCTCGACGCCCTCGCCGCCGGCCACCGGGCGCAAGCCGTAACCGAAGATGCCGATGTCGAAATAGTGGCGCGCCTTCCCCGGCTCGCCCTGCGACGTGAAGAGCAATTCAAGCAATATCTCATTGAGCACCCGGGCCGCCCCCTGGGCCAGGGTCTCCTGGCTGTTGACCCAGGTGGACTTCATCGAATCGGAACGGTCGAGCAGGAAAACCACGCAGCCGGGATCTCTCCGGCTGATATCCCTCTCATACATGAAATGACCTCCGTTGTTTTCCGGCGATAACAAGGAACTCCAGGGTTCAAGGCGGCATGACCCGGACCGGCGGCCACGGCGTGCCGGGCTGCCAGGTCCAGGTGTTCTCGCACGCCTCGCAGCGGAAATTCCAGCTGCTCCTGCCCCGCCTGATGTCGAGCCGGAACGCGCCACAGCGCGGGCATTGCGCGATGAAGGTGGACGCCAGGTAGGTGGACAGGTCCGGGGCGGGCGCGCGCTTGGCGCCCGCGCTCGGGGCCGGGGCGGGCTGGGCCGAATCCCACCAGGGCGCGTCGGGCGAGCCCTCGGTCCCGAGCGGCAGCATCTGGACCACAGTCTCGTTCACGGCGGGCGCGCCACCGCGGTTCAGCCCGTCGGTTACGACCGGAACCTGGGCCGTGACCGGGGCGACCGGGTCGGGCGGGTAGGAGTCGGGCGCCGGCGTGGCCCTGGTCGGCGGGGCAGGGTGGGCGCGCGGCATGGTGGCCGTGCGCGGGCCGGTCGGTTCCGGCTCCCGCGCGGGCGAGCGGAACACGACCACCGCGCCAACGGCGCCGATGACCACGGACACGATGACCGCGGTGAGCAGCGAGGCGTCCACCAGGGTAGCCGCGGCCAGGCCGCCGATCACCGCCATCACGATCACCAGCAGAGCCCAGCCGAACTGAGCCAGCCCGTGCTGACCTGGGCCGGCCGACCCGGATCCGCGGCGTCCGTGCCCCCCGCTCACTGTCCCACCTCCGGGACCTGGGGACCAAGGCGGAACGTCACCAGCTGCGGGCTCGTCCTGAGGTCGGCGGGCGAGCAGATCCAGCCCGCCAGCACGTGCGTGGTGCGGACCCTGCTGCCCCAGCCGATCGGCGGCTGGATGCACACCTGGTACTGCCCGGCGGGGACGTTGGAGGCGAACTCCAGGGCCGGGCTCAGGGAGCCGGTCACCACGCTGGTCAGCGTTCCGGTCTGCAGCACGTTTACCTGGGTGCCGGGCAGCGGCAGGCCGTCGCCGTCCTTGATGACCCTGACGGTGAGCTTGAGCGCGGCCCCCTTGCTCGAGGCCGAACTGGCCGTGGGCGTGGCGGTGGTGGTGGCGGTCGGGGCTTGCGTCCCGCCCGGCCCTGGTGCGGGCGAGGGCGTCTTTGCGTGGCCGGTGAACCCGCCGATAACCAGCACAGCGACGAACGCGGTGGCTTGCGCGAACAACGGCACGGCAAGCTTCCTGCGGTCGAGGTTGACCACCGGAGGAATCCCCTCCTCTCCCGGCTCGGGCGCTACTAGCCTGTCACGGACCTAGCGCTCTTGTTCCCACCACGGCCGAACGGGCGGCTTGCGCTGCACCACGGTTGGCGCGGTGGCCGGATTGTACGGCGTGGCGGCGGACGGTACGGTCCGGTTGGACGGCGTGGCGGCGGCGCGCGGCGCGGCGGCGGGCTGCGGGGGCGGGGGCGGGGCGGCCGCGGGGACGTGCTGCCACCATTCGTCCCGCGTCGCGGGCGCGCGCGGCCGGACAGGCGGCGGAGCGGGCGGGGCCGCGGCCCAGGGCGCGGGCGCTGCCCGTGGCTGGGCCTGTGGCTGGGCCTGGGCCTGGGCCTGCCCGGCGGGCACGGCCATGCCGTCCGGCGCGGCCATCGCCTGCTCGGGCAGCCAGGCTCCGGCCCGGGCGTAGCCGAGGAACAGCAGCACGCTGATCAGCGTGATCAGCACCCAGGCGGGGTGGCTGTTGATCGGGTTCCAGTCGTTGAGGCCGTGCAGGACCGCCGCGATGCCGATCCCGATCAGGCCGATCCAGTAATCCCGGTGCGGGCTGGTGATGGCCAGCCCGATGAAGTAGCCGGTGATGCCCGCCCAGCAGGCGTGGTCGATCGGGTCGGTGAGGAAGCGCCAGATGTACTGGATGGTCAGGGTCTGCAGGTCCAAGCCGGTGGCATGGCCCGAGATCGAGCCGAGCACGTCGGTGAAGTAGTGCACGACCTCGGCCGCGCCGAACACCAGCCCGCTCACCGCGCCGAGGAACAGGTAGTCCCGCGGCGTCTGGGTGTGCCAGTACCGCCGCCAGATCCACGCCACCACCACGATCGGAATGGCCTTGGCCAGTTCCTCGGGGAGGCCGATGGTGAAGATGTCGAGCAGGCTGCTCGTGCCCGCGTGCAGCTCGGTCTCGAGGAAGATCGCGGTGGGCGCCTGGGTGACGACGCCGACGACCGCGATAGCGGCCAGCATGGCCCGGCTCACATGCTGCGGGCGGACGATGACGCCGAGCAGCAGCAGCCAGGCCACGGCGAAGTAGACCGCGAAGATCCAGGCGATGTCGCGGATCTTGGCCGGGGTCGGGTCGTTGAGCATGACCAGCGCGATGGGCGGCACGCAGACCAGGGCGACCAGGAGCAGCACCGGCCAGCTGCGCAGCGCCGGGTCGCGGGCCCAGTGACGCAGCGGCACCAGGTTGGAGAAGGAATACGAAGGGGGTCGCCGAGCGGAATTGCGAACGTAGCCCCCACCCATCATGCCCACCCTTGCGCGAACCTCGCGGAGTAGGTCCTGGCGCACGGTCGCGCCTGCTCCGAACGCTAATCCTAATCTAAATGGGGGCAATTTTTCAGTCGCCGATTACCACCCGGTTGGTCAGGGTGCCGATGCTCTCGATCGTCACCGAAACCTCGTCCCCGTCGGTCAGCGGCCCCACCCCGGCCGGCGTTCCGGTCAGCAGGACGTCCCCGGGCAGCAGCGTCATCACCTGGCTGACGTACGCGATCAGCCCGGGCACGTCCCAGAGCAGTTCGGAGGTGCGGGCCTGCTGCCTGATCTCGCCGTTGACCGTGGTGGTGAGCTCGAGGTCGGAGGGGTTCGTCCCGGTTTCCATCCACGGCCCGAGCGGGCAGAACGTGTCGAAGCCCTTGGCCCGGGTCCACTGTCCGTCCCTGGCCTGCAGGTCCCGCGCGGTGACGTCGTTCGCGCAGGTGTAGCCGAACACCACCTCCTCGGCCCGCTCCCGCGGCACGCCACGGCAGAGCCTGCCGATGATGACGGCGAGCTCACCCTCGAAGTCCACCCGGTCGGTGAGCTTGACCGGGTACTTGATCGCGTCGCCCGGACCGGTCACCGAGGTGGACGGCTTGAGGAAGATCACCGGCTCGGCGGGCGGCTCGCCGGCCAGCTCCCGCGCGTGCGACGCGTAGTTCCGGCCCGCGGCCACGACCTTGCTCGGCAGCACCGGCGCCAGCAGCCTGACCTCGGCCAGCGGGTACCGGTTACCGGTCAGCCTGACCCCGCCGGGGTCCACGCCGAACGGGTGCCCGTACAGTTCCGCGATCGTCAGTCCCGGCCGCGGCGGCCTCCCCGCTCCTCCGCTCTCTAGCTCGCCCTCGACTACGCCGTACGCGACTCCGTCGCCCTTGGCGAATCTCGCGATACGCACGCCACTCCTGTCGTTGTGATCCTGCGGCTGGCTACTGCTGGTAGCCCTCGACCTCGCCGACCGGCCGGGCCATCGCCTCGTCCGGGTTCTCGCCGAACTCCCGGCGGGCCCGCCGCTGCCGCAGCAGGTCCCAGCACTGGTCCAGCGCCTCCTCGGCGGAGCGCAGCCGCTCGCGCTCCTGCTGGCTGGTCAGCTCGCCGGCCGCGAGCTGCCGACGGAGCTGATGCTCGGTGTCGATCAGCTCGTCAATGTGAGCCATGATCTCCTTGTCGTCCATGCCCCTACCGTAAATCCCTGGCCGTCCTACTGCGGCCCTGGGTCTGTTATTTAGCCCGAACGAACGGGGACAAAACGTACATCGCGGACGGCTATCGCGGGGGCGGCGAAGCCGAGAAGCCGCTCCCCCTCGGCCGCGATGGCGTCCCGGTCCGCCGGGCCCAGCGAGATAAACGGCTCGATCTCCAGGACGCCCCGGCTGATCTTCCAGTCAGCCTGCCACAGGCCGTTGACGAGCAGCGTTCCCCCGCATCCGCCGTGCCCGGGCGGCAGCGGAACCGGGCGGCGGTGCGGGATGACGCGGCTGCGTTCGGCGTAAGAGAGCAGCAGGTTGTCGTATTCGGGCAGGAAGCGAGGCGGTGCCGGGACGTCCGGGTCCGGGTGCGGCGCGTCCGGCAGATCCAGCAGTTCCATGCCGTCCTGGCCGGTGAAGGCGCGGAGCCGGCGACCGAGGCGGTCGGTCACCTCGCGCAGCCGGGACAGCCCCGACCAGGCCTGGGCGTCGGCCACGCTGGCCGGGCCGTAGGCGGCCAGGTAGCGCAGCACGAGCTGCTCGAGCATGGTCGACTGCGGCATGGGGGTGGGGTCGGGGCCGGGGCCGTGGGGTGGGCTGGGGCTGAGGGCGGGACTGGGGACCGCGCCGGGCGGGGCGGGGGAGGCGCGGCCGGCCAGCCAGGCGTCGGCCAGCATGAACGCGGCGCGGTGGTTCGGCTCGCCCCACAGGCCGCGCGGCGGCACCTGGACCAGCGGCAGCAGGTGGCTGGCCGCGTAGGCGAGCGAGACCGGATCGTGGTCCGGCCAGCGCGGGGCCAGCCGGGCGCCGAGCTCGACCCGGGTCAGCGGGGCCTGGCCGAGCAGGTCCGCCGCCACCGCGGCGAGCTCGGCCAGGTCGACGCCGATCAGGTTCTTCCCGAAGTTCCCGGTCAGGTGGCGGGCCAGCAAGGGCTGGTACAGCGGGCGGAAACGCAGGTAATCCCCCGCGTCCACGAGGTGGACCGTGTTGCGCATCAGGTGAGCGCGAAGCACGGCCCGTTCGGTAATAAGCTCCTTCAGCTCCTCATGACGGAAGCCGGCCAGCCTCGTCCACAGCCCGACGTACGGGGCCAGCGGGGCCTGCGCCTGCAGGCCGCCCAGGCGGCCGACCGCGTCGAGGGCGGTCACCGGGGCCCGGTCGAGCAGGAGCTGGCGCTGCAGCGCGGCGCGGTTCAGCGCCCGCGGGCTCAGCCGGCCGTGGGTCACGCGAGGGCCTTCGCGGTCTGGTGATCGGCGGGATAAAACGATTCGATGGCCAGCTCCTCGACGGTGACGTCCATCGGGGTGCCGATCACGGCGGTAATGCTGAGGAAGGAAAGCTCTGCCTCCGCGGCGCGGTAGCGGAGCGGGACCACGACGTCGGCCGGGCCGGGCGGGCGGCTGAGGCCGCCGGGGTAGGCGCTGAGCTCTTCGTGCAGGGCGGTCAGGCGCTGGTCGCCGGTGGCTTCGGCCTGGCGGTGCAGGCGGGCCAGCAGGTGGGCGCGCCACTCGGGGAGGTTCGCGATCCGCGGCGCCATCCCGTCCGGGTGCAGGCTCAGCCGCAGCACGTTGACCGGCGGCTCGAGCAGCTCCGGGCGGACGTCGCCGGTGAACAGCGCGATGCCGGCGTTCGCGTCGACCAGCTCCCACCAGCGGTTCACCACCGCGGCCGGGTAGGGCTCGTGCCCGTCCAGGACGCGCTTCAGGGCGTTCCTGACGGCGTGGAGCTCGGGCTCGGCCAGGCCGCGTTCGGGGTAGGCGGGCGCGAAGCCGCCGGCCAGCAGCAGCGCGTTGCGGTCGCGCAGCGGCACGTCCAGGTGCTCGGCCAGGTGCAGGATCATCTCGCTCGTCGGCCGGGACCGGCCGGTCTCGACGAAGCTCAGGTGCCGGGACGAGACGTTCGCCGCGATGGCGAGGTCGAGCTGGCTGAGCCGGCGGCGCTGCCGCCACTCGCGGATCAGGTCCCCGGCGTGCATCCTGGTGAGCCTAGCCGGTTTTCGTCCGCGTTGGCATTACCTCGGAGGTAATTGCCGCGCTTCCCTCTGGTCGGCAGGATCGGTGGTACCTACGGAGGGAGAAAACGATGCAGGAGATTGTCGAGCGCTACCTCGCCGCGTGGAACGAGAAGGACGCGGAGCGCCGCCGGGGGCTGGTGGACGCGCTGTGGACGGAGGACGGCAGCTACACCGACCCGCTGGCCGACGCATCGGGGCGGGCCGAGATCGACGGGCTCATCGGCGCGGTCCAGCAGCAGTTCCCCGGCTTCGTCTTCACGCTCGGCGGCCCGGTCGACGCGCACCACGAGCAGGCGCGGTTCACCTGGCACCTCGGGCCCGAAGGCGCGGCCGAGCCGGTCGTGGTCGGCTTCGACGTCGCGGTGCTGAACGGGGGCGGCCAGATCCGCAGCGTCTACGGCTTCCTGGACAAGGTGCCGGCCGCGTAAGGGCGGTACCCGGAAGGGCGTGAAACCCGGGATCCAGTGCGTTCGAACGAGCTGGATCCCGGGTTCATTGCGTTGGGCGAGGGCGGGACGGGGTGAGGGCGGGACGGGGGCTAGCTGGGTTCGCGGCCGGAGCGGAGGAGGCAGTAGGTGACGGCTTCCTCGAGGGCGTGCCAGCTGGCGGCGATGATGTTCTCGTCCACGCCGACCGTGCTCCAGCTGTCGCCGGTGCCGTCGTCGGACTCGATGAGCACCCGGGTCACCGCGCCGGTGCCGTGCGTGCCGGCCAGGATCCGCACCTTGTAGTCGGTGAGCTCGAGGCTGGCGAGTTCGGGGTAGATCTGCTCGAGCGCGGCGCGCAGCGCCTTGTCCAGCGCGTTGACCGGGCCGTTGCCCTCGCCCACCGCGACCAGGCGCTCGCCCTTGGCTTCCAGGCGCACCGTCGCCTCGCTGGTCATCCGGCCGTCCGGGTGGCGCTCCACGATGACCCGCCAGGACTCCACCGCGAAGTACTCGTGCCGCTGGCCGAGCTCGTCGCGGAGCAGCAGCTCGAAGCTGGCGTCGGCGGCCTCGAACGTGTAGCCGCGCGCCTCCATGTCCTTGACCCGGTCGGTGACCCGGCCGATGGTGTCCTTGTCGCCGGACAGGTCGTAGCCGAGCTCGCGGCCCTTCAGCTCCACGGACGCGCGGCCCGCCATGTCCGAGACCAGCATCCGCATGTCGTTGCCGACCAGCGCGGGGTCGATGTGCTGGTACAGCATCGGGTCGACCTTGATCGCGCTCGCGTGCAGGCCGGCCTTGTGGGCGAAGGCGCTCAGCCCCACGTACGGCTGGTGGGTGTCCGGCGCGACGTTGGTGACCTCGCTGATCTGGTGCGCGATCCTGGCCATCTCCACCAGGCCGGCGTCCGGGACGACCTGGCGGCCCTTCTTCAGCTGCAGGCCGGCCACCACGCTGAACAGGTTGGCGTTGCCCGCCCGCTCGCCGTACCCGTTGGCCGTGCCCTGCACGTGCGTGACGCCGGCGTCGACCGCGACCAGGGTGTTGGCCACGCCGCAGGCGGTGTCGTCGTGGCAGTGGATGCCCAGCCGGGCCTGCGTGCGGCTGTGGACGGCGGTGACGACATCGCCGAGTTCGTTCGGCATCATGCCGCCGTTGGTGTCGCACAGCGCGACCAGGTCGGCGCCCGCCCGCATGGCCGTGCCGACCACTTCCAGGGCGTAGTCGGGGTTGGACCGGTAGCCGTCGAAGAAGTGCTCGGCGTCGAGGAAGACCCGCTGCCCGTTCTCGCGCAGGTGGGAGACCGTGTCCGCGATCATCGCGAGGTTCTCCTCCAGCGTGGTCCGCAGGGCGAGAAGGACGTGCCGGTCGTGACTCTTGGCGACAAGGGTCACGACCGGCGCGCCCGATTCGCGCAGCGCGGCGACTTGGGTGTCGTCGGCCGCCTTCACGCCGGGCCGGCGGGTCGCGCCGAACGCGGCGAGCTGCGCGTGCTTGAGGTCCAGGTCGGTGGCGGCGCGGCGGAAGAACTCGGTGTCCTTCGGGATCGCGCCGGGCCAGCCGCCCTCGATGAACCCGACACCGAGCTCGTCCAGCTGCCGCGCGATGACGAGCTTGTCGGCCACGCTGAGGTTCAGGCCCTCCTGCTGCGCGCCGTCGCGCAAGGTCGTGTCGTAGACGTGAAAGGTGTCGTCGAGCATCGGATTGTCTCCTGGGATTGGTTGTGGGCCGCGCAAACAAAAAGACCCCTCGCGAGTACGCGAGAGGTCTGCGCGCCGACGTCCGGGACCTTGTCCCGGCGCTAGGGCCGCTGCCCTAGGTGCCGACGCGCCAGCCGATAATGATGCGGCCTGACGTCACGGTGACAGTCTGCCACACCCGTTCGGTAGTTGGCTTATCTATCTCACCATCCGAGACGCGAGCCGGATCCCGGCCCGAAAGCCGACCCGGCGGCCATTGACTTAGGTTAGCCTTACCTAATCTAATAGATGATCATGAACTACGAGATCCTCCCCGGGCCGTCCCTGGCCGAACTGGCCCGCACCGCGCTGGCCCGGGCCGCGGCCGCCACCGTCAGCGAGGCCAGCCCGGGGAATGCCCGCCAGGACGTCGCCGGCCGGGTTCCGGTCCGGACCCGCCCGGACGGCAGCCCGCTGCTGCTGGCCGCGACCGGGTCGATGCTCGAGCAGCGCCTCACCACCTGCCCGGACGCGGTGACGGTCTCGGTGCCGGCCGCCGTCCCCTTCTCCTCGCTGCGGCTCACCGGGACGGCGCGGGCCGTGGCCCGGGACATGGCGGCCAGGATCACCGCCTGCGCGGTGGCGCTGCGGTCGGTCGAGTTCGGCGGCGCGGTGCCCGCCGAGGTGCCGGTCGAGGCGTTTCACGCCGCCGCGCCCGACCCGCTGTGGCGGGTGGCCCCCGGCATCCTGGAGCACCTGGAAAACGGGCACATGGCCGAGCTGACCGGCTGTGTCCGAGCGCACGGCCTGGTCGAGGCCGACTGGGTCATCCCGCGCGGCCTGGACCGGCACGGTCTCGAGCTGCTCGTGCTCACCCCGGACGGCACCGTGGGCGTCCGGCTGTCGTTCCCGGACGGCCCGGTCAGCTCGCTCGAGGAGGTCCCGGCCTCCATCCGCACCGAGCTGACCTGCCGCTGCCGGTCCGGGCCCGGACACGAGTACCGCCGCCGGCAGGCCCGGCGCACCGCGGGCGAGTGAGCGTGGGTTTCGCGCTAGCAGACCTTGTGGATCCAGCCGAACGGGTCGGGCTTGTGGCCGTACTGGAGGCCGACCAGTTCCTCGCGCAGGCGCATGGTCACCGGGCCGGGCTCGCCGTCCGCGACCAGCCACTGCGCCTGCTCGCCCTTGACCCGGCCGACGGGGGTGATGACCGCCGCGGTGCCGCAGGCGAACACCTCGGTCAGCTCGCCGGCCGCGCACTCCGCCTGCCACTGGTCGATGGTGATCGGTTCCTCGATCGCCTTGACGCCGAGCTGGGGCGCCAGCTTGAGCAGCGAGTCGCGGGTGATGCCGGGCAGCAGCGTCCCGGTCAGCGGGGGCGTCGCGATCCAGGGCTGGGCCGTGTCGCCGCCGCGGACGAAGAACAGGTTCATCCCGCCCATCTCCTCGACCCAGCGGTGTTCCGCCGCGTCGAGCCACACCACCTGGTCGCAGCCGCGGTCCACGGCCTGCTGCTGGGCCACGAAGGCGGCCGCATAGTTGCCGCCGGTCTTGACCCCGCCGGTGCCGCCCGGCGCCGCCCGGGTGTACTCCTGCGACAGCCACACCGCGACCGGCTTGACCCCGCTGGCAAAGTAGGACGCGGCCGGCGAGGCGATGACGCAGAACAGGTACTCGCTCGACGGGTGGTTGACGCCGAGCCCCCGCTGCGTCGCGATCATGAACGGCCGCAGGTAGAGGCTGTTCCCTTCCCCGCCCGGGACCCACTCGCGGTCCTGGGCGACGAGCAGCTCGAGCGCCCGGATGAAGGTCTCCGGCGGCAGTTCCGGCATGGCCATCCGGCGCGCGGTGCTGTTGAACCTGGCCGCGTTGGCGTCCGGCCGGAACAGGGTGATCGAGCCGTTGTCCTGGCGGTAGGCCTTCAGGCCCTCGAAGAACTCCTGCGAGTAGTGGAGCACCGAAGTGGCCGGGTCCAGGGTGAACGGGCCGTACGGCTCCAGGCGGCCGTCGTGCCAGCCGCTGTCCGCGGACCAGCGCAGCGTGATCATGTGGTCGGTGAACAGCTGGCCGAAGCCGGGCGCCCGTAGTTTTTCCTCGCGCTCGGTGTCGGGCACCGGGTGATCGGTCGGGCGGATGTCGAAATCAATCATGGTGGAGAACTTCCCTCTCGCCCGCGCGGGCAGACATTGTCACTAGGGTCTCACCTTTCGGTGGGTGCGCTGCCGGGGGCGCCGGGCGGGGGTCGCCTGCCGGTCTGGCCCGGCAGGCGCGTGGCATGGGCCGGCCGGTTAGCCGACTACTCGCTCGGCGATATCGTCGCCGACCTCGACGGTGGTGCGCGCCGCCCAGGCGCCCTGGCGCTCGACCAGATCCTCGGCGACGGCCTGCTCGATCCGGGCGGCTTCGGCGGACAGGCCCAGGTGCTCGCAGAGCATGGCGGCGGACAAGATGGCCGCGGTCGGGTCGGCCTTGCCCTGGCCGGCGATGTCCGGCGCGCTGCCGTGGACCGGCTCGAACATGCTGGGCGCGGTCCCCTCCGGGTTGATGTTGCCGCTCGCGGCGAGCCCGATCCCGCCGGCCACCGCGGCCCCCAGGTCGGTGAGGATGTCGCCGAAGAGGTTATCAGTGACGATGACGTCGAAGCGTTCGGGCTGGGAGACGAAGAACATCGACGCGGCGTCCACGTGGCAGTAGTCCACCGACACCTCGGCGAACTCCTTGGCCAGCGCGTCCACGGTCCGCTGCCACAGGTCGCCGGCGTAGGTGAGCACGTTCGTCTTGTGCACGAGCGTGAGCTTGTGGCGCGGCCTGGTCAGCGCCTTGGTGAAGGCGTAACGGGCGACCCGCTCCACCCCGAACGCCGTGTTGACGCTCTCCTGGGTGGCGATCTCGGCTGGCGTGCCCTTGCGCATCACGCCGCCCGCCCCGGTGTACGGGCCCTCGGTGCCCTCGCGGACCACGACCATGTCGAGGGTTTCCGGGCGGGCGTTCGCCAGCGGTGTAATGACACCGGGGTAGAGCCGGACCGGGCGCAGGTTGACGTAGTGATCGAGCTCGAAGCGCAGTTTGAGGAGAAGACCGCGCTCGAGCACGCCGCTGGGCACGCCCGGGTCGCCGACCGCGCCGAGCAGGATCGCGTCGTGCCCCCTGATCTCCTCGAGCACCGCGTCGGGAAGCGTCTCCCCGGTGCGGTGCCAGCGGCGCGCGCCGAGGTCGTAGCTGGTCTCGTCGATGCTGACCCCGGGGGTGGCGGCCCCTGTGGCGGCCCTGAGCACCTTGAGCGCCTCGGCGGTCACCTCGGGGCCGATGCCGTCGCCGCCCACGACGGCCAGCCTGATGGTTCGTGAACTCATGCCTGAACCTTACTGGCGGGTCAGGCTGGTCGTGAGCGGAGTCGCGGGCGGAGTCGCGGGCGGGGCGGCTGCGTGCGGGGCGGCTGCGTGCGCGGCGGCCGCGTCGCCGCCGTTGTCCCGGCGGTCCAGGGCCGTCTGGACGGCCTGGGCTGGCGAGGTCTCACGGGAGGTGTCACGGGGGTTCGGGTCCCGCCAGGACCGGAGAGGCTCGGGCGGGTAGTCCCCCTGGCTGTCAGAGTCCCAGGGATACATGTCGTACACGGAAGTGCTCCTGATCGAGATCCGGATCGGACTTACGGCCAGCAGCAAACCCCCGCAGCGGGTTGCCGGCCTGCCTTCGATCAGGCTCCGCTGCGGCAGGCGATGAGTACGAGGTGCCGCATAGTGCCTGCTACGTTACCGCAGCGCGGTACGGGGCGGACGTCCCTCAAGACGTCTGTCTCGATATGTGAGACACTATTTTTAAGTCCTAGTGGATCAGGTCCGCGGGTGCGTCCGGGGATACCGGCCGGGGGCCGTCCCGGGCGAGGCGCGGCGGTACGGCACGCGTCGACCCTGATCTGGTCGATTCCGGCCGGCTCGAGCATGTCACGCAGGGCATCCTCGTGGAGCCGGATCCAGGGCTGGCCGGGGCCCAGCGCCGACAGCAACGCCGCCGCCGAGGTGTAGGCCAGCCCGACCCGCTGCCCGGAAGGCAGCCGGCCGGTGCGGAGCGCCAGCACGCCGGGGCCGTTCTCGCGGACGGGTACGAACAGCAGGTGACAGTCGCCCTTCGCGTCCATGCGGCTCTCCTTCCCGCCTGGCCGGCCGGGCGGCGCGGTCAGGTATGTCATCACAGGCCTACGTCGCGCAGGCGCATGTCGCTCGCCGTCTCCCGGCGCACGAGCAGGCGCGCGGCACCACCCCGGACGGCGACGACGGGCGGGCGGCCGACCATGTTGTAGTTCGACGCCATCGAATGGTGGTAGGCCCCGGTGCAAGCCACGGCGAGCAGGTCGCCCGGCCGGGTGCCGGCGGGCAGCGCGACGTCCGTGGCCAGGACGTCGCCGGCCTCGCAATGCCGCCCGGCCACGGTGGCCAGCTGGCCCGCGTCCATGGGCCTGCTCACCGCGCGGACCGAGTAGCGGGCGCCGTACAGGGCTGGCCGCGGGTTGTCGCTCATCCCGCCGTCGACGGCCACGAAGGTGCGCGAGCCGGCGCCGTGCTTGATGCTGACGACCCGGTACAGGGTGACCATGGCCCGGCCGATGATCGCGCGGCCCGGCTCGACGGTGAGCCTGGGGACCGGCAGCCGCAGCGAGGCGCAGGCACCGCGGACCGCGGCGGGGATCCGCCGGGCGAATCCGGCCAGGTCGAACTCCGGGTCATCCTCGGTGCAGGGGATGCCGTGGCCGCCGCCGATATTGAGCTCGGGCAGGATCACGCTGTGCTCGGCGTGCACGGCGGCCATGAGCCCGGTCAGCTTGCGCGCCGCCACCTCGAAGGGTTCGGTCGCGGTGATCTGCGAGCCGAGGTGACAGTGCAGGCCGGCCAGTTCGAGCCTGGGCTGGGCCAGGATCCTCCGCACGGCGTCGGCGGCGGCGCCGGAGCTGAGCGAGAAGCCGAACTTCTGGTCTTCGACGCCGGTGGCCACGGCCGCGTGAACATGCGCCTCGACGTCCGGCGTGACGCGGACGAGCACCCGCTGCCGCGCCTGGGCCAGCGCCGCGATCCTGGCGATCTCGCCGGCCGAGTCGACCACGATCCGGCCGACCCGGCAGGCCATCGCGGCCTGCAGGTCGCCGGGTGTCTTCGCGTTGCCGTGCAGCACGATCCGATCCGGCCGAAAGCCAGCCGAACTCGCCAGGGCCAGCTCGCCCTCCGAGCAGACATCGAGGCTGAGCCCCTCCTCATCCGCCCAGCGCGCCATGGCCCGGCACAGGAACGCCTTGCCCGCGTAGGCGATTTCCGCGTCCGGGAGCGCCTGCCGGTACTCGCGGCAGCGCTGGCGGACATCGTCCTCGTCCAGCACGTAAGCCGGGGTGCCGTAACGCGCGGCGATCGTGGCCAGCGTGACGCCGCCCACGGATATGCCACCGCCGGCCACGGCGCGCGCGGTAAGCGGCCAGATTCGCGCAGGCAGATCGCTGTACTCTGCCGGTGGCTGCGGTTCCGGCTCCGGCTGTGGCTCCGGCTCGGGCCGGCGGGCGGCGTGGTCACTGACGGTCATCGAACCTCCCGTTCCCGGCCGCCCGAACCAGCCGGCGCGGTGCCCGGTCCGGATACCTCGCGCAGCACCAGGCCGACCGAGGCCACCTCGGTTCCGCCGTAGCAGCGCAGGCAGATCAGCTCACCCTCAACGTCGGCGGTGGCAGGGCACGCGATGAGCAGTTCGTAGTCCACATCGCCGGCCACCCGCCACGCGCCCAGCACGCCCGCGAGGGACCGCAGGTAGCGCTCGAACCCGGACCGCGACGCGGACGGAGCCAGACGGACGCGGACAACCGCGTGAACCCGTCCGTTCGGTACTCGGTCGCTGGCCGTGTCCGCGGTTCCCGGCCCTGCCGCCGGGTCAGCGGCGACCCGCAGGCGACGTGGCGGCCGCCCCCGCCGGCGCGGGGCGGCCACCGGTTCCTGGCCTTCGTCGTCCGCCATGGCTCCATGGTGGACACGCCCCTGGCCAGGGAGAAAGGAATCTCACGCACTCCTGACAGCTCCGGGCCCAATGCTCACGAAGCTCATGCGCGGGGTGCGCGGCTAGCGCATCCACGTGCGGCGGCGGGGGCGGGAGGCCTTCTTCCAGACGGTGGGCACGCGGGCCTGGAGGCGTTCGGCCTGGTCGTGCTCGCGCTCGTACAGCAGGCCGTAGGTGAAGGCGTTCTCGCCGGCCAGATGCGCGTTGATGCCCAGCTCGCGGGTTGCCTGGCGGGCGATCACGGTGTCCTGGTGGTCGCCGACGACCGACTGGACCTTCTTCATCTGCCGGGCGAACGTGCGGGCGGGCTTGCCGGAAGCCGGGCGGGCGGCTTCGGCCGCGTAGCGGGCCCGGCGGGCCGACTTGCGGGCCTCGTGCAGGGCGACGTCCCTGGCCTGGCCGGCCGGCGCCTGCCCGGCCCGGCGCATCCGCCTTTTCGCCTGCCGGTACGCCTTGTGCACGCCGACCGGGAGGACGTCGCGGGCCGGGGCTGCGGCCTGCGGGCCCCGCGGCGGGTCGTGGGCCACCCGGTCCAGGTTGGCCAGCAGCTTGGCATAGCGCACCGAGCCGAAGGCCTTGACGACCTGTTCGCGGGCGGACGCCCGCAGGGGGGCGAAGTGGCCCTGGACCCGCGCCTGGACCGGGCCGATGAGCAGCTCCACCGGAACCGCCTCCAGGCTGGCCAGCAGATGCCGGGGCAGCACCTCGCCGTCGCGGGCCCCGCCGAGCAGGCCGCCGAGCCACTTGAGCTCCTCGGCCACCCTTTGGGTCGCCGGGCGCGGGATGACCTTGCCGAACGACCGGAGGGTCGCGCGCAGCCTGCGGGTGGCCACCCGCATCTGGTGGACGGAGTCGAACTCGTCGGCGCGCACCTTGGGCTCGAGCGAGCGCAGCGTCGCGACCTGGACCTTGAGGTAGGCCTGGACCACCTCGGCCGCCGAAGCCGACGGCTTCGGCTTGCTTCCGGCAATGGGCGCCGGGCGCAGCGGGGCAGGAGAGACCCGCCCCGGACGGGTGCGGCGGGCGGAGGCCGCCGGGGTGGCCGGCGTCTTCGGGCTCCTGCCCGTGCGGGTGTTGCTTCGGGTCCTGGTTTGCGCGCTGTTCACTGCCATCGGGACCCGCTACCCCGTCCGGGGCAGCTAAACCCGCTGCTACTCGTCCTCGTCGAGCCAGGACATCAGCGGCCGCAGCCGGGCGCCGACCTGCTCGATCTGCTCGTTGTGCTCGGCCTCGCGGCGCTTGAGGAAGTTCGGCTTGCCCGCGTCGAACTCCTCGACCAGTTCCCGGGCGAACGAGCCGTCCTGAATCTCGCCCAGGATGCGGCGCATCTCCTCGCGGGTGCGCTCGTTGATCAGCCGCGGGCCGCGGGTGTAGCCGCCGTACTCGGCGGTGTCAGACACCGACCAGTACATCTTGGAGATGCCGCCCTCGTACATCAGGTCCACGATCAGCTTCATCTCGTGCAGGCACTCGAAGTAGGCCGACTCGGGCTGGTAGCCCGCCTCGACCAGGGTCGCGAAGCCGGCCTTGATCAGTTCGGCCACGCCGCCGCAGAGTACCGTCTGCTCGCCGAACAGGTCGGTCTCGGTCTCCTCGGTGAACGTGCTCTTCAGCGCGCCCGCCCGGGTGCCGCCGATGGCCTTGGCGTAGGCCAGGGTGAGCGGCCATGCGTTGCCGGTCGCGTCCTGCTCGACGCAGACCAGCACGGGCACGCCGCGGCCCTGCGCGAACTGGCGCCGGACCAGGTGGCCGGGGGCCTTGGGCGCGACCATGCACACGTCCACGTCGTCCGGCGGGCTGATCAGGCCGTACCTGATGTTCAGGCCGTGCGCGAAGAACAGCGCGTCGCCCTCCACCAGCGACGGGGCGATCGCCTCGGCGTACAGCTGGCGCTGCAGGTGGTCCGGGATCAGGACCATGATCAGGTCCGCTTCCTCGCACGCCTCGCCGGGCGTGACCACGCGCAGGCCGTCGTTGGCGGCCTTCTGGAGGCTCTTGGATCCCTCGGGCAGCCCGACGCGCACGTCCACGCCGGAGTCGCGGAGCGAGAGCGCGTGCGCGTGCCCCTGGCTGCCGTACCCGAGGACGGCCACGTGCCTGCGCTGGATCACGGACAGGTCGGCGCTGTCGTCGTAGAAAATCTCTGCCACTGAAACGGGCCCTTCTTGTGTGTTGTCGCCTGTGTTGTCGACGGACGAATCTGAATCTAAGCGCTGCGCTCGACCGGTCGCAGCGCGCGGTCGGTGATGGAGCGGCTGCCGCGGCCGATGGCCACCATCCCGGATTGCACCAGCTCCTTGATCCCGAACGGCTCGAGCACCTTGATCAGCGCGTCGAGCTTCTCCCGGTTCCCGGTCGCCTCCACGGTGATCACGTCGAGCGCGACGTCCACCACCTTGGCCCGGAACAGGCCGACGGTCTCGAGCACCTTCGACCGGCTCTCCGCGTCGGCCCTGACCTTGATCAGGATCAGCTCTCGCTGCACGGTCGCGCCCGGCTCGAGCTCGACGATCTTCAGCACGTTGATCAGCTTGTTCAGCTGCTTGGTGACCTGCTCGAGCGGGTGCTCGTCGCAGTTGACCACGATCGTGATGCGGGAGATCTCCTCGTGCTCGGTGGGCCCGACGGCGAGGGAGTCGATGTTGAAGCCGCGCCGCGCGAACAGGCCCGCGATCCTGACCAGGACGCCCGGCTTGTTCTCCACGAGCACGGACAGCGTGTGCCGGGTCATTCTGAACTTCCTCCCCAGTCGGGCGCCAGGCCGCGCGCGAACTTGATGTCGTTGTTACTGGTGCCGGCCGCGACCATGGGCCAGACCATGGCGTCCCGGTGCACGATGAAGTCGATCACGACCGGGCGGTCCTCGATGGCCATGGCCCGCTCGATGACCTTGTCCACGTCGGCGGTCTGCTCGCAGCGGATGCCCTCGCAGTCGTAGGCCTCGGCCAGCTTGACGAAGTCCGGTATGCGGGTGCCCGCGAGCTTCTCCCGCTGGGTCCGGTGCAGGTCGGTGTTGGAGTAGCGCTCGTTGTAGAACAGCGTCTGCCACTGCCGGACCATGCCGAGGCTGCCGTTGTTGATGATCGCGACCTTGATCGGGATACCCTCGATGGCGCAGGTGGCCAGCTCCTGGTTGGTCATCTGGAAGCAGCCGTCGCCGTCGATCGCCCACACGGTGGTGTCCGGGCGGCCCATCTTGGCGCCCATCGCGGCCGGCACGGCGAAGCCCATCGTGCCCAGCCCGCCCGAGTTGATCCAGGTGCCCGGGTTCTCGTAGTCGATGAACTGGGCCGCCCACATCTGGTGCTGGCCGACGCCGGCCACGTACACCGCCTCCGGCCCGGCGATCTGGCCGATCCGCCTGATCACGTGCTGCGGGGCGAGCGTGCCGTCGCCCGGCTCGTCAAACCCCAGCGGGTAGGTGTCCTTCCACGAGCTCAGCTGGGTCCGCCAGCCGGCTAGGTCGGGGCGGCGGCCCTGCTCCTGCTCGGCCCGCACGGCGGCCACCAGGTCGGCGATGACCTCGCGGCAGTCGCCGACGATCGGCACGTCGGCGCGGCGGTTCTTGGAGATCTCGGCCGGGTCGATGTCCGCGTGCACGATCAGCGCGCCCGGCGCGAACGTGTCCAGCTTGCCGGTCACCCGGTCGTCGAACCTGGTGCCCAGGGCGATGAGCAGGTCGGCCTTCTGCAGCGCGCCGACCGCCGCCACCGTGCCATGCATGCCGGGCATGCCCATGTGCTGCGGGTGCTGGTCCGGGAACGCGCCCCGGGCCATCAGCGTGGTGACCACCGGGATGCCGGTCAGCTCGGCGAGCTCGCGCAGCTGGGCGGCGGCCCGCGCTTTGATCACGCCGCCGCCGACGTAGAGCACCGGCCGCCTGGACTCGCTGATCAGCCGGGCGGCCTCGCGCACCTGCCGGGCGTGCGGCCGGGTCACCGGGTGGTAGCCGGGCAGGTCGAACGGGATCGGCCAGCTGAACTCGGTCATCGCCTGCATGGCGTCCTTGGCCACGTCGACGAGCACCGGGCCCGGCCGCCCGGTCGAGGCCACGTGGAAGGCCTCGCCGATGGTGCGGGCGATGTCCTCGGGCCTGGTGACCAGGAAATTGTGCTTGGTGACCGGGATCGTGATGCCGGAGATGTCGGCTTCCTGGAACCCGTCGGTGCCGATCAGGTTGGTCGACACCTGCCCGGTGATCGCGACGAGCGGCACCGAGTCCATGTAGGCGTCGGCGATCGGCGTCACCAGGTTGGTGGCGCCCGGGCCGCTGGTCGCCATGCACACGCCGACCCGCCCGGTGGCCTGCGCGTATCCGGTGGCCGCGTGGCCCGCTCCCTGCTCGTGCCTGACCAGGATGTGCCTGATCGACTTGGAGTCGAGCAGCGGGTCGTAGGCCGGCAGGACCGCGCCGCCCGGAATCCCGAACACCACGTCCGCGCCGACCCGCTCGAGCGCGTACACCAATGCCTGGGCTCCGGTGGCCCGCACCTTGCCCGGGCTGGTGACCTGAGCGCGCGGCGGCTCGGCCGCGGCGGCCTGCGGCGGGACGGACCCTGCGACCTGCGGCGGGGCGGAGTGCGGGGCTTCGGCGGGACGCGGCTGAGCGTCGCGGGCGGCCGGGTGGTGCGGCGAGCGGGCGGCCAGGTCCCGCGGGCTGGGAGCCGAAGGTCCGCCGGCAGCCCCGGGGGGGCGCTCCGTGCCTTCGGGCTCCTTGCGGCCCGTCATCTGCTCGGTCATCGGTAGGTCTCCATTGGCATCGGCTGGATCCGGCGGCATAAAAAATCCCCTCGTGCCGGACGGCAGTCGAGGGGAGCGCGCAGTGAGCTGCTTGGTCAGCTGCCTGCGCGCCGGCCAAGTACGAGGATCTGCGGGTACTTCACGGGTAACACCTTACTGCCATCCGGAATCGAGACGTCAACCGCTGACGCGAGTTGTCTCACATTCCGAGACGGCCGGCTCATCGCCGTTATTCCCCGACGTCCTGATCAGGGCCTCCACGCCGGAGGCGCCCATCGGCCTGCCCACCAGGAATCCCTGGCCGTAGCAACAGCCCAGCTCGCGCAGCGCGATGAGCTGGCGCGGCTGCTCGATGCCCTCGGCGATGACCCGCAGGCCGAGGTCGCGGCCGACCTGCACCACGGTCCTGGTCAGCAGGCTGAGCGTGTCGTCCTGGCCGAGCCCGGCCACGAACGAGGGATCGATCTTGATGATGTCCAGCGGGAGCCTGCGCAGGTAGGCCAGTGACGCGTAGCCGGTGCCGAAGTCGTCGATGGCCATCCGGACGCCGAGCCGGTGCAGCTCGGTCAGCCGGTCGACGATCAGCCCGTCCTCCTCGACCAGCACCCGCTCGTTCACCTCGACGGTGAGCGCACCGGGCGGCAGCCCGGTGTCGGCCAGGATGGCCGACACCCGCGCGGTGAAGGCGGGCGCCATGATCTGCCGGGCGGACAGGTTCACCGAGACCCCGGCGTCCTCCGGCGACCCCGAGGATGACCGCCTCCAGGCGGCACCCTGCGCGCACGCCTCGCGCAGCACCCACTCGCCGAGCGGGACGATCAGGCCGGACTCCTCGGCCGTGGCGAGGAACTCCTGCGGCGGGATCATCTGGTCGCCGCGCCACCAGCGGACCAGTGCCTCGGCCCCGGTCACCCGCGACGTGGCCAGCTCCACGATCGGCTGGTACTGCAGGGTGAGCTCGCCGTTGCCGATCGCCTGCTGCAGGTCGCTGACGATCTCCAGCCTGCGGACCACGTCCGCGTGCATGTGCGCGGCATAGACCTCGACCCGGTCGCCGCCGGCGTCCTTGGCCCGGGACATGGCTACGTCCGCGTTGCGGAGCACCAGTGCGGGCGGGTCCACGTCGGCCAGCGCGACGCCGACGCTCGCGGTCAGCGCGATCTGCTGGCCGGCCACCCGGAACGGCTCGCCGCCGACCGCGCCGGCCAGCCGCTCGGCGATCTCCGCGACCTCCTGAGAGCCTCCGGCGTTCTCGACCAGGACGGCGAACTCGTCGCTACCCCAGCGCGCCACCGTGTCGTGCACCGGGACGACGGCGCGCAGCCGCCTGGCCGCCTGGGCGAGCACGAGGTCGCCCGCGCCGTGGCCGACCGAGTCGTTGACCGCGGTGAACCGGTCCAGGTCCAGGAAGATGACGCCGGTCCCGGCGGCCACCGCGGCGTCGTGCAGCACGTCCCGGGCGCGCTCCTCCACGTAGGCCCGGTTCGGCAGGCCGGTCAGTCCGTCGTGGAAGGTGAGATGGGTGACCTGCTGGCGCAGCGCGACCTGATCGCTCACGTCGCGCGCGGTGACCAGCATCTGGACGGGCTCGCCGGGGGCCTGGTAGCGGAGCAAGGTGGACTCGACGTGGCGCCATGTCCCGTCGGCGGCCCGGACCCGCACCGGGAACCGGCCGGAGCCTTCGAGCCCTTCGAACCCCTCGGCTCCCTCGGCGTAGCCGCCCAGGGCCAGCCGGACCGAGGCCAGCACGGCGGCCCGGTCCTCGGGATGGACGAAGTCGAGCAGCCGCCGGCCGGTCAGCGTCCCGGGCTGGTAGCCGTAGTCCTCGACCGCCGGGCTCGCGTACCTGACCACGCCGTCCAGGTCGCAGACCAGGACGACATCGCTGGTGCGGTTGGCCAGGTCGCGCAGGCTCCGGCTGGACTCACGCCAGATGCCGAGCACGGACAGGTTCTCCCGCACCAGCATGAACACCCGCGCGGCCAGCACGAGCACCCCGGCGCCGCCGGCCACGACCAGCGCGATCCCGGCCGCCGGCGCTCCGGCCAGGCCGTTGCCTATCACGACCAGGGCGGCCACGCAGGCGGCCAGCACCGCGATGACGGTCGCCACCGCCGAACTCGACGTCCGCCGGGCCCAGCTCGTCCCGAACCCTTCGGTCATCCGCCACGGCGCCGCACCGAGCAGCAGCGCCGCCACCACCGGCATCAGCTGGCCCGCGACGCCCAGGTGGCCGCCGAGCACCCGCTGGCCCACGGCCAGCGCGTCGCCGACGGCGATGGCGAGCAGGGACAGGTAGGGCAGCGCGACCCGCCGCCAGGCCGTGGTGACCATGGGCAGCAGCGCGCCGAGCACGGCCAGGTCGGCCAGCGGGTGGATGAGCGCGAGCAGGAACGTGCCCGGCCGTTCGCCGGACCGGTGGAACTCGGCGCTGAACAGCGCGGACCAGCCGATCACCAGCAGGGCGACGGCCATCACGTAGCCGTCGGCGAGCCCGGGCAGCACCGAACCCGCCGAACCCTCCTGCGGGGAGCTGGTGACTTCCCGTTCGGCCATGGTGAGCACGGCGATGCCGATGGCCACGGCGGCCAGGGCGAGCAGCGGCGGCAGGTCGGTGAAGGACAGGCCGGGGGCGGGGTTCAGCGTGCCGCCGAGGATCCCCTGCACGACCAGGCCGGAGCAGTACAGTGCGGCGCCGGCCGCGAGCCACCGGTAGCCCCGCGCGACGGCACTCTCGTACCGGCGGGCGCCGAGCCACAGGCTCACCGCCGCCGCGCACCACGCCAGCATGCCAAGCACGGTCATGCTCGGCGCTCCGACATGATCAGCCGCACCCGGGCTCCTTCCGTTCCGCCCGCCGTTCTGAAGTACTCAACGCACGCCGGGCAAAAGCGGATAGCTTAGTCACACTTTCGTTACCTCGTCGTAACGAAATGTCGCCGCCGTGACGTAGATCCGTGCGCGCGACCGCCGAGTCCCCAGCCCCAATAAGTACCGCCCCAAGCGACGGTCGCAACCGGTCTGACGTTCACTCTACGTACCCGAGATCACACTTCGGTTGAGGAAGGGCGTACAGCGGGAGACAAACTCGCCGCCTCTGGCAACCCTGCGTGTTCTTGCTGCTAGTTCCTGCTGCTCTCCAGCAGTATGTGCCGGTTATCACAGTCATGACGGGGTTTCGGGGCAGCCGGGCCATGCTGACGCTGGCGTCAGCATGGCAGCATGATCTGGACTAACGATCTGGACCTGAGCCAGAGGAACCAGGGAGGCCGCACGTGCGCAAGGTGCTGATCGCGAACCGCGGTGAGATCGCGGTGCGGGTGGCGCGGGCTTGCCGGGACGCCGGGCTGGGCAGCGTCGCCGTGTACGCGGAGCCCGATCTGGACGCGCTGCACGCGCGGATGGCCGACGAGGCCTACGCGCTGGGCGGGTCGACCAGCCCGGAGACCTACCTGGACATTGACAAGATCATCAAGGTGGCGGTGGAGTCCGGCGCGGACGCGGTGCACCCCGGCTACGGCTTCCTGGCCGAGAACGCCGAGTTCGCCCGGGCGGTGGCGGCGGCCGGGCTGACCTGGATCGGCCCCCCGCCGGAGGCCATCGAGGCGCTCGGGGACAAGGTCCGGGCCCGGCACATCGCGCTGGAGGCCGGGGCGCCGCTCACCCCCGGCACCCCGGACCCGGTCCGGGACGCCGGGGAGGTGCTGGCCTTCGCCCGGGAGTACGGCTACCCGGTGGCGATCAAGGCGGCGTTCGGTGGCGGCGGCCGCGGGCTCAAGGTGGCCTGGCGCGAGGAAGAGGTCGCGGACCGGTACGAGTCGGCGGTCCGGGAGGCCACGGCGGCGTTCGGCCGGGGCGAGTGCTTCGTGGAACGCTACCTGGACCGGCCGCGGCACGTGGAGACGCAGTGCCTAGCCGACGCATATGGGGATGTGGTGGTGATCTCGACCAGGGACTGCTCGCTACAGCGCCGGCACCAGAAGCTGGTCGAGGAGGCGCCGGCGCCGTTCCTGACCGCGGAGCAGACCGAGACCCTCTACCGGTCCTCCAAGGACATCCTGCGCCGGGCCGGCTACGTCGGCGCGGGCACCTGCGAGTTCCTCGTCGGCCAGGACGGCACGATCAGCTTCCTCGAGGTCAACACCAGGCTCCAGGTCGAGCACCCGGTCAGCGAGGAGGTCACCGGCATCGACCTGGTCCGGGAAATGTTCCGGATCGCCGAGGGCGAGCCGCTCGGCTACGACGACCCGCCCGCCCGCGGGCACTCGATCGAGTTCCGGATCAACGCCGAGGACCCGGGCCGCAACTTCCTGCCCGCCCCGGGCACGATCACCGCGTGGAACCCGCCGTCCGGGCCTGGCGTTCGGCTCGATACCGGGTACGCGGCCGGGATGACGGTCCCCCAGGCGTACGACTCGCTGATCGCCAAGCTGATCGTGACCGGCGCCAGCCGGGCCGAGGCACTGCAGCGCTCGGCCCGCGCCCTGGCCGAGTTCGAGGTCGGCGGGATGCCGACCGTGCTGCCCTTCCACCGGGCCGTGGTAACCGACTCCGCGTTCGCCGCGCCGGACGGCGTGTTGCGGGTGCACACCCGCTGGATCGAGACCGAGTTCGACACGCCGATGCCGGCGCAGGAGACGGCAGAGGTCACTGCGCCGGCGGAGCGGGAGATCGTGACCGTCGAGGTGGGCGGGAAGAGGCTGGAGGTCGTCGTGCCGGCCAGCCTGGGCCGTGGTACCGCTGCTCAAGGGGCCGAACGGGCCCGCGCTTCCCGCCGCGCCGGAGGGCGATCTGCGCCAGCTGGCGGTGGCGCCACCCTCATCAGTCCCATGCAGGGCACGATCGTCAAGATCGTGGCCAGCGAGGGGCAGCACGTGTCGGCCGGCGACGTTATCGTGGTGCTCGAGGCGATGAAGATGGAACAGCCGCTGACCGCGCACAAGGACGGCACGGTGACCGGGCTCGCCGTCGAGGTGGGCCAGACCGTCTCGGCCGGCGCGGCTATCTGCGAGCTCACGGACTGATCACCGTGAGCAGGATCCCGGGGGACCCGGGCCTGGGGCGTCAGGTGCTGTTCGCGCTCGGCGCCCGGCTGCCGGACCGGAACCGGGACTGGGTCCGGCACGAGCTGACCGACGCCGGCTGGCGCGGCCGGCTCATCGGCCGTCATCTGATCGTGGTGGTACCGGTGTGCGTGGTGTTCGCGCTGCTCCCGGGTCCGCTGTGGATCCGCATTATGGTGGCCGGGTTCTTTCTGCTCTGCACCGTGGGCACCGTCGCGCTGTACGCCGACGACATCCGGGTGTCCCGGCTGCGCCGGCACGGGCTCGAGGCCCCGAACGATCCTGACCTGGGGCGCCCTTCTCACTTACGGCGAGTCGGGGGTGAACTCCATCAGCTTGCGGGCCGCCTCGGTGACGCTGCCGGACAGGGACGGGTAGACGGCGAACGTCTGGGCCAGCTGCTCGGCGGTCAGCCGCTCCTCCACGGCCATCGAGACGGCCAGGATCAGCTCGCTGGCCCGCGGGGCCACGATCACGCCGCCCAGCACGATGCCGGTGCCCGGGCTGGTGAACAGCTTGACGAACCCGTCCTGGACGTCGGCCATCTTGGCTCGCGGGTTGGTGGCGAGCGGCAGCTTCTGGGTGCGGGCCGCGACCTCGCCCGCGTCGACCGCCCGCTGCGAGACGCCGACGGTGGCGATCTCCGGGTCGGTGAAGATGGTGGCGGCGACGTGACCGAGGCGGATCGGGTGCACCGACTCGCCCAGCGTATGCCACATCGCGATCCGGCCCTGCATGGCGGCCACCGAGGCCAGCATGCGCACGCCGGTGCAGTCGCCGGCCGCGTACACGCCGGGCACCGAGGTGCGGGACACCCGGTCCACCTCGATGAAGCCGTGCTTGTCCAGCTTCACCCCGGCCGTGTCCAGGCCGCAGCCCTCGGTCCGGGGGACCATGCCCACGGTCATCAGGCAGTGGGTGCCGGTCACCATCCGGCCGTCCGCCAGGGTCACGGTGACGGTGTCGCCGTCACGGCTCACCGTCCTGGCCCGGGACAGGCCGAGCACGGTCATGCCGCGGCGGCGGAATACGTCCTCGATCAGGTCGGCCGCGTCCTCGTCCTCCTGCGGTAGCACCCGGTCCCGTGACGAAACCAGCGTGACCCGCGAGCCGAGCGCCTGGTAGGCGCCGGCGAACTCGGCCCCGGTGACGCCGGAGCCGACCACGATCAGGTCCCGGGGCAACTCGGTCAGGTCGTACAGCTGGCGCCAGTTGAGGATGCGCTCGCCGTCGGGTTCGGCGCCGGGCAGCACGCGGGGCATGGCGCCGGTGGCGATCAGGATGGCGTCGGCTCTGATCTCCTGGTCGCCTGCTGCCACGATCCCGGGCCCGGCGATGCGGCCGTGGGCGGTGATCACCTTGATGTCCTCGGCGGCGATCCGGGCCGCGATGTCGCGTGACTGGGCCTGGGCCAGGTCGATGATCCGCTCGTACAGCCGGGCCGCGTTGACAGTGGCCAGGCCGCCGGTGGCGATGCCGAGCCGGTCGCTCCGGTTGAGCAGCGTCATCGCGTTGGAGGTCTCGATGAGGGACTTGGAGGGTACGCAGTCGGTGAGCACGCAGGCGCCGCCGAGCCCGTCCGAATCGACGACGGTGACGTCGGCGCCGAGCTGGGCGGCGACGAGGGCGGCCTCGTAGCCGCCGGGGCCGCCGCCGAGGATCGCGATTCTCTGGCGTGGCAAAGTCACGGTAGGTAATTCTTCCCGGTCTATTGGTCGCAGTCAGGTATCAGGCGCGGGGCAATGCACGTCGCCCGGCGATGCGACGCCGTACGCTTGCCCCCGTGGCACTGTACGCGGCCTACGGCAGCAATCTGGACCCGGCACAGATGCTGCTGCGCTGCCCGCATTCACCGCAGCGTGGAACAGGGTGGCTGGAGGGCTGGCGGCTGACGTTCGGCGGGGAGGACATCGGCTGGGACGGTGCCCTCGCGACCGTGGTCGAGGATCCGGACTCCCGGGTCTTCGTCGTGCTCTACGACGTGTCCGAAGGTGACGAGAAGCAGCTCGACAAGTGGGACGGGGTCACGCTGGGGTATTACCGTCGCGCCAAGGTGCGGGTGGAGACCCTGGACGGCGACGTGCTGGCCTGGCTGTACGTGCTCAACTTCTACGAGGGCGGGCTGCCGTCGGCGCGGAGCATCGGCATCCTGGCCGATTCGGCCGAGCGGGCCGGCGCCCCGGCCGACTACGTCGCGACGCTGCGAGCGCTGCCCTGCGCCAAGATGGGCGACTCGAACACGGCCTACGAGGGCCCGGAAGGCGCCGGAGGCCCGTGAGCCCCGCCCTTTCTTCATGATCGCGAAGGATCTTTAGTCCGGGCAGACTAAAGATCCCATATGAAGCGGCCCGTCAAGCTTTTGCTGTTTCGGTACCTGGTTTGTTGGGTTATCTGATGGTCTGGCCTGGTTTGCGTGCCTGGTACG
>Ga0081540_1000293_pt1 | contig 52532 bp, 56 predicted proteins | sample TabmetS2T1R1_FD_71024 | JGI IMG/M metagenome (GOLD analysis project Ga0081540, IMG submission 71024) | Tabebuia heterophylla rhizosphere microbial communities from the University of Puerto Rico - S2T1R1 | ecosystem: Host-associated > Plants > Roots > Rhizosphere ...
GATTGCTCCTCGCTCCGCGCGCTCGCTCAGCAGCACGCAATTGACATGGCTCGCCGCGACAGTCTCGACCACGCTGGTTTCATGGAGCGCCGTGGGCCGGCCGGTGCTGTTGCCGAGAATGTGGCGATGGGATGCGAGACCGAGGCCTGCGCAAGGCAAATGTGGATGAAGTCGCCGCGGCACCGCGCAAACATGATGCTCGGGGGGTGCCAGGCCGTCGCATCTGCGGTATCTGCCAGTGGCCGCCGGTATTGGGCGATGGAAATCGGCGGCAACAGTCGTACTGCTGTCCGCCAAGCCGGTGTTCGTCATGCTGGTGTCACTCTCGCCCGAGCCACCCGCAAAGGCAGCGGTCACGATGGTCTTGTTGGTCGGGATTTCTCTGTCGATGGAAGCAACGCACCGTGAGCACCAGCGCATGCAAGTTTTTAAGGTTCACGGCGACAGTCGCCAGTTAGAATCCGAAAGCGGATAGCACAACGCATCAAATGCCGTCTGCACGTCCGCTATTGACCCAAAGCAGACATGCCGAAAAACGCAATCGATGTCGCTATAGGGAGTAAAGCGGACATGGGCTGGTTCACCGCAAATGTCTGCTTTTGACCAAAAGCGGACATGACAGAATTCCGGGAAGTATTCCCGGCGTCGGCCTTATTGGAACCAACTTTAGACCAGAGCGTTTCGGCGTTTACTGGGGGTGCGTACTCAGCCAAATCAAGTCAGGAGTCGCACTATGGCAGATCAGAAACCTAGCATCGTATTCGCCCACGGACTTTGGGCCGATGGCTCATGCTTCCAGAAGCTGATCCCCGCACTGCAGACGGACGGGCACGAAGTGATGTGCTCCCAGCATGGCCTGGACTCTCTCAAAGGCGACGTGGAGTGCGTCACTCGCTGCTTCGGGCGGGTCAGTGCTCCCGTGGTCCTTGTCGGCCACTCTTACGGCGGCACCCTGATCACCCATGCCGGGACGGATAGCCGAGTCGCCGCCCTGGTCTACATCGCGGCCCTCGCACCCGACGAGACCGAAACCTCGCAAAGCCTGCAGCAGAAGTTTCCCGTTACCGAGGTTTTTTCTTACATCGAAGTCGCTGATGGACGCATCTGGCTAAAGCAGCCTGGCGGTATCGGAGCTTTCGCTGGTGATCTGCCCGAGGCGGAGCAGAAGCTTGTGTGGGCGACCCAAGCCGCACCTGTGACCGACCTGTTTAACCAGAAGGTCGACGGTGTCGCTTGGCGGTCGAAGCCGAGTTGGTACATCGTGGCCACTGAAGATCGAACCGTGCACCGGGAACTGGAGCGCTTCGTTGCAAAGCGCATGGGCGCTACAGTCGTCGAGTTGCGCTCCAGTCACGTCCCGATGCTCTCCCAGCCACAGGCTGTGCTGGACGTGATCCGCAATGCCGCACAGGCCATTCAGAAATCCAAGGCAGCGTAGCGAAGTCTCGGACGGGCCTTTGAGAGACCGCCGCAAGGCGGTCTTTCCTTTCCCACTCACATCGCGTTTGGTAAATCGCGCGTGAACTACCCGAACTGCAAGACGGAGCGATTGGCTCCCACTCATTGCGTCGGTTAGTGAGTTATTCAAATCGGAGAGAGCTGTTTTGCGATTTTTGTGGAAGTGGTGCTTCCCTATACCGTCGCGCATCAAAACTACTCATTTGAAAATGTTTAGTGAATTAAAAATGGCCCAAAAGTTAGTCGCGCGATGAACAGGGTTTAGGCAAGCGCGTCGACCGCTTTTTTACTCTGCAGATTGCGAACAGCGGAATAGCGTTGGATGCCGCGATGAAAAGTAGCGCGCCTTGAGCGTCGAGCGAATGGCTCGCTGCGCAGTTTTCACTTGCAACCTTCGCCGATGCAGTAGGAGGCACGAATGAAAAAAGTTGGCATTTTGGTATTGGTGGGCGCTTTATCGCTGGGTTCAAACGCATTTTCTCAAACTGGGAGTTCTATGGACACAAAACCGACGGTGGTTTTTGTCCACGGGCTTTGGGCCGACGGTTCTTCCTGGAGCAAAGTTATCAATCCGCTGGTGGATAAGGGATACAAAGTAATTGCGGTACAGAATCCCACCACTTCCCTTGCAGATGATGTGACGGCAACCAAAAGAGCGATTGACCGCGCCGATGGCGACGTAATCCTTGTTGGGCATTCTTGGGGTGGATCCGTCATCACCGAAGCGGGCGCAGATCCGCGTGTTAAGGCGCTGGTTTATATTGCGGCGTTCGCACCCGATAAAGGAGAAACCGCGGGTTCGCTTGCCGAGAGCGTTGCTCCGACAATCCTTGGAGGTTTCGTTCAGAATGCAAACGGGTACTTAACGCTTTCAAGAGAAGGAGTCGCCAAAGGGTTTGCTGGAGATTTGACTCCGAAAGAGCAGGATGTGGTGTACGCCGTTCAGCAACTTGCATCAAAAAGTGTATTCGGCGATGTCGGCGTCAATGCCGCATGGAGAACTAAACCATCGTGGTACGTGGTCGCTTCCGAAGACAACGCAATCAATCCTGAGCTTGAAAAAAGAATGGCACAAAGAGCCAATGCAAAGACGACGATCCTAAAGAGCAGTCACGTAGCGATGCTCTCCAAACCGGATGAAGTCTTGGATGTGATATTGGATGCCGCGACAAGCGTCAGTAAATAATTTCCGGCCGATATGGGTAGAAACATTACTCGAGCGGAAATCAGCGCGGCGTGAGTACGAAAATTCGGCCAAGATGGCGAAGCCGGAGCCTGGCAAAAACGTCTTACAGTTCGTCTTACTTCTCGGAGAGGTCCAAATGCTAAGTGATTGAAAATCGGACCGAAAATATCCGCAGAAATCTGGAATGGCGGCCCTAGGGAGCGCCAGCAAACTCAAGCACTTAGATAGCCATTAGCCGCTTTCTTTGGATTAGGACGCTGGTGAACAGCGGCGAACGCGTGCGGAATTTGCTACCGACATTCGGCGCGATGCTTCACCGTCGCTGGTGCATTCGCGAAAAATTTCCTCGTCGCCCTTGATGTCCGCGAATATTCAAACCGCCGCTGAAGTGCGCTGTCGCACGCGAGCGCACTCTGATGTTCGCATTGACGTCGCTCGTCGCACAGCGTCCTGTCGAGTTTTGCGCGAACAGGAGGAGCACGTGGGATACAATCGACGAGAGAAAACTGGCGGACAACGGTCACAAGTCAGTCTATCCGCTCTGAATGCCGCAGAATTCAGCTCAATGCCATTCGCCCAGCGGCTGACCTGCACGGTTGACGATGCATGCGAAGTGACCGGCTTGGGACGCACGAAGCTTTACGAGTTGATGGGAACTGGGCGTATCGTTACGACAACGATAGGACGTCGGCGACTAGTAGTCGTGCGCTCACTTCTGGCGCTCCTTGACACCAACATGTCGAACTAATGCACATGCGATATCTGCATGGATTCGAGACGCGCAGCCCGAAGAATGTCTGCCGACGCTCGCCATTCTGGCGCGCTCTGGTCCGCGCTTCCTAAAGGGAGCTTCGGTCGGTTGGCTGGTATCACTTCTTTGATCACCCAGCAGTAGGTGTTACCGGAGGCGCAACCCGAATTACCGCGAGCGTGGTCAGTGCCGCATAGATAACGAAGCCGGAGGCAATAGCCACGAAGAGAGCGGCGACGCCAAGACCAAGCCAGTCTACTGCTACGAGTCCCGCACCCGCGCTGACGAGCAACCGTGCCGCGTTTGCGATCATGGCGGTAAAGCCGAGCCCGAAACCCTGGCTCACGAAAAATAGCCCGAGGCCGAGACCGAAGCAGACGTAGACCGGCCCGACGATCCGCAGGTACATCGCTCCAAGACGAGCGACTTCGGCATCGCTACTGAATAAGCCCAGCCAAATGCCGGGTTGCAGTGCGACGATCAATCCAAGAGCTCCGCATAGAAGCGCGATCGTTGCCGCTCCCGTCCAAGCGATCTGGCGAGCCCGGCCATACTGCTGGGCACCCCAATTCGTTCCGACCATCGCAACTATCGCCGTTCCAAAACCAAAGGCGATGGGCTGCATGATGTACTCGAGTCTTGCCCCCATCGCATAACCGAGGGCAGTTTCGCGTCCGAACTGGCCAGCGATGCCCGTCAGCACCACGACAGACAAGTTGGTAATCGAGGTGTTGATCAGGCCCGGCACACCTACCTTGAGAATATCCGCGAATAGTGCCCATCGCGGCACCTGTCCGCGCAACTTCAAATGCACGATCGAACGGGACGAACGCAGGTAGGCAACCATGATTAGACTGCCGACGCCGAAGGGAATCACCAAACCCCAGCCGGCGCCCGCAGGACCCAACCCCGGAAACGGTCCATACCCAAACATTAGGACCGGCGCGAGCCCAATGTGAGCGATCACGCAACCGACGAGAACACCCGCAGGCAGGCTCATATTGCCTGTCCCTCGCACGGCGTTGCCAAGCAGGTTGAGCACAGTGATGCAGACGGCGCCGCCGAACGCGACATTTGCGTATGAGAGCGCGTCTATCAGCATTTTTTCGCGGCCGCCCATCCAACCAAAAATGGAAGGAGCAGCTAGCAGCATCGCCGTCGAGAAGATTGCAGCAAGCGCGAGCGCCAACAGAAATGCGTGGAAAGTTATTTCGTTGGCCCTCTCGCGGTTGCCCGCTCCGAGCGCGCGGGCGACCGCCGAAGACACGCCCGCGCCCATGCCGCTGTTGGTAGTTTGTAGAACCAACATAATCCACGGAAACGCGAGTGAAGCGCCCGCAAGCGCGTCCGTTCCGATCCTACCGAGGAAAAAGCCATCAAAGACGATTACGGCAACAAAGGCGACCAAGTTAAGAATGTTCGGGGCTGCCAGCCGCAAGAGCGTCGCGAAAATAGGTCCCTCCAGCAGCAATTTCGTTCGTGCGGCCACCGGACGGCCTACAGGCGCCGCAACCTTGGCGACGAGTTTTGGCGAATATGGCGAAGGCGGATCGCCAATGGACGGATCAGTCATACGCGCTCCTCCCGGGTAGGGGGCTGGAGCAGCGCTTGAGACAAACCGTCTTCAAGAACCGGGCGGCTGCGTGGAGGGCCCGACGGCTTCAATAGGAAGCGAGGGGTACTATCTACAAATTACCCGTCCCAGCAACGCATTATCTCTCAGGTATACTTGAGAAAATCTCATTACCAAGGGAGGTGCTAAGGAGTGACCTATCGCATTAATGGCCATAGCGTTGTATCATCCATTAGATTTACTCATGAGTGAGGGCCGATGGCGCGTCGTCTCCCGCCGCTGAATGGCCTAAAAGCTTTCGAGGCTGCCGCCCGAAGTGAAAGCATCACGCGCGCCGCCTCTGAGTTGAATGTGACGCAGGGCGCCATCAGCCACCAGGTGAAGGCGCTTGAACATAGGCTTGGGCTCGAGCTCTTCCACCGAGAGCGACAGCGACTGATCCTTACCGAGGCTGGCCGCAATTATTTTGCCGTCATCCGCGATGCATTGGACCAGATCGCAGTCGGAACCGAACGGCTGCTGGAGCGTCAAGAGAGCGGCGTCCTCACCGTCAGCACTTCGCCTGACTTCGCCGCAAAATGGCTAGTTAACCGGCTGAGCCGCTTGGTTGAGAAGCATCCCGAAGTCGATTTGCGGGTTTCGGCCACGACTCACTATGTGGATTTCGCGCGCGACGATGTCGATATCGCGATCCGACATGGCGACGGGAATTGGCCAGGGCTCGATGTAAGGCGGCTTTATTCGGAGAGGCTGTTTCCGGTTTGCAGCCCAAAACTCTTTGCGAGACGCAACCGAGTCACCAAAGCGGCAGACCTTCTGAAGTTCCCGTTGCTGCGTCTTGAGGACGCAAAGAACTGGACGCGCCTATTTGAAGCAGCGGACGTGAAGGCCAGCATCGGTCCCGGCCCGGTCTTGAACCGTGCCAGCATGTTGATCGACGCTGCGATCGACGGCCAAGGCATCGCCTTGGCGCGGACAGCACTCGCGGCTTGGGACCTGATTCACGGCCGCCTCATTCGGCCGGTCGATGTTTCGTTAAGAATGGCTAATACCTATTGGATCGTTTGCCCAAAAGCAGCATCGAATGTGCCCAAGATAGCGAGATTCCGGAATTGGATCCTCGCGGAAGCAGCCGAAGATACGCGTCGTCTCAAAGCGCTTGCGGCATGATCGATATCGGCGGGATAAGGACTATTCGTCGGTTAGGTGGGAAATTTGAATAGTCACCGACCTGTGACGACGATGGCTACCCCGGAAACCAAGAGGAGAACAAGCACTACCTTGCGGAATGCGACCTCATCCAATTTGCCGTAGAGTGACCATCCGAGGAGCGTTCCTGCAACAACCGCCGGCAAGCCGATCAAAAACAACCGAGTCGTTTCCTGTGTAACCAGTCCCATTCCGCCAAAGGCCAGTAGTGACAACGCGAAAGTTGCGACGGCGGTCGGCTGTGATACGGCACGGTGCTCATCGCGTGGCCAGCCGCGCAATACGCACCACAGGGTGGGAAGAATGCCACCAAGCCCGGTAGCGCCGCCAAGCACTCCATTGAGAAATCCAATTCCAGCATCTCCCGCTCGCCCTACATTTTTCAGGTCCGGCATCTTTGGTCGCAACAGATTGTATAGGCTGAACGCGATCAGCAATATTCCGACGCCAGTTCTCAAGTGCACAGACGACGCCAATTCAAGAACGGCGATACCTGCAGGAATTCCGATGGCACTTCCAATAATAAAGGGTAAGAGTCGAGATGGAATAATGGTGCGTCGTAGCCGCCAAGTAGAGTAGCCCTGCACGAGCAGCGCGTAAGCGACAATCAATGTGGTCGTCTGCACGGGCGTCAAAGCAAAAAGCCAAATGCTAGCGGCGACCATACCAAACGCAAAGCCCGCAAGCCCGGTTACAAATGCGGCAGCGAACGTGCCAATAAGGAAGATAGCGATGTCAAACGGAACAGCAAAGCTCATGACGTTTCCCCTTGTTAACGAACTGGATTGAATTTGGAGAAAGTGATGACGCGGCCAATTAGCCGTGCGTCTCTTCGGTTCCGTCGCGGCACCAGCGATATAGCGCGTCATAGACGGGCATCGTGGCCTCGAGCTGGAGCACATCGTCCCGAAACATCCGGGAATAGCCTAGCGAGATCGCCAGCAGCCCGCCCGACTGGGATGTTAGATCGGGCCTCCCAGTATCAGCGCCACGAATAATCGCTGCGAGACGTGACAACGGCCGGGACTCGAGATGCAATTCCTCGAGCATCACGTCGAAAGTACAGGCGTCTCCTCGGTCATTCCAAATTCCATGCCCGGTATCGAAGGGAGTTGCTTTGAACCGCTCCGCAACAGAGGCGACCTCCGATGGTGCAACGAAGAGGAAGATTGCCATAGGATCAACAAAGCGACGGATCAACCACGGGCAGGCTATTCGAACAATCTTTGGCCGCGCCCGTGTAACCCAAGTCGTCCGACCGGCTTCGTCGCGGTCTGGCAGCCGGTTCATGCTTAATTGCAGTTGATTGGCCTTGCGCCAGGCGTCGAAGCCGCCCGCAAGGGTCTCGGCGCGGATGCCTGCTTGTCGCAACCAAGCAGCAATTCCTTGGCTGATATTGCCGCCATTCTGACAGTACACGATTACGTGTTGACCGGAATAATTGTTCGCCCAAGTCGATATGGTTTGGAAATTCATTCTGCGCGCGGTTGGCAACGAGATTTCGTCAGTGTCGCTACCGTTCTCGTCACTCGGACGAACATCGATCAGCGTCGGTGCGCCCGGCAGGCCAATAATGCGGGATAGTTGCTCTACCGATATTTCGGTTGGAGACGGCATAGCGTCCACCTCTTCGTCGAGGGCATGGACGCGATATTCGGCTGCCGCCTCACGGGGTCATCGCGGTAATCCCCTATCGCACATCTCGTACCGCCGCGACCTAAAAGTCAATCCGGTTGACTTCGTTTATGGGTCAGAAACGGCCTCTAGGGGAAGATATCCAAAAGGACCCTGACTTCGGGTTCATGCATCAAAGCAACCAGCGTCGCATTGATGACCTTGCGCCACACGCGGGCGGTGAGACGCCCGCCGGTCAAAGCCCCTGTTGCATTTGTCGCTTTGCTGAATTATGAACGTCCTCAGGGGATATACAGTCACCCCTTGAGGCTTCGGTCCAAGAACTGTGCAGCGCTCGACTTGTCGAGGTGAGATGCACATGGACGAAAGCAAGCCTTCAATTCCTCCTAGTAAGTTTCTTCCACGGTCTGCTTCCGAGCGGGTTTGTGCTGCTAATGATCCGGCGCCCGCGGAGTTGCAGAAGTCAGCCGAACTTGCTGCCGTCAAGCGGCAAAGTTGTCCAGGGCAACTCAAGGTTCGCCGAAATGGTCCCCCCGATGGACCTTCGGTCGCTGTCTACTTCCGGAATGAGGAGGAAGTCCGCGAAGGATTTCTTATTGCTCTGCGTGCCATGGAGTTTGCAGTCATCGAGCAACCCCTTGAGCCGGCAAAGGCGCCCGCCAAGGGCCGAAAGCTGTGAAGAGGCTCGTTTTTCCATATGTGCTGCCATTTTGCATACTGTTGTTTGCATGTGGTCCAACGGCATCGCGCGGGCCCACCGATGCCATCACGTTCGACACGGCAAAACGGCTTGGCGATTTTGTCTTTTTCGCCTCGGGCGACGGCAAGCCGCACAGATGGTTGGTCATTGATAGCGACGCGGGTCGAGGATTGGCGCAGATTGCCTCTGATCCAGATGAAAATCGGCTGGCGTTTGCGATTTACCGTCCTCTCGCCGGACGCGACGTCTACGTGTCAACGCGCCTCAAGACCGATTCCGGCAAAATCGACCGGGCGGCAGGCGTATTCGTCCGGTTCAGATCTCCTGACGATTACTACGCGGTATGCGCCAACGCGCTTGAAAACAACGTGAACCTCTATCGGGTCACCGCCGGAAGACGAGAATTGATCGGAAGCATGGAGATCAATGTGTCGGGGCAAGCATGGCACACGCTTGGAATCGCGGCGAGAGACGACCGCCTTACGGTATTTCTCGATGGCAAAGAGCTTTTTATCGCGACCGACAGAAGGCGTCTGGGCCCTCCGGGCAAGGTCGGCCTGTGGACCGAGGCCGGCAGCATGGCCTTGTTCGAAAGCATCGAAATTGCGTCATTCTATTAGTTGGAAAATCTTCGGTGACAAGCAAGTATATCCATACGCTCGACACAGCGCTCATTATGGCTGCGGACACGATCTCCGGCTACATTCAAGGGCTTCTTGATGGCATCGAGTTTAAGCAGACGGCTTATGCGTTGGATCGAGATTGACGAAAGGCCGCCCTGGCGCGGTTCCTGAAGAGGCTTCGAGCGATGACCGCGGGCTGATCGAAGACGAGCACCGCCTGGCGGTCCAGGCGACGTCATGCAGATCACGAAACGATTTCGTGCAGGCCTATCCACCCCGTGTAGAGCCCGACGAGGACGATCAAGGCTGCCGAAACGTAAGGTGCTTGATGGGCGAAGCGGCTGAAACCGCTCCAGTGCCGTTCAACGTGTCGTAGGCTAAGCGCCGCCAAAACACCCGCCGACACCATTGTGATTGCGAGCCCGATGCCGAAGCACAGCACCAGGACGAAGCCGAGGGTGAACTGCTTCAACTGGATGCAGAGCAGCAGCACGGTGATTGCCGCCGGGCAGGGGATGAGCCCGCCGGTCAGACCGAACATCACGATCTGCGCGGTCGTGACCGTGCGGCCCGCGAAGCGTTTACGAATATCGGCTGCGTGGGCGCGCGCGTGCGCGTCGTCCTCGTCGCCGAGATCCATGTGGTCGTGATTGTGCTCCTCGAACAGCACCTCCGCGGTGTCACCGGCGAGCGTGACTCGTGCCTTGAATTCGTGCGGCTCGGGAATCTCTGCAAGGCTTTCCAGGTGTCCGTTCCGGGCGGCAAACGCGAAGGTCTGCTCGGCGCCGTCCGCGCGGACAGTCGTCACCCGGATGTCGCCGGCGGGAGGGAGGGCGCCGGTCTCGCTTCTGACCCGCCAGCGCGGCGGGACACCGTCTTCGAATATCTCCAAAGACAGCGGCTGTCCGGCGAGCGAGATCGAACGCGGCTCGTCGTGATGGTGATGGTCGTGCTCTGCTTTCTGCTCCCGCCAGGTCCGCCAGACCATCCAGGCGGCGATGCCGATGATGATCACGGCGGATGCTAGTTGCAGATAGGCCTCGCTGCGCTCGCCGGACAGCTCCTGACCGAAGTAAAGCCCTGCGAGTGCGATCACCCAGACGATCGCGGTGTGGGAAACAGTCGCCGACAGGCCGAGGAGCACGGCCTGAAGGACGGTGCCTCGGATGGCGACGATGAAAGCCGCCATCATGGTCTTGGAATGACCGGGCTCGAGACCATGCAATGCCCCGAGAAGGATAGCGCTGGGCACGAACAGCCATGCGTGTGCGCTACTCTGTTGCAGCAACTGAGAAAGGTCGGTCATTTCTCTCACTTCAAGTACGTTCGGACGACCTCGATCAGGTCTGCGGCGCCTTTGGCTTTATCCGGATCCTTCTCATGGGCTGGATCCACGACGTGATGGCGGATGTGGTCCTCGAGCAGTTCGGAGGTCAGACCGCCGACAGCGCCCCGGACCGATGCGACCAGCATCAGCACGTCGGCGCAGCCGAGCTCCGCCTCCAGCGCTCTTTCGACCGCGTCAAGTTGTCCCTTAATGCGCCGGACCCGGGCGAGGAGCTTTGACTTGTGTTTGATCGTGTGCGACATGATCATAAGATAGGGGGGTACCCTATATTAGTCAACTAAGGGATCGCAGTTCCGCCCATTCCGGACTAATAGTATCCCCTCCCGGAGGATAGGATAGACAGAAAGATGACGAAGCAGCACGTCCACGAAAGCCATGGCCAGATCGTCAAGCGCCTGAAGCGCGCGGAGGGGCACCTTCGACGCGTCATCGAGATGTTCGACGATGGCCGTTCCTGCCTCGAACTGGCCCAGCAGCTTCACGCGGTCGAGAAGGCGATCAGCGAGGCGAAGCGGACGCTCATCCACGATCACGTCGACAACTGCCTCGATGTCGCGGCCAACGGCGGGTCGAAGCCGGCGAAGACCGTGCTCGCCGAGTTCAAGGCGATCTCGCGCTACCTCTGATCGAAAGTTGGCCGATGTCCTCTCGAAATTCCATTTGGATGCTGGGCCTTGCCGCCATCGTCGCGCTGGGCGCGTTCGCGGCCTGGGGGCCGGGCGTGTCGGCGCTGCGCAAAACGGCGGGCATCGTCTCGGCGGAGCCGCCGCAGCGCGCCAAGCCGCAGGCGGAGGAGCGTAAGCCCGTCATCCGTATGGATGAAGCGCGGATCGCGTTGGCCAAGATCGAGCAGGCCAAGGCAGTCCCTGCGACGATGGCGACGCGACTGTCAGTTCCGGCTGTCATCGCACCGGACGCCGATCGTGTTGCGCACGTCTCGGTGAAGCTGTCGGGAACCGTCGCCGAGCTCCGCAAGAACATCGGCGACGAAGTCGAGAAGGGCCAGGTTCTCGGAGCGCTGGAGAGCCGAGAAGTCGCCGACGCAAAGAGCGAATATATGGCGGCGCGATTGTCCAACGATCTGCAGCAGGATCTGGCGGCCCGCGACAAGGCGGCCTGGGAGAGCAGCAAGGCGATACCCGAGCAGCAATACATCAGATCGCGCAACGCTGCGTCGCAGACGGCGATGCGTCTCGACATTGCCCGGCAAAAGCTGCTCGCGCTCGGGGTTGACGAAGGCGAGATTGTCGCGATCCCGCAGGCCCCTGAGGGGACGCTGCGGCTGCAGAACGTCCGGGCGCCGATCTCCGGACGGGTGGTCGAACGCAAAGTCGAACTAGGGACCGCCGTCGGGAGGGACAACCTCGAGACCGAGCTTTTCGTCATCATCGACCTCAGCCAGGTCTGGGTCGAGATGACGGTCAATTCCTCCGATCTGCCGGCGGTCCGCGAAGGGCAGAGCGTCGCCGTGTCCATTCGTGGCGCGACTGGGAAAGGGACGGGCAAGATCATCTTCGTCAGCCCCTTGCTCGACAAGGAGACGCGGGCCGCACGCGTCGTGGCGGTGTTGGATAATTCGGATCGGCTCTGGCGACCTGGATCGTTCGTGACGGCGGCCATCGCCGTGGAGTCGCGTCAGGTCCCGGTTGTGGTGCCAGCGACCGCCGTGCAAACCGTCGATGGACGCAAGGTCGTGTTCGTGCGGACATCTGCGGGCTTCGAGAAACGCGACGTGGTGCTCGGTCAACGCGACGACGGGATGGTCGAGGTGACGTCCGGGCTCGCCGCGAGCGAGACGATCGCGGCCTCGAACACCTTCCCGTTGAAGGCAGAGCTCTCCAAGCCAGGCGACGAGGACTGAGATGATCGCGCGCATCGTCGATTTCTCGGTCAGGCGTCGCTGGCTTGTTCTGCTGGTGGTGCTGGTCGCTGCCACGTCCGGCTTCTGGTCGCTCACCCGGCTGCCGATCGACGCAGTCCCTGATGTGACCAACGTCCAGGTGCAGGTCAACGCCGTGGCGCCCGCATTGACCCCGGTCGAGATCGAGAAGCAGGTGACGGTCACGCTGGAGACGGCGCTGGCCGGCATACCCGGCCTGGAGTCGACGCGATCCTTCTCGCGGAACGGGTTCGCGCAGGTGACGGTCGTCTTCGTCGACGGCACGAACATCTACTTCGCGCGGCAGCTGGTCGCCGAGCGTATCAACGATGCCAAAGCCTCGCTGCCTCCGGGGGTTGAGGTAAAGATGGGGCCGGTCTCGACGGGTCTCGGCGAGATCTACTGGTGGGCTGTCGAATACGAAAAGCCCGGCGCCAGCGCGCCCATCCGCGACGGCGAGCCCGGCTGGCAGAGCGACGGCAGCTATCTCACCCCGGAGGGCGAGAGATTGACCGACGACTTCCGCAGGACGGTCTACCTCCGGACGGTGCAGGACTGGATCGTCCGTCCGCAGATGAAGACGGTGCCCGGTGTGGCCGGCGCGGATGCGATCGGCGGTTTCGTCAAGCAGTATCAGGTGCAACCTGACCCCGCGAAGCTCATCGGCTACGGACTCTCCTTCAAGCAAGTCATCGAGGCGATCGAAGCCAACAACGCCAGCAGGGGCGCCAACTACATCGAGCAGAATGGCGAGGGCTACGTGGTCCGCGCGGCCGGGCGCGTCGAGAACGTCGAGGACATCGGACAGATCGTGGTCTCGACCCGTAACGGGGTGCCGGTGCGGATCAGGGACGTCGCTGACGTGACCATCGGAAAAGAGCTGAGAACCGGCAGCGCCAGCGTCGATGGACGCGAGGTCGTGCTCGGAACGGCTCTGATGCTGATCGGCGGGAACAGCCGTACCGTCGCCGCCGCGGCGGACGCCAAGATCAAGGAGATCAGCAAGACACTTCCCCCGGGGATCCACGCCCGAACGGTGCTGAACCGTACGCAACTCGTCGATGCCACGATCCATACCGTCGCGACCAATCTGGCCGAAGGCGCGCTGCTGGTGATTGCGGTGCTGTTCTTGATGCTCGGCAACTTCCGGGCGGCCCTGATCACCGCCTGCGTCATTCCGGTCACCATGCTGCTGACCGCGACGGGCATGCTCCGGGGGCATATCAGCGCGAACTTGATGAGCCTTGGCGCCCTCGACTTCGGCTTGATCGTGGACGGTGCCGTGATCATCTGCGAGAACAGCCTGAGGCACCTCGCCGAGCGGCAAGTCGCCCTGGGGCGGGCGCTTTCGCGCGACGAACGCCTCAAGACGATCACCGATTCCGCGATCGAGATGATCCGGCCGACCGTCTACGGCCAGCTTATCATTATCATCGTCTACGTGCCGCTGCTCGCCTTCACTGGCGTGGAGGGCAAGACGTTCGAGCCGATGGCCTTGACGGTGATGATCGCGCTGGCGACGGCATTCGTGATCTCCCTGACCTTCGTCCCGGCCGCGACTGCGATCGCCTTGACCCGGCCGGTGAGGGAGCGTGAGAATTTCATCGTCCGCCGGCTGAAGGACGCCTATGCGCCGATCCTGTCGCGAAGCATCGCCAGCCCCGGTCTGGTCATAGCCTCAGGGGCCGTCCTGTTCGCCGCTTCGCTCGTCGTGTTCGCCCGCCTGGGGCAGGAATTCACGCCGACGCTGGACGAAAAGAACATCGTCATGGAAGTCAAGCGCGTGCCGAGCACGGCACTGGCGCAGTCCCAGGCCATGCAGCTCGAGATCGAGAAGGTGATCAGCAAATTCCCGCAGGTCGCGTTCGTGTTCTCACGCACCGGTACGCCGGACCTGGCGGCCGATCCGATGCCGCCGAGCGCTTCGGACACCTACATCATCGTCAAGCCGCAGAGCGAATGGCCGGACCCATCGATGACCAAGGACGATCTCATTCGGGAGATCGAGGCGGAGGCGACCAAGCTTCCCGGCAACAAGGTTGGATTTTCGCAGCCGATCGAGATGCGCTTCAACGAACTCATCGCCGGCGTCCGCGAGGACCTCGGCGTCAAGGTGTTCGGTGACGACTTCTCGCAGATGCAGCGTACGGCGTCCCGCGTCGCGGACGTCCTGAGAAAGATCGACGGAGCCGAAAGCGTAAAGGTCGAGGAGACCAGCGGACTGCCGTTCCTCGAGATCCGGATCGACAAGGCCGAGATCGCGCGGCGTGGTCTCAATCTCGCCGACGTCCAGGACCTGATCGGGACCGCCGTCGGCGGGCGCGCGGCCGGACTGGTGTTCGAGGGAGACCGGCGCTTTCAGATCGTGGTCCGCCTGAACGACGCGCTGCGCGGAGACATCTCCGCGCTGGAGAACCTTCCGGTGCCATTGCCGCGTTCAAACCCGAACGCACCTGCGCCAACGGTGCCCCTGCGCGCTGTCGCGACGTTCGAGCAGACCGAAGGGGCCAACCAGATCAGCCGCGAAAACGGCAAGCGACGGGTCGTCGCCACCGCCGAGGTGCGCGGGCGGGACATCGGATCGCTGGTCGCGGAAGCCCAAGTGAAGGTCGCGGAGGAGGTGAAGTTGCCACCCGGGAGCTACCTGACCTGGGGCGGCCAGTTCGAGAACTTCTCGGTCGCGCGCCAGCGGCTCGCCATCGTCGTTCCGGCCTGCTTCGCGATGATCTTCCTGCTTCTCTTCGGCGCCTTGGGGTCGGCGCGCGATGCGCTTCTCGTCTTCAGCGCCGTGCCGCTCGCGCTCACCGGCGGGATCGCTGCGCTATGGCTGCGTGGCATGCCGTTTTCGATATCCGCCGCGGTCGGCTTCATCGCTCTGTCAGGCGTTGCCGTGCTCAATGGCCTGGTTATGTTGACCCAGATCAGGTCGCTGATCGATGCCGGCGCGCCCATTGCTCGGGCGATCCGCGAGGGGGCCTTGACGCGCTTTCGTCCCGTCGTGATGACCGCGCTGGTGGCGTCGCTCGGCTTCGTGCCCATGGCGCTGGCCACAGGGACGGGCGCCGAGGTGCAGAAGCCGCTTGCCACCGTCGTGATCGGAGGGCTGCTGACCGCGACGGTGTTGACGCTTGTGGTGTTGCCGGCGCTCTATTCGAGGTTCGCCGGTCGGACAGCGGTCGAGCGCGCCAATGAAGGAAAGGGCATGCAACGGGCGGCCGAATGATCGGTAGCCCAGTTATTCTGACCGTTCTGCTGCGATTCGATCGAGACGTAGCCGGTGTCGATGATCGGTCAGCAGATGTGCGCCACCCAAGACGGCGGCCAGCGTTCCCAGCCCGGTCCCACCGGCAATCAGAAACATGATCAGCAATTGATATTTTACCGCATCGGCCGGCTCGACCCCCGCAAGAATCTGGCCGGTCATCATCCCGGGCAAGGAAACGAGGCCGATCGCCGCCATGCTGTTCATGATTGGCATGAAGCCGCTTCTCAATGCGTCCCGTATGATTGGTAGCAGGGCTTGGTGCCGGGTGCCGCCGAGGGCAAGACAAGCTTCTACGGCGGCTCGTTCGCGCACCAGGCTGTTTGTCAGCACGTCCAAGCCGAGGCTTATTCCGGTCATGGTGTTGCCCAGCATCATACCCAGCAATGGCAGCGCGTAGCGCGGATGATACCAAGGATCGGGGCGTAGCTCCGTCAGGAGCGCAAACATCGTGACGGTGCCGGCGGCGAGCAGGGTGCATGCCGCGCCCAAGCCGTACTTCCAAACGCCTGGAAGGCGCCGCTTCTGCCGCGCGACGATTTCCCGAGATGCGAAGAGAACCATGATGACGGCCGCAAGGGCTGTCCAAAGCGGCGATACCGCGGCAAACAGAAACGTCAGCACGTATCCAACGAGGACGAGCTGAACCACCATGCGCACGGTCGCGATGGCCAGTTGTTTCTCAAGCTTGAGACGGAGAACAAGCGAGAAAACGCCGTCCATGACGACGAGGAGCGCGGGTAGGGCCAGATCACCGTACGAAAGCTGGATATAGGTCACGGGCGGTTTTCCTCGATGCCACCATGAGGGCCCATCGCGAATATCCTTGACCCGACGCGGCGGGCTTGAGCGTTGTCGTGCGTGCTCCAGATGACGCTCGTTCCATTCGCAATGCGTTCGGCGATCAAAGCTTCCACGGCCGCGACGGATGCCGAGTCGAGCGCCGAAGTTGGCTCGTCCAGCAGAAGCACCCGCGATCGCAGCATGAGCGCCCGCACAAGCCCCAAACGTTGTCTCTCACCGGTCGAAAGCCTTTGGATCGGCCAAGGTCCGCAGTCGTCTGAAAGCCCCAGGCGCGTGACCAGCGGCAGGGCGTCATCCCAGGCGGTGAAGTGCTCTTGCACGGTGTCGGACCACCATCCGGGCTCGGCAGCGAGGTAGGTCACTTGCTTTCGCCAGGCGGGGGCGGGCATCGCCTCTCTCAGCGTTCCGTCAAGCTTGACCGTTCCTTCGTTGGGATCGAGGTCCGCGATGGAGCGAAGCAGCAGAGTCTTCCCGACCCCGGACGGTCCCTGCAGGGCGACGCATTCGCCGTCCTGCAAGTCGAATGACACGGAGATGTGCAAGCGCTTGAGCCCGCTGACCGTCAGCATGCGTCAAAGCTTAAGTTGCAGCCGATCGGCAACCCGTCGGGCGATCTCCGCCGGTGCCTCGTCCGGATAGGGATGCACCGAGCTGACATTGATCTCGCCGAGTACGTAGCTGTCGCTCCCGTCAGCCTGGACGGAGCCAAGCATGAAGTCGGCGTCCCAGATCGCGGGCAGATCCCCTCGGGCAATATCCAGCAACGAGGTTAGCTGCGGCGTCCACTCGTCTTCCATCAACCGACGCAGCCGCTGGAAGCGCGCGTCCGCGTTGGACGTATAGAGCCGCGGCCCGGCCCCGGCGCGTGCGGCCGGCGAGTCGACCAGGGCTTTGACTTTGTGATAGCCAAAACCCGCGCAGCGATCGCCTGCCATGTAGCATCGCACGACGCCTTCGCTCAAACGAGGCTGGAATGGTTGATCGACGACGCTGCCATTATCAAAATACTCCGCACAGCGATGGAGGAAATCATCCAGCGTTAGTTCCTCTGACCTGTCCTTGGTCGCGTTCAGCACCTTTAGCATGGAAGAAGTCGGCAACCTCTCGACCTTCCAGACGCCTTGACCGCCGTTTCCCCGGTTGCGCTTGATCACGCGCGGACCGGCGGCGAGCCGCGCCGGCAGCTCGGCGCGCATCGACTCGGTGGTTTGATAGAGCGCCGTGTCGCTCCCCCAGCCCATCGAGCGGGTGCGGTAGAGCACCTCCTTGGTGCCCATCTTGAGGATGACGTCCGGGTGCGCGCTCACCCACACGCCCCGGGCGGCGACGTCGTGCAGCAGTGCGTCGAGACTGGCACGGTTTCGACCGTCTTGGATTGGGTTAACCCAGACGAGCACGCCGTCGACCGCGAGCAATTGTTCGCGGACCTCCTCGGCAAAGCTTTCGTCGTAAATCGCCGGGCGGGCCTCGATGCCAGCCGCGGCGAGCGCTTCGAAGACGCGAACGAAGCGGCTGTTTTGCGGGGCTGTGTCCCGCCGCGCGGCTGAATCGCCGCGCGAGAGGATGGCTACGGAATATCGGAGAGAGGATTGACGCTGGGTGTCCATGCGCATGCTCCACATGTTGCGTGCTGCGCAGAGCTTGGACCGAGGTCTCACGGGGAGCCTGCTTTTCCCCTCCAGGACAGTGTACGTGAAACCACTAGGTCGTTTCAAGACCGTGGCCGTTGCCGCACTTGAACCTGAACGCTCCGGCGGCATTGGAGCACGCAGTCACTCGGTAACCTCTACGGCGGATGCGCGCGTAGCGCCGACGACTGCCCGGCGCGCGGTATGGGCTTCGACGAGTTCCCAGATGGGAGGGCCCTCCACGAGGTCGCTTGTGCATGCCCAGCTCGCGACCAAATATTCCTTGCCTGGTTCGATGGGCTGGCCGCTCTTCAGGAGCGTCATCCCGGAGATGCGTTGCCCGATCGGCTTGCGGGGATCGATCCTGTAGCCGAGGCCCCCACAGCGGATCATGTCGCCGCCCTGTTGATAGTATGGATCAGGATTGAACAGGCTGTCGGCGCTGTCCTCCAGAGTGTCCTTCAGCCGCTGACCGGAGAGAGCGGAACGGCAGACTTCCGGGTAAGCGATCGACGTCATGTTGTGGATGTCCTCCACGGTGATCGGAGAGCCCGGCAGGAGGCTGGTTCCCCACCAGAAGCCGGGCGACAGGGCGATTTCGACATCGCGTTCCTCGATCAGCGCCTGGCAGATCAAATCGTCGGCGCTGCAATCAAATCGGCCGCGCCGATACAGAAGCGCGTCAGAATGGCCGACGACGCGGGACAATTCCGCAGCGAACGGCTTACGCACCCGCGTAATCGCCGCCTGCATCTCGGCGTCAGGGGCAATGGCGTCGGCAAAGAGCGGAATCAGCTTGAATCTGAAGCCGCTGATTCCACCGTTGCGAACATCGAGATCGAGCCGGGAAATGAACTTGCCATGACTTCCGCCGGCAACCAGCAGCGTCTTGCCAACTGTCATGACCTCGGGGAGGGGATCGTGTGTATGTGAAGTCAAAATGATATCGATGCCTTCAACGCGTCCAGCCAGCTTGCGGTCGATTGCAAGTCCGTTGTGGGAGAGCAGGACCACGATAGACGCGCCGTCCTGCCTTGCCTTCACGACGTTCGCCCGAATGTCATCCTCCCGCAGTCCGAAGCTCCATCGCGGGATCAGGCGTCGAGGAGTGCTTAGCGCGGTGAACGGAAAAGCCTGGCCGATGACGGCGATCCTGACACCGCCCCTGTCGAACATCCGGTATGCCTCGAAGACCGGATCCTGCCACTCCGTGTCTCGTACGTTCTGCGCCAGGAAAGGGCAGCCCGATCCGTCGATGAGCTCCTTTACGCGGGTTTCGCCGTGCATGAACTCCCAGTGGCCCGTCATTGCATCGGGCCGCAGAAGCTTCATGCAGTCCACCATGTCCTGCCCGCGTGTCCGGTAGGATGTCAGCGACCCCTGCCAAGTGTCGCCGCCATCGAACAGCAATACGCGGTCGTCGCCGCGCTCGGCGCGCACGGCCTTGATCACCGTGGCAGCGCGGTCGAGCCCTCCGATGCGGCCGTAATTTCGGGCCAGGGCTTCAAAATCATCGGATGTCAGGGCATGGGCTGCAGCCGAGCCCAATGGAATGCCGAAGCGAGCCAGCAGGTCCTTTGCCGTCGTCTGCGGCGGCAATCCGAGCAGCGCCGCGGCGCCAGCGTTCAGTGTCGGCTCTCGCAGGTAGACCGGCATCAACTGTCCATGCAGATCAGCAAGGTGCAACAGGGTGACGTTGCCAAACGACTTGAATTCGAGCAGTTCGGCCTCGGTGATACGCTGCCGCGCTGCTGCGCGGCCCAGCGGACCGAGACCTTGCGCTGCCGCGATGGCCGCAGCTGCCATTCCGATCTGAAGGATTTCGCGACGGGTGGTCATTGAGGGACATCCAGGATTGCAACTCAGCCGGAGCGGCGGCGGGACGAGCTAGTGCCGAATGCCTGGCACGCTCATCTTCTGTCCGGCATTTTGGGCGGCCAGATACAGATCGAGGTCGCCATATTCGCTGGCATCGGGCGGCAGATCGTCGGCCCAGATTGCGACCTGACACCACTGAAAGCGCTTGCGGATGTCCCAGATCGATTGTTGGCTGGTGCGCCATGTCGGGAAGTGATCGAGCTGTCCGCGCAGCTCTCCGAGCCACTGGCCGCGAATCCATTTCTGCGCGCCTTTGTCGGCGCTATGGCAGTCGGCACAGGAAAAGTTCAGCGCGCCGATCTTGCGGTTGCTCAATTCCTTCCCGCGCTCATAGGCCAGCTTTGCCGCTGCGCTTTCGACGTCAACGGCGATCGGCCTTCCGTTTGCGAGGTACCGCAGATAGGTCGACAAAGCCGTGTTTTCCTCGCTCTGCATCAACCAGTCCTGTCCGATCGTGGCCTTCGCGTGTCGCGTGACGAACTCCTCAACGCCGAGCACCTTGCCAAGCCGCGCCTCCCATTTTGGCATCGCGGCCGCCCAGGTCTTCAGTGTTTGCTCGGGCTTCGCGTGGCATGAGACGCAGGCGGACCCGTTGGGTCCCGAAATTTTCCACAGTGCCGGCGCGCGCTCCTCGACAGCCCACATGGCGGGGTTGATCATCGCGTCGAGATTGTCGCGCTGCTCGACCGGAACCGGGCGCTGGCTGGGATCATCAAGCTTGGATTTGAAGGGGGCCGGCTTCGTCAGCGTCTTGAGGAAGGCAACGATGTCGCCGATCTCGGCCTCGTTGAGCAGGCCATGCGTGCCCCAGGGCGGCATGACGGTTTCGGGATTGTAGACCCGGGCATCGTTGACGTAGTTGAACAGCCACTCATCGTCGCGTCCCGCCAGTCCTATTTCCGACAGATCAGGTCCGACATTGCCCGGCAGATCAGCGCTGCCGGCCGGTCCCATCACGTGGCAGGCAATGCATGAACCGCCGCGGCTGCGATCGGCCACCAGCTTTTGCCCGGCGGCGGGATCACCGGCCAGGGGCGTGGCAATCTTGCGAGGCGTATCAGGCCTGGGCGGTGACACGAGCTTGCTGAGAGAACTGAATCTCGACGTGTCCCGTGTCGGCCAGCCGCTGTATCGTACCCAGGGGCGCGCGGCGGCTGGACCGTCGATTGTCAGCGGCGGGAGCTGGGCTGCGGGTTCCGCGGTTCCCATCGCAACCCAGATTGCAGCCAGGCTTGCGGCCATGGCGACAGCCAGACCGATCACCGTCGGTCTCCGCCCGGTCGAGATCATTGGTTCAACCCTTTTGGGACAAGCATTGCAGAAAAGCGTCGCGGTTAACTGACCGCGATCGTCTCCTCAGCTTCGATCGTGGTGCCGTCGTCGTCGATCCAGGAGAATCTGAATATCCCGCTCTCCTCGACTCGAACCGAAAACGCCAGATAGGGATTGGCGGCCACGGCCGGCTCGAGTTCGCACGCGAAGACCGGCTTGCCGTTGAAGGTGCAGGCGAAGTGGTTGATGATCTTGCGTGGAACGAGTGTGCCTCCCTGGTCGCGGCGCAAGCCGTTCTCCATCTCATGCGCAACGAGTGTCTTGATCTGAATGATCTCGCCCTTGCGGACCTCATTGGGAATCTTGATGCGGGGCGCCTTGGCCACGATGACCTCCTTGCTGTTTCGATTAGCCGCCGCAGCCGCCGATGGTTACCTTGACCTGCTTCTGAGCAGTCAGGAATCGACCGTCGCTGGTCTTGGCAACGACGCGGACGGTTTGTGTGCCCGCGAGCCTTATTCGGGTCGCGACCGCAGCCCGTCCGCTCATCGGCGTGAGCTGAAAGCGGGCGATCCGCGGCCACGGATTCGCCTCCGCGATGAGGAGCAGGTCGGAGACGTGGCTCTCGGCCGTCATCGGATGGTCGATATCGATTGCAAGCGGAACCGAGTTGCCGTTTTCGGCGATCTCCGGCAGATCAATAGTGATCTTGCCCGGTTCGACGGCCGCTCCGCCGGTAAATTTTTCGATTTCGGCCGCGGCTTCAGCTGGCGTGGAGTGGGCCGGGTCGGGTGCTCCTGCCAGAGCGAGGGCAGTGAACTGTGCTGGAAGCGCAAGCGCATCTCGGCGTGAAACGGGTCGCATGGCGGGTCCTTCGATGAAGGCGGAGCAGGAGGGCGGGCTAACGGCGCGTCAATATTTCGGCCGGTGCGAGTTCGTCCATTCCCGCGCATGCTGGATCGGTTCACGCGGCGGCAAGCTTGCTCGCAGCTTGCGGGTCGTCGGCAGCTCTTCCATCCGCGCGCGCCAGTCGCAGAAGGCAGGAAATTTCCGGTACATGGTCTGGCCCTCGTCGGTGAGTCCGAAGGCAAAGGTGCTCGGCAGCAAATAGAAGTCGGCGAGCGTGAGCGTCTCGCCGAGCAGATATGGCTTTCCATGCGACAGGGCGCGCTCCATCACGGTAAGGGCGACTTCCACCTTCGGCAGGGCATGCGCCACGACCTTCTCATCGGAGGCAATCCCGAGCTCGGGAAAGACCAGACGTTCGTGGGTCACGTGGTAGATCATGTAAGGATAGACGTAGGAATCGACGACGCCGATCCATTGGTTCATGCGCGCGCGCGTGCGCATGTCCTGCGGCGTCAGCCGGACGCCTTCGAATGCCTCATCGATATAGCCGACGATGGCGCGCGTCTCATAGATGATGAAGTCGTCATGTCGGAAAACCGGCACGCGGTTGAAGGGATGCAATGCGAGATGTTCGGCCTTGCCCATCACCGGCTCGAGGTCCTGGAAGGTGTAGGGGACGTCCTTGTGCGTCAGGACGAGCCGCACGATGTTGACGAAGGTGCTTCGCGGAAATCCGTAAACGACGGTCTCGGACATCTGATCGTCCTCCGGTTGATTGCTGAAATCGGGTAGGCCTGGATCATCGCCAGAACGGCATGTTGGCCTGCGTCAGGACTTCTTCCCGGGTGAGCCCGAGATCCGAGAGCAGGTGGGGGTCGTCGGCAATGGCGCGCAGATCAGCCCGCTGTTCGCGGCAAGCCAACCATCTGCCGAGCCGTGCCAGCCATGAATTTTGTTGATGATCTGCGGTCGACACGGGGCGTCGTGTTCGCACCAGATCGTCGCCGTTGACAAAAAGCATTGACATAAAGCGGCTCCAGATTGCATGATTTTGCAGTGCCGCCCGCTGCATAAGGCCGGCGGGACATGGTCCGCAAAGCATCGTTTCTCGGGCCGGCCCTAATTTTTCTCATGAAGTCTCAGGACGCCTCGCGATGCGCCCCCGTTTGCCGCCGTTGAACGCGCTCAAGGCCTTCGAGGCTGCGGCCAGGCACGAAAGCTTTACCCGTGCGGCAGAGGAGCTCTGTGTCACGCAGGGAGCCGTGAGCCATCAGGTCAAGGCGCTGGAATCCGAACTCGCGATCAAGCTGTTCAATCGCGAGCGTCAACGCCTCATCATTACCGAGGCCGGCCGTGACTATCTTGCGGTGGTGCGTGATGCGCTGGACCGCATTGCAGCGGGAACGGAGCGGCTGCTGCAACGGCAGAGTGCAGGTGTTCTCACCGTCAGCACCTCGCCGGACTTCGCGGCCAAATGGCTGGTGCACAGGCTCGGCAGTTTTGCCGAAGCGCAATCGGGCATCGATCTCCGGGTGTCCGCAACGATGCACCACGTCGATTTTGCGAGGGAGGAGGTCGACCTCGCCGTGCGCCATGGCGATGGCAACTGGCCGGGATTGGATGCCGTGAGGCTCTGCGCGGAGCGGCTCTTTGCAGTTTGCAGTCCAAAACTGCTGTCTGGCCGTCGCCGCGTCGATGCGGTGGCAGATATCCTGAAGTATCCGCTGCTTCACCTGGATAGCCGGTCCGACTGGACCAACTGGCTGCGCGGCGTGGGCATCGATGATACCAACGTCATTCACGGCCCAGTGCTGAACCGTGCCAGCATGGTGATCGATGCGGCGATCAATGGACAGGGGATCGCGCTGGCGCGCACGACGCTCTCGGCCTGGGATCTCATCAACGAACGGTTGGTGCTGGCATTCCCGGAATCCCTGCCGCTGTCCAAGAGCTACTGGATTGTTTGCCCGAAGGCGACGGCGGCTCTGCCGAAGATCGCGACGTTTCGCGACTGGCTTCTAATGGAGGCGGCCGCAGACCTGGGGCAGCTTAAAAAGCTGGTGTCCAAGCCACACGATCGAAGGTCGGGGCACGGCGCTCGTCCGGAGAAAACGAGGCGTCGGTCGCCCGGCCGATAGGCGCGTGGCGAGAGGCTTCTTTGTTCCAATAGAGCGGTGAATTCTTTGTGACATTTGCGCGTCGAGTCCCATGCCGGCGCGGAGCACATCCACGTTGACAAGCAAGTAGGCAGGGCCTTTATTGAAGTCCGGGGAAATGCGATCTCCCCGCGAGGCGACATGCCCAAGAATCGCGTCCTGTTCACCAAGGGCGCAGCATGTCTTCTTACACCTCAATTTCCTCCGAAAAATTGGCTCGTCTGATTGGTACGGCCAGCGCGCCAACGCTTATCGATGTTCGTATCGATGAAGATTTCGCGGCGGACCCCCGTCTGATACCGGGCGCTGTTCGCCGATCCCATCTCGATGTCCCGGACTGGGCCTCCAGCATGATGGGGAAATCAGTCGTTGTGGTCTGCCACAAGGGCCAGAAGCTCAGTGAAGGAACAGCCGCCTGGCTCCGGTGCGGCAATATCAGCGCCGAAGTTCTGGAAGGTGGTCAAGTCGGCTGGAAGGCGGCCGAGCTACCGACCGTTCCGGCCGACAAGATACCGAAGCGCGACGGGCGGGGCCGCACGGTCTGGGTAACCCGGTCACGCCCGAAGATCGACCGTATTGCCTGTCCCTGGCTGATCCGCCGCTTCATCGATCCCGCGGCACAATTCCTCTTCGTGACGGCCTCGGAGGTTGAGGCGGTCGCCGAGCGTTTCGGCGCCACGCCGTTCGACATCGAGAATGTGTTCTGGAGTCATCGCGGTGAACTCTGCACCTTTGATGTGATGGTGAAGGAGTTCGGCCTCTCGACGCCGGCGCTGGAACGGCTGGCCACCATGGTGCGAGCAGCCGACACCGCGCGGCTCGATCTATCTCCGGAGGCGCCCGGGTTGCTCGCCGCCTCGCTCGGCCTATCACGCATGTTCGACGATGACCTCGAACAGTTGACTGCGGGCCTTCTCCTCTACGACGCCTTCTATCGCTGGTGTCGCGATGCAACCAAGGAAACGCACAACTGGCCGACCAACAAGGTGCGCCCGTGACCGGCGCCGACCGCTTCACCTGGGGCAGGGATAACCAGGAGAATGATTATGCGGAAGCAAGCACTCTTGTCTGCAGCGCTGCTGCTGGCCATTGCCAGCGGCTCTGTACCTGCGCACTCACTCACCCAGGAGGAGCTCGTCGCCAAGATTGAAGCGGCCGGCTACTCGAAGGTCCGCGACATCAAGTCGACCGCCGAGGGCACGACTGCGGTGGCGATCAAGGATGGCAAGCAGGTCCACCTCGTCATCGACAGCAGTGGTCAGATCAAGCAGCGGGATTGAAGTTGACGATGATGAATCTGAGAACGATTGCCTGCATGGCGATCCTGCTGCCTGGAGCAGCCATGTCGGCGCCTGACCATCAAACGCCGGCCGAGCCGGAATCGATCGTCACCCTCGGCGCAGCCATCACTCGGCCGCCCGCAACCGAAACGCTGCGCGGTGTGGTCGACAGCGTCGATCAGGGCCGCAACACGATCGAGATACGGCTGTCTCAGGACAGGGAGGAGTTCTTCCAGGTTCAGGACGGCTTGATCTTCGACGCGGTCCGCTTTGGCGACCCCGTCGAGATTTCCGTGCAAACGATCTCCGGCGCGCGAACCATCGTGCGCCTTTTGAAGGAATAGGAAGGCGGGGCCTTTTGCCGCCGCGGAGAACGCGCCGCGGCTCCCGAACCACGTGCAAGGAGCGATTCAATGCGAGAAATAATCTCGGTAGTCCTTGGTCTCGGCGGCTGCCTGCTTGCGTCGACCGCCATCGGCCAGACCTTCGACTGGAAAATCTTCAACGAGCCTTTCATTGCGTCGGCGCGCGCTCAAAACGTCGACTGGCAGAAGGTCGACGACACATTGGGCCGCAAGCCGGCCGTTGCCGACGACGTGCATCGCTATGGATTTCCGCGCTCCGACCTCACGGTGACGCTGGATGGCGTCACCATCAAGCCAGCCTTCGCCCTGGGCGGCTGGGTGGCGTTCAAGCCGGCGCATGGTGGTGTCATGGCGATGGGTGATCTCGTGCTGCTGGAGACCGAGGTCAATCCGGTGATGGCGAAGATGATCGCGGGAGGACTCGAGATCACGGCTGTCCACAATCACCTGCTGCGGGCGAATCCTGCGACCTTCTACATGCATGTCGCCGGCCATGGCGATCCCGCCAAGATCGCTGCGACAATTCGTGACGCACTTGCCGAAAGCAAGACGCCGTTGACGATCGCGCCTCCGGCGAGCCCGCCGCCCGCGGTCGATCTGGATACGGCGCAGCTCGACCAGATCATCGGCGCCAAAGGACAGGCCAATGGCGGGGTCTATCAGTTCGGCGTCAAACGGACCGAACCGATTACGGAAGGCGACATGCCGCTCACCCCGGTCGGCGCCATGGGCGTTGCAACCGCGATCAACTTCCAGCCGACCGGCGGCGGCAAGGCGGCCATCACCGGCGACTTCGTCCTAACCGGCGAAGAGGTCAATCCCGTGATCCTGGCGCTCCGCACGCACGGGATCGAGGTGACGGCGCTACACAGTCACATGCTGAACGAGAAGCCGCGGCTGTTCTTCATGCACTTCTGGGCCAATGACGATGCCATCAAGCTCGCCAAGGGTCTGCGCGCTGCGCTCGACAAGACCGCAAGCGCCAAAGGTTGACGCGATAGATAAAAGGGGGATCAAACGATGCGAACGTTCACGATGATGGTCATGGTTGCGGTCGGAGTGCTTGCGAGCATGGACGCGGCGACCGGCCAGACCAGTTGCAAGGTCTGCGCCGATCAGCAGAAGGCGTGCATGAAGAACTATGCGGGACCGACCTGCAAGTCCGAGTATCAGATGTGCGTGAAGTCCTGCAAGAAATGACCGGGACACTTGGATGCGCGGGTTGAAGCGGCTGCTGTTCGCCGTGGCGGTCGCGGGATTGACGTCGGACGGCGCGGCGGTCGCGGACGCGCGCAAACTCTCGGGTGCTCAGATCAGGACCAGGTTTGCGGGGATGCAACTGACCGACGAGGTACACTATCGTTTCGTCTTCGAGCGAGACGGAACGCTGAGAAGCTTTTCGATGGGCACGAAGAAGGTCGGGAAATGGTCCATCGAAAAGGACGAACTATGCCTTTGGCTCGGCGAGAATGACGACGGCTGCTACGCGGTGACGCTCAGGGGCGAACGTTTGGAATTGGTGCCATCGGGAATCGGGGTTGCGTTCGACGGAATCGTCGAACCCACAGACCACAACTAAGGGGGCAAGACTGTGACGACGACAACGACGGGCGAACGCGGCGGAATGGGCGAAATGGTTCGCTATTTCCTGAGATTGGGCTTTCTCGGCTTCGGCGGGCCGGTCGCGCTGGTCGGCCAGATGGAGCGCGAACTGGTCGACGACAAGAAATGGCTGACCAAGGAGCAGATGCGCGAGACCATCGCCATCTGCCAGTCGTTGCCGGGGCCGCTCGCGATCCAGGTCGGCATCTTCATCGCGTATTTGCGTTGCGGGTTCTGGGGGGCGTGGGCCGGCGGCTGGGCCTTCATCCTGCCGAACTTCGTAATCGTTGCAGCGCTCGGCGCGCTCTACGTCCATCTTGGGGATCTCAAGGCCGTCACCGCCGTCTTTTACGGCGTCAGCCCGGCCGTGATCGCCCTGATCCTGCATTCCTGCTACCGGCTCACCAAGCTCGGGATTGAAGACTGGCTGCAATGGGTGATCGCCGCGGTATGCCTTGCCGTCACCGTGATCCTGCAGGCGGAGGTCGCGCTGCTGTTCATCGGGGCGGGGATCGTCGGAATCATCTATTACGGCAACATCAAGCGGCCTCCGGTCGCCCTGCAACTCGCCATTATCCCGGCGGCGGCGCCCGCCGCTGCACCGGTCGCGACCGGCTCGACGCTCGGCAAGCTGCTGCTGTTCTTCCTCAAGGCGGGTTCACTGACCTTCGGCAGCGGCCTCGTCATCGTTCCCTTCCTGGAGCAGGGGCTGGTGCAGCAGTATGGCTGGCTCAACGAGCGCGAATTCCTGGTGGCCGTCGCGATCGGCATGATGAGTCCGGGGCCGGTCGTGATCACGGCGACCTTCGTCGGCTATCTGGTCGCAGGATTCTGGGGCTCGCTCGTCTCCACGGTCGGCATCTTCCTTCCGTCCTTCCTGATCGTCCTGATCGTTGCGCCCTTGCTGGCCCGGCACCGCAAGAATCCGAATGTCCAAGGGTTTGTGAAAGGCGCCTATGCGGCGGCGATCGGAACCATTTTGGGCGCATGCTTCCTGCTCGGCAAGGTCGCGATCGGCGACTGGCTGACCGCACTGATCGGCATCGTATCGCTCGCCGTGCTGTTCCGCTGGAAGGTGAGCAATCCCTTGCTCATTGCCGTTACGGCCGCGGTCGGGCTTGTCGCCTATCCGATCCTGCAGCCGGCATGGGTGCTGACCGGGTTGAAGTGAGGTGATGGCGATGTGGACACACGGATGGGGGCGTCGGGCGTGGCTGCACGTCGTCGGCACCATCGTTGGGCTTCTGATGACATCGCTGCCGTCTGCGGGGGCGGACGAGGGGAAGACGATCGTCTTCGTTTGCCAGCACGGCGTGGTGAACAGCCAGATGGCTGCAGCCTATTTCAACAAGGCTGCGCAGGAGCGCGGACTGCCGTTCAGGGCCGTCTCACGTGGTATCGATCTCTACCGAACGGTGCCGGTGCGGATTCAAGACGGTCTGGCGCTCGATGGTCTGGAGGCGGCCAACTCGCCGCAACGGCTGAGCGCGGAAGACACCGCCGCAGCCGGCCGGGTCGTGGCGTTCGATCAGATCCCGGCTGAGCAACGCGGCCCGGTCGACGTAACCTACTGGTCCGGCATTCCTCTCGGCATCAACGATTATGAGGTCACCCGCGATCAGATCGTCCAACGCATCGACACGCTGATTCCGACGCTGGTGGCGGCAGCCCAAGCGGCAGAAGACAAAGCGCCCCTCCAGCTCGAAGCGAAGATTCTGCTCGGCGATGTGCGTGGCCGGATCGATCATCTTGCCGTCGATTTGAAACGGCAAAGATTGTTCGTGGCCGAGCTTGGCAACGACAGTGTCGGCGTCGTCGACCTGGCCGCTCACAGCCTGCTCCGAACCATTACCGGAATGGATCAGCCGCAGGGCGTCGGCTTTGAACCGTCGACCGACACCCTCTATGTCGCCAATGCCCGCGATGGATCGGTGCGGCTCCTCGACGGCAACGAGTACAGGGCGATCGGACGGATCGAACTCGGCGGCGATGCGGACAACATCCGCATTGACACTGCGGCCAAGCGCGTCGTCGTGGGCTATGGTGACGGTGGTCTGGCCGTCCTCGACCCGTCGACGCGTGCCAACGTGCGGAACATACCGCTGAGAGCGCATCCGGAAAGCTTCCAGCTCGAGCCGGACAGCGGACGCATCTTTGTCAACTTGCCTGACGCGCGGGCGGTCGTGGTGGTGGACGGCGCTTCCGGGAAGCAGCTTGCCAAGTGGCCCCTGGACAAAGGCGGCAACTACGCGATGGCCGTCGATCGTGGCCGTGGTCGAGTGGTGGTGGCGTATCGCGACCCAGCCGAACTTGCGGTGTTCTCGATGGACGGAAAACCGGTGGCGCAGGCAGAAACCTGCGGCGACGTCGATGATCTCTTCATCGATGCAAAACGCGAGCGGGTCTATGTGAGTTGCGGCGCCGGGTATGTCGATGTTTTCGAGATCGATGGAACTGCCTATCGGCGGATCGCACGCCTGCCGACGCAAACGGGCGCGCGAACGGCGCTTTTCGTGCCGGAGATGGACCGTCTCTTCGTGGCGGTCCGTGCAGGACCCGCCGGACCGGCGGCAATCTGGGTGTTCAAACCAACGCCTTGAAATCGAGATCGTGGAGGCGGCGCATGCGTGGATGGTGCCGAGGCTTTCGCAGCTTCTCGGGATATCTTGCGGGTGGCGCTATGGTCGCGTTCAGCCTGCTCACCTTATCCGCCCCGGCGGTGGCCTACCGGCCCTTCGACGGCACCGACGCAGCCGTTGCAAAGAAAGGGGAGATGGAGATCGAGCTGCAGCCGGCGGGTCGCTTGCGCGATGAGAGCGGGACGAGCCTGATCGCTCCGGCCTGGGTCGTCAATTACGGCTTGAGCGAGACCTGGGAGGCTGTCTTCGAGGGCCAGGGGCAGACATCACTTTCTCCGTCCGGACCGACGACCCTGACGGCAGCCGGTGCGTTCCTCAAGCATGTGGTCGTGCCAGGCAGCCTTCAGGACAAAACCGGCCCGAGCGTCGCGACCGAATTTGGCATCCTGCTTCCCGACAGCACCGGCAACTCGGGCGTCGGTGCAAGCTTCGCCACGATCGTCTCGCAGCGCTGGGATTGGGGCACCATCCATCTGAATGCCGAGACCGCTGTAACTCGTGACCATCACGGCGACGTATTCCTGGGCGCGATCATCGAAGGACCGTCAGCCTGGACGGTTCGCCCGGTTGCCGAGATCTTTTATGAGAACGAGTTCGGCAAGGAGGAGACGTTCTCGGGCCTCGTCGGGCTGATCTACCGCGTGAAGGACGATCTCAGCTTTGACGTCGCCGTCAGGCATGCACTCACCGGCAGGCACCCGGTGAACGAAATTCGTGCGGGCCTGACCTTCGGCTTTCCGCTGTCCTTTTTCGGAGGTCAGGCCGCGCGCCAATCGTCGCCAATTCGGCCCTGATAGACTATTGGCGACCGATCTCGACAACCTACCGTTTTGCCCGATGCGCCATGACGCGCGCATCAAAAGTCTCCTGAGTGTTGTTTGCCCGTATCCGGATCAGTGTTCCGGACATCCAGACTTCATTGCAATCGACGGATGTGCTGCCCGGCATCTTCATGCAGAGCCGTGTTGCTGATCGTCCAGCTTCCTGTCCAGGAACTTCCCGACTCTTCGCCGATCAGAGCGCCGTCAGGGCGCAGGTACATCGACCAGTGAGGTCCATCGGTGATGTCCTGGCCGACCACGCGCGTCTTGATTTGCTTCCCGTCCAGGATACGGAACTGGTCCTCCGCATGTGCGTCAAATCCGAACGCCAGCAACGCCATGAAGATGATCCGGTCGGGAACGGGGCCGAGAACGAGGATCAAGATTGCACGCCACGAAAAGCGCGTTGCACATTTGGCCAATTGATCGCTGCCATGAAGACGTCGACATAACTCGCGGCCTTGGCGCCGTAATCGATATGATAGGAGTGTTCATACATATCGAGCGCCAGAATCGGCGTGGCTCCTGCCAGCGTGTGGCAGTGATCGGATGCCCATTGATTGACGAACTTGCGGTCGCGGGGCGACCACGTCAAAAGCACCCAGCCCGACCCGCCTCCCAAGGCCTTGCCCATCGCGAGGAACTCGGCTTGCCAACGCTCATACGAGCCGAAATCGCGCGCGATCGCCTCCTTCAGGGCTGCATCCGGCTCGCTCGCATCGCCGAGACCGTCGAAAAACACCTCGTGGAGGATCATCGAGTTGGTCGCGATCAACTGCTCGCGCTTCAACCCGTTGATCAGGAAGCCCGGCGCGCTCGCGAAATCGAGCTCGGCCAGCTTCTCCTCGATCAGATTGAGGCGCTTCACCGCGCCGCCATAATTGTTCTCGTAGTGACTGATGATCATCCGCTCCGACATGCCGCGGATGCGGCTGGGATCGCAGGACAGCGGTTTCACGACGTAGGTCATGGCAGTCTCCCGTTGGAGCTAATGATGGCTGGGGGTGCGGTGGCGGAGGTCAAGCTGCGGCTCACGACGATGTCGTCGTGCTGAATCGGAGCGCAGCAGATTTCGAAAGACGAGGGATAGAATGCAGACATGCGGCGTCCTTTGGTGATCGGACGCGATTCTTGGGCATGTCGCCTCGCGGGGAGATCGCTTCCCCGTACGCGCAGATAGAGCGCGCCAGATTGAATTGTCAATAGACGGTCCAATTCTCCTGTTGTCATAGCGTCGTCAGCATCAGGACACGCAGTGCCGACCTCAAACGTTCCAGCTATTTCGACGAACCGTAGGTGATTGCGTCGAACAGCGTGACGCTGTCTGCCTTGGTCCACAGACCGACCATGCCGGCTTCCGGGAAGGTATCGTCCTCAACCTCGAACACCGTTTGCCCGTTGTAGATCGCCTTGAAGCGACGGCCTGCGAATTCGACACGCAGACTGCCCCACTGATTTGCAGGCACGGCAATCTTGACGCCATACCCGCCCGCTCGGCCGACAATATCGAGGGGGCGCCGAACACCCTTGACCGTCTTGTAAAGCACGACGTTGTCCTCGAGCGCATTGGCGCGGAGTACATAATAATTGTCGGCATCCTTCGCTCGCCACATCAACCCGGCGGCACGGTCCTCCGCGCCGGCGATGGGCTTGAACTTCATCTCGATGAAGCCATCCTTGATGTTCGTGTCGTTCTTCAGCAGGACTGGATAAGTCGCGTTGCCGGATTGCTTGACAACCCGGGAATGCGATGGAGCGGTCGCATCCTGCTCGACCGTCCATTGTGGATTCCCGGTCCCGGTTTTGGTGGCTGTCCAACCTGCGGGCGGGGCTCCGACCACGTCCGCCTCGAAGTTAGCTGCACTGTCTGCCATGGCATTTGACCCCATAAAACAAAAGGCGGCCGCGATGAGCACCGCACTCCAGCTGCGGCAAATCTGGCCGCGCGCAAACAACGTCAGAACAACGTGGGCAAGGGGAGGGTGGTGCAAGCTGGCGGGCACGGCGCGTCCTCTTCGAAAACCGGACGCGATTCTTCGGCTGTCGCCTCGTGGGGAGATCGCTTCCCCATGCATGCAAATAAGTCTCACGGGACGGGTTTGTCAACGAGCCAGAGCAAGGTTCTCAATGTCCCGATCGCAATTCGATTTTCCAACGATCGATCCCACCAGCGCTGTCGGCACCCTTCTCCTGACGTTGCTTTGCGGCTAGTGTGGGTTCCAATGCCGTGTGCTGACGAGCCACGGGCTGTTCCTGGCACGATGGTGCCCGAGTCGTCGTGAACGCTGTCTCTCACCCTCCGGGATCCACCGCGCAGGAGTTCTTTCTCATGGTTAGTTTCGCCCGCTCGCTGGTCGCAACCCTTGTTGCGGCTTCGGCGCTGTTTTCGACCCCGATCGTCGCGCAACAGCCCGTCCAGGGCGAACTGATCGTTCTGACGACGACGACGACCCAGGACAGCGGGATTCTTCGCGTCCTGACGGACGCCTTCGCGAAGAAATCGGGTTTGACCGTGAAGGCCATCGTCGCGGGCAGCGGCGACATCTTGAAGCAGGGAGCGCGGGGTGAAGGGGACGTGTTGCTCACGCATTCCCCGGACGCCGAGAAGGCCTGGATGGCTGACGGCAACGGCACGTCGCGACGGCTGGTGATGTACAATGATTTCGTGATCATCGGACCGGAGGGCGATCCTGCGAAGGTGAAGGGCCTCAAGGCTGGCGATGCCCTGCGTCGTATTTTCGATACCAAGTCGCCATTCGTTTCGCGCGGCGACCAATCGGGAACGCATGTCCGCGAGCTCGCGACCTGGAAACGTGCCGGCGTCGATCCGAAAGGCCAACCCTGGTATCGCGAGACCGGACAAGGACAAGGCTTGACGATGGACGTCGCATCGCAATTTCAGGCTTACGCATTCACCGACCGCGGCACATACGTCACGCAGGCCAAGCGGATCGGCCTGCCGATCCTGGTCGAAAATGATCCGGCACTGTACAACGTCTATCACGTCATGCCGGTCAACCCTTCGAAGTTTGCCAAGGTCAATGCTGTCGCCGGCCAGGCCTTTGCAGACTGGATCGTTTCGGATGAAGGTCAGTCCGTCATCGCCCAAGTCGGCAAAGCCGAGTATGGCCGATCGCTTTTCATGCCGGCCGCGAAAATGCAGGAAAGTGAATTGTTTCAGAACTAGGTTTTCGGGATGGGGGCGGGTTCTTGGGACTATTGGAGCGAAATCGGACAGGGATTCGCTGACGCGGTATCGCTGCTCGTCTCGGGCGATCCCGAGACGTGGGGCATTATCCGCCAATCGCTGTTTATTTCGGTATCGGCAACGCTGGCCAGCATGCTGCTCGGCGTTCCGGTCGGCTTCTGGATCGCCTATTCCAGATTCCTGGGGCGCAGCGTGTTGCTGGCGATCTGCAACACCGGGTTCGGGCTTCCTCCGGTGGTCGTAGGCCTCGTGCTCTCGATCCTGCTCCTGAGACATGGTCCGCTGGGGTATCTCAATCTGCGTTTTACGCCCTATGCGATGATGGTCGGCCAATTCATCCTGAGCCTGCCCATCATCATCAATCTGACGGTGGTGGCGCTGCAGCAGCTTGATCCGCGCCTGCGGTTGCAGATCAAGGCCTTAGGCGCATCACGCTGGCAAACCGTCTGGCTGTTGAGCCGCGAAATCCGGTTGCCGTTGCTGGTGGCTTACATGGCGGGTTTCGGCGCGGTCGTGTCCGAGGTGGGCGCGAGTCAAATGCTGGGCGGGAACCTGCCGGGATCGACGCGCGTGCTCACCACGGCGATCGTCATGGAAACCGGAATGGGACACTACGATCGCGCGATGGCGTATGGCATCGTGCTGCTCTTGCTGGTGGCGATCGTGGTCGGTCTGCTGACGTGGCTGCAGCAAAGCGACGGTCAACCGTGACGGATGCGCTTCTGAAGGCATGTGGGGTCAGCGTGCGGCGTCATCGCCGTATCACGCTGCAGCCGACCAACTTTTCCGTGCGCGCCGGCGAGACCGTTGGCATCTATGGGCCCAACGGAGCCGGCAAGAGCACGTTGTTGCAAGCGCTTGCCGGCTTGCTGCCTCTGGCATCCGGGACGATCGCGCTGTCCGGCAAGATATTGGGACAGGACCTTGATCCGCTGGCCTATCATCGGCGGATCGCGGCGGTCTTCCAGCAGCCGTTGCTGTTGCGCGGCAGCGTTGCCCATAATGTCGAACTCGGGCTTTCCTTGCGCGGCATTGGACGTGAGGAACGGCGTGCGCGAGTTCATCCGGTGCTGCAACAATTGCGGATCGAGCATCTCGCGGATCGCAAGGTCGGCGCTCTCTCCGGCGGAGAAGCGCAGCGCACCAGCCTGGCCCGTGCGCTCGTTCTCGATCCCGAGGTTCTTTTTCTTGACGAACCGTTTGCCGCGCTTGACCAACCGACCCGACGACGCCTTGTGCAGGAACTCGCGGGCCTGCTGCGGAAGAAACAGATGGCGACCGTCTTTGTGACGCACGATTTGACGGAAGCGAGTTTCCTATGCGACCGCTGCCTCATTCTCGACGCGGGGACCATTCTTCAGGAGGGACCATTGAAGGACATCGTCGACCATCCGAGCACCGACCGGGTCGCCGAGATCGTCGGCAATTGGACGGACACAGACGTCGCCGTTCGACGGCACACTTAGATATCGCCGGGAGCATCTCGCTATCATGGCCGCCGGATCAGCTTTGCGCTGGATGCGTCCGAGCCGAAACACGTCCGAAGACGCGGCATGGACCACGTGCATGGTTATGGCGGCCGTCGTCTGCATCGGGATACTGACCACAGGGGATGCAAATGCCGAGACGCTCACCTTCAAATGCAAGATTGAGGGGCAGGCGGCATCCACGATCCTGACTGTCGAATTGACGAACAAAACGATCGATCTCGGAACGCGAGTTTCCAGCGGAAGTAAATGACCAATTTATCAGTTGGCACGAAGAACGCGTTGCGGAGCATCAATAGGCGTGCCAATCAATACTGACATCAACGGATGCGAAACTACAGATTGATTTACAGAGCGCCGAATAATTTATTGATTAAGAGAAAATTGGCGCGCCGGGCAGAATAAAACTGCGAACGCATATATCATTGAAATCGTTATCTAAATAGTTGCCGTTTTCTCACATCGGCGGGCTACCCAAATAGCCGCTTCACCTGCCGCAGATCGGCCCTGCCGGGTTGGAACGGGGCGGAGTTGGTCTGCTCCGCCCCGGCAGTTCAGACGTTAACTTGTTCTGCTATGCGAGCGCGTCCTCGACCTCAATCCCGAGATAACGGACAGTACTCTCGATTTTCGTGAGACCCAATAAGAGCTGGACGGCGCGCAAGTTACCGGTGCGCCGATAGATTAAAGCATATTATTGAGTTCGAGAGCGCCGCGGCCGCTCTGGCGGCTTACGAGGAGCCCTGCATACCAGGCTGCACGCAAGCTCCTGGGTGACGGGGCCGTCCGAGACATCCGCATCGTGGAAGGCCTCGAGTAGCTGGTGGCAGACGCTTTGAAAGCAACTTTCTGAACCGGCGAGCGCTGATTAAGGCAAGGCGCTGAGACGGGCCATTAGCCGAAAGAAAAAGCGCTGGAATTCGCATCTCGAATCCCGGCGTAAATTCACGCGGTCTTCAACTTTTTTACGCCGTCATCGAGCCTGCAACTAACCGGCAAGCCGTTCGACAACATGTCGAGTACCGGCGAATAGGCCCGCGCCATTTCGATCAGTTCCTGCTTTCCGGAGTCGTCGCAATCGGCGTCGATGTCGAACATGACACGGATGTTCTTAAAGCCGCGGCGGACATCCTTGGAAAGCCCGAGAAAGCCCTGCAGGTCGATGTCGCGTTCGAGCCGCGTGGCGATGCCCTTCACCACAATGCCACGCGCCGCCGCGTGATAGACCAGCGCGCCGGTCAGGCAGCTGGCGAGCGCGTGCAGCCCGTGTTCGCCCGCATTAGGCCCGCGGTCCTCGGATAGCAGCACTTCCGGCTCGTCGCCGATGTCCGGCTCGGGGGTAGAGCGGAAGTCGGATTCCAAGGGCGGCAAGTCCGTTGATGACCCAATTCGGACGTCGTCTGGCTGATCTGTCAGTTGCCCGCGGGCCGGAACCAGCGGGGGACTTGAAATCGGCACTCTACATTCGGCCTCTGACCGCTGACATGTAAGATCAAGCGGCATTCTAACCTGCTGTTTTGAATTCCAGCCGATGGTTCAGTAAGACACTAAACCGCTTCCGTTATCTACGCAGGGCACTGGATGCGCGCGCCCGCACGAGTTCGGCGAACACGATCGCGGACCGGGGTTCCGGTTCGTCGCGGCGGACCAGCGTGATTGCCACCTTCGGCGCATTGGTAAGCGGACGGTAGACGACGCCGTCGGTCGCAACTTGTGCCATCGATTTGGGAACGATCGAGACACCGATCCCGGTTGCGACAAGATTGACAACCGAGGTCAACTGCGGCGCGACCTGTAGGATACGCGGCGAGAAACCCGCTCGCTGGCAGGCAGACACAATGCTGTCAAACAGCGCACGGCCGTTGCGGCGCGGATACAGGATGAAGGCGTCGCCAGCCAGCGACTTCAGTGCCACGGACTTGCACCTCGCCTGCGCATGCCCGATCGGCATCGCAACAACCAATGGTTCGGATACCGCGCGGTGTGAGATCAGATGATCGACTTCGCCGGGCGCCGGACGGAGAAATGCGACGTCAAGACGACCTGTCGCGAAGCGGTCGAGAAGAAAGCTGGTTGCCTCTTCAACCAGTTCGACCTCAACGTCGGGATGCGCGGTGCGGAAATCACGGATTGAACCGGTAACGAAGGGATTGAACGAGGCCGAGGCAGTGAAGCCGATCCGCAGCAGGCCAAGTTCGCCACGACCGGCGCGGCGCGCCTTTTGAATCGCAGCATCGGCTTCGGCGAGGACGACGCGCGCGCTCGCGATGAACACGCGTCCCGGTTCGGTCAGCGTGGTGCCCCGCAGCCCGCGAATAAACAGCGCAAAACCGATGTCTTGCTCCATCGCCTTGATCTGGCGGCTCAGCGCTGGCTGCGCAATGCGAAGTCGCGCAGCGGCGCGGGTGAAGCTCGCCTCCTCGGCGATCGCCACGCAATAACGAAATTGCCGGAACTCCATCGGACAACCCCATACCTTTGAGGTATCGACAGGCTACCAATTATATATTGGACGACAAGAGTGAAAACAGCGCATCGTTTACGCAACAAACCTCTCCGGGGAGGAGACGGGCCAGCCAACACAAGGAGGCAAGCTATGCCACTTTCTGGCCAACTCGCACTTTTGCGAGCCGCTCGCCGTGGACATTCCGGCGCAGTGCGTGTGTTATGAAACCGCTGGCGGGCCTTTTAGTCGTCGCCTTCGAACAGGCGGTTGCAGCTCCCTATTGTACCTCGCGGCTGGCGGATGCCGGCGCGCGGGTCATCAAGATCGAGCGCGCTGAGGGTGATTTCGCAAGGGGATACGATACCGCCGTTGGCGGCCTTTCCAGCTATTTCGTCTGGCTGAACCGGGGCAAGCAGAGCCTGGTTGCCGACATCAAGAATCCCGATGATGCCAAACTGCTGCGCCGGATCCTCTCGCGTGCGGACGTATACGTTCAGAACCTCGCGCCGGGCGCAGCAGCGCGCGCTGGATTTGGCTCGGCAACGTTGCGAAAGAAGAATCCGCGTCTGATCACGGTCGACATTTCAGGCTACGGTGCCGACAATTCCCATACCGACATGAAGGCCTATGACCTGCTCGTGCAGGCGGAAAGCGGGCTCGCCAGAATCACCGGCCATCCAGCCGGCCCCGGGCGAGTAGGTGTCTCGGTCTGCGATATTGCCTGCGGCATGGCGGCTCATGCCTCGATTCTCGAGGCGTTGATCGCACGCGGAATCAACGGCAGGGGTAGCGCGATCGAGACGGATCTCTTCGCAGGCACGGCTGACTGGATGAACGTGCCACTACTCTACTTCGAGGGCACCGGCAAAGCCCCCGAACGCATGGGTCTCGCCCATCCCTCGATCTGCCCCTATGGCGCCTTCGGGACCGCCGATGGTTCTCAGGTGCTGATCTCGATCCAGAACGAGCGGGAATGGGCAAACTTTTGCCGGGTCGTGATGGAGGAACCCGATTTGCCGCAGCGTAGCGAGTATGCCTCCAACAACGCGCGCGTTGCCAACCGCGCGATCGTCGACGCGCATGTCGGTTCGATCTTTACGCGCATGACGCGCACAGAGGCTGCCGCAAAACTGCACCAGGCCGGCACCGCTTACGGGTTCGTCAATGGTGTGGCCGAGTTGGCGCATCACCCCGCCTTACGTCGGGTCAGTGTGGAAATCCCGAACGGATTGGCGTCGATCATCGCGCCGCCGGCTATCCGTGACGGAAAAACGCCAGAACTAGGCCGTGTGCCCAGCATCGGTGAGCACAGCGCCGTGATCAGAGCCGAATTCGTCCGTGACCAAGAACTTGCCGAATGACGATGGGATTCAACCAGCCGACAAATCAAGGAGGACAAACGCTATGAGGAGAACTTTCGCTGCCTGCATGGCCACGCTCGGCGTTGTCGCAGCCCCAATGGCGGCACCCGCGCAGGCCCAAGACAAGCCGTTCCGGATCCTGGTCATCGACGACCTCACCGGAATTTACCAGGGCAACGGTGGCCCGAACACGGTGCTGGCCACGACGATGGCCGCCGAAGATTTCGGCGGCAAGGTGCTCGGTCGCAAGATCGAGGTCATCTCGGTCAACCACCAGAACAAGCCCGATATCGCCGCCTCGCTTGCCGGCCGCTACATCGACCAGGAAGGCGTGAGCGCACTCGTCCTCGGCGGTTCAAGTTCGGCAGGTCTGGCGGCGCAAGCGATCGCCAAGCAGCGCGGTGTCACAACATTGGTCACCGGCGGCTATGCCTCCAACTTCGTCACCGACCAATGCTCGCCTTACGGCACGCAATGGGCCCCCTCGACTGATGCGCTCGCCAACGCGGTTGCCAAGGGTCTTGTCGATGCCGGCGGCAAGAAGTGGTACTTCATCACGGCCGATTATGTGTTCGGGAAGTCGCTGTTCGCCGACACCTCCAAAGCGGTGACCGCCGCCGGCGGCACTGTGCTCGGCGACGCCAGGCATCCGCTCGATTCGCCCGATATGGCCTCGCAAATCCTCCAGGCGCAGGGTTCCGGTGCCGACGTAGTTGCGTTGGCCAATGCGGGACCGGACCTTGTTACGACCATCAAGCAGGCCCGCGAGTTCGGATTAAGCTCGAAGCTCGCTGCGATGTTGGTGTTCACCAACAACGTCGTCTCGATGGGCCTTGATGTCGCCCAGGGCATGAAATTCCCGGTCGCATTCTACTGGGACCAGAACGAGGCTGCACGTGCCTGGGGCCAGCGTTTCATGGGCCGCAACGGCAAGCAGGTGCCGACCATGGGTCATGCGCTGGCCTATATCGCCACCCAGCACTACCTGAAGTCGGTCGACAAGGCTGGCACGGATGACGCCAAGACGATCGCGAAGACAATCCGCGCGATCTCTATCGACAACCCGATGATTTCGAACGCGAAGATCCAGGCCAACGGCCGCGTCGTGATGGACCTCATGATTGCCGAGGTGAAGAACCCGAAAGAGTCGAAGGATCCGTCCACCGATCTCTACAAGATCCTCTACACGATCCCTGGCGCCAACCTGTTCACCCCAGCCGAAAAGAGCGGCTGTCTGTCGCTGCTCTCTGAGTAGGAGATGGCCTTGCGAATTTTGACCAACACGACCAGCCCCTATGCGCGCATTGCGCGCATAGCTCTTGCTGAAAAGGGTTTCGATCTCGGCGGCACGCAGATCGTTAATCCCTGGGCCGACGACGCCGACCTGATCAAGCTCAATCCGGCGTCGCGGGTCCCTACGCTGGAACTCGACTCCGGACTTCCGCTGACGGAAAGCCTGCTGATCGTCACCTGGCTGGAGCGCAAGGTTTCCAAGCCCTCGCTGCTTGACGGCGACCTCGATCGCATCATCTCGCGTTCCGGCCTGGCTATGGGTGTTATCGACGCGATGGCCAATATCATCACCGGCGTCATGCAGATGGATCCGAACTGGGGCGAGACCCGTGTCGGGCTGAAGCGAAGGCGCACGATCATCACCGGTTTCCGGGCGCTCGAGGCCGATCCACCGTCCTACGGCGGCGGAACTCCGGATCTTTCGGTAATCACCGCGGTCGTGGCCGTCGACTATGTGCGGATGCGATTCAAGGAAGCGGCGTGGGTCGAGCCAATTCCCAAGCTTGATGCGCTCCGCGACGCGATCGCGGCGCGACCAGCCTTTGTCTCCACGCATCCTTACGTCTAGGCGCGACGTTAATCACACGGAGAGACCAATGACACAGAAACCGCTGTTGGACGGAAGGACGATCGTAATCACCGGTGCCGCAACCGGGATCGGCCAGGCGTTCGCGATCGCATGCGCTACCCATGGCGCCAATGTCGTCGCCGCCGACATGAATGCCGCCGACGAGACCGTTGCCGGAGTTGAGCGGGCCGGGACGCGCGTACTGCCGGTCCGTGTTGACGTGTCGGACGATAGTTCGGTTCGCGCAATGGCGGCGGAAGCCATGAAGGCCTTCGGACGGATAGATGGTCTCATCACGAACGCCGCCTATTTTCGTGAAGTCAAGCTCACGCCGTTCGAGGAGCTCGATCCTGCGATCTGGGACCGCATCTTCGCGGTCAACGTCAAAGGCGTGTGGCATTGCTGCAAGGCCGTTGCACCGGCGATGCGCGAGCGAAAAGCCGGCAGCATAGTCAACATTGCATCGGTCGTCGCCGTTGCCGGTCAGCCCGGCTATCTGCACTACGTTGCGACGAAGGGCGCGGTGCTGGCGATGACGAAAGGCCTCGCCAAGGAACTGGGGTCCATTGGCGTTCGCGTGAATGTGATTGCTCCCGGCTTCGTCATTACTGACGCCACCCGCAACCGTCCCGTCGAATGGCAGCAGAGTTTCCTGAAAGCGCGCGCGCTGTCGCGCGAGCAGAAGCCGGACGACCTCGTGGGAACGGCCGTCTATCTGCTGTCAGACCTTGCCGATTTCGTTTCCGGGCAGACGATCGTCGTCGATGGCGGACACATCATGCACTGAGATTACAACACAACAAGCCGGGAAGAATGCAATGGCCGAGTTGATCCTGCACCACTACGAACTCTCACCATTCTCCGAGAAGATTCGAACCGCCTTCGGCCTCAAAAAGCTCGCGTGGAACTCTGTCGACACGTCGCCGGTGCCACCGCGGCCCCTGCTGATGCCGTTAACCGGGGGCTACCGTCGTATCCCTGTGCTTCAGGTGGGCGCCGACATCTACTGCGACACCAATATTATACTGCCGGCGCTTGAGCGCCTGCACCCAACGCCGACTCTCTATCCTGCGAACAGCGAAGGTCTCGCGCGTGGACTCTCCTTCGCCTGGGAGCGCGCAATGTGGATACCAACGATTGGAGTGATTTCGCATTTCATCGGCGACATGTTTCCAGCGGAATTCATTAAAGACCGCAAGGAAGGCTACCTCGGCATCGATATCAGCAAGGCCGCGATGGCGCCCGATCTTCCGATCAATCTGCAGCGTCTGCACGCGCACTATGCATGGCTAAAGGCCGCGCTCGCCGATGGTCGCAGCTTCATCTTCGGAGATGCCCCGAGCGCACTCGACCTGACCTGCTATCAGACGACCTTTCTGATGCGAAAGAACTGCCCACCGGAGGTCGACACTTTGGCCGGTCTCGCGTCGCTCACCGCTTGGTATGGCCGCATCGCAGCGATCGGTCATGGCACGTCACAGCCTATGACTGCCGAAGAGTCGTTTGCTATAGCGAAAGCCGCCGCCCCGGCGCCGGTAGCACATCTTGCGCCGGACGGCGATCCCTCGGGATTGCGCGCCGGCCAGAAGGTAACGGTCACGCCTGATGATAATGCGCGGATCGCGGTTGCGGGGACGCTCGTCGCGGCCGATGCCACCGAAATCGTGATCCAGCGTCGCGACCCACAAGCCGGCGATCTTCAAATCCACTTCCCGCGACTCGGATTCGACGTAGCCACTGCCTGACATTGTAAGGAGACGGACATGACCTTGGACGCAAACAAGCAGATCTGTCGCGACTACTTTAAGGCCTTCCTCGCGCGTGACGCCGGCTGGATGGAGAAGCACGTCGCCAAGACGTTCGTTCGCCACGATCCCGGGCTCGACTTTGAGGTGCGTGGACCGAATGGCGTGCTGCAGTTGCATGACGCCCTGATGCCGGCATTTCCGGACATGAAGCTCGATCTCGAGGATCTTGTCGCCGAGGGCGAGAAGGTACTGGTTCGCCTCGTCATCCGCGCTACCCATACCGGCCCGTTCGGCGAAATGGCTCCTACCGGCAAACCGATCAGCGTCCCGGTCCTCGACCTTTTTCAGATCCGCGACGGAGTTCTGATTGAACATTGGGCGCAGCTAGATAACCTCGGTATGCTGAAACAACTTGGTGCATTGCCGGCGTAAATCATCGAACGTGTCAATTTGACAGATGCTCGGTCCGGGCCCCACCGGAAATAAACCGCGTCGAACGTGAAGGACAATACGATGGATGTGTACCAGAACTATGTCGCCGGCCGGTGGGTCGCCTCGGGCGCGACGCTCCCGGTCATCAATCCGTCCGATGGCGCGAAGATGGCCGAGATCGCGCGCGGCGGCGCCGCTGAAATCGATGCGGCCGTCGCCGCAGGTCAAGCGACCATGGCCGGAGCCTGGAGCAAAACCGATGCCGCCACCCGCGGCCGCCTGCTGCTAAAGCTTGCCGAACTGATCCGCCGCGAGAGCGAAAAGCTTGCCAAGATGGAAAGCGAGGACGTCGGCAAACCGATGACGCTGGCGCGCAACGACGTAGCGGTTTGCGCCCGTTATTTCGAATACTACGGCGGTGCCGCCGACAAGGTGCACGGCGATACGATCCCGTTCCAGAATGGCTTCTCGGTGATGACCTTCTACGAACCACATGGCGTGACCGGCCACATCGTGCCGTGGAATTATCCGCTGCAGATGACCGGCCGCTCGGTCGCACCTTCGCTTGCGATGGGCAATGCCGTTGTGCTGAAGCCAGCGGAAGACACGTCGCTGAGCGCACTAGCGCTGGCAAAGCTCGTCGAGGAAGCTGGTCTGCCACCAGGTGCTTTTAACGTGGTCACGGGACTCGGCGAAGAAGCAGGCGCCGCGCTTGCCGCCCATCAGGGCATCGCGCACATCAGCTTCACGGGATCGCGTGAGGTTGGAACGCTAATCCAGGCAGCGGCCGCGAAGAATACAATTCCTGTGACGTTAGAACTCGGTGGCAAGTCGCCCCAAGTGGTGTTTTCAGATGCGAATTTCAATGAAGCCAGTACGACCATCGTTCGGGGTATCAGTCAGAATGCGGGCCAAACATGTAGTGCCGGCTCGCGCGTTTTGATAGACGATAACGTCTATGACCAATTCACCGGAGAACTCGCAGAGCGCTTCCGCGCGCTGCGAGTTGGCTCCGCGAGCCAGGACCTCGATCTCGGTCCGGTTGTGAATGCAACGCAGAAGGTAAGAGTCGAGCGTTATCTCGACATCGCGCGAAAGGACAGGCTGCCGATCCTCGCTGAAGGAACGTTCGGCACCAATCTTCCAGCTGGCGGCTTCTACGTTAAGCCCACGCTGATTGGCGACGTGCCGCCGGATCATCAACTGGCGCAGGAGGAAATATTTGGACCGGTGCTCGTGGCAATCCGTTTCCGCGATGAGCAGGACGCCGTTCGAATTGCCAATAACACGCCTTATGGCCTCGCGGCCGGTGTCTGGAGCTCAGATCTCGGCCGCTCGATGCGCATGGCACAGAAGATTCAGTCCGGGCAGGTGTTCGTGAACAACTACGGGGCCGGCGGCGGCGTCGAACTGCCTTTCGGTGGCGTCAAGGGCTCTGGACACGGCCGCGAAAAGGGTTTCGAGGCGCTCTACGGATTTGGCGCGCTGAAGACTGTCGTCATCAAGCACGGCGCCTGACGAAGGCTCGACCCGCCGAAGCCGGCGACGTCCGCTTCATGGCTAGAGCGGACGCGGAGCTCTATTCTTTTCCCTTCCAGATGTAGACACCTCTCTCCCGCGTTTGGTCGATGAGAATCATCTGCGTGGGATATTCCGTGTCATCGACATAGATCGCTTTGGTGAATTTGACGCGTTTCCCCTCGCGGGTTTTGCCAACCACTAGGATCGAGTCGTCGGAGTCGAGGTCGTAGTTACCCGTCATCGCGAAATTGAAGGTCGCTCGAGGCCCCGTCGCAGAGCTGTAGCTGCCTTCGCGAACATTCCCCTTCACCTCAAGACAGCCCAGTGTAATCGTTTCGTCTTCCTCCCAATTATGCCAGACCCCCTCCATCACACAGAAGGGCCCAGATTGCACGGCAGGGTATCCGGCTGTCCCGACGACTGCATGCACACCGCCTTTGAAAGCAGCATTCCAGTACTCGTGGACGGTCATCCCCGCCGAGATGACGAGCGCGGCTATTGGTACGGCAATCACGTAACCGAACACTTTTCCTTGGGTCTGCTCCTTGCCATTCATATTGGGCTCTCCCAAAAACCCAAGCTGAATTACCGTGGCAATTAGTGTAACGAATACAGCTCCAGCCAATGTGAAGCGGCTCACATGCACTCGGAAAATAAGTGGCGGAGGATTCAGGAATTCTGGGGCGATCGGCGATGGGAAGCCGGTCCCCGACAAAGTCATTGAATAGCATTTCCGCTGCCGGGGAAGTCCATTTCTGGCCAGAGCCGACATGTCACGGCCGGCTAATTTTGTCCGCTTTCCGGGGGTGAAGCGGACCTGCCGATCTAGGTTGGGGATGTCTGCAAATGACCCTGGCTGTGCAAAAACGCAAAAAGTCGAAACGCGGCGAGAATGGCATTCTCCAGTTTGATTTCTAAGTTGAATGCGGTTGCGAATTGAACGCCCAAAGCGGTCTTGGACGAATAACTTCTTCTATCGCGATTGAGCGTCTCCGCGTTTTCACACAGCCAAGACCCTAAGCGGACATTGGCTCTAGCCCGCGAACACCCCCCGTCATGCTTCGATTGGGTGGGTAATGGCCACTTGGGGCACCTTTGGCAGGTGACCGACTGCCACCCCCCTTAAATTATTTTCTATGCCGCGACCCCGGTGCCGGGTTTGCGCCCTCTTGTCTGGGTGAATGCGCCATGGCGGCGCGTCATGACCCGGAGCACAGAACCATGTGGTATAGTAAGAATGTTGGCGGGTGGGAGCGCGCGGCCAGGCTGATCGGCGGGGGCCTGATGCTCATCTGCGGCGTGGTTGCGCTGCACGCTTCGCCTCTCGGGCTGCTGCTCAGCGGCACGGGTGTCGTGACGCTGGTCACCGGCTTGTTCGGCTATTGCCCAGCCTGCGCCGTCGCCGGGCGCGAGCCACTGAAGGGGTGACTGCCTTGGCGCGCGTATCAGACGATCTCTTGCTGGCGGCACAGTCGGGTGACCGGCACGCGCTGACACAGCTATTGGTGGCGCTCCAGCCGGACATTCGGCGCTACGCAAGGCGCCTTTGCTACCGCGCCTCGGTTATTGAAGATGTGGTGCAAGAGGCACTCATCGTCGTGTACCGGCGCGTGGGCACGATCCGCAGTCCAGCTGCACTCGCCGGCTGGCTGCTGACCGTCATCGCGCGCCTTTGCATGCTGCCGGCGCTGATGCTGATGCGCGGAGTCGAGGAACTCGCCAGCCTGGAAGAGTCACGCGAACTCGCAAAGGTCCCGCCGGACGAGTTGCGCATAGACCTGGTCAATGCGATCGAGTCGCTTTCGCCGTCCCATCGCGAAGTGCTGCTGCTGCGAGATCTCGAAGATCTGACGATTTGGGAAATCGCCGGGCGGCTCGGCGTGACGCGCGAAGCGGCCAAAAGCCGCCTGCGCCGCGCCCGCGCGCTGGTGCGCGAATACCTGCTCGGCACAAAGGACAGCGGACGAGAGAGCACATGAATTACTTTCGTGGAGTCGGCATGTTCGGGAGCGCCTTCCTGGTCGTACACCTGATGCGCGGCGCAGCTGCGGCGGCGCTACTCGCTTGGGCCATCGTCCAACAGACCGCGCACCCTTGGCTATCCCTGGGTGCGGGCGTTGCCGCCCTCGTCGCGCTACGCGGATGCCCGATGTGCTGGACGATGGGCCTGGTCGAGACGCTCTCGGAAGGCCGTCGCGATTCAACCGCTGAACGCGCTGACCGGACATGGCTGCATTAACATTGCGACAGGACGGGAGGATGCATGTCGAAGATCACAGCAATCCTGGGTTCCGCGCTGTTTTTCGTCGTTGCACCGGCGATGTTGGCGGGCGTCATCCCATGGTCGATCACGCATTGGGAATTTCGGCCACCCTTTTTGGCCGCCGAAGCGACACGTTTGGCTGGGGTCGCGCTCATTATCGCCGGCGTGCCTGGAGTGTTGGATTCGTTTGCGCGCTTTGCGTTGCAGGGTCTGGGTACGCCCGCGCCGATCGCGCCGCCACGCAATCTCGTGGTGAGCGGATTATATCGCTATGTGCGCAATCCGATTTATATTGCAGTCGTTGCCGTCATTCTTGGTCAGGCGGTGTTATTCGCTGACTGGCATCTCCTCGGCTACGGCGCGTTGCTCTGGCTCTTTTTTCACATTTGGGTAGTTGCCATTGAGGAGCCGGGGCTCCGCGAAAGCTTCGGAGCCGAGTATGAAAGCTATTGCGCCAATGTGCCGCGCTGGCTTCCCCGACTCACTCCGCGAGCCGTCTAACCGATTTGATGCTCGGTGAGGTCGAAACGTCTGAATCTGGCCCCTGGCGGACATTCACTTATGCGCCGTCTATGTTGCTTTTGAGGGTATTTTGCGGACCTCGCTCCGGCACGAGCGTGCTCGATTTATAAGTACACAACCTGGCGGTGGCATCGCAAGGAAGGAACTCGTGGGACTACGTCGTCTCGGCGTGCTCTCGTTCGAATTGCCAAATTCGCTCAAAACCCATCAACCGGCAGAACTCGCTAAAGGCGTACATGTCGCCCGTCCATGACTTGCTGGACCCCGCGGATCGTATCTCCTGGTAGATCGAACGCATGGCTGCGCCAGCCGCCAGAAGGCCGGACGTCGGAAAAATCGCGATCTTGAACCCAAGACCCTCAAGTTCATTTTTGTCGAGTACCGGCGTGCGCCCGCCCTCGACCATGTTGGCGACGAGCGGCACATCGAACGTCCGACCGATCCTGGCCATCTCCTCTTCGCTCTCGGGCGATTCAATGAAGAGAATATCTGCACCAGCCTTCAAGAAAGCCTCGCCGCGGCGCAGTGCCTCATCAAGTCCGAGCGACGTGCGGGCGTCCGTTCGGGCGATGACGAGGAAATCGCGGGAGGAGCGCGCTTCCGTTGCGACCTTGATACGGTTTGCCGCATCGGCAAGCAGGACCACGCGCCGGCCCGGCGTGTGGCCGCACTTCTTGGGAAATTCCTGATCCTCGATCTGAATGGCCTGCGCGCCTGCGGCTTCATAGCCGCGCACCGTGAAATCCACGTTCAAGAGGCCACCATAGCCGGTGTCGCCGTCCGCGATGACAGCGGTTTTCGTTCCCGCGGCGATCTGCTGCACGCGGCCGACCATTTCCGTGTAGCTGGCGAGGCCCGCATCCGGCAGGCCGAGATGGGAAGCCACGACGCCAAAGCCGGTCATATAGAGCGCGTCGAAGCCCATGCCGTCGGCAATGCGCGCTGAAATCATGTCGAACACGCCGGGCGCTGAAATCAGGCCGGGTTGCTTGATACGGGCGGACAGCATTCCATTCACGTCTTTTCCCTCCACTCGCCCGGCCTGGAAGCAACCGGGTCGTGCGCTAACAAGAAACAATATCCGAAAGAAAGTCAGTCTACCTTGATGCCGGCGGATTTGATCAACTCCGGCCAGCGCTTCTGCTCAGCCTTGAGCAGATCGTCGAACTGCTTGGGCGAGCCGCCCACGACCTCGGCTGCCTGGGCTTGGGAGATGGCAGCGCGCACTGCTGATGTCTCGAGCACCTTGTTGAAGATCGCGTTGATGCGATCGACCAGCGCGGGATCCATCCCGGCGGGCGCCACGATGCCATGCCACAGATCAATCGAGAATCCGGGAATTGATTGAATGGCAGGCGGTGTATCCGCCAGTTCGGGAATCTGCCTGGCAGGAAAACCGGCCACGGCGCGCACCTTGCCCTCCTTGATGAAGGGCATGCTCGTGGAGACCGAGACTGCCGCAACATCGGTATCGTCACGCAGCAGCGATGTCGTCATTTCCGCGCCCGAGCGATAGGGCACGTTGACCATCTCAACTCCCGCGCGGCTGTTGAGATAGGCCATGAACAAATGGGTCCAGTTGCCGATACCTGCCGAGGCATAGTTGAATTTGCCGGGCTGCTGCTTGGCGGCAGCAAGCAGGTCTCCAAGCGTCTTGTAGGGGAGCGTCGGCCGCATCAAGACGACGGTTGGCAGGTTGGCGGCATGGATAATCGGCGTAAAGGCCGTCTCCGGGTTGTACGTCAATTTTGACTGCAAGGCGTGCGCGGCGGCATTGGCGCCGATCTCGGCGAGCAGGAGCACGTAACCGTCGGGCTTTTCCAGCGCGACCTGCGATGCGGCAAGTGTGCCGCCGGCGCCGGGCCGATTCTCGATCACGAGTGGCTGGCCATTGGCGAATTGCGCAAAGCCGTTCGACAGGTTGCGCGCCAGCGTGTCGGCGGCTCCGCCGGCGCCGACGGGCACGACCAGCTTGACGGGGCGGTCCGGCCATTTTGCGGCCTGCTGCGCAAAACCGGGCGCTGCGACGAACAGAAGCGCGATTGCGATCAGAAATCGGAGTCGGCGAACGATCATCGGCACTGCGGCTCCCTGCTTCAAGTCTTTTGGTTGGGGACCAAGCTAGAAGATTTCAGCAGGAAAGCACAAGGTGCTGCTGTTGCGCGCTCAGGGGATTTGGGGACCCAAGGGACATCGTGCTTGTCGATCCCGCGGCCCAAACGACGACATGGCCCGCCGCGATCGCTGCGGCGGGCCGATGCAGCGCGATCAGTGCGCGTGTTACTTCTTTCTTTCGATCCTGGTGATGGTGTCGCCGGATTGGGTGAAGCTGACCTGATCGCCGGCATGCAACGCATCCAGCGACACGCCTTGCACCTTGAACTGCTTCACGGTGGCGCTTCCGCTGCTTGCGCCAACGGTACCGTCCTGCGGCTGTTGAATAGCGATAGTGCCATTGAGCCGGTCGATTTGCGTGACCATTCCCGTCTTCGCGTCCTGTGCGAGAGCGGCTGAACCGATCAGGGTGATGGCTGCGGCAGCAATGCTGACGATCCTGAACCTCATGGCGACCTCCGGATTTCGCGCAAGTCAGAGATAACACAGTCGGGACCGCCGGGTTCCCTAAACCTTCTCCAGCAGGCCGAGCCGCGCGCCGAGCCATTTCGTGGTCGGCGCCTGGATCAGTATTGTCATCAAAATGGCAATAAAAGTGACGGAAGCGATCATTTGCGCGCCCGGAGCCTTCAAGCCGACCAAGAGGCCAGCCAGCGCCGCCGGAATGACGCCGGTCTCGCGTGTCCAGCACATGAACAGCAATTCCTGAATGCTCCAGCGCGCGCGGCGATCCGGCCCGGCGCAGAGGAAGACGGTTGCGGGACGCGCCACCAGCATCAGCACGGCAACAACCGCGGCACCGCCGATCCAGTATTGGCTCATCAACGAAAAATCGACCTGTGCGCCGAGCAGGATGAAGATGAACACGCGCATGATGAAGGCGGTGACGAGTATGAACTCATCCAGTTTCTGAGCCTCGCCCGGCTCCATCCTGAAGCCAAAGGCTTCCTTGTTGCCGAGCATGATGCCGAACACGAACACCGCCATGAAACCGCTGGAATGCAGCCCGTCGGCAGAGAAATAAGCGCCGATCACGGCCACCAGCGTGACGACCGGCGCATACTCGACGAGGAAGGCAAACCGCTCATGCGCAATCAGGGCCGCCGCGAGATAGCCGAGCACGACGCCGGCGCCGATGCCGATGGCGGCCTCCTTGAAGAGAGCGAACAGCGAGGCCGTAAACGAGAAGCCGGCGCTGCCGGTTGCCACCGCCAAAATGCCGAAAGTGATGATCGCGCCGATCGCGTCGTTGAAGGCGGACTCGCTCATCACGGTTTGCGCCACGCGGTCACGGATGTTGATCTGGCGAAAGATCGGCACCAGTGTCGCCGGATCGGTCGAGGCCAGTGTTGCGCCCAGCAGCAGCGCCACGATCACGGGAATGCCGAGAATGTAGTGCGCGGCCATGCCGACGATGAGGGCGGTGATGATGACGCCGACGGTCGAGATTACCACGATGGTGATCCAGACCCGCCTGAGCACGGCAAGGCGCAGCGTGGCGCCGCCGTCGAACAGGATGTAGCTCGCGCCGAACAGCAGGATGATCTGATTCAGCGCCGAGTCCGCCTTGATGTCGATCAGCCCCAGCGCCTGCGGGCCGAGCGCCATGCCGGCAATCAGGAACAGGGCCACATCGGGCACGCGTATTTTCTGCGCGAGGAAGCCGATGAGGGTGCCGATCGCGAGCACGAGCCCGCAAGCCATCAGCGTGTGCTTGGCGATCTCGATCGAGGCGGAAGACTCCACGGCTGCCCCGCGCCTAATCCTGCGCTTTCAGCCAGGCGCTGATCTCGCCGGCGGCGATATTGGCCTGGTTGAGTAGCTTGCCCATGGTGAAGAAGCCGTGGAACTGGCCGGGGAAATAGCGATAGGTGACGGGCACGCCGGCTTGCTTCAGCCGTTCGGCGTATTCGTTGCCCTCGTCGCGCAGCGGATCGGCGCCGGCGACCAGCACATAGGCGGGCGGCAGGCCCTCGAGTTTCGCCCGCGCCGGCGAGGCACGCCAGTCGTTGATGTCGGCGCCGCCGAGATAGTGGTTGCAGAACCATTTGACCACCGAATGCGTCAGCAGAATGCTGGTTTCGGGCTCGCTGTGCGAGGGCGTGTTCATGGCGAAGTCGGTGGCGGGATAGATCAGCACCTGGCTCGCCAGTTTCGGACCCGTCGCTCTCGCGGCAAGCGCGGTGACCGCGGCGAGATTCCCGCCGGCGCTGTCGCCGCCGACCGAAAGCCTGGCAGCGTCGATGCCGAGCTCTCTCGCATGCGCGGCGACCCATTGGGTCGCGGTGAGGGCGTCCTCGACCGCGGCGGGAAAGCGGTGCTCGGGCGCGAGACGGTAGTCGACCGAGATCACGATCAGTTCGCCCTCATGGGCCAGCTTGCGGCAGACCACATCGTGGGAGTCGAGGTTGCCGATCACCCAGCCGCCGCCATGGAAGAACACCAGACATGGCGCCAGGCCATCCTTCTTGCGCAAGGTCTTGGGCATGTAGATGCGCGCGGGGATCGATCCGTGCGTAGCAGGGATGGAAAGCTCTTTTGCCGATTCAAGCTCCGGCGGCTCGGGATTGCTGACAAAGCGGGCGGCGAGATACATCTCGCGGGCTTGCGCCGGCGTTCCGTTCTCGTAGGGCGGGCGGTTCGCTTCGAG
>Ga0081540_1000294_pt1 | contig 52415 bp, 50 predicted proteins | sample TabmetS2T1R1_FD_71024 | JGI IMG/M metagenome (GOLD analysis project Ga0081540, IMG submission 71024) | Tabebuia heterophylla rhizosphere microbial communities from the University of Puerto Rico - S2T1R1 | ecosystem: Host-associated > Plants > Roots > Rhizosphere ...
CAGAGTGGCAGAGGCCCGCGGGTAGGTTCGCGTCAGTCCTCCTCGAAGACGCCGGGGAGCACGTGCGTGTGCTCCTCCCGCACGGCATCCAGCTTCCGCGGGTCGAGTCCCAGTAGCCGCACGATCGTCGGCGCGATCTGCCGCGTCGAGACCTTCCGATGGATGCTCCGGCGCTCGCCACCCGGCACGGCGACGAGCAGCGCGACGTTCGTGTCGTCCACGGTGCCGCCACCGTGCTCCGCGATCTTCTTCGAGCTCCCCGAGTAGATCACCCCAGCGTTCGGCTGGATGAAGATGTTCGGAGCACGGGCGTGCGCGAGCGGGTCGCTCGATGTCGGGTCACCGAAGATCTTCGCCAGCGCCGCCCCCGACGTGATGTTCTGCTCGAAGATGGTCGCCGGCGGATTGACGTTGGCGAAAATCGCCGCGGCGTTCCCCGTGAGCTGCGCGAGCACCGCATCCCGCTCGGTCGACGACTGGTCCTTCAGCCACACGACGCCGACGTCGTCCGTCTTGAAGAATCCGCTGGTCACCTCACCGTTCGGCCCGGTCACGTTGTTGATGCTCGGATCGGCGACGTTGATGAAGTCCAGCGGATCCTTGACCGTCTGCACCGGCGCGTTCCCACCGCCCTCCATCGCAAGGCGCGTGAAGTCGATCGGGGACTGCCCGTGCTTGGCGGTCACCACGATGGCCGTGGAGCCGAGGAGGCCCTGGTCCTCGAGCGCGTCCACCATGCGCCCGATGCTCGCGTCGGTGTGGGCGATCGCTCCCTCGAGCGTTGCCTTCGGATCACCCACCGCGTCCACGTATCCGCCAATCGGAAGCTTCTGTCCCACGCTCACCGCCTGGAAGTTCATCCCGAAGATCGCCGGGACGCGCTTGCCACCCGGCCAGGACGAGCCGTCCGACTTCTTCCCGGCAATCTCGTGGAGGATCGAAGCGACCTTGACGTCGTCATACGCCTCCTGCGACGGGATGCAGTCCGTATAGACCTGCACCTTCGCCGGGGGGAGCGAGTTGGTCCCGTCGCACTTCGCCTTGCTGCCGGCGAGGTCCACTCCGTTCACGACGCCTCCGTTCGAGATCAGCGAGTTGATCTCCGGGGTGTACAGGTCCTCGACGCCCTGGCCGGACGGGCCGTTCGTGATCTCGTAGGTCGGGTGCTTGTCGGACCAGGCGGTGTGGAGCCCCGCCTCGCGGACCACTTCGAAGATCGTGTTCACCGCGAGGAACTGGTGCGGGAATACCGGGTGGCACCCGCTCGCGTCCTTGCGGAGCGGCAGCTTCGCCGGATCGATGCCGCCGCTGAAGAGCTGGTCGGTGTCGAAATCTCGCGTCTCGTCGTAGATGACCTCGGTCCCAGGGTCCCCGACGCATCCGGTTCCGGGAGCGAAGAGCGTCCGGTCGTAGCTGTCGTCGTAGTAGACGCCGGTCACGCGCGGCGATCCCCCGGTCACGATCGAGACCAGCCCCGGAAACGAGTCCGACGGCGTGCTCGTCCTGGCCTCATCGAAGGTCACTCCGCGGCGGGCGAGCCCGGCCAGCGTGGAGTGGGGATGGTCGTTCACCCAGTTCTCCAGATCGACACCGTGGAACCCGTCGATGCTGAGCAGCAGGACGTGCCGGATCCGGCGGTGGTGCTCGTCCCGATCGTCGTCCGATCTCGCCGCCAGCGGCGCAAGTAGCAGACCGAACCCGAGCAGGAGAGTGAAGCGCGTCGTCATTGCAGACCTCCGAGGGTGAGGTCGCGCCATTCCCACTTCTGCCGCTCGGGAGCGGTGACGATGCGTTGAAGACTTGGACACGCCCCGGTCAAGTGCACCGACGTGTCTCGTGTACCCGCGTGACGTGTGCCATGACCTCGCACTGATGGTGACGGCACACGGCGACCCGTTCGCTGCACTCCCTGTCAATCTGCCGGGCCCTCCGCCGTACCGGTCGTGGGAGGTGTCCATGCGGAACGTCGGGTTCGTCCTGGACGTCGTCGTGTTCCTCGCGCCCGCGGCCTACGCGGCTATCGACGCGGGCGTTCCCCCACGGGAGCAGGAGGTCACGTCCCCCTCCGGGGCCGTCCCTCTCTCCGGCACCCTGGTGCTGCCCGTCGGTCCTGGCCCTCCCCCCGCGATCGTCCTCGTCCACGGCTCGGGCGACGGTCCTCGCGAGCCGCTGCGCCACTTCGCCCAGCGGTTCGCCGACGACGGACTCGTCGCTCTCATCTACGACAAGCGCGGTTCGGGAAAGTCGCAGGGTTCCTGGGTCCGCGCGTCGCTCGACGACCTCGCCTCCGACGTCCTCGCCGGCGTGCGCGTGCTGCGCTCCAGGCCGGAGGTGGACCCCAGGCGCATCGGTGTCTGGGCCATCAGCCAGGGCGGATGGGTCGCGCCCCGCGCCGCGGCACGCGAGCCAGACGAATTCGCCTTCGTCGCGGTCGTCACGGGAGGCGCCGTCCTTCCACGAGACGTCGAGCGCCACGACGCTGCCGGCAAGCTCGACGCAGCTCAGGTCGGCCCCGGGCCAAAGCAGAAGGGCCTCGCGCTCTTCGATCGCTACCTCGCCTACCTCGGAAACGGAAAGGACCGCGCCGGACTCGAGGCCGCGCTGAAAGCCTCCGCGGACCAGCCCGAGGGTCGCGCGCTCCAGCTCGACCGAATCATGCCCGCCCCTGACGCCTGGAGCGCCTGGTCCTGGGTCGCGAACTACGACCCGCTCGACGACATCCCGAAGCTGCGCGTCCCCGTCCTGGTCGTGCTCGGCGCGCAGGACCGACCCATCCTCGCTCCCGAGGCACAGAAACGCTGGCTCGACGGGCTCAGCGGGAACAAGGACGCAACAGTCATCACCCTGCTCGGCGCCAGCCATGGCGCGACCGTGGCTGGCACACATCATCACGGCGCGGGCCAGACCTACGTACCCGGCTACCTCCAGCTCCTCGATGCCTGGCTCCGCCTCCGCGGGGCGTCCGAGAACCCGCACTGATGCGCCGGGGACCGGACGCGCGCTTGCCCAATCCGCGATCCCCTGGGACTCTCGCGCCCTTCGGGGAAGGCACGGAGGTGGGCTGTGCGTCTTGCTCTCTTGATGCTCGCTGGCTCTGTTCTGCTGTCCGGTTGCTGCGCTGACCTCAAGGAATCCATTCGCGGATATGGAGAGGCAGCCGCGGCCTCCGCCGAGACCCGCAGCGAGCTCATCGCCCGCTGCAAGACGGCCGGCACCGAGACCGACGCCGCCAAGAAGCAGAGCGCTCTCGATGCCTGCGACGCCGCCATCGCCGCAGAGGACGCGGCCCGAAAGTCCGCGCTGGAGCTCACGAAGAAGTAGGGAGCCGACATGAGCACGAACCAGACGCTCGAGACGCTCCTGCGACTGGGAGGTCTCCTCAAGGACGCCATCGCCAAGAGCACAGAACCTGGCAAGAAGTTCGACTGGAAGAAATTCCTCGAGTCGGACGAGTACGGGGAGATCGAGAAGGACGTGACGGACTTGCTGTCGGGGCTCTCCGCGGGGGACCTCACGAAGGCCATCGCCGACATCAAGGGGAAGGAGCAGGCGCTGCTTGGAGGCAAGCGGCTCGCGGAGCTGGAGACGGACAAGCTGATCGCGTACTCGCAGCTGCAGAACACGCGGCTCATGCTCGCTGCCAGGAAGGTGCGGGTGAAGGCGGATCAGAACTTTTTCGAGTGGCTCGTCGAGGACGCGTTCCCCGTGCTGCTCTCCACTGCCAGGGCCGTCCTGCCGCTGGTTCTCTAGCGCCTGCTCGAGCGGCGTGTGCACGCGCCCGTCGGCCTCGTGAGCGCGTGCAATCTCGTCGCAAGAACTGCAGCGGCGGGCGCGCTTTGCACGTTTTTCTTGCCAGGCTTTACACGTCTTTCGCGCTTCGCCTCACCACCAAGATCATCGTCGAGAAGCTCACCTTCGCCCTCGAGGATCCGGATTATCTCCTCTTCGCCATGTTGGATCGGCGGGCACTCCCTGCGTCCCGCCCTCCTTGCAACGCGCCTCGTCGGGGCGCTTGATGCCATGCGCATCAGCGAACGGTGGGGATGGCCCAGACGCGCGAGTTGCGTCGAAGGAGGGACGCCGTGTCGATCAGCGGAATCCGTCAGGCCTCATGTGTGCTGCTCGCCCTTCTGACGATCGCCCTCACCGGGGCGTGCGCTCATTCGGACCAGGGTGGCTCGGCGTCGGCCTCACCCCCGGGCGCCACTCCCTGGGCGAAACCGACCTCGACGATGGCGTGGAACGACTACGCCTGGGAGCTCATCGCGCGCAATCAGATCGGCCAGTTTCCCTCGGCCCGAACGTTCGCGTACATGAACCTCGCCATCAACAATGCGCTCGTCACGGCGCGCGAGAAGGGCCTCAAGCCCGATGGCGCCGCGGCCGGCGCCGCCGCCACCGTCCTCACCTTCATGTTTCCGAAGGAGGAGCAGGCAATCGCGAAGCGGCTGGCGGGTGAGACGGCCGCGATCGGCGCCGATGGTCGTCAGGCCTTCACGGCCGGCGTCGAGATCGGGCAGACCGCCGCCGCCACAGTCATCACCTGGGCAAAGGAGGACCGCTCGGGGGCGGACTGGTCAGGCTCGGTGCCGGTGGGTCCCGACAGGTGGGCGAGCCAGGCCCAGCCGCCGAAGCCTCCGATCGGTCCGCAGCTCGGCGGGAGCCGGCCCTTCTTCATGACCACGGGCTCGGAGTTTCGCGCGCCCGCGCCGCCTGCCTTCGACTCGGCGTCGTTCAAGGCGGGGGTGGCCGAGGTCCGGAAGGTCTCCGACACGCGTACCAACGAGCAGCTCCGGGTCGCCCAGTACTGGGAGAACCTCACGGGCGCGTACTCGGCCGGACTCTGGAACGAGGTGGCGCGGGGAACGATCTCCGCCCATGGCCTCGACGAGGCGACGTCGGCACGCATCCTGGCCATGATGCACATGGCGGCGATGGACGCGTTCATCGCCTGTCACGACTCGAAGTACACCTACTGGGCGCCTCGACCGACTCAGGTCGATCCGGGCATTCGCCTGGCCATCGCCATCCCGAATCACCCTTCGTATCCGAGCAACCACGCCTGTATCTCCGGCACGATCGGCCTCGTCCTTGACGGGTTTTTCCCCGACCAGGGCGGCCGCTACTTCGCAATGGGTCGTCAGGCCGGCGAGTCGCGGGTCTACGCCGGCATCCACTATCGCTTCGACCTCGACGCTGGATTCGACATCGCGCGCAAGTTGTCGGCGAAGGCGCTGCAGACGGGCATTCCGGCCGACCGCCCCTTTGCGCCGCTCGGACGCTGAGCAAGACGCGGGGTCGACCCGATCCCAGCCGTTCTAGTGCCGGATGCGCTCGATGCCCCAGAACCCGTCGTTGCGGGTCATCGAGGATTCGGTGTGGGTGAGCGGGCCGTCCCGCGTTCCGGCCAGAACCACGTCTCCGCCGGGAAGCACGCGCACCGCGCGCACCTGGACGTCGCGTGGCATGGGCAGCTCGAGGACCGTCTGTCGGTTCAGGTCGGGGCCGATGGTGAGGAGGAGTCCCTTCCCGTTCTCGACCTCGCTGTTGGTGTCCACCTGTACGTAGTCGGTCCGACCGCCCACGATCAGACTCCCGTCCGGGCCGTCGGCCAGCGCCCAGGCGAAATCGTCGCGCGCGAGGTCGATCGTCCGGTACTCGAGTGCCGAATTCTCGTCGAGGGTCCCGCGCATCAATGCGACATCCCACTCCATCGTCCGGTTGGGCTCTTCGTGCTTCGTGATCCGCGCTGCACCCACGATCAGGACCTGGTCGTGCTGGACCGTCATCGCGCTCGGGTGATCGACTGCGTCGCCGCCGAAGAGGCGTGCGCCGTCAAACGTTCCATCGGCCTCGAAGCGCTGGACCAACGCATCGTAGCTGCCCAGAGGTGCGAGAGCGGGGCGCCCGAAGTGCTCGCCGTAGATGTGGACGTCATCTTCAAAGATCTGCGTTGCGACGAACACGCCGTCGTCACCGCGCGCGACGAGCGACGGCGAAAACTGGAAGGCCGTGCCGATGTTTGCCGGCATCAGCTGGACGCCCCAGGAGCGTCGATACGCAGCGTCCAGCCGGTACAGCTTGAAGCCGTACGTCCATTCGGCGACGAGGTACAACCCTTCCCCATCCGCAACCCCCACGACGTGGCTTTGCCACCCCAGCTTGAACGGGCCGTCGACCGCGAGCTCGTGGACGCCCGTCTCATCGTAGTAGAGGTTTTCGCGAGGCCCCGGAACCTCCTCCAGGTTCGCTGTCGCGACCACCTTCCCGTCGGCCGACAGGCGCATGAGCTCCAGGCCGTACTGCAGCTGCCCCACGGGCCGGAGGTGGAAGACGCTGAGATCGCCGCTCGGATGGATGACGAAGCTCGAAACCTTCGAATCCGCCGGGAATGTGATCCGCCGTTCCAGGTGTCCCGTCGGCGCGTAACGTTCCAGCACCGGTGCGCCGTCCAGCTCTGAGGGGTTCGAGCGCTCGTCACGGAGAAGCCAGACCCTTCCCGAAGGATCGACGTCCAGTGCCGTGATCTCCGTGCGAAACGACGGAGGGACGCTGCGCGCTGCGACGGACTCCGGCCAGCCGGGTGGTGATGTGAGCCCGATCGAGTCCAGCTCTCCCGGCACGCTCACCGTGCCGTTCGTCCCGCATCCCGCGAGCAGGAGGACCGCGCATGAAACCGTCACCGCTTCGGCAAATTCGCGACTGACTCGACGGCCCTCGAGGGGCGGCCAGGTCAGCGATCGACGCACAGGGAGCAAGGGCTTGGTGTTCCTCCAGCCATCTAGACACCTGTGGCGGTCTGGTTGGGCAGGCACTCGCCGAGGAACCGGATGGGAGCCCAACGATCCGCGACCGCGGCATCCGCACCGAGGGTCAGAGACGAGGCGACCAGCAATGGCACCAGAAGCGGCCGAGCGAGCGTCATGGGCTCCGGGTCGCTCGGAGAACCCCTAATGCCGCTCCGCGTCAATCCACCTCACTGGGAGGAAAAACGGTTGCGACGCCAGTGTGACGCGCCACAGGATTCGCCGCCTTCGGGACGACCGTCGTCCCGGAGTTTTCCGGAGCTTCTGAAAATGAATCGACTGGCACTGTGGGCAGCGGCGCTCCTCTTCGCGACGCCCGCGCTCGCGGCGGACATCAAGGTGGGCGTCTACGGCCCGTTCACCGGCGGCTCGGCCGGCATGGGCGTCTCGATGCGCAACGGCGCCGACCTCGCCGCCGAGGAGATCAACGCCAAGGGCGGGATCATGGGCCAGAAGGTCGTGCTGGTGAAGCGCGACGACGAGGCCAAGAACGAGCGCGGCGCGCAGATCATGCAGGAGTTCCTCGACAAGGAGCGCGTCGTCGGCGTGCTCGGTCCGATCAACACCGGCGTCGCGGACAACTCCACTCGCTACGCCAACGAGCGGAAGGTTCCGGTCATCATCAACGCCTCGGCCGGCGCGAAGGTGAACGAGTACTTCGCCCAGGATCCGGCGAACTACATCTTCCGGATCGCCGCTGCCGACCCGCTCCAGACCGAGCTCACCGTCAAGGAAGCGCTCGACATCCGCAAGTACAAGAAGCCCGCGGTCCTCTGCGACGACACCAACTACGGCCAGGGCGGCCGCTCCAAGCTCGAGGCCGCGCTCGCCAAGCGCAACGTGAAGGCCGTCTACACCGGCAAGTTCAAGATCAAGGACACCGACATGACGCCGCAGGTCCAGGAGGCCAAGGCCGCCGGCGCCGACGTGCTCCTCGTCTGGGGCATCGGTCCCGAGCTCGCCGCCGTCGCCAACTCGCTCGACCGCATCGGCTGGAAGGTCGACATGATCGGCGGCTGGACGCTCTCCATGGCCGCGTTCATCAACAACGCCGGCAAGAACGGGAACGGCGCGACGAGCCCGCTCACCTTCATCGAGGGCGACACCAGCGGCGCGAAGCAGAAGAAGTTCGTCGAGGACTACCACAAGACCTTCAAGGAGAACCCGATCGCGGTCGCCGTGGCCGCGGCGCAGGGCTACGACTCGCTGTATCTGCTGAAGCAAGCCATCGAGCAGGCCAAGAGCACCGACGGCGACAAGATCCGCCTGGCGCTGGAGAGCCTCCAGCAGCCGTTCGTCGGAGTCACCGGCACGTACAACAAGCCCTTCAGCGCGACCAACCACGAGGCGGTGACCGCCGATCAGATGAAGATGGGCGTGGTGAAGGACGGAACGGTCGTCCTCAGCTCCGCCAGGAAGTGACCGAGGAGTAGGCTCGACGGCGCACGCGGTTCGGGGGAGCGTGCGCCGCCCTCGTCGCGAGAGGCCCGAGGCCCGAGGAGGGCGCCGTGCAGACCCTGCAGCTCCTGATCAGCGGGATCGCCCAGGGGATGATCTACGCGCTGGTCGCGTTCGGCTACAACATCACCTTCAGCACCTCGAAGACGCTCAACTTCTCCCTCGGCAATTTCTTGATGGCCGGAGGGGTGATTGGCTTCGTGCTCTACATGACCAGGGGCAACCCGTACTGGGCTGCCGTTCTCGCGGTGATGGCGGTGGGAGCGATCGGGGGGGCGATTCTTCTGAAGGTCGCAGTCGAGCCGTCGCTGCGCCAGCGGAACGCCTACGGGTGGATCCTCGCCACGCTCGCGGTGGGCATCATCCTCCGCAACGCCGCGGAGGTTTTCTGGAGCACCGACGACTTCAAGTTCCGCTCTCCGCTGGGTGACAGCCCGATCCGTCTGTTCCAGGTTCCGAAGCCCGACGGCACGCTCTCCGCGGGGCTCGGCGTCTATCCTCAAGAATTGCTGATCATCGGCATCTCGCTGGCAATCGTCGCCGGCGTGGAGGCCTTCCGGAAGTTCACCGTCTTCGGCAAGGCGGTCCAGGCGGTCAGCGAGGACAAGGACACGGCGAGCCTGATGGGCATCGACCAGCGGTTCGTCATCCTCTTCTCCTTCATGCTCTCCACCGCAATCGCCTGCCTCGCCGGCGTGCTGGTCGCTCCGATCACCCTGGTGAGCGCGACCATGGGCACGGTGCTGGGGGTGAAGGCCTACTCGGCGTCGATCATCGGAGGGCTCGAGTCGGGCATCGGAGCTGTTGTCGGTGGGCTGTTTCTCGGCGTGTCCGAGGCACTCACCGCGCGCTTCGTCTCCACCGGGTACAAGGACGTGCCCGGCTTCGTGGTGCTGATCCTCCTGTTGCTCTTCAAGCCCTCGGGCCTGTTCGGGCGCGCGGCCATCCGGAAGGTCTGACTCCCGTGGACGCGACACGCCGCCCGCTGCTGTTCCGGCTCGCGCCGCTGCTGCTGCTCCTGCCGCTGGTGCTCCCGAAGGCGATCGACAACGGCTACTACGTGGGCCTGCTGAACCGGATCATGGTCTACGCGATCCTGGTGGCGTCGCTGGACCTGGTCGTCGGCTACATCGGCGACGTGTCCATCGGGCACGCCGGGCTCTTCGCGATCGGCGCCTACGCGGTGGCAGTGCTCACCGCGAGCCCGAATCTCAACACCGAGAGCACGATCGCCCACTTCTACCAGCTGCCGTTCGTGGTGGCGCTGGTCCCCGCGGTGCTGCTCGCCGCCTTCGCCGGGTTCCTGCTCGGGTTCCCTGCGCTCAGATCCAGCGGCCCGTACCTGGCGGTGATCACCATCGTCTACGGGCTCATCATCTACACCTTCATCAACGAGCAGGAGCTCATCACCAACGGGACCAAGGGCATCACGCTCTCCACGCTGAAGCTCGGCGGCGTGCGCCTCGGGGGCATCAATTACTTCTACGTCGTCTACCCGGTGCTGGTGGTCTCGATGTTCGTCGTCCACAACGTGACCCACAGCTTCTGGGGACGGGCCTTCGAGGCGATCAAGTACTCGGGCGTGGCGGCCGAGAGCTGCGGCATCAGCCGCTCGTACTTCAAGGTCGCGGCCTTCGTGCTCTCCGCGGCGCTCGCGGGGCTGGCCGGCGGGTTCTTCGCTCAGCTCGATGCATACGTTGCGCCCAACACCTTCGCCTACAACTTCTCGGTCGAGTTCCTCATCGCGCTGATCTTCGGGGGCGTGCGAAGCGTGCTGGGGAACCTCATCGGCGTGGCGCTGCTCGTCACGCTCCCGGACATCTTCAACCGCTTCAACGACTACCGGCTGATGGTCTACGGGACGTTGCTCCTCCTCGTGCTCTACTTCATGCCCGAGGGCGTGGTGGGCATCGGCCGGCGCATCTGGCGGCGCTTCCGGCCTGAGGACCACACCGCCGAGTTCGCCGCGCTGGAGAAGGCCGCGTCTGACGTCGACGTGCTCTCGGGGATGCGCCAGGGCGAGGGCCCGCCAGCGCTCGAGCTGCAGGGCGTGGAGATGCGGTTCGGCGGCCTCACTGCCGTTCGCGACCTGAGCCTGACCATCCCTCGCGGCGCGGTGCGTGGGCTCATCGGACCGAACGGAAGCGGCAAGTCCACCACGGTCAACGTGCTGACCGGGATCTACGTCCAGACCAAGGGGCGAGTGCTGAGCTTCGGCGACGCGCTCGACGGGCTGAAAACGTGGCAGCGCGCTCGGAAGGGCATCGCGCGCACCTTCCAGAACCTCCAGCTGTTCGCGGACCTCACGGTGCTGGAGAACGTGATGGTCGGCCTCCACCAGTCCTTCAAGTCGTCGCTCTTCGAGGTGATGTTTCGCCTGCCACGTGCCCGGCGCGAGGAGCGGGAGGCACGCGCGCGGGCCTATGCGCTGCTCAAGTTCGTGGGGATGGAGAAGGCGGCGTTCGAGCGCGCACGGAACCTCTCCTACGGCCAGGCTCGGCATCTGGAGATCGCCCGGGCGCTGGCGCTGTCGCCGCGGCTCCTCTTGCTGGACGAGCCCGCCGCGGGTCTGACCGCCGGGGAGATCGAGGAGATCAACGCGCTCATCCAGCGGATGAAGGCGGCGGGCGTCTCGATTCTGCTGATCGAGCACCACATGGACATGGTCATGGCCATCTCCGACGAAGTGACGGTGCTCGACTTCGGGAAGAAGATCGCCGAGGGGAAGCCGGGCGTCGTGCAGGCCGATCCGATCGTCGTCGAGGCCTACCTCGGCAAGCACCCCACCAGCGTCGTGGTGCCGGCATGAGCGCGCTCCTGTCGGTGAAGGACCTGGTGGTCGACTACGGGAAGATCCGCGCCCTGAAGGGGCTGACGCTCGATGTGGCCGAGGGCGAGCTGGTCGCGGTCATCGGGAGCAACGGCGCGGGCAAGACCACGCTGATGCGTACGATCTCGAGCCTGCTCCGGCCAACGAGCGGGTCCATCACCTTCGAGAGCAAGGACCTGATCGCAGCGCCGCCCCACGAGGTGGTTCGCCGCGGCATCGCTCACGTGCCGGAAGGGCGCAGGGTCTTCGCGCAGCAGACGGTCCGCGACAACCTGGTCCTCGGCGCCTTCCTCCCGCTCCGGCAGGGACTGAAGGCGCAGGTGGAAGAGGACCTGACGCGGATGTACGGCATCTTCCCTCGCCTCAAGGAGCGCCAGGACCAGCTCGCCGGAACTCTCTCAGGGGGCGAGCAGCAGATGCTGGCCATCGCCCGGGCGCTGGTGAGCCGGCCGAAGCTGCTGCTCCTCGACGAGCCGTCGATGGGGCTCGCGCCGGTGATCATCGACGAGGTGTTCCGCCTCATCGAGCAGCTGAAGTCGAGCAAGTCCACCACCATCCTCCTGGTGGAGCAGCTGGCGTTCCGGGCGCTCGAGGTGGCTGACCGGGCCTACGTCATCGAGCAGGGGCACATCCGGACCTCGGGGCCGGCGAAGGCGATGCTCGCCAACCCCGACGTCCAGCGGGCCTATCTGGGCGCGGCGCACGCGCACTAGGGCCAAGCCCCGAAGCGGTTCCGGGATGCGACCGGCTGATCCAGCGTCGCTGGGAGTGAGCCTTGCGAAAGTCGTGAGGCGAGCAGTCTCGCTCGGTGGACGGATCCCTAAGGGACACGACCCTTCATTTCACTGCTCGTGCCGCAGGGGTGCACTTAAGCCTCCCAAGCCGCTCCACGTCGCACGCTCACCCGACCGGCGGCGTCACCTTGAGTCGTGCTCACACAAGACCGGCGAAGGCCACGCCAAGACTGAGTGAATCGACGGGTGACCAAACTCCCCAGGTTCGGCCGGCGCTTTTAGATCGAGTCAACAATGGCTCGAGCCGCTGCTGTGCACACTTCAGGTGCGGCGGCACATGGGTTCGCTGTTGCATTACGAGGCATAAAGGCAAAGGTCAGTGCGCCGAGCATGAGAAACGACGAACTGGTCATGGTCTTTGCTCCACTCAAAACGACTTCTCGACCTTGACTCCTGTAGCGGGCTTTGGATCCTCTTTGCGCGCTCGCTCTGGGCCCACTGTTCCTACCTTTACCGAAGTTCCACTGCTCGACGCCTTCCGTACCCATACGTGCCACTGCGTCCGTACCGGTAGACTCACCTAGGGAGCGTATTCTTGTAAATTCTTCCGTCCTTCATGATGAGGACGAAGTTCTTGGCCGGATCCGCGACCAGCTTCATGTCTGCGATTGGGTTGCCGTCGACTAGAAGCAAGTCTGCCAGCGCACCTTCTTCCACGACACCCAGCTTGCCTGGGTAGGGGCTGCGCTTGCCGGACAGCGCGAGCAACTGGGCGTTGGTTCCCGTGGCCATGACGAGAGCCTCCGCGGGCGTGTACCAGCGGACCAGCGAAGCCAGAATGGCCCCCTGTTGTTGCGCCAAGGCCTGCGAGAACAGGACATCCGTGCCGAATGCCGTCTTGAGCTTGTATTTCTTCGCCAGCTCGTAGGTCCGGGCTATGCCCGGCCAGACTTCATCGGCCTGAGCTCGTTGGACTGAGCCTACCGGAAAGCCTTGTCTCAACCCCTCGGGGAGAGGCTGCGGACTCAACCACACGCCCTTGTTTGCAATCAGCTTGGCGGTGGCCTCGTCCATCAGGAAGCCGTGCTCGATACATCTCACGCCGGCAGCTATGGCTCGCTGAATGGCCGCGGGCGTGAAGGCGTGCACGGTGACGTAAGTACCCCAGTTCTCGGCCGCTTCAACCGCCGCTCGCAGTTCCGCCTCCGTGAAAGTCGACGCGTCGATCGGGCTGTGCGGCGAGGAGACCCCACCGCCGGCCGTCAGCTTGATCTGGGAAGCACCCTGCATGAGTTGCTCGCGAACGCGGAGGCGCACCTCGTCGGGGCTGTCGGCGACAGCACTGCCACCAATCTGTTCCACGCGGCTGAGCGTGCCGATCGTCCGCGGCAGTTCATACAACTGGCGAAAATCCCCGTGCCCGCCGGTAATCGTAATCATGGCGCCGGACGGGAAGATGCGCGGCCCGGCGATGATGCCCTCGTCGATGGCCTGCTTCAGACCAAACGCCGGTCCGCCCACGTCGCGCACGGTGGTGAATCCCCGCAACAGCGTGTCTGTCGCCTCGGCCCCCGCCGCGATATTGTTGTATCCGACGTCACCGGCGATCCCTTGAGCGGGAGTGGACCGTATCAGCATCGTGTGCCAGTGGACGTCGATGAGCCCGGGCATGAGCGTGCGCCCGCCGCCGTCGATCGACACGGTGTTGGCATTCGGGTCGGTCGAAATCGCCGTCGAGGAGATCCGCTCGATCTTGTTGCCGCGAACGAGCACATTCGACGGTGTCGAGAGCTGACTGCTCTTGCCGTCGAAGATACGAACGTTCCGGAACACCGTCGCAGTCGGCGGTTGGCCCGCCGTCGGGGAAGCTGCGAGCGCTGGCCAGACTAAGGGCCCGGGGCACGACACGGCTAACACGAGGGAGAGGACCTGCCGCGCGTTCATGGAGTGTAGAGTTTCAATTCTCGGCCCCCCCGTAACCAGCGGGGCGCAGCGCGGAGGACGTCTAGCGTCGGTCGGCCAACATCAGCGTGACGCAGGGCAGCCGTGCCCTGAGCCCAGTCCCTTCACCTTGCACAAAAGCGCCATACTCTAGGTACACGTCCGGTGCGCTGCGCTCCACCAAAGAAGCGATCTGAGCGAGGAAGCTCTTTCGTCGGTCTCGCGCCACTCGGAAACGACGAGCGTAGCAACAACAGCACCTCCGAGGCGTACGCGAATCTCCGGTGCTCGCCCACGCACGCCACAAACGGTCACTCGCGAACGCCTACGATCGGCCGCACATCCGCTGGATTGGAGCTGTCACTCCTGCCTTCCGGTGAGGTCAGCTATGATCGCGTGGTCTCTGCAGGACTCAACGCGTCGAAGCGCAACCGCGTCTTGGGACACGTTTAGGACACGGTTGTAGGAAACCTAGTTCGCACATTCTGCCCGTCCTCTCGTCACGAACCGGGCTACCGTTCCCAAGCCGGGCACGTCCGCGATCGAGGCTCTTGGACACTTCTGAGACACACCCCGATGTCTCCGGCGGTGCAGTACAGCGTGCCGGGGTGGCCGGGCTCGCGCTCCACCACCCCGACGACGCCGACTTCACGGGCACGGGCGGCGGCCGTGCCGAGGCGTTCCACCCCGCGGCTCGGGACCACGAGGGCACGCTCGTGGTAGCGGGCGAACAGCTCGCGCCCTTCCCGGCTCCGGTTCCCCACCACTGCGCCAAGGGGAGCTTTCGCGGATAGCCGCCGATGAAAGCCTCCGGGAGCAGGAGGAGGCGAGCGCCGGACGATCCGGCCTCGGCGATGAGACGGCAGGCCTTGTCCACTGCGCCGCCGGAGCCGAAGAGTGGCGTCGAGGCCTGGATCACCGCCACCTCGAGGGAACGCTCGTCGCTCTTCATGGAGGCCTCCAGCGAATGGTCCGGCGCGACCGGACCCGGCGAAGCGTCGACGGAGCGAGCACCCGGCGTCGATCGCGGTCACCCAGGGGGCCCTCGCTTCCTCATGCAGCGCGGATATGAGTCAGCGCGCGGGTTTCACCCGTGTTCGCCGGGAGCATCCTCGCTCCTTGAGGCCCCACTTGACATTTCGCCATGTCACGAAATAATTATCTGGCCATGAGCCAGCCATCGCCCACCCACGTCCCGAACGGCATCGGCCACTTCGACGTCGCCGGCCCCGATCTGAAGCCGCTGAGTCGCTTCTACCAGTCGGTGTTCGGCTGGAAGGTCGAGCCACAGGGCCCGGGGTATGCGCTGGTTACGACGCCCGCCGGCTCACCCGACGGTGCGCTCGTGGAGAGCGAGGAACCGTCGCTGACGGTCGGAATCGTCGTTCCCAGCCTGGAACGCGCGCTGGAGACTGCGGTGGGCGAGGGCGGCAGCGTGGAGATGCCGCCGACCGACAACGGCTGGGTCCGGAAGGCCCGGGTGCGGGATCCGGCCGGAAACGCATTGACGCTGATCGAGGGAAAACATCGAGCACGCTGAGCTCGACGAGCTGCTGCGCGCGCTCTCACACCGGGAGCGTCGACTCTTCCTCCGCGCCTGCCTCGACGAGGCCCGCGCGGCGGGTGAGCTGGCCCGCCTGTCGAACCTGGCGCTGGCGAGCGTGTCCGAGCACCTCAAGGTGCTGCGCAAGACGGGGTTGCTGGTGATGGAGCGGAACGGCCGATTCTGGCTCTACCGGACGGATCGGGTGCTGCTGCGGCGAACGCTGGCGGCGCTGCAGAGGCTCGAGGAGGACTGATGGGTCGCGAAGCTCGATGTGGGTGTCGCTGGAACGGCGGCGAAGGCGAGGTGAAGGTCCTCCTCGAGTCGAACGAGCTCGTCGTCCGCGGGGCCCTGCGGCGGACGGTTCCCCGCTCCGAGTTCCGCGAGGTGGGCCTGGTGCGCGGAGGCCTCCGCCTGGGATCCGGCAGAGAGGCCCTGACGTTGCTGCTGGGTGACCAGACGGCACGGCGATGGCTCGAGGCGATGAAGAAGCCACCCCCTTCCCTGGCCCGGAAGTTTGGACTCGGGGTGGGGACCCGGGTGCACCTCGTGGGCGAGGTCGACGACCCGGCACTGGCCGAGGCGCTGGCCGACACCGTGAAGTCTCCGCCCGCGAAGGCGGAGCTGGTCCTGGTCCGGGCGGATCGGGAGCAGGCCCTGGCCGCCGCGATCCGGGTCCACGGCCGGGTGCCGGATGGCGCGACGCCCCTCTGGGTCGTCTACCGCAAGGGGAGCGAGTCGCCCCTGGGCGAAACCGCGGTCCGCCGCACGATGCTCGCCGAGGGCTTCGTCGACACCAAGGTGGCCTCCGTCTCGGAGCGGCTCACCGCGACCCGCTTCTCGCGACGCCGCCCGGGATGAGGCGCTTGCGACTCAAGGCGATCCGGCAGTTTCCCAGCCACGCGCGCGGACGGCGTAAGCGTCGGCGGAGAGGCGTCCCACGGTGAGCGCACGGACGACGGCCTCGGGCTCGACGGTCTCCTCGTCGCGCCGGGGGACAGCGCGCCACGGGGCTCGAGCGTGGGCAGGAAGCCACACACCGAGAGCGCCGCGCCGAGCCACTCCTCGAGCAGCCGGCGCACCCAGGCGCGTTCGGCGGCGGGGCCCGCCGTTCGCCAGTGCCCGGGCGAGCGGGGTCCAGTCGTCCAGCAGGCGCGGCAGCGCCGAGGGGCCCACGCGGTCGAGTGCGAGCGGGCCCTGCCGGAAGCGCTCGACCTGGGCCGGGACGAGTACCTTCGCCGCGCGCTGGTGCATGCTTTGACGCGGTTAGCGAGTCCAGGCGCGGTTCTCGGACCGTCGAAAGCTTGGCAGTCCCAAGTCGAAGCACTCCTCGCCGACAACGGCGACGTCGATGCCATCCTTCAACGACTCCGGGCCGAAGAGGCAAGCTCTGCGAGTTGCGCGAGCGTCGGGACGCCCTCGCTGCTCCGAAGCGCTCGGCACTCCCTCCGCCGTCCGCCGAGCGCGTCCGGGCCTAACTCGAGGACGTGGCTGGCGCCCTGCTCGCCAATCCCGAGGGTGCACGGGAAGCCCTCACGGCCGCGTTCTCGGGCATCACTCTCCGTCCAGTGGGGCGGAGCTACCGTTTGGAGCTAGAAATGACGACGGCCGCCCCCGTTGGAGAGAGCGGCCGTCGAAGGTCTGCTGTGAGTCCAGTTGCGGGGGCAAGATTTGAACCTGCGACCTTCGGGTCCGCGTCGTTCTAGAGCAGCTCCCGCGATTACGCGTCACCGCCTCGCCGCAGCGCACCCCCAATGGCTCACTGCTTGTCGAACACCACGCTCCCCTTCCGGCCGCTGTCCTTCCGCTCCCACTCCACCTTCATCGTCTTGCCGTCGGGAGCCACGGTCCAGTGGTCCACCTCGACGACCTTGCCCTTCACGTGGTCGGTCTCGATGAACGCGCTCGCGTTCACCTTCTTGAGCGAGACCGTCTGGCCACCGGGATCCCCCGCCACCGGGACCTCCTTTCCGTCGAACTTTGCCGTGTAGCTCTGGCCGGTCGGAGCGCTGAAGCTCATCCCGTCCGCCGTTGCCTTGTAGGTGAGGGTCCGCGCGTTGGCGCTCGTGTTCTGCGACTTCGTGATCCGCCAGGACCCCGAGGCGGCGTGAGCCCCCTTCGGCGCCGGACCGACGCGCGTGTAGATGTTCTCCCCGCTCGCCGTCTCGGTGCCGCTACTGTCGCTCCACTTCTGGGTCAGCGTCTTGCCGTCCGCGGAGACGGAGAAGTGGTTTTCGTATGCCGTCTTGCCGCCCTTCTTCAGCGTGGTCGTGATCGAGTCCGGGCCGTCGGCCTTCGCCGCGAACGTGTCGTAGTAGGCGTGTCCCTTCACCGGCTGATCGGTTCCATCGGCCTTCACCTTGACGGGCGGGACCGCGGCCTGGCTGTCGAAGACGCCGTTGGCCAGCGTGATGACGTACGGCTTCTGGTCCAGCGTCGCGGCCTCTTCCCTCGCGACCCAGGTCCCGTCGAACGGCGAGTCGGCGAACGCGGCGACCGGCGCGAGCAACGCACAGAGGGTGAGCGCTTTCATCGGAGCTCCTCGGTGAGAGGTGAACCTCCCCCGTGCACAGAACCGAGGATGGACGGGCTCCGGGGAGGCGCATGCACCCTACGCCTGCGGGAGGGGATCGGCGCTCGTTTCTCGAAGGCTCGTGCAGCTCTGTTGCGAGAGCCGCACGCCCCCGGGCGCCCTTCACTTCATGAGTCGGAGATCCCGCTCCCGGAGGCTCGAGTCCTCGCCCTCGAAGTCGATGGGCTTCATGTCCGCCCAGGGCATCAAGGGAGTCGGCTCGTGACGGGGACGGAACAACAGCTTTGCCAGCAGCTCACGCGCGCGGACACGCCAGGACACCAGCGTGGGATTCAGGCTCTGCATCGGACGACTCCCACGGAGAGCGGACGGCTCAAGGCGCCCCTCGATCCGTGATGCGTCCACACGAAAGACACCGGACGGAGCACCCCGTTGCGGGAGCGCCACGTCCGGTGGTGCTTCAGCGAAGGGCGTCGAGCTGCTCCTGCGTGAGACTCGTGTCCTCGCCCTTGAAATCGATCGGCTTCATCTCCGCCCACTGGATCGCCGGCCGCGAAACCACCTCGATACCGCGGAACGCGCGGAGCAGCCTGGAGAGAAAATCCGAGGCGGGACGGGCGGTCGGGGCGGCGATGGAGGCGGTCACGGTCTGCATGGGGGAGGCTCCTTGCCGGACGGAGGTTGCCGGCCGGGCCAGGGAGATTGCATCCGCCGAACCAGACACTTGCCCAGTGATTCCGGCCGGTTACAGCTCACGCATGTTGCGTCCACGGAGACTGAGCCGATTCGCGTTGCGTGCTCGTCCACGGTGGAAACCGCCCACCGTGTGCGCACGCGAGCCGCTCGAGCACAAAAAACTCCGCCCGGGGACGTGGACCCGGACGGAGTCGAAACCGCGCTGCCGAAGCCTCAGCTCTGCCGCGCAACCGGCGCGGGACGCCGCGTCGCCAGCGAGCCGCCCGCCCCCACGAGCCCGGCGGCCACCGCCACCACCCCCGGCAGCCAGCCCGCGAGCTGCAGCCCATCGACCGCGTCGAGCGAGTACGCGCCCGGACCCGCGAAGGCCAGCGCCGCCGCGACCGTCGAGATGAGCAAGGGGTATTCGTAGCCGCCATCGGTCACGAAAAAGCCCTTCGGAACGTGCACCGAGGCGATCGCCACCACCATCACCGAGATCAGCAGCGCCGATCCGACCGGCGTGAAGAGCCCGAGGGCGATGAGCAGCCCGCCGATGAACTCAGCAGTGCCGGCCATCGCCGCGTGAACCCGACCCGGACGGAACCCGAGGCTCTCCATCCAGCCGCCCGTCCCGGCGAGCCCGTAGCCGCCGAACCAGCCGAACAGCTTCTGGCTGCCGTGAGCAGCCATCGTGAAACCAAGCACCAGCCGCAACAGCAGAAGTCCGATGTCCATTGTTCGTCTCCTCCGACGCGGGATGACCTAGCCATCTACCTCCGGGACCGCCGCGCAACACACCGTTCCGGACCGGCGACGTCCTCCGCCAACCCTGTTAGGGGGAGTGCATGACCATTTCACTGCAAGGCAAGGTCGCCCTCGTCACCGGAGCGTCGTCGGGAATCGGCGAGGCCACTGCCCTCGCGCTCGCCCGCGCCGGAGCCCGGGTGGCCATCGCCGCACGCCGGCGCGAGCGGCTCGACGGCGTCGCACGGCGCATCGCGGACCTCCGCTCGGAGGCGCTGGTGCTCGAGGCCGACGTCGCCCGCCCCGAGGAGGCCGAGTCCATCGTCGCGAAGACAGCGGAGCGCTTCGACCGCCTCGACGTGCTGGTGAACAACGCCGGGCTGATGCTGCTCTCGCCCATCGATCGCGCTCGGGTCGAGGACTGGCGGCGGATGCTCGACCTCAACCTCCTCGGACTGATGGCTGCCACGCGCGCCGCGCTCCCGCACATGCGCAAGCAGAAGGACGGGCACGTGGTGAACATCTCCTCGACCGCCGGACGGGTCGCGAATCCCGACGCCTCGGTCTACGCCGCGACGAAGTTCGGCGTGGGCGCGTTCTCCGAGGCGCTCCGCCGCGAGGTCTACAAGGACAACATCCGGGTGACGATCATCGAGCCGGGCGCGGTGGCCACCGAGCTGCGCGAGCACGTGCCGGACGCCGAGACTCGCCAGCGCATCGACACCTGGGCGACCTCGATGCGCCAGCTCCAGAGCGAGGACGTGGCCGCGGCGATCCTCTACGCCGTCAGCCAGCCGCCGCACGTGAACGTCAACGAGATCCTGCTACGGCCGACGGACCAGGAGCGCTGAGCCCCGATCGAGCGGCGCCGCGGCATCGCCACATCAGCGTCCCCCTGGTTCGGGGGAGCGGCGCCGCATTCACTCGCCCTGGTTCGTCGCGTTGAGCCCGTCCCCGGGCGCTCCGGTGAAGTGGAAGAGCTGCACCTGTCCCCCGTCGGCCGGTCCGTCGTGGGTCACGGGCATGACCGCCCCCACCAGCGTTCCGCCGTCGAGGAGCTCGATCAGCGTCCCCGCCCCGACCCCTCCGAGGACCGGCGCCGGATGGACGCCATCCGGAGCGAGCACACGGAGCGACACGCTCGCATCGGCGCCCGTCGAGACCACAACCGGCACGTCGTCCTCCAGCAGGAGGTCCACCGGCGATCCGGGAATCGGCTCGCTCAGCGCGAAGCCGCCGGGCGGCCCGTCGTCGTCGAGCATCGACCATCCGCCGGTCCCGAGCTGAAACACCGGTACCCCCACCCCGACCTGGATCTTCCCCATCGCGTCGTACAGCCACTCGGAGGCGGCGACGACCGCGCCACCGTCGGGGCGCTCACGGATGCGCGGCGTGTGGAAGAGCAGCCCGTCGTCCGTCGGCGAGGGCAGGCCCAGGTCGGTCCATCCCGCATCGGATCCGCGGAAGGCGTGAAGCGTCCCGAAGCTCCCTGGCGACTCCGCAGCGGAGAAGGCGACCAGCGCCGTTCCGTCGTCGTTCATCGCGAGATCCGGCTCGCTGATCCCGGCGTCGTGGAAGAGCGTCGGAGCCGCCGCCGTCCAGCCCGAGCCGCCGAGCACCAACAGCCGGAGCTCCTCTCCCGTGGAGAGGACCAGCCGCACCTGGCCGTCCCCCGCGCGCGCGAGGGCGATCCCGCTCAGCTGGGGCGCGGAGACTGGGATGGCGACCGCCTTCCACGTGCTGCCGTCGAACGTCCACGTCTGCAGCGGGAACGTCCCGATGCTCGCGCCGGGGCCCGAGTCACCGAAGGCGAGCACCGGACGCCCGGTCCCGTCGGTCGCGAGGCTGATGAAGAGCGGCGCGCTGTAGGGAAGCCGGCTGGTGGAGCTGGCCACCACGCCGCCGAGCTGCAGCCACGCCGCGCCGGTCCAGCGAACGACACGCAGCTCGGTGGTGACCTCGCCGGGCCGCTCCACGAGCTGGACGTAGGCCACCAGCAGCCCGCCGGACGCATCGAGCGCCATCGCCGGATAGACCTGCGCCTCGTTGCCGAGCGGAGGACCGAACCGCTCCCACGCGCCGGACCAGCCGGCGTCATGTGGCGGTCCGCCGTCGGTCGGTCCACCGTCCGTCGGTCCAGCGTCGCCCGGTCCAGCGTCGCTGGGTCCCGCGTCCATCGGACCCGCGTCGACTCCGGCGTCGGTCGGGCCGGCGTCTCCTGGACCCGCGTCGGTCGGACCGGCGTCGACTCCGGTATCTCCCGGGCCGCCGTCGATGGTGTGATGGAGTGAAGACTTGCCCGTCTCGGAGCAGGCCACGCCGCTCACGACGACCAACAACGGCAGCCCCCACGCCCAACGCACTCGACAGACCTCCACGCCCCGGGTCTGCCCGGTGACCTGCCACCAGGGTGGAGGTCGACCCGGAGGATAAGAAGTCCCCGGAACGACGGTCCAGGGGCGATGGCGCTTGGCGACGGTCGGAAGCATGCGCACCTCCCCTCCGTCTCAGTCCGAGGAGGCAGCCATGCCCGTGCTCCCCACCCGTTCCCGAACCCGCCGAGCCCGCGGAAAGAGCGTCAGCGTCCGGCTCTCGGCGGAGCTGGAGGAGCGGCTCCGGGCGCGGGTCGAGGCGTCCGGGCTCCGCCAGTCGGAGGCGGTGGCGTTGCTGCTGGAGTTCGCGCTGGATCTGGAGGCCGAGCTGATCGACCTCGAGCCGGAGCTCTCCTGGCACGCCTCGAACCGCGGGGTTCCGGTGGCACGCGCGCTGATCCAGCTGGCGGCCCGGAGCCTCGGCATCGAGCCGGTGGAGGTCTACGCACCCGTCTCGGGCCATGCCTGAGGCAGCGACCGAGCGAGTGTCAGACCGACACGGCATTGTCACGGGAACGTTCACTCGCTATCTCCCGCCGCGAAGGGAGCTGCCCCGTGAAGCGCACAGACCTGCTGGAGATGGAGAACCTCGGGCCCGTGTACTACTGGCAAGGCGTCCCGCACCCGGTGCGGGCGACCCGGTTCCGGGACCCCCGGAGCCTGCGGCTCATCGAGACACGTGAGCCCGCGGAGACGGCCGAGGCAGAGGCGTGGCGGGAGTTCGCGCCCGACGCACCGCCGCTACCCGCGGACGCGTTCTGGCACCCTTTCGACTCCTGAGGGTCTTCAAGCTGGAGTGACGTGGACCGGCGTGCCGCTGAAGGCCGCCGTTCCCAGGAGCGCATCCACGGCCTGATCGTCGGTGAGGTCGTTCGCGCTGACGCCGGCGTGGGCCACGGCGATGCGGAGCTGCACGCCGGGCCGACCGTGTCCCCAGCCGTGCGGGAGGCTGACGACTCCGGGCATCACCGCGTCGGTGAGCTCGAGGCGCACGGGGACGCGGCCGACCCGTGAGCGGACCTCGACGGTCTGACCATCGCCGAGGCCACGGGCGCGCGCGTCGTCGGGGTGCATGAGGAGCGTGCAGCGCTCGGGCCCCTTCACCAGGCGCTGGCTGTTGTGCATCCAGGAGTTGTTGCTCCGGAGGTCGCGGCGGCCGACGAGGAGGAGCTCGCCGTTGCGGGGGCGCGGTGAGGTCAGGAGCTCGGACTCGACGCGGGCGAGGTCGCCGACCAGCAGCTCGGGCGCGAGCTGGATGCGCTTGCCGGGAGTCATCAGCCGTCCGGGGAACGAGGGCTCGAGGGGTCCGAGGTCGATGCCGTGCGGATTGGCCTCGAGCTTCGAGACCGACAACCGGTGCCGCGAACGCATCCCGTACGGCCCGGTGCGGAGCCCGAAGTCGATGAGCCGGCGCGGCGTCAGGAAGCGGTCGGCCAGGGCGCGCAGGGGACCGTGCTTGCGGAGTCTCCGCGTGAGGGCCTGGAAGATCTCCCAGTCATGCTTCGCGCCGGTGGCGGGCGGAAAGAGCGCCGTGGACCACTTCGAGGTGTTCCGCACGGCGAGCAGGTGGAAGACGACGTCGTAGTGCTCGCGCTCGAGTGCGGTCGTCGGTGGGAGCAGGACGTGCGCGTGGCGGGTGGTCTCGTTGAGGTAGGGATCCACCGCGACGAGGAAGTCGAGCGTCCCGAGCGCCTTCTCCAGCTGTCCGCCGTTGGGCGTGGAGAGGACCGGATTGCCGCCGAGGATCACGAGGGCGCGGATGCGGCCCGGGCCGTCGGTGAGGATCTCCTCGGCGAGCGCGGCGACCGGGAACTCGCCGCCGAACGAGGGGAGCTTCCGGACGCGGGTGCGGTTGCGGGCGTAGCCGCCGCGGGGCGTGAGGCCGAGCGGGTTCACCGCGGGGAGCGTGAGGAGCGCGCCGCCCGGCCGGTCGAGGTTGCCTGTGACGGCGTTGAGCACCTGGATCAGCCACTGCGCGACACCGCCGTAGGCCTGGGTGGAGAGACCGACGCGTCCGTAGGCCACGGCCGAGTCGGCGCGGGCGAAGTCACGGGCGAGGGAGCGGATCTGCTCGGCGGGGATTCCAGTGGGCGCGGCGACGCGCTCGGGGGCGAAGGGAGCGACGGCGGCGCGGACCCGCTCGAGGCCGTCCATGAAGTCGGCGAGGCGGCCGGGGCGCTCGAGCTTCTCCTCGAGGATGGTGTGGACCAGCGCGGCAAGGAGGAGCGCGTCGCTGCCGGGGCGGATGAAGAGGTGGGTGTCGGCGAGCTCGGCGGTCTCGGTGCGGCGCGGATCGACGACGACGAGCCGCCCGCCGCGGGCCTTCAGCGCCTTGAGGCGGAGCGGCATCCCGGGCGCGGTCATCAGGCTGCCGTTCGAGGCGACGGGGTTGGCGCCGAGGGCGAGGAAGAACTGCGTCCGATCGATGTCCGGGATCGGGAGCAGCAGCATGTGCCCGAACATCGTCGTGGCCGCGAGGTGGTGCGGGAGCTGGTCGACCGAGGTCGCCGAGTAGCGGTTCCGGGTGCGGAGCGCGCGGATGAGTGGAAGCGCGTGGGTCAGCGCCCCGAGGCTGTGGACCATCGGGTTGCCTAGGTAGATGGCCACCGAGTCGGGCCCGTGCTGCGCCTGGATCTCGGCGATGCGGCGGACGACCTCGTCGAAGGCCTCGTCCCAGCCGATGCGGGTCCACGCGTCGCCGGTGCGGCGGAGCGGGAGCTTCTGGCGGTCGGGGTCGACGTGGACGTCCTCGAGCGCGGTGGCCTTCGGGCAGAGGAAACCCTTGCTGAACGGGTCGTCCGGGTCGCCGCGGATGGAGCGGATGCGGTCGCCCTCAAGCTCGATGCGGAGGCCGCACATGGCCTCGCAGAGGTTGCAGGCGCGGTGGTGGACCCGGGTCTCGGCCATGACGGCGAGACCCTAACAGCGGCGCGGGGTTGCGGCGGTTGTTGACGGCCACCCGTTACTGAACGCATGTTCCGGTCGTGGACCGGGCCCGGCTCATGGCGATGGTCGAGATGCTGGGGCAGACCTTCGCCGCCCGGGGAATGAAGCGCCACGTGGAGGAGCTGCGCCTCTACTGGCTCGGGCTGGCGAAGGGGCTGGTGCCGACGGGCCGCAAGGTGAACGTGGGATGGAGCGAGGCGCTGGTCGTGGAGTGGTTCCGGCTGCTCCGGCTGCCGCCGCACCAGTGGGACTACCCGGTGCGTCCGCCCTCGAGCGCGTGCCCCCGGTGTCCCGCGCCGGCCGGCCACGTAGTGGAGGTGAAGACGGGCCTCACCTTCCCCGAGGGGCGAAAGGCGGTGTGCACCGTGTGCGGGTATGCCTGGCTGGAGCTCGATGCGGACGTCCAGGCAGCCTCCGTTGACGTCCGCCGCCGGGCCCGATAAAGGAGCGCGCGCTCCAAGCAAGACGGCCCTGTCGTCTAGTGGTCAGGACGGTGCCCTCTCACGGCACAAACTCGGGTTCGAATCCCGGCAGGGTCATGTTTCTCTGTAGCTTCGATCGCTTGGAAAATTGGTAACGGGGTTGGCAACGGAATCGGCTCGGCGAGGCCGGTTTCTCTGACCCGGCTGAGCGGTCACGGCGGTCTCCCGCGAAGCCCTCTCCGAGCAAGTCTGCGCGGCCTTCACCCGACCGCCGGGCCTGCGCTGACCCGCCGTCTCAAGCCCCGACAAGTACCAGGCGACGGTGCGAAAGGCGGAGCGCTACGAGACGTTCCTCGCTGGCCTCGCTGACGTTCCCAATCGAGTCACGCACTACGCCCGGAAGTACCCAGACGGCAGATGGGCTGGCGGGATTCGCAGTTGACGACCCTGCCCGTACGGCCTCCCCACCGTCTCGAGCTCCGGCGTGGCGACTGGCCGTCCAGCCTCGCGCTGCCCATGTTGCCCCGGGGCCTCGGGTCCGGGCCTCGAAGCGCCGCAACCGCCCGTTTGGCGCCGAAAGGGGGTCCTGCTCGTGAATTTCTGCCCCTGGCCGGCGTTGCAGTGGTCCATTTGCCGTCTTACCCCCGTCGGAATCGGCAGTTCCCCTTGCGCACCCCTCCCACCGTCGCTCTCATTCTGAAGGATCCCACCTCAGCTCCGCGCTATCCGCAGTCCGCGCTCCAGATCTGGTCGGAGGGCCTGCTCTACGACGCCCGGGACGCCGTGTTTCTGCGGGTCGCTCTTCGCGCCTCGCTGGTGATGGTCGCGATGATCGCCGTCCTGTATTGGCGTTTCTCGTGGTGGATGGCACCGTGCTTCTGGGCGGTGCAGGTGTATCTGACGACACCTGTGGTGCTGATGCTCCACAACACCATGCACCGGCCCTTCATCCGCAGGCACCGCTGGCTGAACCGGGCGCTCCCCGGAGTCATGAGTGCGCTCTTCGGGATTCCCACCGGGTACATGGAGCACCACGTGGCGATGCACCACGTGGAGAACAACCTCCCGGACGATCTGTCCTCGACCATGCGCTATCGGCGAGACAGCTTTCCCCAGTTCCTCCTCTACTTCGCGCGGTTCATGCTCTTCTCGCACGTGGAGCTGTGGGGGTACCTGCACTCGCGCGGGCGGGGTGCCCTGGCCAGGCGCGCGATCTTCAGCGACCTCCTGCACATGATCGTCATCGCTGGCCTGTGCTTCTTGCGATGGCAGCCCGCGGTCGTCGCTTTCCTGGTGCCCTACGTGACGGTCCGCTTCTTGATGATGTTCGGCAACTGGGGCCAGCACGCGTTCATCGACCCTGCGCACCCCGGCGACAGCCACCTGAACAGCATCACCTGCGTCAACACCACGTACAACGCGCGCTGCTTCAACGATGGCTACCACATCGGTCACCACATCAAGCAGAATCGCCACTGGACCGAGCTGCCGGGAGACCTCCTGGCCAGCGCGGAGCGCTACCGGACACGCGGCAGCATCGTCTTCGATGGCTTCGACTTCTTCTCCGTTGCGGCGTCGCTCTTCCTGCATCGGTACGACTGGCTCGCTCGCCACTTCGTTCGCCTGCCCGGAGACAGCCGCAGCGACGCGGAGGTGATTCAGTTCATGAGGTCCCGGACTGCACCGATCCTGGACGGCGTCCCGGAGCGTGTCCCGCAGCCGGTGCTGTAGCAAACGAGGGCTGCCATTCTGGAGGCGCCCGGGTCGTCCCTGGGGTCCCCGGCCACGGCCCTCGACTTCAGCTGGGTTCAGGACGGTGCCTGAGAGCTTCCGGAGCTAGTGCCCCGGGGCCCTGAGACCCGCCGTGCTCTCGTCAGCTGTCGCCGCTGGCTGCCGAGACGCCTCTTCTCGGTGAGGGCCTGACCTTCGGGCGAGCAGATGAGATCCACCGCCTCGCCGATGAGGGTGCTGCGTTCCCGATCGACGAAGTCACCCCGGTCCCGTCCCCGACGCTTCAGCTCGGTGTCCAGCTTGGCGAGCAGCTCGGAGGAGACGGCCAGATTGAGCTGTCGTTCATGGCCGCCTGGCCTCAGCTCCTCCTTCTTCCTCACGACCGTGGAGCGAGAGACCTCAACCTCCAGCGGCCGGGAGCACCAGCCCTGGGAACCATACACGGGCTCTCCCTGCCACTCCGTGCCTTGCAGAGCAGCGAAAGCCTCATCGTAGGTCGAGGCTTTGACACCCAGCATTCGCGCCTGCGGCCCCTCTCCCCGGAAGACGCGCAGGGGCCGGTATCCCCTATCGAGGATCTCCTGGGCGAAGCGGTCCAGGGCGGGGTGTTCGCCGTGCCGGGTGTGGCACTGCACCTTGTGGGCATCGAACCAATGGAACTCCGACTTCTCGAACCACCGGAACTGCGACTTGTGCTTCTTGGTCTTCTTCAACCCTTCATGTCCTCCATGGACTTCTCGCCTACTTCCCCATCTCGCGCGCGAACTCGGCGAAGGCGCCGTCGACTGCTCGACCGATCTCGTCCTCGAGCGAGAAAAAGTCCAGACGGACGATCCTTCTCAGCGCCTGGAACACAGTCCTGCGGATCGGGCTCCTCCTCGGGGCCGACCGGGCCGCGACTTCGAACCTCTTCAAACTCACTGCCGCCTGCATTGCCTCAGTGCCTCACTTGGAGAGACGAGAAGCGAGTCCCCTGCGCTCCCAGGACTAGGATGTCTTGCCGGGCAAGGCGGCGCATCGCCGCCGCTCGCCTCGGCCTTCGCCGTTTCCGAAGCTGCGCTCATCCGACACCCTGGAATCCAGTCAGCGACCGGAGTTGGATCGAGCGGCAAGCGGACGCCTGAGTAGCGCCACAGGCAACACCGGCGGATCTCGCCGCGATCTGTGCTCCTCCTCTCGAGATTGGGTGGCGACCGCACATCGCCCGCTCCAGCAGCTCGGTTGCTGAGCTATAGGTCGGTATGACGGGAGGATGTCGATGCGACAAGTGATTCCCGCTGCGGGCGGTGCAGGGTTGCAACTCAGGCGCGGCGAGTGTCTGCGGATCGTCGACCCCGAGGGAGGACAGAGCGGCGACCTCGTCGCCTTCTCTCAGGACGGGCGTCAACGGCTCTCCAACGGACGCACGTTCGACTACGGCGGGAAAATCTATCTCTCGACGGGGGACGTGATCTGGTCCGACCGCAGCGAACGGATGCTCACCATCGTCACGGACGACGTCGGTCGTCATGACTTTCTCTATTCGCCCTGTAGCCTGGAGATGTATCGCATCCAGTACGGCGTCGTTGGGTACCACCCGAACTGTGACGACAACTTGCGTGCCGAGCTTCAGAAGCTGGGCATCGCGCCGGACCCAGTTCCGACCGCGTTCAATTTCTTCATGAACGTGGATGTCAGGCCCGACGGGCGGCTCGTGTTCGCGCCGCCCCGATCTCGCGCTGGCGATGCGCTCGTCGTCCGCGCGGAAATGGATCTCGCGGTCGCCGTGTCTGCCTGTCCGGCTTCGACCTGCAACGGCGGCAAACCGCCACGGCCGCTGGCCATGGAGGTTCTCCGCGAATGACCGCGGTCGTGATCGCCGGAGGAGGTCCGACGGGGCTCATGCTGCCGGGCGAGCGCGCGCTGGCGCGGGTTGTCGTCGAGCGGCGCGAAAATCAGGAGCTCGCCAGCTCACGCGCAGGCGGCCTGCACGCCCGCACCATCGAGGTCCTCGATCAACGGGGACTCGTCGGCTGTTCTCGCTCGGACTTCCGGACAGCCGGTGCACGGATGGTTCTACTCCAGGCACTGCGGACGCGCCCAGGTTGCTCCGATGAGGTCAAATGGCCACGTTGCGACCCACTCGTACGTGGGCAAGGGCGGCGGGGAGGTAGGGGATGCGTCACGCAATCGGGTTCGGGTTCGTGTTGCTGCTCTTCGGGTGCGGAGGCTCGAAGCGCGACTCCATCAGCGCAGTCTCCGGGGCTTCTCCGATACCCGCCGCAAGTCCGATGCCTGCAGCAACGCCGGATGCGGGAGGAAGCTCGAATCCTTGCGACGGCCTTCGTCCGGGCCCTCCGGATCAGCCGGTCACGTTCAAGGAGACGCTGGCCATCTCGCAGGGCGCGATGAGCCCCCTCGGGGATGGTCAGGGGAACGTGCTCATCGGGACAGCAGGTGGGTTCGGACAGCTCGGGTACAGCATCCACGCGCCGGATGGCGGGGTCCTCGGAAGCGCAGATTTCCCTCCCTCCCAAACCGCCAGCCTCACGGTTCCGCTCGCCTCGGGATTCGCTGGCATCATCCGGCTTCCGTTCATGAACGGGCCCAGCCTGATACGGATGACTCCAGACGGAGGCATCCAGAACGCTGCTGCAGCGAACGAGCAAGGGCACACGGCAGCAGACCCGCGCGGTGGCCTCGTGCTCCTAACGGCCGATGCACTGACATCCTACGACGATGATTTGAGCCCGCGTTTCACGGTGCCTCTGCAGTTGACCTCAGTGGGACTGGCGCAGCTGGGTGTGGATGTGACCGGTAACATTCTCGTTCTCTTTGCCGCGAACGTGAACGCCGGCATGTACGACCAGATGGGATTCTGGGTCGATCGGGACGGACACCAGGGGACGGCCTTCCCCGTCGAGGAACAGCTCGTCATCGATGAAAACATCTTCGCTCTCGCTCCAGACGTCCGGGGCGGTCTCTTTCTCTGGCACTCGATCTGCGATTTTGCAGGCACCGACATGTGCACCTCACAGTGGGAGCGACGGTTTCCGCCACTGTCCACGTCGCCCGAGCCAGCGCCCGAATGGTTGGCATCGCGAGGAGGAGCGACGACCTTTCCGCTGGTCGGGCCGACTCCCAAACTCGAGCTCATCCATGGCCAGAGTGGCTACGCGCTGACCGGTGTCCCGCAGCCCGCGTGCGGCTTCGAGGTGGTGACTGCCGACGGGGTGAGCTGCGGAGTGATTGATTTCAGCAGTCGGCTCTCGAATCTCACCAGTTCAGGCGCGCTGTTGATCGCAAAGACTGGAGGACACCCGGCCTGCCATTCGAGTCTCGATGTCGGCCGTGACGGGACCGTGTTGTCGACCAGCACGGTTCCTTGTATCGACAACGACAACTGCCCCGTTTCTTACGACTGGTTTCCTGGCTATTTCAGGTGACGACCGTCACCGCTGACCAGTCCACGGTCTAGGCGTCCTTCCTCTTCTCGGTCGCCACCCTGGCTCGCCACAACCCACCCTGGACGCCGGGCGGATGAGGCACTCTGGGACGCAGGATGCGATGACGAAGCATGCGGTCGTGATCGCCGGAGCAGGTCCGACGGGGCTCATGCTGGCGGCGGAGCTCGCGCTGGCGCGGGTCGACGTCGTCGTCGTCGAGCGGCGCGAAAATCAGGAGCTCCCCAGCTCGCGCGCAGGGGGCCTGCACGCACGCACGATCGAGGTTCTCGATCAGCGTGGAATCGCCGATCGCTTCCTCTCACAAGGGAAGGTGGGACAGATCGCATCGTTCGGGCAGGTCCCTCTCGACATCGGCGACTTACCGACGCGCCACCACTACGGACTCGCGCTCCGGCAGAACCGGATCGAGCCCATTCTGGCCGACTGGGTCGGCGAGCTGTCAGTGCCGATCCATCGCGGACGTGAGGTCACCGGGTTCTCCCAGGACGGCACCGGGGTCGACGTCGAGCTCTCCGACGGCCGGACGCTGCGCGCGGAGTACCTCGTCGGGTGCGATGGCGGACGCAGCCTGATTCGCAAGAAAGCCGGTATCGACTTCCCGGGCTGGGACCCATCGATCAGCTACTTGATCGCTGAGGTCAGGATGACCGGAGAGCCGCCGATTGGCATCCGTCGTGATGAGAAGGGCACCTTCGCCCTCGGCAAGCTGGAGGACGGGCGCGTGGGCGTCGTGCTACGCGAAGAGCACGTCGGCCGAACGGAAGAACCGACCCTGGACGAGCTCCGCGCAGCGCTCATCGCGCTCTACCGGACCGATTTCGGCCTGGAGAGCGCCACCTACCTCTCCTGGTTCACGGACATGACCCGGCAGGCGGCGTCCTACCGAGCGGGACGCGTGCTCCTGGCCGGCGACGCGGCGCACGTGCACTCCCCGATGGGCGGACAGGGCCTCAATCTCGGCGTGCAGGACGCGGTGAACCTGGGGTGGAAGCTCGCCCAGGTGGTGAACGGAACCTCACCGGACGGCCTTCTCGATTCCTACCATTCCGAGCGGCACCCGGTCAGTGCACGCGTGCTGCGAACCACCATGGCGCAGACCGCGCTGAGCCGCGGCGACGAGCGTGCGGCGGCCGTGCGCGAGACCATCTCCGAGCTGCTGCGGATGGACGAACCTCGCAAGCGATATGCCGCGATGATGTCGGGCCTCGACATTCACTACGACCTGGGCAGCGGACATCCGCTCCTCGGCCGCCGGATGCCTGATCTCGATCTGGTGACTTCCAGCGGGCCCCGACGGTTGTTCACCTTTCTGCACGACGCTCGACCGTTGTTTCTCGACCTCGGTGGGCCCGACGCCTTCGACCTCGACCCATCGGCGGATCGGGTTCGACGGATCGACGCTCGGTACTCCGGCGGGTGGGAGCTTCCGGTGCTCGGCGTGGTCTCTGCTCCCACGGCGGTCCTGATCCGGCCCGACGGACATGTCGCGTGGGTTGGCGAGGGCACGGACAGCGGGCTCCGTGAGGCTCTGACCACCTGGTTCGGGGCTCCGCGCGCGCCATCGTCGGGCCTCCGGCACGGCTGAGCGGACGACACCCTTCAAATCCAGGCCCCGGGCAACGCTCGAGGTCCGTGCCGCTGCTGGGGTTCCTTCCCCCTCAGCGCGAGGCCTGCGGCGACCGCTCCTTCGATGCTTCCACAGCGAGTTGCTGCGGACCTGCCTGGTGGCAACCGCTGCAGGCGAAGGTGGAGTGGATCATCATCACTCGAGTCTTCTCGCCACGCGCCTCGTTGCGGAAGAGAGCCACGTTCTCCGGGGCCTGTGCGATGCGCTCCTCGAGCACCGAGCGGTACGGCCAGTCGTCGTAGGTGCGGGAGAGCTTGGCCAGCTCGTACAACCGGCGGGCGGTCTCGACGTTTCCTTGCTTCACCAGCATGTCGCCCATGTTGAGGAAATACCCCTCGAAGTTGTGCGGGGCGATCCACGAGTTCCAGCAGACTCGATTCCGGCCGGCGGTCGTCTCCTTGCCCATGACCTGCGCGTACTCGGGCTTGCTTCGATCGATCTTCTCTCCCGCGCAGCGGTCCAGCGTCTCCCACTGATAGTCGACGCCTTCCTTGAACCGGTCCGCCGTGGCCGGAAGCTGACTGAACACATATCCGAGTGTGAAGAGATTGAACTCCGGCCATGCGTCCTTCGCCGCCAGCAAATCGAAGTAGCCGCGGCGAGTCAGCTTCTCATCCTTGTGCACGTTTCCCTCGGCCATCTCCACCGAGGCCAGCCATCCCTTGACGCGGGCGTCTTCCGGACCCAGGTGATCCGCCTCGGCGAAGTACTTGTGGGCGACGACGATCTCGTCGGTGATGGTCGGAGGAACCTCGACCAGGCGCGCCCGCTCCGCGATCCGCCAAAGGTGAGTATGCGCAAGGTGGAGTGCGGTTTCCGCGTCACCTGGATCCTGCAGATAGGCGGCGGCCAGGCCATTCATCACCCGGGGGATGTCCTCGTAGTCGCCTCGGTGAAACGTGTTCCAGAAGGCTGCGTTTGCTTCCTTCGCCGCGACCGACGGTGCAGACGTGGCGGTCTTCTCCGGAGCCGAGGCGATGGCCATGGATGCGCAGCCGATCGGCACCGCAACGAGCGCCAGCAGAGAAAGGCAGAGGGCAGTCTTCGAGCCGCGGCAGGTCATCGTTCATCTCCTCGTCGGGTTCAGGGCAGGTAGCCGAGCTCGATGGCCTTGAGGACGGCGTGCGTCCGGTCACGTGCACCGAGCTTGGTGAGAATGTTCGAGGTGTGGTTCTTGACCGTCCCCTCGGCGAGGTGGAGCAGCGCGCCGATCTCCCGGCTGCCGTATCCGCCGGTGATCATCCGGAGGATCTCGATCTCTCTCGAGGTGAGTCGATCCTGCGGGTGCACCTGACCCGGCACCTGGGCGCCGCGCAAACGTCGAACCACGCGGTCGGTCAGCGCGGGAAGGATGAGGGTTCCCCCACCGGCGACCGTTCTCACCGCATCGGCCAGCTGGTTCAGGGAGACGTCCTTGAGCAGGAAGCCCCTCGCTCCGGCTCGAAGGCTCTCCACCAGCGCGTCGTCATCGTCGAAGGTCGTCAGCACCAGCGTGGGTGGCTGCCGGCCCTCCTCGGCAAGCGCCGCCAGGAGCTCCGGTCCGGAAACCCCCGGCATCCGCACGTCGAGCAGGAGGACGTCCACCTCGCTCGAGGAAAGGAGGCGGCGCGCCTCTGCCGCATCTGCAGCCTCGAAGACGGCACGCAAGTCCTCGGTGAGGGCGAGCAGGCTGCGCAACCCTTCGCGGATCAGCCGCTGGTCGTCGACGATCCCAACCCGGATCACGGCGTCCTCCCGGTGATCGGGACCCAGGCCCGGAGCTCGAACCCGCGGTCGACTTCGTGCTGGAGCTGGAGGGTGCCGCCGATCTGCTCCAGGCGCTCGCGCATTCCCTGGAGGCCATTCCCGGGCGACACGCTCCGGGCACCGTGACCGTCGTCCCGGACGTAGACCTCGATTCCGCTCGAGTCTGCCCGGAGGCGAACCCACACGTTTTCTGCCCCCGAGTGACGGGCCGCGTTGGTGAGCGCCTCCTGCACGCAGTGGAAGAGCGCGTCGGCCTGGGCGGGTCCGTCCACGGTCAGCCCCTCGGGAAGGTCGAGGTGGACTCGCGGATAGGGAATCCCGGCCGAGAGCACACGAAGCGCGGGCTCCATCTCCAGGGGCTCGTCGAGCCGCAGGAGCCCGACCACCTTCCGCACACTGGTCATCAGATCCCGGCTGATGCCTCGAGCCGCTGTCACGGCCGGAGCCGCCTGGCCGGCCGGAGCGTGGCTGGCCACCTCGAGCTGCAGGCTGAGCGCACTGAGCTGGTGCCCCATCTCGTCGTGCAGATCCCGGGCGATGCGCTGGCGCTCGCTGTGGCGGAGGCTCTCCGCGAAGAGTGACTGGGTGGCGAGCAGCTCCGCATGGAGCCGGAACAGCTCCTGCCGAGCCTTGAACTCACGCATCGCGAGCATCGCCGCGCCGAGCGCGAAGCTCTCGAGTCCGGCGAACTTTGCCAGTGTGATCAGGTCGGGCCAGCTCGCACGATCCCCTCCGATGACCACCGGGAGCAGGAAGAGCGCGGCAGTCTGCGCGACCACGAACGCGATCGCGGCTCGGGGAGACAAGGTGAACGGAGCCTGTCCTGCAAGGATCACGAATGGCGCGAACGCGATCCGCGCGTCCACCCGTCCGGCAATGCAGAGGGCTGCGACGAGCTGGACCCCGAGCGCCGCTCGCTCCACCCACCTGCGCGGAAGGACGAACGGGCGCTGGACGTTGATCCAGAAGCCCACCACGAAGACGAGCTGAGCGAGGAGAAACGGGACGTCCAGAACGCCGACCTCGCGCAGCGCGAGTACACCCGCCGCACACGCGAGAGCCCACCCGATCAGTCCGGCCGCGATCAGGATGATCTGCGCGCGCTCGCGTCGAGGCTCCATCGTGCTCGGTAAGCTAACGAAGCCCGACCCAGGCTGGCATGTGCCGAAGGTCACTTTCGATTCGGTGACCTTCGGCACTGCGGACTGGCCTTCCTCGGCCCGTACGGTGCGCCATCATGCGCGCACTCGAGAAGAACCCTTGCTGGCAGTCGATCGCCCTGGCCGCGGTGTGTGTGCTCGCGACCGCGGCCCCGGCGGCCGCGCAGGCCCGGCCCACCGGCTGGCGGTGGTCCAACACCGCCTATGCGCAGCTCGACCCGCGGGGGCTGTTCGATGATCTTCGGCTCACGTTCCGGGCGTCGTTCTCCGACACCCCGTCTCCTCTGACCGGAAGCATCGACGCGTTCATCGGGGTCGGTCTCGGCCCGGCCTCGCTGCGTTCCACGGTGGGATTCGAGGTGCGCCCCTTCGGTCCGCTCTCCTTCGCCGTTGCCTACGTGCCGACGTACTTCCCGAACCTGATCGGTGCGGCGCGGAGCTACCCCTCCCCGCACAGCGAGTTCGACAGCGGCGTGTTCTCCTCACCGCGAGCCGGCCCGAGCGGGGAGCGAGCCCTCTTCTCGCACCAGCTCCTGCTCTCGACCTCTCTGCTTCTGAAGCGCGACTGGCTGGTCGGGAGAATCGCCCTTCAGGCCTCCCGGTTCTGGGCAGACCTTCCCGAGGGGGATCGGGTGTTCTACGAACCCTCGTACGATGTGGTGGTCGACGCGCACGGCTGGGCGGCGAAGGGGGATCTGGACCTCGGTCTTCAGCTCGGGTCTTGCCTCGTCATCGGCGTCCGGCAGTCGCTCGTCGTCGCCTGGTACCGGGACGCGTCCTACGCGCCCGGCGAACCTCACGACAACCCGAACACGCCCATCTACCGCCTCGGTCCCGCGGCGCGCTGGGCATTTCTCGATCGGCGCTCCGGCACCGAGTGGGGTTCGGTGTTCGTCCTCGCCCAGTGGTACGTCGTGCATCGGTATCGAACGGGAGCGGCCGTGAACGGCGCCATCCCGCTCCTCGGCATCGGCTTCACGCTGGAGGGGGATCTCTGAAGGGCGAATGCAGCTCGATGCCCTGCCGCGCATCAACTCGGGGGGGGATCAGTCGAGCCCAGTTGCGATCGGCACAGCACAACCGGGGCAGGCACCGTTCCGCGTCGCGGCTAGTCCTGTGAATCACATCCGATGCAGCGCCCATCGAGGCGCAGGATCGGCCCACCCGTTGAGGAGGATTTCGCCTTGATCGCCGTGTTCGTCACCTTCGAGTACCCCGAGAACTTCGACCGCAAGCGCATTGTCGGGCTTGCAGAGAATGCGAAGGGCGCATTTGCCGGAATGCCTGGGCTCCGGCAGAAGGCATTCACCATCGACGCGGAGAACCGGCGCGCGACGAATGTCTATCTCTGGGAGTCCGAGGAGAAGGCGCGGTCATTCTTCTCGCCGGAGCTTGCCCAGCGGATCAAGGAGCTCTACGGCGTCCCGGCGCGGATCGAGTTCGCAGAGGTCGCCGCACTGGTCGACAACGCGGCTGCGCGCAGCGCGTAGAGACGCCGCCCCGCGTCTTCCAACGCCTGAATCCCCGGACGGCCATCGAGAGGGGCCGCAAGTGGTACCCTCTCGGAATGCGCACCGTCCTGACACTCGTCTTGCTGTCCGCCACGGCCGCCTCTGCCCAGACCTCACGCTGGGCATCTGCCGGCGACAGGACCGCCGAGTGGATGATCTCCCAGGAGCGCCGCTGGGCGGAAACCGCCTGTGACGGCAACGACGTCGCGCAGACGCTCCTCGCCGACGACTTCCAGGGCACCAGTCCCTCCGGGAAGCGCTACGCGAAGCCGGACACGATCGGCGAGAAGCCCTCCGCGCGCGACTGCAAGCTCGGGGAGGTGAAGATCCGCTTCTTCGGGGACAACCTCGCGATCGCCTACGGCAGCGAAAGCCGGGTCAAGACGTCGAAGGACGGGAAGGACTCGGTCGAGACCCTCATCTGGACCGACACCTGGCTCAAGCGCAACGGACGGTGGCAGATCATCGCGGCGGAGGATCTCGTCGCGGCAAAGTAAAAAGAAGCTGGCGGCCGCTTCATCACCGACTTCGGACGTCCGCCGATTTGGACGGCTCTGAGAGCTCCGCCACCGTGCTTCCGTTCAGAGCGGAACCCTCAATCCGTTGCGTGATCCTCCGGTGCAAATCTGCCTAGCGTTCGACTGCCGCACCGTCGGGGAAATTTCGACGACGACACCACTTGGGAGGGCCGGACATGAACATCGGAGCGCTGCTCATCGAGTTGGTCAGTGGTGCAGTGGGAGGGAACGTCGCCGGCGCCGCCTTGAAGAAGTACAGCCTGGGGCCTGCCGGAAACTCGATCGCCGGGCTCATCGGCGGTGGCCTAGGAGGTCAGATCCTGGGAATGCTGACCGGCGGTGGGGCTTCCGCCGCAGCGGCCGGAGCTGGAGGAATGGACTTTGGGTCGATCCTCTCCAACGTCGGAGGAGGCGGCATCGGCGGGGCCATCCTGATGGTCATCGTCGGGCTTGTGAAGCAGTCGATGGCGAAGTCGGCCTAGACGTCGATCTGCTGTCGTCAAAGGCATCCGGCGCTGATGCCTCCTCCCCCGGGAGGAGCGGCACCCGTCACACGACGACGAGCGCGCCAATTGCCAGACCAGACGACCAGGCCGGCAGCAACGAGGGCGCCGAGAGCAATGAGGCCACAAACCAGGGCGACCCGGTCATACCCGCCCACGTGACGCGGATCGAGAAAAGGATAGGGATACCAGCCGACGCTGGCGCCGCGGACGAGCGAGTAGCCGAGGTACAGCAGCGGATAGACCAACCAGAGCAACGCGGCGCGAAATCGCAGGGGCCGCCGGGGAGGCGCGGCCAGCCAGTCGATGACCAGGGCCACCGGGCTGAGCCGGTGCAGGACGAAGTTGACCCAGGGAAGCGGAGTCTGGAGCGTGCGTTCCAGTCCGCTGAGGAGCGTGGCGTACACCACGCCGGTGATGATCAGGTAGAGCGTTGCCGCCCCACGCAGCGAGTCGTTTCGCCGGGCGAGTAGCACCGCGGCGGCGATCAGATTGCTCTGGATGGTGAAGAAGCTGAAGAAGTTGTCTCCGCGGAATCCCGGCGTGCCGGTGGTCCCGGTCCAGAACTGGATTCCGACTGCGGCGAGGATGACGACGGCCAAGGCGCGGCGGCCCCAGTTCGCGACGGCCGAATCCCCTGGGCTGGCCGGTCCGGTGCGCAGCATGGCCATCGAGCATGTACCGGCTCGGCACCAGAGGTCACGCTTCATCCCACGTCCTGTCGGAACTCCATCGGACTCGTCGATGTTCAAGACGTTCAGAGCCCGGATCGCCGCGAGGTGATCGGAACGATCCGTTGCGGACGTGAGCGGGCTACGAAGTACTGAACTGCAGTCGGCGCTTCAACATCTCTCTCACTGCGGCCGAGCGGGCCGAACCAAGCGCTGCATCCCGATAACGCTGCGCGGCTTCTCCATTCCCGTACCGTCGATGCAGATCGGCGAGCACGGCCATCCACATCCACGAGCCCCCGAGCCAGGCAGGCGGCTCGAGGCCCTCGAGCACCGCCAGTCCCTCTGCGGGCCCGCGCCACTCCGCGACTGCGACGGCGCGATTCAGCGTGTGGAGCGGTGACGGCGCCAGCCGTTCGAGCAGGGCGTAGCATTCCACGATTCGGCTCCACCGCGTCTTCTCGAGCGAAGGCGCAAGACAATGCTCGGCGGCAATGCCCGCCTCCGCGTGGTACCGGGAGAAGACGTCACCCTGAGCCGACTTGGCCAGCCAGGCGAGGCCCCTCTGAATCTCCCTCTGATCCCAGCAAGCGCGGTCCTGTTCTTGGAGCAGCAGGAGACCACCGGACGGGTCCTGTCGCGCGGCCAAGCGCGCGGCATGCAAGTGCATCAGAGCCAGCAGCGCGTAGGTGTCGGGCGTTCCGCCAAAGCGGTGCTGTGCGAGAACCAGGGCGAGCCGCTTCGCCTCGTCGCACAGCTCTCGTCGTATGGACTGCTCACCTGAGGAAGCGAGATAACCTTCGGTGAACAGGAGGTAGAGGACCGACTGCACGGCGGCCAGGCGCGACTCGAGCTGGTCCCGTGAGAGATCGTCTGGGTCGAACGGCAGGTCCTGCAGCCGACTCCGGGCTCGGCCGAGTCGCTTGTAGACGTTCGCCTCGGTGGTGAATAGCCGCTCTGCGATCTCGCTGACATCAAACCCGCAAAGCGTCTTCAGGGCGATCACGAGCTGAGACTCGATGGGGATCGAGTCGTCGCAGCAAACGAAGAGCATCCGGAGCAGCTCGTCGTCAACGTCTCCCTCCAAGGCGGCGGTCGGACCGGGCGCTTTCGTGTCTCCGTCCTCGAGGGCACGTCGGGTGATCAGACGGTCGCGACGCGTCCGTTGGCGCAGTTCGCCGAGGAGGTGGTTGTGCGCCACCCGGGTGAGCCACGCTGACGGATTCTCCGGGAGACCGCCCCTGGTCCACGACTCGAGAGCAACCAGGAGAGCAGACTGAACGGCGTCCTCGACCGTCGGGAGGTGACGAATTCCGACCCGGCAGGAGAGTCTCGCGACCAACCGGCCATATTCGTGACGGAAGAAATGCTCTCCAAGCTGCGGCGACGTCAAGGCGTGTGAATCTCGATGACTTCAACGCCTGAGCCAGGACGAACCAGTCCCGGGCATCGGCGTGCCACTTCGGTTGCCTCCTCCAGGTTTGCCGCGGTAACGATCATGTAGCCGCCGACCAACTCCTTGACCTCGATGAGCGGTCCATCCGGGGCGGGCTCCGCCGTCGTGAGCCGTCCGGCGCCGAGCCTGCCGCCCATGTCGGTCAGGTTCTTCTGAAATTTCTCCCGCCACTCATTGAACTTGCCGTACATCGCCTGCATCTGGGCCGGCGACGGCTTCTCGCCCTCCGGGTCTCCCCCCGGCAGGCTCCGCTGTAAACACAGGTACTTAGGCATGTTCCATCCTTGACTCGTTCGGAGGTCGGCTCCCTGACCGACACCCAATGACGCGCGGCCGCCCTCGTTTTGGACACCGCCCGGACGCCGCCATTGTCGTTCTCGTGGCCGGCGACTGAGACTTTCCGAGGGCGGGACGCCCCTCGTGACGGGGTTGGACGGCGGGAGTGTAGTTGCGGCTCTCGGAAACGGACCTCGGTCTAGCGAAGGACCGTCACCTAGAGGAAGGTCTGTCCGGCGAACGTCGAACCTCCGGCGGCGAACGCGCTGAGGGTGACGGCGGTCCCTGCCGGAAGCGTCGAGGTGCACCTGCTTCCGCAGTCGATCCCGTTGCCGCTGACGGTGCCGGACCCCGTCCCGGCCCTGGAGACGGTCAGGACGTTGCCGACGAGAGGCGTGCGCCACTGCGCGTTCAGTGCATGAGATCTCCCCCGGTCACCGTAGCGGATGCGGCTCCCGGAGCAGAGTGGTCCATCCGGACCCATCGTCCGCACCTGCAGCGGCACTACTTGCGCAGCGACCTGAATCCCACCCGCATCTCCTCGGTCAGGAACTCCGGCTGCTCCCAGGCGGCGAAGTGACCGCCCTTGGGCAGCTTGTTGTAGTGGATCAGCTTCGGGTAGGCGCGCTCCGCCCAGCTCCGTGGCAGCTGGTACAGCTCCTCGGGGAAGGCGCTCACCACGACCGGGATGGTGACGTTCTTGGGAGTGAAGAAGGGGCTCTTGTTCTCCCAGTAGAGACGCGCCGAGGACACGCCCGTGTTCGTCAGCCAGTAGAGCGTCGCGTTGTCGAGCACGTCGTCCCGGCTCAAGCCCTCGCGCTGTCCGTCGAACACCCGCGCGATGAGCTCCAGGCTGCGCGCGTCGTGATCGATCAGGAACGTCGCGAGACCGACGGGTGAATCGGACAGCCCGACCAGTGTCTGTGGTCGCGTGCCCATGTGGAAGGCGTAGTAGACCCGCGTGTAGAAGAACTTCAGCTGCTCGTACGCGTGGCTTTCCTCGTCCGACAGGCCCGACGGCACTGGCTTTCCGGCGAAGGCCGCAGCGTCGATCTCCGCGGGCACGGCATTCGGCATGTTCGTGTGAACGCCGATCACGGCGGGGTCTCCTTGCGTAGCCATGATCTCGGTGATGACCGCGCCCCAGTCCCCGCCCTGGGCGACGAACTTCTTGTATCCCAGGCGCTTCATCAGGGTGGTCCAGGCACTGGCGATGCGCTGCGGGATCCACCCCGTGCCCGTGGGCTTGCCCGAGAATCCGTAGCCGGGCATCGACGGAATCACGACGTCGAACGCGTCCGATGCGCTCTTGCCATACGCCGTCGGGTTCGTGAGCGGATCGATGATCTTGAGCTGCTCGATGACCGAGCCCGGCCAGCCATGGGTCACGATGACCGGCAAGGCGTTCTCGTGCTTCGACCGCACGTGGATGAAGTGGATGTCGAGCCCGTCGATCTCCGTGATGAAGTTGGGCACGGCGTTGAGTCGCGCCTCCACCTTGCGCCAGTCGTATTCCGTGCCCCAGTACCTCGCGAGCTTCTGGACCGTGGCCAGGGGCACGCCCTGATTGAAGTCCGAGACGGTTTCCTTCTCGGGCAACCGCGCTGCGGTGACGCGCTTGCGCAGGTCCGTGAGCTCCGCCTCCGGGATGTTCACCTGAAAGGGTCGAATCGTCGCCATGACCGTCTCCTCGGAGCTCACTCTCGCGAGCGGCTCTCTCGCTCCTTCGTGATCCACTCGCGGACGTATGCCGGGCAGTAATCGAGCTCGATGCCGTCGTCCTCGGCCTGAGCCAGAAGCTTCACCGCGTCACGACTGACCAGCTCCACCTCCGCCAGGTCGATGCGGATCACACGGCGTCCGTCGAGCGCCGAGCGCACGACCTCCAGGTCCTCCGCTGCGATCCGGCCGCTGACGCGAAGAACCAGACCTTGTTCAGTCGAACGTCCGTCGATCCGGCACGTCATTGGCCCCCGTCACTCGTCCTCCACGGGCTTCACTGGCAAAGGCGACGCCAGCCGCAACCCATTGAAACGGCGAGCGACCGAGCCGTTCCCGAGCGGTGAATCTGGGAGATCTGGTGAATGTGGTGAATCTGGCGAGCTGCCAGGAGCTTCAGCGAAACTTGAACTGCGTCTTGTTGATACGCAGCGCCCTGATGCGATTGTCGAGGGTGGAGGGCGGAACCCCGAGGCGGGCCGCAGCGCCCGACGGGCCGGCAACACGGCCCCGGCATTCGGCGAGCGCCGCCTCGATGATCTCCCGCTCACCCCGTGCCTCGCTTCGAGGCAGCTCGGATGAAGCGACCTCCGGTGGTCGTCGAACGTGCTGCGTCGACAGCCACGACTCGTCGACGGCGAAGATCTCGTTCGAGCTCAAGATGACGGACCGCTCGACCACGTTCTGCAGCTCACGGATGTTGCCCGGCCAGTGGTAGGCCTGCAGCAGGTCCAGCGTCCTCCTGTCGATCGCCCGGATGGCCTTACCCGCCCGCGAGCCGTACCTTCGGACGAAGTACTCCACCAGCATCAGGAGGTCGTCCTTTCGTTCTCGAAGCGGTGGCACCTCGATCGGGAAGACGTTGAGCCGATAGAACAGGTCTTCGCGAAAGGTCCCGCCGGCGACCGCGGCCTCGAGATCGCGATTCGTGGCAGCCAGGACGCGGACATCGACGGCGATGGGCTGCGTTCCGCCCACTCGCTCGAACGTCCGTTCTTGAAGGACTCGCAACAGCGCCACCTGCGTCTCCGGCAGAAGCTCACCGACCTCATCGAGGAAGATCGTTCCCCCATCGGCGAGCTCGAAGCGTCCCAACCGCCGCTGGGTGGCTCCGGTGAACGCGCCTCGCTCGTGACCGAATAGCTCCGAGGAGAGCAGCGTCGGCGCGAGCGCAGCACAGTTCACGCTGACGAAGGCACGACCGGATCGCCGCGACCGCTTGTGGACCGCGCGCGCGATGAGCTCCTTGCCGGTACCCGTCTCTCCAGCGATGAGGACGGTCGAGTCGGTGGGCGCGACCTTTGCGATCCTCGACAGGACCGTCTTCAGCGCCTCGGATGAGCCGACGATCTCCTCGAACATGGAGGTCCTGTCCACCTCATCCCGCAGGGCAAGGTTCTCGCGGTAGAGCCGATCCTTGAGCTCGCGGATCTCCACCTCTCGCTCCTGGAGCTCGCGGTACAGACGGCTCGTCTCCGTCAAGAGAGCTTCACTCGCTTGCAGCTTCTGTCGTTCGAGCGTCGCCTCGCTCCGGAGCCGCTCCTCGCGCTCCGCGGTCTCGCGGCGGAGACTCGTCAGCTTGAGGTTCGCCTCGACACGGGCCAGCAGCTCCCGCGCCGCGAACGGCTTGACCAGATAGTCGTCGGCGCCGGCCCGGAGACCTTCGACGCGCGACTCCTCGCCGGCCCGAGCGGAGAGCAGAATGATCGGCATGCTCGCGATGGCCGCATCGTCGCGAATGGCTCGCAGCAGGCCGAATCCGTCGAGCTGCGGCATCATCACGTCGGCCAGCACAAGGGCCGGCCGCAGCCGTCGGACCGCTTCCAGCGCCTCCTCACCATCTGCGGCGGCGTGCACCTCGTATCGTCCACCCAGCAGATGGTTGAGGTACTGGCGCATGTCCGCGTTGTCGTCGGCGACGACGATCAGATCGCGTTCCGAGGGTGCCTCCGCGAGCTTGGGCAACATCGTGGAATCCGCCGCGCTCCAATCGTCCGGCAGCCATCGCCGCGCCTCCTCGGCAAACGCCCCGGTTCCGATCCCCGTCGACGCGAGAGATCGGGCGGCCTGCACTCGCTCCGCGGGCAAGTGCGCCGTGCCGAGCGGAATGGTCACGATGAAGGAGCTGCCCTTTCCGACCGCGCTTTCCACCCTCACCTGGCCTCCGTGCAGCTTCACCAGCTCCTGGACGAGCGCCAGGCCGATTCCGGTGCCCTCGTAGGTCCGGGCGTGCGTGCCCTCGATGCGGTGAAAGCGCTCGAACACCCGCGTGCGCTGCTCCTCGGGGATTCCCACGCCGGTGTCGGAGACCTCGAGCACTGCGGCTCCGTCCACGGCGCTCAGGGTGACGGTCACCGCCCCCTCGAACGTGAACTTGAAGGCGTTGGAGAGAAGATTGGAAACAACCTTCTCCCACATGTCGCGGTCGACGTAGACCGGCTCGGCGATGGGCTGGCATTCCACGGAGAACCGCAGGCCGGCGTTCTCGATCGCGGAACGGAACACGCTCGCCACTTCCGACGTGAGGCGGGACAGGTCCGTCGGCTCGTAGACCGCCTGTACCCGCCCTGCCTCGATACGCGAGAAATCGAGCAGCGTGTTGACCAGCTTGAGCAATCTGAACGCGTTGCGGCGGACGGTGACCAGTTGCTCGTGTCGTTCGGGGCCGAGCCGCTCGCGGGCCTCCGGCAAGACTTCCTCGAGAGGCCCGAGCATCAGCGTGAGCGGCGTCCGGAACTCGTGGCTGACGTTGCTGAAGAAGGCGGTCTTCGCGCGATCGATCTCGGCCAGCGCTTCTGCCCGCTGTCGTTCCCGCTCATAGGCCCGAGCACTGGCGAGCCCGACGGCAATCTGCGCGGCGATTCGCCGGACGAAGTGGCGGTAGGCGTCGTCGAATGCGCGTCCCGGATGTACGCCGAGCACCAGGAATCCGGTCACCTCACTGGCCTCCCGCAACCGGATCGGTACGACGGTCGCTTGCCTGGGAGCGGACGGCCACCCAGGAATCGAGACCGCCGCTGCGCGGTCTCCCAGGTCCACCAGCAGGCAGTCTTCCGCCACGGCCGCGTCGAATCGCCAGACGCTCTCGTCGCTGCGGTCGATGAGCGCCGGATGCAGGGCGTCGTCCGTCTCCACGCTGACGCCCTTGAGGACTGCCTTCCGTTCGGCGGGCTGATTCTCGTAGAGAAACGCGAATGGCGCGCTGGAGCGGTTTTCGCCGAGCGTCTCCGCGCTGACGCGCCACACCTCGTCCTCGTTCCGTGCTTCAGCCGTTCGCGAGGCCACGTCGCGGAGCACCTGTCGGCGCCGGTCCTCGATCACCCGCTCCGTCATGTCGATGGCGGTGGTGAGCACGCCCCCGATGCGGCCATCGTCGTCCGGAATCGGGCTGTAGGAGAACGCGAAGTAGCACTCCTCGAGATAGGAGCGCCGGTGGAAGGTGAACATCTGGTGGGTCAGGGTGCTGATGGGCTGCCCTTCGGTGAAGACAGCGTCGAACCGTGGCCCGATGAAATCCCACGCCTCGGCAAGCACCTCGCGGCAGCTGCGGCCCAGCGCCCCGGGGTGCTTGGTACCGACGACCACCCCGTAGGCATCGTTGTACAGCATCGTGTACTCGCGGCCCCACGAGATGAGCATCGGATGCCCCGCGCCCAGGACGATGCCCACGCAGGCTCGGAGCGATTGCGGCCACTGCGAGACGGGGCCAAGCACCGTCGTCGACCAATCGACGGAGCGCATTCGGTTCCCCATGTCGCCGCCGCCGGCGAAGACGGACTCGATCAGTTCCTTCTCGGTCAGGTCCATGGCGGAACGCCTCCGCTCGGCAGGATCAGACGGGTGCCGCGGCACCATGTATCGCGACGCGCGAGAATGACCGTCCCGGCTCGGAGCGTCCATGCCGATCGCTCGAATTCGTCCGGCATGGCCGCAGGCGAAACCACTGCCTCGGGAGACGGTCGCGATCCATCGGCCTGACTCCGGTCCCGCACAGCTCCGGCTTGCTACGCGGCCGGGCAGCCATCGCGCGGGTTGCGCACCCTGCACGGATGTCCGAGCGTTGGTCTCGAGGACTCACATGGCGCGTGTCTCTGCAGCGACGAAGGACCTCCTCGCCGAGGTCTCCCGGCTCCCGTTCCACACCGTCGTCGAGCTCGAGGCTCCGGACGGGCGACAGGTCTTCGTCCTCGGTGAGAGTCATGTGAAGACCCGTGCCGCCGCGGAACGCTGCCGCCGTGCAGTCGAAGCCTTCTCGCTCCGCGGAGTCGAGCGACTGCAGCGCGAGGACGTCTTCGGAGGCTCGCTGCTCGGAGGAGCCTTCGAGGAAGCGCGCGGAGCGCTCGAGGTGCTCAGCGGAGGCCAGCTGGCGGGGAGCACCATCGAGGTGGCGCTCGACTCGTCCGAGGGTTGCACCGTGGAGCTGGAGCAGACGGATCGGGTGCCGCTCAGTCTTCACGTGGGCGCCGGGTACCTGGCCGTGTACACGGGCCTCGTGCTCCCTGCCCTTCTCGTCCTGCCCGCCTGGGGCGGTATTCCCCTGCTCAGGCCGCTGCGGACCGCGGTCAAGCTTCTCAGCCTCCATCTGTATGCCCTGCCTCTGGCTTACGCTCTTCGCGACCGTCCCTGGGCGTGGGCCATCCAGCCCCTCATCGCCATCCTGACGGTCCGGGATGGGCTGCTCGTCGATGGGATCCGCCGCATGCTGGCCCAGCACGGTGCAGCCCCGGCCTTGGTGATCGTCGGTCGCGCCCATGTTCGAGGAATCGTGGAGGGCCTCCTCGAGCACGGGTTCCGCCGCGTCGACGGTCCTGAGCACGGGCTCGTGCCCGCCGAGGTTTGACCGCGCACGCCGCCGTGTAAGCTCTTCCCTGGTGCTCCTGCGCCTGTCGAGCGACTTCCGCCGTGCCATGGACCTGTCGCTGGTCCTGGAACAGGAGGACATCCCCCACGAGCTGCGCCGCCTGGGAGAAACGCTCTGGGCGCTCGAGATCGACGGCAGCGACGCCGGGCGGGCGGAGGCGGCGATCGCCGCGTTCGAGCGTGAGAACCCGCCGCGGGCGCGCCCTCCTCAGATCGTCCATCCCACCACGAGCGCGGTTGCCTGCGGGGTCGCGTTCGCTCTCGCGCTCGTCGCCATCTACCTCCGGACGGGTCCGGCGTCCCCTGGCTCGCCGTGGTTCGAGCGCGGAAGCGCGAACGCCACGGCGATCCTCCGGGGCGAATGGTGGCGATGTGTCACCGCCCTCACCCTCCACGCGGACGCGGGCCATGTCGCCGGCAACGCAGTGCTGGGAGGGATCCTCGTCGCGCTGCTGGCGCGCTCCGTCGGCCCAGGAGTCGCGAGCGCTCTCCTTCTGTTCTCGGGCGTTGCGGGGACCTTCGCCGCCGCGGGCCTACTGCGACACGACTTCACGTCGATCGGCGCCTCGACGGCCGTCTTCGGTGTCCTGGGCGCCCTGGCCGCCTTGCCGCGGGACAGCCGCCGCTTCTGGATGCCCGTCATCGGCGGGGTCGCGCTCCTTGGGCTCCTGGGAACGTCGAAGAGCGCCGACGTCGCCGGGCATCTCTGCGGATTCGTGTCCGGAGTGCTGGCGGGCGCCGTGGTGGCGCTCCTGCCGCCGCTCCGGAACCGGGCCGCTCAGGCGGGGCTCGCGATCGTGACGGCGTGCATCCCGGTCGTCGCGTGGCTTGCCGCGTTCCGGTGACGGCGAACCGACGCTCTCCTCCGCTCTGCACAGGCGCAACTTCGTTGACGGCCCGCACGCCACAGCCTCATCCGCTGCTGGTCGTGCGCCTCCTGGCTCCATGCGCGTGGGTCTTCTCGGCCGAGGGACGCAATGTCGTTGCGAATGTGGACAGGTTTCGGCACTTCGAATCTGAATTCTTTTCATTCGGACGCCCGTTCGTCCCGGAATCGAGCCAGTCGGCCTTCACAGCACGTGAGGGCCTCGAGGAACAGCCAACGCGGCGCGCCACGCAAGAGTCCGGGCATCGCCGCAAGAACTCGCGCGACGAAGCGGCGGATGGACGCGATCGTTCGGCCGGGGAGCACGGGAGCCGGATCTGCAGCAAGAGCGGAAGCAATGGGCGAAAACGTTACCGTACGTAACGACCGCCGTTACCTTTCGATACTTTTCTGCGGCGCGTTGAGACTAATGACCCAATAAAGAAAGTCCGCGCTCGCCTTGGCGCAACATTTGCGTCGCGACCGACCGTCAGGTCTGCACCAGGTCGCTTTTCTTTTACCCGCATCCTTGCTGATGACGGAGACGCTGATGATTTGCTCGAAGTTCGTCGTGGTCAGCAGTGCTCTCTTCACTCTGATTCCTGGCCTCGGGCTCGCGGCAGTTCCTCACGCCACGTGTCGAACGACGGATCGTCCCGAGACCGGGATGTCCGGCGAAACGACGGCAGCCGAGCGAGATGGCGGCCAGGCGATGCAGGGTTTCACCTGCAACACGGATCTGGTCGGACAGTACCAGGGCGAAGGCGCCAGCTGGCAGCTCACTGCCTGGAAGAACTGCGCGTACTTCGATCAGCGGCATCCCGGATCACCCGGCAGCTCGGGTGAGACTCATCCGGGAGTGGTCGTCGTCGACGTGAGCGACCCGACTCATCCTACTCCGACGACCTGGCTCGACGGCTCGGCGATGATCGATCCGTGGGAGTCGGTGAAGGTCAACCCGGCCCGCCAACTCCTCGGCGCCGGCCAGCGCCCGCTGAACGCGACGTCTCCCGGTGATGGATTCACGAACTACGACATCTCGGCCGACTGCAAGGCCCCGGTCCTCAAGGCCGACGTCCATCTGTCGGGCAGCTTCGGGCACACCGGCCAGTGGGCTCCGGACGGAAAGACTTACTACATCACTCCCCTCCGGAATTCGCCGAGCATCATCGCGGTCGACGTGACGGATCCGTCGAATCCCACCGAGATTCCCGGAGGGCTCATCACCTTCTCCACGGACGGCGGGCCCAATTCCCTGGCTCTTTCCCGCCTGCACGACACCGAGTTCACCAAGGACGGCAATACCGCCTACATGACGATGTTCGGCGTCCCTGTGGGCAACGGCCTCGCCATCGTCGACGTCAGCGACTTCCAGCAGAGGCGCGCGAACCCGCAGTACCGGGTGATCAGCCAGCTGACCTGGGACGACGGAAGCTTGGGGGCGCAGGAGCCGCTTCCCTTCTCGAGCGGCGGAAAGCAGTACCTGCTCTTCTCCGACGAGGGTGGCGGAGGCGCCGGCGCCTGTCCCCAGGGCAAGTCGGCCAACGGCTTCCCTCGCATCATCGACGTCACCAATCCACAGGCGCCCGCCGTCATCTCGAAGCTCCAGATCGACGTCGCGGATCCTGCGAACTGCACCGCGATCTCGACGGCGCCCATCACCGGAACCGCGCTCCCGGACGGTGGGATCAATGCCGTTCCGGGAGTATTTGCGCATTCCTGCCACTACTGCGCGGTCGACGACGTGGACGACGCCAAGATCGCGGCCTGCAACTGCTTCGCTGCCGGCCTTCGGTTCTTCGACATCCACGACGTCGCGAATCCAAAGGAGATTGCCTACTTCAAGCCGCCCGCGCAGGGGACGAAGGCGCTCCCCTCGTCGCAGTACGCGAACTCGAACGCTCCGGGATTCGTCCGGTACTACGACTGGGCGACCTCGCAGCCGAGCTTCCCGAAGAGCCGGGGCGCCGACGGCGGTGACATCTGGACCACCGCCCAGGACAACGGCTTCATGGTGATCCGACTCTTCTCGGCGGTGAGCGTGTCCCCGACGACCGCCAACATCGACACGGGGAAGACGGCCACCTTCGCCGCGACCGTCGACGGTGCCGCGAAGACCGCCGGCGTGAAGTGGTCCGTTCAGGAGACGAGTGGAGGCTCGGTCAGCGACGCGGGAGTGTTCACGGGGAACAGCGCCGGGACCTACCATGTCGTGGCCACCAGCATTCTCGACCCGACGAAGAGCGCCGCCGCGACCGTCACCGTCAATTCTTCCGACAATGGAGGCTGCAGCACGACCTCCGGCTCCTTCGCGGGCCTGCTGCCCCTCCTGGCGCTGCTCGGATGGACCCTCTCGCGCCGGAGGGCCCCGACGGGGAGCTAGGACGGCCATCGCGACCCGGGCCGACGAAGCTCCAGCGGCACCGGGTCCGCGCCCGCCGAACCGGGAGCTCTTCGCCATGCGGCGCCATCGAGGACGGCCCCTCGGATCGCTGGGGCGTCTCGCGGCGCTCCTCGGGGTCGTGTTCCTCGCGCCGCTCGCTCGAGCGAACGGGGCGTTCCCCGACGAGTTCAGCATCCATTTCCCCCAGAGCGCGCCCCACCGCATCATGGTCGGGGCGAACTTCGGCTTGCTGGTGTCCGAGGACGACGGGGCGACCTGGCGCTACACCTGCGAGCCGTGGATCACCGACGGCTCGTCGGCAGCGCTCACCTCGGACAACGTCGACTTCTACCAGCTGACCGCGGACGGAGCGATGCTCGCGCAGTCGGTCACCGTCACTCGCTCGGACGACGATGCCTGCACCTGGCCCGTCTCCGGAGGCTCGATCGGCGGACAGACGGTGGCGGACCTCTTCCCCGACCCCGGTAATTCCAGCCTGGTCATCGCCATCGTCTCCATCGCCAACGGCGGCTACCTCGTGGCCTCCCACGACGGCGGGAAGACCTTCGATTCCCCGCATCTGTACGACACCTCGGGGCTGCTCACCGGGATCGAGATCTCCCGGACTCGCCCTGCGGTGATCTACGCGACCCTGGTGACCGCCTCGGGCACCGGCGGTGCCACGCTGCTCCGGAGCGACGACCTCGGAACGACCTGGGAGCCACACTCCATCCTGACGCCGTCGGGGACCGAGCCGCTCATCATGGCGATCGACCCGGCGGACCCGGACATCGTCTACCTCCGGGTGGTCGGCGCGCTCGCCGACTCGGTGGTCATCACGGTCGACGGCGGAAAGAGCTTCCAGACCCCGCTGAGCATCAACGGCCAGTTCTCGTCCTTCGTGCGCGCCGGGGATGGGGCGCTCTACCTCGGCACGCTCGCGGGCATGCTCTACGTCCGTGCGCCGGGAACGACGAGCTTCACCAGCCATGCCGCGCCGCATTTCCGCTGCCTCGGTCAGCGGCCAGGCACCTCTCGCCTGTTCGCCTGTGGCGACATGAACCTGGACGGCTTCAGCGTCGGCTACAGCGACGACGGAGGGGATACCTTCACGCCGATGATGAGTTTCACCCAGCTCCTCGGCCCTCTGAACTGTGCCCCGGTCCAGGCCAACTGCCAGGCCCACTGGGCCCGGATCCAGGGAGTGCTCGGCATCGTTGCCTCGGATGGTGGTGCGGACGGAGGTCCGCCCGATGCGGGCGCTCCGGACGCGGGCGCTCCCGACGGAGGGGGGCCACCGCCCTCGCCCAACACCGGACAGAAGTCCGGTTGCTCCACCACCGGTGTCGACACCGCGTCCATCGCGGCCGTGATCGCCCTGCTCCTCTTCTGGAGGAGGCACTCGCGGGCTTGCAACCGCGTGTCGAACTGAGTCTCGCAGAAAAGGTTAAGAGCCGCCGCTCGCTTCCCGCGCAATTTCCGCGTGACGAGCGCCTCTCTTCGTCATCACGCGTCATTGTCCACTAGTTGCGCTCGCATCGATTGCGATTGATCGGCTTCGCAACGAAGCGTATCGGTCGCACGCCGCGTGAGGGGAGTTGCGGCCCGACGGTCAGCTGCGCGCGAAGAACGGCGCTCACTGCGCCCGATGTCTGCGGGGGATGGAAGGGAGGAGTACCAGGGGAAGACGTAGCCCGAGGGGAAGTACGGACACCTGATTCTTGCTCCGCAATGGAGCTCTATCTGCATTTACCGAAACATCCACAAACAGAGTCGAGGCATGAGAACAAGGTCGATCCTACTGAGATTGCTGCCGCTCGTTCTTCCGCTTGCCATGGAGTCCACCGCGCTCGCCGACAATCCGCACTCGGCGAGCTCCAACAAGGTCAAGCCAGGAGAGTTCGTCGTCGAGCCCACGACGCTGATCAACGCGGGCTTCGAGTGGTACGTCGACGGCGACGCCAACCACAACGCCACCGTGGAGGTCTGGTACCGCCCGGTCCGTGGGAATCCCCGATGGCAGCAGGGAATGAACCTGCTCCGGATCCAGAACGAGGTCGCGGTCAACCAGCCCTACTACACCTACGTCAGTCCGAACATGTTCGCAGGGAGCATCTTCGACCTGCAGCCGGACACCGAATACGAAGCTCAGTTCGTGATGGCGGATCCGGACGGCGTGACGGGCGACAAGACGCAGACGGCGAGGTTCCATACGCAGGCCGAACCGGTGCCGTATGCGGGCAGCGACGCGCACACCTATCACGTGTATCCGCCGGGAACGGACCTGACGAAGGTCCCGACCGCGCCGAATGCGTATCCGGGAATTCTGGGCGCCTACTACCTGTGCCAGGTCGAGGATGACTGGAACAAGATGTGCCCGGTCCGGGTGAAGCCCGGCGACACCATCATCGTCCACGCGGGGACTTACTCGGACGACCGCTATCACTATTCCGGGACCCTCTTCAACGAGAGCACGAAGGTGTTCAATGGAGGCCAGGGCACGGACTTCGACGGCACGTACTACCTCCGCGCGAATGGCACAAAGAACAAGCCCATCGTCATCAAGGCCGCGGGCGACGGTCCGGTCATCATCGACGGCCTCGGCAACCACGTCCTCTTCGACGTCCAGTCGGCGGACTACAACTATTTCGAAGGGTTGATCTTCCAGAACACCGACATCGCCATCCTCGCCGGGACCAAGGGTCTGGCTGGCGCGACGGGCCTGACCGTGAAGCACAGCATCTTCAGAAATGTCGCCGCCGGCATCTGGACCGAGTGGCCGAAGTCGAAGTGGTTCTACATCGCCGACAACTTCTTCTACGGCCGCAACGAGACCTCGTTCCTGACTGCCTGGGGTGGAGCGAACTTCGCAGCTCTCTGGCAGACGCACCTGCCCAACAACGGGTGCGAGACGACGCCAATCACGGCCCCGGCCT
>Ga0081540_1000295_pt1 | contig 51899 bp, 59 predicted proteins | sample TabmetS2T1R1_FD_71024 | JGI IMG/M metagenome (GOLD analysis project Ga0081540, IMG submission 71024) | Tabebuia heterophylla rhizosphere microbial communities from the University of Puerto Rico - S2T1R1 | ecosystem: Host-associated > Plants > Roots > Rhizosphere ...
TCATCGCCGACGGCGCGAGCTTCAAGGGCAACGTGGACATGGACGTGAAGGAACGCTGACCCATGGCCGCCAAGGATCTGGTCACGAGCGGCAACACGGTCATCGGTCCATCCATCCTCATCAACGGCAAGCTCACCGGCGACGAGGACCTCACGGTCCGCGGCCGGGTCGAGGGCGAGCTGTCCCTCACCAAGACCCTCATCGTCGAGCCTTCCGGCGTGGTGAAGGCCAACGTCACGGTCAAGAACGCCGTGGTGAGCGGCGTGGTAGTGGGGAACATCCAGGCGAGCGAGAGCGTGGAGCTCACCCAGGAGGGTCGGATGGTGGGCGACATCCGCGCGCCCCGGGTGATCATCGTCGACGGCGCCAGCTTCCGCGGCCGTGTCGACATGGGCGAGCTGCCGCCCGGCAGGAGCCTTCCCGAGCGGACCACGCCACGGGCGCAGCTCCGTCCGACGGTGCGCAGCCTCCCGCCACCGCCCCCACGTCCCGCCATGGCCGCCGCTCGTCCGGGCGCCGGAGCCGCCGCTGGCCGTCCGGGCGCTGCCGGGGCCGTCGTGCCGGCGAAGAAGGGGAGCGGGATGCCGGGCATCGTCCGCGCCGAGGCCGCCCGTCCCGCGCCTCCTCCGCCTCCCGCGCCCCCGGTGGTGGCGGCCGGCGCCAAGAAGAAGGTCGTGCTGAAGAAGAAGAAGTGATCTCGGGCACGTTCCCGTGGGCCCCCCGGGCGCGGTAGCGTGCACCGACGATCCATGGAGACGCGCGAGCCAGAGCAGATGAGCTCCGACTCCTCCGAGGAGCCCACCGGGTCCGACGAGGCAGCGGGCGTGGCGTCCTCCAGCCCGGAGGTCCTCGACGCGGACGGGGCAGTCGCCGCCGATGCGGCCATGCCCACCCTCCCGCCGAGGGTCGAGCCCGCGCCGACCCCGCGCCTGGAGCGTCCGCCGGAGGTCGAGGAGCGCCTCGTCTCTCTCGACCTCGTCGACGAGGACGACGCCTTCCAGCTTCGCCCCGCCGGAGACGTGGGCCGCCTGGCGATGGACCTCGCCCGGCTGGGACAGGCCTTCCCGGTCGACGTGCGCGTCCGCCCGGGCACCGACCGGTACCAGCTGGTCTCGGGGTTCCGGCGAGTGGCGGCGCTCCGCTTCCTGCACCGCACCGCGGTGCTGGCGCGGGTGCACGCCCAGCTGTCGGACGAGGACGCGCTGCTGGTGGCGCTCGCAGGCATCCTTCACGCCGCCGCGCCCACGGACGAGGAGCTGGAGGGAATCGCGGCGCGGCTGGATCAGGAAGGGCGGCTCTCGGCCGCTGCGGCAGACATGCTCGATCGGGCACGCGCGCCGGAGGACGACCTGGCCCCCGAGTCGGTGGAGAGCGACGAGGAGGAGATCGACGCCGACGAGCTCGCCGCCGCGCTCACCGCTCGCATGGGTGAGCTGAACCAGGACCTGTCGGTGCTCGCGCCGGTGTTCGACGCCCTCGAGCCCGGGCAGCGCGCAGAGCTCCTGCAGCAGCTGCGCTACGCCGCCGAGCTGGTGGCCTACTTCGACCAGGAGGAGTCCTGACCCCATGGCGCTGGATCGGGATCGTGCGCGGCTGCTGGAGCTGCTGACCCAGCTGTCGTTCGAGAAGCGCCGGGTGACGCTCTCCTCGGGGAAGGAGAGCGACTTCTACATCGACTGCAAACGCACCGTGCTCACCGCCGAGGGCCACTTCCTCGTCGGGCGGCTGCTGTGGCGGGACATCCAGCGACTCGCGCCGGCGGCGGCGGCGGTGGGCGGGCTCACGCTCGGAGCCGACCCGCTCGCCTCGGCGGTGAGCTTCACCAGCTATCTCGCGGGATCGCCCATCCCCGCCTTCATCGTGCGCAAGGAGCCGAAGGGCCACGGCACGGGCGAATGGATCGAGGGACGCAGCCTCATCGCCGACCGGGCCGAGGTCGCCGTCGTCGAGGACGTGGTCACCACCGGCGCGAGCACGCTGAAGGCCATCGAGCGAGTCGAGGCCGCGGGCCTGCGCGTCCGCTGCGCCTTCGCCCTGGTGGATCGCCTCGAGGGCGGACGGGAGGCGGTCACCCAGAAGGGCTACGGCCTGTCCACCCTGTTCACGCGGAGCGACTTCCTGCCGTGAGGGTCGCTGCGCTGCTGCTCGCGGTCGGCGCATGGGGCTGTGCCTCCGTGCCGCCGGCGATCGGCGAGCCCGGCGCCGAGCTCGCGGACGGCAAGGCCGAGGCGCGGTACCAGGCCGCTCTGGCCCGGGCCACCGAGCACCGCGAGGTCTACTCGGGCATCGACACCCAGCTGTACTGCGCCGCCACCTACCAGAGCGCGGACTTTCGCGAGGCGCGCACCCGCCGCCAGGCGATGTTCCAGACCTGGCCGGAGGCGAAGCTGGACGACGCTCTGCTGCGGGAGCGCGCCGAGGCAGCGCAGGTCCACGAGCTCGTGTTCGGGGTGAGCATCGTCGACCGTCGCTTCGACGACTTCGACTCCAAGAGCACCATCTGGAAGCTGTATCTGCTGACCGATCAGGGAGAGGTCACCCCGCTCGGCATCCGGCGCGTGGGGCGCGCCAACCAGGACATGCGCGCCTACTACCCGTACCTGGGGGACTTCTGGACCATGTACACGGTGCGCTTCCCGGTGACGACGGCCGCCGGGATGCCGCTGGTCGCGCAGACGACCCGTGCGCTGCTCTTCCGCATGTCCTCCACCCTGGGACAGGTGGAGATGACCTTCCCGGTCACGACGCCCGGAGCTCAGCCGCCGGTCCTGGCGCCCGCGACCCCGTCCTCGCCGCAGACTGCCCCACCCGGGGCGCCCGTGCTCTCGCCGCCCTCGCGCTGAGGCAGGGTCAGTAGACGCGGAGCAGCAGCACGCCGCAGCCGTCCGCGGCCCGGTAGAAGGCCCACTCGGTCCGCGTCCCGTCGGGATGGAGCCCGGCGCCCTGACGCGCTGGAGGCCGCGGCACCGAGGCGAGCGCCAGCGGCGCGTGCTCCACCACGTAGGCGTCGAACGCCTTGTCACCGCTCGACGCCACCAGCTCGGTGGAGGCGATGGTGCCGTCCGCCCGCTGGACGATGAGCAGCACCGCCACCGGGATGCCCGCGGCGGCACGCTGGAGGAGCCGCTGCGCGGCGAAGCTGGGCTGCACCGCCATGGGCCCGAGCTGATTGGAGACGAACTCGTCCATCCGGCCGGTCACGTCCTGCACGTTCTGTGCGGGCATGCGCTCGCCCTTCGGTGGGTCGCGCCGGGAGTTGGCCTCCTCCAGCGCGTCGAGCCAGGCGTTGATCCACCGCTGTCCGGGAGTGAGGTCACCGTGCTTCGGCCCGCCGCCTGGCGGGGGCGGGCCCATGTGGGACTGGAGCGCCCGTCGGTAGTCCTTGAAGTAGTCGTCCACGCCGGTGGCCACCAGGCGCTCGGCGAGCCCGTCCCGGCGCATCGTCTCCACTCGCTCCAGGACGCGCTTCCCCTCCACCGCGGGGCTGTCCGGCGCGTCCCTGGCGGTCGAGGCACCGGAGTCCTCCGGCGTCACCGGTCCCGCGCCCCGGGCGACGGCCCCGCCGGGGAAGAGCTGGATGGGCGCGTCGGGCGGAGGCGGAGCATGCGACGGCGCGGCCTCCGCGGGAGGAGGCGCGCCCGTGCCTCCCGGGGAAGGACGCGACGCCGTGGGTGGAGCGGGAGGCGGAACGGGTCGTCGTGTCGGACCCGTCTCCGGTGGCCGGTGCTGGTCGGGAGGGGGTGGGCGTGGAGGCAACGACCGGAGGGTGATGCGCGTGGCCGGACGCCGGGGAGGCGGGGAGGGTGCCTCGAACGCGCGGAGCAGCCAGACCAGGAACGCCGCGTGGAGGAGGAGCGAGGCCGCCAGCGCCCGCAGGAAGGGCCGCCGCTGCACGGGCCTCCGCTGCGTCGACATGCGCGCGCTGCTCCTCCCTCGAAGGGGTCCCCGGCGCCCCGGCGAGGGAACGGCCGGCGGGGAAGAATGTTCCCCCGCGGGCCCACAGCGTACCGGCGAAGGTCCGGCTTGGCTCGTCCCTGACCGCCTGGCCGGGGGTGGCCGCTTCCGGGGATCGTCCCCATCTGTCCCCCACGCGAGAGGAGCACGCCGTGGCGAAGAAGTCCGACAGGAAGGACGCGAAGAAGGGACGGAAGGCGAGCGCGAAGAGCGACCGCGAGCTGCTGGAGCTCGGGGAGGACCTCCTCACCGCGGTCCACCTCCATCACGCGGTCCAGGACGACGAGGTGCGTGCAGCGCTCGCCGCCGCACACGCCGACCTGGTCCAGGCAGCCGGAGATCTCGTGTCGCGCATCGCCAGCCGTTTCCTGGAGGAATCCGGCGCCGACACCGGCCAGCGAGATCGGTATGCGCACTGGACCCGCGAGGAGGCCGGAGGGAGCGTGGAGGTGGCCGGCGAAGCGACGGCGCCGGAGGATCAGCCGAACGCCTCTCACTAGCGCGAGGCGGGTCAGGCGCCCGCGGGCCGTGGTCCGGGCGCGCCGAGCGCGTCGAGCAGCGCGTCCGGGGTGGCCTCCACCGACAGCCGGGCCCGGTCCGAGGGAGTGACGAACCCCTCGGCCACCTGACGATCGATGGTGGCGACGAGCGGGTCCCAGAATCCGCCCACGTTGAGCAGACCCAGAGGGCGGGTGTGCAGCCCGAGCTGCGCCCAGGTGAGCGCCTCGAACAGCTCGTCCAGGGTGCCGAAGCCGCCGGGGAGGGCGACGAAGGCGTCGCTCTCGGCGGTCATCCGCGCCTTGCGGGCGTGCAGCCCGTCCACCAGCACCAGCTCGGTGAGCCCGGCATGGGCCACCTCGACGCTGGAGAGCGAGCGCGGCAGCACCCCGAGGACCGGCGCTCCGGCCGCCAGGGCCTCATCGGCGAGCGCGCCCATCAGGCCCACCCGCGCCCCGCCGTACACCAGGGCCAGCCCGCGCTCCCCGATGCGCCGTCCGAGCGCCGCCGCCGCCTCTGCATATGCCGGAGACCGTCCCGTCCGGGCGCCGCAGAAGACGCAGACGTGGAACCGGCGGGTCATACCGAGAAATCTCCGACATGGAACCGGACCGCGAGGACGACCAGGCCCACGCCGAGGGCGAGGAGGAGCGGGACGAACCGGTCGAAGAGCCTGAACCGCGTCGGCGGCACGACTCCGTCCGACATCCGGATGAGCACGCCGGACAGGAGGCCGGCGACCGCCCCTCCGAGGTGCCCGGCCCAGCTGATGCCGGGGGCGAGGCTCAGCAGGACGTTGAAGATCGCCCACTGCACCAGCACCCGCCGCCACCGGGGCTCGACGATCGGGATGCCCAGGCCGAGCCAGGCGCTCAGGATGACCGATGCCCCGGCGGTCCAGGTGTTCCAGTTGAAGTGGAGGGCGAAGGCCGCGCCGACCAGCGAGGCGAAGAGCGACACCAGCGCGAGCCGGACCGAGCCGACTCGCCGCTCGATGAACGGGCCGAACCCGAGAATGGACATCCCGTTCACCGCGATGTGGAGGTAGCCGTGGTGCTCGACCTGGGCGGTGAGGACGCGCCACCACTGGCCGGCGGCAACGCCCGGTCCCCAGATGGAGTACGCGCGCTCGGCGCCGGGGGTCACCAGCTGGGGCAGGAAGGCGAAGATGCAGACCACGAACAGCGCCCAGGTGAAGACCGGGCGGGGCCCGGAACGCTCCGGGGCCTCGGACCGGAGGTGCTCCGATTCGGGGCCGAAGGGGACCCCACTCTCACGCGCCGCCAAGGCTAGAGCTCGCGCTGGACGACCGTGTCCTTGTTCCAGTTGTGGTCGTCGCGATTCGGGTAGTCCAGGTTGTAGTGCAGGCCTCGACTCTCCTTGCGGCGGCTGGCGCACTCGACGATGAGGGTCGCGACGTCGGCGATGTTCCGCAGCTCGATGACGTCGCGGGTCACCTTGAACCGCCAGTAGTAGTCCCGGATCTCTTCACGGAGAAGATCCAGCCGGCGGCGTGCGCGCATCAGCCGCTTGTCGGTGCGGACGATGCCGACGTAGTTCCACATCAGCCTGCGGACCTCTTCCCAGTTGTGAGTGACCAGGACCGCCTCGTTGGGGTCCACCGCGGCTCCCGGGTCCCACGGTGGCGGATCCTCGACGGGGGCCTTCGAGGTGGGCTCCTCGACCGCCGCCCGCGCCGCGCGGTGCCCGAAGACCAGGCCCTCGAGGAGCGAGTTCGAGGCGAGGCGATTCGCGCCATGGAGCCCGGTGTGGGCCACCTCGCCCACCGCGTACAGGCCGGGGACGCTGGTCCGGCCTCCGAGGTCGGTGGAGACGCCGCCGCACTGGTAATGCGCCGCCGGCACCACCGGGATGGGCTGGACCGCCATGTCGATGCCGAACGCCTTGCAGGTCTCGTAGATGTTGGGGAAGCGTTCGATGAGGAAGGCGCGCCCGAGGTGCGTCATGTCCAGGAGCACGTAGTCGTCGCCGGTCCGCTTCAGCTCCGAGTCGATGGCGCGGGCGACGATGTCGCGCGGGGCGAGCTCTCCGCGAGCGTCGTACCGCTGCATGAACTGCGTTCCGTTCCGGAGCCGGAGCTTGCCGCCCTCGCCGCGCAGCGCCTCGGAGATGAGGAAGTTCTTCGCCTCCGGGCTGAAGAGGCAGGTGGGGTGGAACTGGTAGAACTCCATGTTCGCGATGCGCGCGCCGGCGCGGTAGGCCATCGCCACGCCGTCGCCGGTCGCGACGTCGGGGTTGGTCGTGTACAGGTAGACCTTTCCCGCACCGCCGGTCGCGAGCACCGTGACCTTGCCGAGGAAGGTCTCGATCTCCCCGGTCGGGTGCAGCACGTAGGCACCCAGACAGCGGGGCTGTCCATGGGGGCTCCGGCGCTCGAGGATGAGGTCGATCGCCGCCGAGTCGGAGAAGAACTGGATGTTCGGGCGGTCGTCGCAGGCGGCGAGCAGCGCCCGCTCGATCTCCCGCCCGGTGATGTCCCCGGCATGGACGATGCGCCGCCGCGTGTGTCCACCCTCGCGGCCCAGGTCGAACTCGCCGTTGGCCCGGGTATCGAAATGTGCGCCCAGGGCCGCCAGCTCCCGGACGCGCTCCGGGCCGTCGCGCACCGTGACCGACACCGCCTCGGGGTTGTTCAGACCCGCCCCCGCGTCGACCGTGTCCGCGACGTGCTGCTCGAAGCTGTCGCGCTCGGAGAGGACCGCGGCCACTCCCCCCTGGGCGTACATGGTGTTGCTCTCCGAGCGGCTGCGCTTGGTGAGCACGGCCACCGACCCGTGCTGAGCGGCCTCGAGCGCGAACGACAGCCCGGCCACACCACCGCCGAGCACCACGAAGTCGAACCGCTGGGGCATGGAGCCCTCGTGTAACGCTCTCAACCCGGCGGAAACAAGGCCATTTCTTGAGGTTCCGCCGGTGGGTTCAGTAGAGTCCGGACAGAGCGGCTCACCCTCCCCGATGCGTCTCCTTCCCATCCCTCTGCTCGCGTTGCTGCTGGCCCTGCCCGCGCGCGCGAGCGCCATCTACACCTACCGCGAGAAGGACGGGACCATCGTCTACACCAACGTGCCGCCGTCGGGAGTGAAGGCGCGGCGCCTCGGCGGCTCGTCGTTCCGACAGGCTCCTCGTCCGAGCGAGGCGCCGTCGCGCTCGGTCATCGCGCCGTCGCTCTATCTCGAGTGGATGACCGAGGCGTCACGCAAGTACAACATCCCGCTCGCGCTGGTGCGGGCCGTCGCCCACGCCGAGAGCAACTTCGATCCTCACGCGCTCTCGCGAAAGGGCGCCTCGGGGCTGATGCAGCTGATGCCCGGCACCGCCTCGGACATGTACGTGCGGGACATCTTCGACGCGCGGCAGAACATCTTCGGTGGCGTGCGGTACCTCCGGGTTCTGGCCAACGAGTTCGGCGGTCAGATGGAGACGATGGTGGCCGCGTACAACGCCGGGCCGGACGCGGTGCGGAAGTACGGAAACCAGGTTCCTCCGTTCGAGGAGACCCGGAACTACGTCCAGAAGGTCCTGGCGCTGTACTTCCAGTACAAGCAGGAGGGGGCGATGACCTCGCAGGTGGAGCCTGCGTCGTGGCGGTGAACCCGGCTGAAGCCAGCGACGCGGCCTTCCTCGAGGTGCTCTACCGCGGGGGCGAGCTGCTCCAGCAGGGGCAGGTGACCGAGGCTCGCGAGCACCTCGAGCGCGCCTACCAGATGCGCCCGGGCGACGAGAAGGCGAAGAACCTGCTCGGGCTGGCGTACTTCAAGCTCGGCGATTTCGTCCGCGCCGCCGAGGTCTACGAGGCGCTGGTTCGCGAGAACGGCACCGACCCGACCCTGCGAGTCAACCTCGGGCTGGTGTACCTCAAGTCCAATCAGCTGACCCGCGCGGTGCGCGAGTTCGAGACCGCGGTCGAGCTGCAGCCCGGGCATCTGAAGGCTCACAACTATCTCGGCCTCGCGCTGGCCCAGGCCGGGCAGTACGGGCGTGCGCGCGAGCACTTCGTGAAGGCGGGCTCGGACGCCATGGCCGAGAAGATGGCCAAGGCTCTGGCCGCCGAGGCCCGCCCGGTTCCGGTGCCGCCGCGTCCTGCACCGCCGCCCGCCGAGACGAGGGTCGCAGGCATCACCCAGGAGCTTCCCATCGTCTCGGTGTCCGAGCTGACCGGCAGGCCGGCCGCGCCGCTTCCGCTCACCGAGACCGCCTCTCCGCCGGCGCCCGTGCCGGCCGCGCCGCTGCCGACCTTCGGGAACGGAGAGCCCGCGGCGGTTCAGCAGTTCCCGGCGCCAGCCCCTGCTGCGTCGGCCGAGCCCGCGCCACGGACGCTCCGCGAGGCGGCGAAGGCCACGCCCGGCGACGGCGGCCATCCCGCGGTCCGGCCCACCGAGCTCACCACCGTCGCGGGGAAGCTGCCCGGCGACGGAAGCCGCACCTTCACCGTCACTCCCGAGGCGGTCCGGGTGGAGGTGCGGGGCGAGGTGCTGGTCCGCACCGCCGGCCTGCTCGGGTGGACCGGAGTCATCGAGGCCAGGGCCGAGTTCAAGCGCTTCCGTGGCCGCGTCACCGACAAGCCGTTCGGATGGGGTCCGGCCCGCATGCACCGGCTCGTGGGGACCGGGACGGCGTGGCTCGGGGTGATGGGGAGGACCTTTCTGGCCGTCGACCTCGGCGACGAGAGCGTCTATCTCCGCGAGGACTGGGTGTTCGGCTTCGAGGAGCCGGTGATGTTCGAGAACGGGCGGGTGCCCAGCGAGGTCGCGCCCGATCTGGATCTGGTGCACCTGAGCGGGGTGGGGCAGGTCCTGCTCGCGCTCCCGGGGCCGCTGCGGTCCACCGAGGTCCGTCACGACGCGCCGGTCACCGTGCCACTGCAGCACTGGGTGGGGTGGCAGGGCCAGCTCAGCCCGCGGGTGGTGGCGCTCGGCTGGGAAGGGCCGGAGGGAACGCCCGCGCCGGCGGTCGAGCTGTCCGGCGAGGGCGTGGCGCTGCTCTGCGTTCCCGCGGGGACCCTCGGATAGAGGACCGCTCCGGCGTCAGCCCAGTCTGCCCTGGTGCGCGAGGGAGAGCAGGTCCATCCCCCACGCCACCGCGGTGTGGATCGCGGCGCCCCACCACATCGAGCCCGTCCGGAGGCTGAGCGTGCCCAGCACCCAGCCGGCGACGACGGCCCCGAGGCATTCGGCGAACGGCTTCTCGAAGTGGATCATCGTGTACGGCACGAGCGAGACCCAGACCGCCGCGTAGCCCATCCGGTGCTTGAGGCCGTGCACCAGGAAGCCCCGGAAGAAGAACTCGAGGGCGACGAACTGGGAGGCATACATGAGCTCCCAGAGCCAGAGGTTCGGCCAGAGGGGCTCGCCTGGAAGGAGCCGGTAGAACGGGTAGGTGGTCTGGAAGGGCTGGCTGTACGAGGCGATGACCACCACCGGCGTGATGATGGCCAGCATCGCCAGGTAGAGCCACGCGTGGGGGAGGATGCCGCGAACCCGGAGGCCGTAGTCGCCCAGCGGCCGGCGAAGGATGCCGACGACGACCGCGACGGGGACGACCACCATGAACAGGTCGCGGGCGATGGTCCAGAACAGCCGGGCATGGATGCGGGCCTCCGGCCCATGCGTGAGCCAGCGCTGTAGCTGGTCCATCGCCGGCTGGAGGTGGAGCGCCGCGGACAGATGCCGCCAGGTCTCCAGCACGCCGGGCCGGCCGAAGAACTGGATGAGCGTCAGACAGAGAACGGCGGTGAGGAGCACGACCCCCGCCTCACGGTCCAGCCGCGTGGCCCCGTCCCGCTCGAGCGCGAGACGAGCGCCCGCGTCGGCGCGCCGGGCGGTGTCGGTCACCAGCGTGCGCCACAGCGTCGCGGGGGCAGGGGCGCGCATGTTCCGGGGTCAGCGCTCGGGCCTCGGCAGGAATGTCCGCTGCAGGCGCATGACCGGCTGGAGCGTAGCCCTCCGGCGTTGCACGTCGCCAATCCGGGCGGACGTGGAGTAAGCCCGGGGCCGTGACCCAGCCCCCGGAAGCGCGGGAAGGACGGCGAAGGCGGAGGCGGAATCGCGCCGGCCGGGAGCGCCGGAGGCCGGGAGTCCTGCTCAAGGAGTTCTGGAACGTCCCGAACCTCCTCACCTTCGGACGGATCCTCATCATCCCGCTGTTCATCTACCTGTCGTACCAGGCCAACCCCGCGGCATCGCTGCTGGCCGGCGCGCTCTTCGCCGTCGCGGCGATCACCGACGTCGTGGACGGCTGGCTCGCGCGGCGGATGGGGCTGGTCACGGTCATCGGCAAGTTCCTCGACCCGCTCGCCGACAAGCTCATCGTCCTCGCCGCGATGGTGATGCTGGTGCGGCTGGGGCGCTTCCCGGCCTGGGTGGCGATCCTGCTGCTCTCCCGCGAGTTCGTGGTCACCGGGCTGCGGCAGATCGCGGCCAGCGAGGGGATGGTCATCGCCGCGGGCCAGGAGGGGAAGTGGAAGACCGCCCTGCAGCTGGTGGGCATCATTGCCCTGCTCGTGCACTACCAGCACGAGCTGGATCTCTGGGTGTGGAGGGGACCGGTGAACTTCAACGCCGTGGGCCAGGTGCTCACCTACCTGAGCGTGGTGTTCAGCGTCTGGAGCGCGGGCGTCTACTTCCGCGGCTTCCTGCACATGCTGGGGAGCCGGGGAGACGGGACCGGATCGGACGGCGCGTGAGCAGCGTTCCCTAGCGAGTGGTGAACCCGGTGAAGCTCACGGTCCGGAAGTCCGTCCCTTCCTTGGGCAAGACCCCGGTCGCGGCGAACGCATCGAGGCTCTCGTACGGACCGTAGGCGACCAGGATGGCGTCGTATCCGTGGTTGGAGGGAAGACCGAGCCCGTGCGAGCTCAGGTCCGGGATGCGAACGCGGCTGCCTCCGCTGACGATGCCGTAGCCAGGGTCGTTCGCGGTGCCCGCGAGGAAGAGCACGTGGAACGCGGAGCCGACCGGCGTCCAGACGAGGTCCGTGTTCGTGTCCACCCCGGTGGCGTTGTTGGCCGGTGAAGTGAGGCGAGCCGGCTGAGGCATGCTGAGGGGGGCGCCGGCGGTGCCGGGCGAAAGGCCGGTGAGCTGCGCGTCGCTCTCCATCGAGCCGTCACTGGAGACGGAGCGGAACTGGACCAGGGCCTTGGCCCCGATGCTCGAGGGAACTGGAACCTGGAGGGTGCCACCGTCGAGCCCGTCCCCGCTCACCTGGATGAAGGTTCCGTCGTCGAAGGTGAGGACCACGTTGCGTGCGAAGATCTCGTGGTCGGGTGGTGGGCTGGCGGTCACCGAGACGGTGTCGACGGTCGGGGCGGTGAGGGAGAGATCGGTCCCGCTGACCGTGGCCGCGTTGCTGAGCGAGACCCCGCTCTTCGCCCCGTGCGAGACGTACTCGGTGACGGTGCTGTTGTCGTCGATCTTCCACTGGAGGGCGTGCACGGTTCCGGTGATGGTCGCGGGACCGTTCCAGCCGACGTCGAAGGAGTACGACGAGGTCGTCACGTAGTCGCCACCGAAGGCCTGCTCCGGCGAGCCCCAGGTGACCACGGTCAGGACGTCGGGAGCGGTCGGAAATGGAGCGCCGCCGCTGAGGTTCCCCTTGACCGTGGCGACCAGCGGCAGCGAGTCGCTCACCGAGAGGTCGGGAACCTTCGGATCGGTCCTGGTGAGCTGGGTGTAAATGCTGGCGAACTTGGTCGGAGCCGGAGCGATGACGATCAGATCGTACGGCGTCACGACGCCGGTGATCGTGAAGGCGCCGCTGGCGTCCGTGGTGGCCGAGCTCGGGCCGATGAGCACGATGCGGCCCGCGACCGGCTGACCGATGTCGTCAACGACCGTGCCCGAGATCGTGGCCGAGCCGCCTCCCCCGTTGTTGCCAGAGTCACCGCCACAGCCGAAGAGAAGCGCAAGGGCAGCGGAGAGGACGATCTGAGCTCGACGAACGTGCACGGTATGGGGTTCCCCCGAAGAGCAAGGGCAATGCGCTGCATCTAAGCACGCCCGTGCTGGAACCCCGCATTCTCCCTCGTGCTTGACCCCCGGGGGCGGCGGTTGGTAACAGGCCTGCGTCGTCCAGTGCGGGAATAGCTCAGCGGTAGAGCATCGCCTTGCCAAGGCGAGGGTCGAGGGTTCAAATCCCTTTTCCCGCTCCTCGAAGGCCCCGGGATTCCCGGGGCTTTTTTCTTCCTGCTGCTCGCGGTGCCACACCGGTGCCATGCGGGAACCGGGATCAAGCATCCGGACCGCCTCCCGGCTGACACCCGGCGCGAGGTGGGCGTACCGCATCGTCGTCTGAATGTCGGCGTGGCCCATGAGTTCCTTCACCGCTACCAGCGTCACCCCGCGCATCACCAGGTGACTGGCGAACGAGTGTCGCAGCGTGTGGGCGGTGCCTCGCTTCGCCAGCCCCGCTCGGCGGCAGGCGCGTGGCACCACGTCTTTCACCTCGCTGGGACCTCCTCGAACGCGCCGAATGCCGCGGCGGCGTCGCTTGTCGGCGCGGGCTCGCCGATTCTTGCCCGCCCGTGGATCTACCAACCGAGCCGTCAGGTGATACCCACTTGCACTGCATGCCTGCAGTACCGACCGTCGCCACCCATGGGCGAGCCTGAGTTCGGTGACCTCGGGGACTGGGAGGTCACGGCGCTCAGGAACGGAGAGGTCGCTGTCGCCGGTCTGTTCCGACAGTCCTATCCGGAGGACGTCGTCTGTTTGCTTCTCGCCGTCGTGCGGGCGAAGTTCAGCGTGCGGGTGGACCAATGGGGCCCATGGAACTTCCAGTGTGTCTGCTTCGCTCCCGAAGCAGAGACGCGGACGGTGCTTTTCGGCGTGGGGCCCCGGGGGACGCCGGTCCGTCTCGCGGACTCGGGCCTCACTGGATTCGCGCAGCACGCTCCGAACGTGTCCATGTAGACGGTGCCACCCGAGGAAGGCATTTCTGCCCTGTCGGGTCGGGAGCGGTCCCGGCTACCAAGCCGGGCTGTGGATGGCCACGTCCTCTCTGCGGAGCGAAACAAGACGGTTCTTCTCATCGAGGACGACGTTGACGTGCTCGACGCCATGGCGGACGCGATCCGGGCCACGGGCCGACAAGTCTTCACCGCACGCGATGGCTCTCAGGCCCTTGCCATCCTGGACAACCCTGAGACTCCTCGCCCGTGCGTCATCTTGCTCGACTGGGTCATGCGCCCCATGGATGGCGCGCAATTCCTCATGCACTTGAGAGCCCGACCCGACGCCGCCGAGCTCTCCGTCGTGGTGACGAGTGCGCTCTCGATGGTTGAAGCACCGACGCCGGCTGCTCCGGTCATTAGTGGGTTTCTGCCGAAGCCGTTCGAGCTGGAAGACCTCGTTCGGGTACTCGACCACCACTGTTAGAAGGCAGAGCCCGACAGCTACCGGGGCGCGAAGTGCAGCGCGGCTGTGGAACTCCCGGCGCTGGCAAGCACGTCACGCTCGAACTGAAGGCCGACGATCCGCGCCAGGACGAAGCGCCGAGACGGCGCCTCTGCCGGCGTGCGCAGCAGCTGCTCGTGCGAGGCCGCGAGCAGGTGGTCGAGGAAGGCAACGCGATTCACGGGAGCGGCTTCGAGCAAGGAGGACGCCTTCATGAGCCGGGAGCGTGCGCCGGGGGGCTGACCTCCCCGCCCCGGGCGTCCGGCACGAGCCGGGGGAGTAGAGCAGGCGAGCAGGCCGCGGCTTGTTCCCGCGGTGAGTGCCGCCCCACCAGGAGGGTGCAGCTTTGCGCTGGGCTTCTTGCGGGGCGGGGGACGGGACGATGCTCGAGGAGCTGGGGTACTGGAAGGTGACGGCAGAAGCGAAGGGCGCCGAGCCGGTTCAGGCAGTGTGCGGAGTCGTGCGGCCGTTTCAGGCGGTGCGGCTGGCGCTCACGGCGGTCCGCGTCCAGCGGCCGTGGGTGTCGCTGGGAGCGTGGCGCTTCCATTGCCGGCGCCTCGAAGAGGCTCAGATGAGGCCACTCGTCTACCGCGTCCTGCGCCGGCGGCTCTGGCGTGTGAGCGAAGTCGCCGAGGCCGTTGCACCCATCTCGATGTCGTGCGCGGCGTGAGCAGCTGCGGCGGCACGCGGTACAGCTGCTGCTACAGGGCTGAAGGGCTTGGGGGCCCGGGTCGGCGACTGCCGCCGCCCGCCAACCCCGGAGCGGGATGTTCTTCGAAGAGGCCGAGGCCAGGGGAGGGGAGGGGCCGACGTCGGTCCGTCGAAGGCGTCCGCTGCCCGGAGAAGGCGTGGGCGGCAGCGCCGATTCTCTTCCTTGATTCGCGCCGGAGGAAAGTCTGCCCTCCGGGCCTGCGCCTGCTCGGCTGGGTGCGCGGAGCGATGTGAGTGTGGGACGAAGGCCATCGGGTGCCAGGACCCTCCGCACGCCGGTGGGCCATCGAGCGCCCTGGCGTAAACAGAAGTCACGCGGCCAGCGAGACGGAGGGGTGTGCGTGCGTCGCACCAGGTCCCGACGAAGCACGCTTCGGTCGATTTCTGGAACGAGCATCTGTGCCTACGTTGCGACTCGGCGAGAGGGTCCTAGCCTTTGTGTCTCCATGCCCGCCCAGGTGCTGGTGGTGGAAGACGATCCAGATGTCCGCGACTCCATCGTCGAGCTCCTCAACGCCGAGGTGCCGTGGATTGAGGTCTCCTCGGCCACCGATGGGATGGAGGCCCTGGAGCTGCTGGAGGAGGGTGCACAGCCGTCGTTGGCGCTCCTCGACGTCATGATGCCGGTGATGAATGGCGTCGAGTTGCTCGACGCGCTCCGTGAGCGGCACCTGGCGCCAGCGATGCACGTCATCCTCATCTCCGCGTATGTGCAGTTCGCCCGGCACGTGACGTACCCCGGAGTCAGTGGCCTCTTGCCGAAGCCGTTCAAGGCGACGGATCTGCTGTCCATCGTGCGGCACCATTGTCCGGACCCGAGAGGCGGCACGGCGCAGAGCTGAGGGCGCGTTCCCGCGTCGCGAGCTGCTCTCGACTTGAGAAGGTGTCGGGGAAGGGCGACAGCCAGGCCGCCGTTCCTGATGGACTGACGAAGCCTTCCACAGCCTCCCACAGCTCATCCCCAGGATGCACACAGGGCTTGGCACCACACGCACAAACGTGCGTGAGGCTCTGCCGCACATCTCGTCGCTTGTGAAGAGCCCCTCGCGGAGGTCTTTGCCTCGGCCCATGAAGGCACCCCAGCGGCCGCTCCTCGTCGTCGATGATGACTCTGACATCCGGCAGACGCTGGCGGACGTCCTCAGCGGTGAAGGATGGGGAGTCACGACGGCGTCGGATGGCTTCGATGCGCTGCAGAAGCTGGGGCAGCTGAGGCGGCCGTGCCTCGTCTTCCTCGACCTCATGATGCCGAGGATGAGTGGCCTCGAGTTCCTGGCGCGTCTGGCAAGCGGAGAGGACCGGGCAGATGTCGACGTGGTGGTGATGTCAGCCCACGACGCTTTGCGCAGGGAGGCGCAGCAGTTTCCGAACGTGCGAGCCACCGTGCGCAAGCCGTTCGACATCGAGGAGCTCCTCTCGCTCGCCTCTGGCCAGCCGTGTGCCGTCAGGTCTCCGAGCGAGGTGCGGCCGGGCGCGGAGGCGTGAGGGCCGTCAGCTGCATTCTCAGCAGGTGAGGTGGAGGACGGCGTTGGTGCGAGCGGAGCGCCGGCTCAGCAGCTTGAGCGCCTTCTGCGTGGGCAGAGCGATGAGCTCGACGTGGCGGCGTTTCGCCTCGCGGCGGACGTCGGCCATGATGGGCAACGCTCCTTCGCCAGTCCCCACTACCAGGCGCTCTCACTTCCAGGGGATGTTCTCGTCGAGCGACAGCGGCGTGTGCCGTAGCGCGCACGGTACTTCTTGGAGCGCCAAGATGTACGTGCCTGAACTCGCGCCTCGAGGCGCGAGGGCAAGCGCGGACCGAGCGAAGGTGATGAGCGCTCCGGGTCTCCACCGGAGTTAGGGCGGCCCGTGGTCGGTCCATGGAACAGTCACCGACGTTACTCTTGACTCATGGAGCCGAGCACCAAGCCTGAAGGCAACGTCGAGCCAGGTATCAAGATCGCAGACAACGTGGGGCTGCTTGCTGATCTGCATGCACGGCACGAGGAGCGTATCCCCGCCCAGCACCGCGCCATCGCGACCATCACTGCACGATTAGGACGCCCGGGACTTTTCTATGCCGAGGTGGGGCTCGTCGGACTGTGGGTCACACTCTGGGCCATCACCCGGCTGGAACATTGGCGCGAATTCGATCCGGCGCCGTTCTTCTTGCTGCAGGGGCTCGTCGGATTCTCCGCGCTACTCCTCACAACGATGATCTTGATCGCTCAGAACCGGGATCGACACATTCTCGAGCGTCGGGCGGAAATTGAAACGCAGGTGGTTCTGTCGATTGAGCAGAAGGCCGCCAAGGCAATTGAGCTGCTGGAGGAACTTCGGCGCGATCTCCCCATTCGCGATCGAACGGATCCCCACGCCGAGGCCATGAAACACCCAACTGACCCCAAGGCCGTTGCTGCGGAGCTAGACCAGGTCTCCGAGGACCCGGAACCTGACCAGCGCTGAGCGCAGACCCGTCGCCGACTCAGTCGCCCCGGCACGCGAGCCGCGGTGCCTGGCTATTTGCCCAGAACCTTGGCGAGGACAAAGACGAGCAGGGGCTCCCATCTCCCGGGCGGAACGTCCTTGGGCGGCGGAGTCGTCGGCGTGGCGTGGCAAGGTGGGCCCGGCGCGCAGTTCAAGGCCGCCTGCTCAGGCTGTTGCCGCCGAGCATGCGGAGAGAGGCGGTTCCGTCACTCGCCCGAACTGAAACGGGCAGGCGGGCAGTGACGCGGGACGTCTGAATCGCGGGCCAGGTTCCGGACCGGCGGGGTGCGTGAGAACCCTTGACCGCCTTTTTGGCACGAGGAGAAGAGCATGGGTGAGACGAACAAGCCGAATCAGCCGGACTCGACCCGCGGAGACGAGCCGGGAAAGAGCCAGCAACAGGGCAGCCCGGGGCAGCGGCAGAATCCGAACCAGCAAGGCGGCGGCATGGGCCCGGGACAAGCTGGCGGCAAGCAGCCGGGGCAGCCGGACAAGTCGAGTCCTGACCGTGGACGCAAGGCCTCCGACGAGGAGGAAGGCATCCAGGAGCGCAAAAGCATCGACGACGAACTGGAGTCCCCACGGGGCGAGCCCGGGCTACAGAACCCGGTGCGCGTGCCGGGAGACGACAGCAAGAATCCAGTCGGCACCCCGGGCGAGTAGGGACGGGGAGCAGCAGGGCGGATTCGCGGAGCAGCGGACGGCGGTTGACGTCGCCGATTGAGTCCGCATGGTTCGCGCTCGGCGCCCGTCCCACCCTCCGAGCGCGCCCAAGAGCAGCCCGAGAGTCCGAATGGACTGTCGGGCTGCTCGCCTTTTAAGTCACACGTTGAATCGATGAGACCTCCCAGCGGAGCCGAGCTCCAGACGGCGGATCTCCTCACCGACCTCAAGTCCGGATGGCTGCTCGGGGCCAGCCCGCGTCAGCAGCTGCTGGGGCAACTCTTCGGAGCTTGCGGGCGCACTCGCCGTCGTGCAGGCCTTCAACCTCCTCGTCCCGAGCGCCGACGTGCTGGGGACGGAGCACTTCCCCGCGCCGGGCGTGCAGGTGGGCGAGCGTCTCTCGCCTGCTGTCCCAGGGCGCATCCCAGCTCCACCCGGCGGCGCAGACGGCCATCGTCGTGGCGCTCGTCGCCGGAGCGGTGCTCGCGCTGCTGGAGCGCTTCCTTCCGCGGAAGCTCCGGGCCTTCGTCCCCTCGCCCACGGCGGTGGGTGTCGCGTTCACGATCCCCTTCGCCAACTCGCTGGCCTTCTTCCCCGGTGCGCTCGCCGCCGAGGTCGTGCGGCGCCGCCGCCCGGCGGAGGTGGACGCGACCGTCACTCCGATCGCGAGCGGATTCATCGCCGGCGAGAGCCTGATGGGCGTGTTCATCGCCATCGCCATCCTCGCACGCTGAGCCTGGACGCTGGCGCGCGGCTGCGCGCTTCCGCAGGCGTCCCCCTGGGTTCGGGGGGCTGAGCCTGGACGCTGGCGCGCGGCTGCGCGCTTCCGCAGGCGTCCCCCTGGGGTCGGGGGGCCGAGGCGCGCACAGGGTGTGATGAGGACCCTGGAACGCCCGGCGCGACGATTCCGGCCGAGGCGTGGCCGGGAGCGCAACAACGCGGCCGGCCAGGTGGCCGGATTCACTCGAATTCGGGTTGGCAGCGCGGATGCACTGGAGAGCGGCCGTCTTCGCTTTCACTCTCCAGAAGGAGCTTCGCCATGAACCGCGACACCGTGTCCCTCTTCGCCGCCGCCCGTCGCACCCACGCGCTGGGCCTCGCCCTCGCCGGCATCATCTTCGCCCTCATCGGCGTGGGTGGCTCGGGCGCCATCGTCCGCAGCTTCGTCACCGCCGGAAGCTACGCCGCCGCGTCGACCACCTCGGCCGTCACCGCTCGCGCCTAGCGCTCGCAGCCGAGGTACGCGCGCTCGTCCACCCCGAGCACCCGTTCCTCCCACGGCGCGAAGTTGCTGCACCAGCCGTGGTGGTCGTCGGAGCCTCGCCCCAGCTGCACGTGGCGGAGCTCGTGAGGAAAGGTCTCCAGCGCGGCCTCGGCGATGTCGACGACCCTGGAGTGGTGGTACGTGACTCCGGTGTGCCCGGCCGCATCCGCGACGTCTCCGGAGCGCACCCGCACCATCCACCGCTCTTCCTGCAGCGCCACTCCACCCCACGACTCCACGAACGTGTCCCGGTACTCACCGAGGATCGAGGCATAGGTCCGGCAGGAGTCCGCCCCGGCCGAGAAGACGCCGCGCTCGAGCAGCACCGGGACGCTCCCCAGGCTGCAGCCGTCCGCGACGTCGATGTCCGGGGCCGTGACGCCACATCCCGCGCAGGCAGCGAGACCGAGCACCACCAGTCGACGGGCCCATCGTGAGGTCACCTTCTCGACACTCTACCGAAGGCCTGCCCGCCCTCCAGCTGTCCCGCGGTACAGCCGCGACCGGGTCCGCACCTACCTCCTGCGCCGGCGGCCATCGACGGGACGCAGGGAAGCCGCTTGATGCGCGGAGTCGGGACAGCTACGTGCGGTGACAATGAATCGCCTCGCTCGCCTCTCCCTGGGAATCCTGCTCGCCGGAGGCCTCGCCATGGCCGCGGAAGCCCAGCAGAAGTTCCAGCTCATCGAGCTCCCCGAGCTCGAATCGCTCCAGAAGGCCCGCCCACCGGCGACCGTGCTCGACGCGAACGACACGGAGTTCCGGGAGAAGAACGGGGTCATTCCCGGGGCGAAGCTCCTGAGCTCCTTCGACCACTACGACATCCAGAAGGAGCTGCCGGCGGACAAGAACGCACCGCTGGTCTTCTACTGCTCCAACCGGCTTTGAACGGCCTCGCACACGGCCGCCGGTCGGGCGGTCGACGCGGGCTACACCCGGGTGGCGGTCCTCGCCCCTGGATTCAAGGGATGGAAGGACTCGGGGAGGCCCACCGCGAAGCCCTAGGGTGACCTAGGCTCACGACCCCGCGTCGCTCCAGCTCGGGCGACCGGAGGAGGGTGTCCCGATGCAGGGCCGGAACTCGATGCGGGCCGCCGCGCTGGTGGCGGTCCTCGCCGGTGGGGCGTCGATGGCGTCGGGAGGCGCGAAGCCAGACACCGCGGCGGGCAAGTCCATCTACGACCGCGAGTGCGCCAGCTGCCACGGAGCGACGGGCAAGGGCGATGGGGACGACGCGGCCTACTACACCACCAAGCCCAGCAACTTCACCGACCGCGCCGCGCTCTCCAAGCGGTCCGACGATTTCCTCGCCGCGGTCATCACCGGCGGCGGTCCGGCGAAGGGCCTCTCCAAGGACATGCCCGCGTCGAAGAACCTCACCCCGGCGGAGGTCAAGTCCGTGGTGGCGTACGTGCGCCAGCTCTCCGGGCCTGCCAAGGCCACCAAGTAGACTCGACTCGCCCGAACCAGGGGAGAGCTCAGCGTTCGCGGAACGCGCTCGTGGCGGCGGCCATCAGTTCTCCCACGCGCTCGGCAGGCACGTTCTCGAGGAGCACCGCGACGCTTCCGCTCTGGCGGACGACGTACCGCGAGCCATCGGGCTGGACCGCCGGCCGGTCGGTGCCGCCGCCCAGGGCACGGCTCCAGGCCTTCACCAGGCGCTCTGCCCCGTCCGGAGAGGCGTAGGCCACGGCCCAGACGGCGGACAGCTGTCCTCCCTGGCGCGCCGTCTCCAGCCGATCCCCGCGCCAGCCGCGACCCAGCTCGCCGCCGCCGTGCAGGTCACCGAAGAGGTTCAGGTTCGCCGCGCCGAGGGTGGTCGCGTACACCGCGGCGCTTCCCGGGATGCGCCCGGCGAGGTCGAGTCGGGCCTCCCGGGGACGCTCGTCGGAGCGGTAGAGGGCCGGGTCGAGGACCTGCGCGGTGGAGCGCGGCAGGCGGCGGAGGAGCGAGGTCGCCGAAGGATCGTCCCCGGTCCGCACCGCCGCCACCAGGCTCGCGCCCGAGGCGTAGGGGAAGGACATCTGGAGCCCCAGCCAGGGGACCGAGGCCTGGCCGGCGGCCATCGACGCGCTCGCGGCCGCGGCGTCGGTGAGGAAGCTGCCCAGGTCGATGCCCTCGCCGCTTCCCGCTCCGTCGCCCGCGAGCACCAGGGCGGCGACCTGCTGGGCCTGTCCCTCGATCGCCGCCGAGAGCGCGAGCTGTGCGTCCTCCGAGGCCCGGACCTTGCGCGAGGCGGACTCGAGGCGCACCGCCTCGTCCTGCACCGCATGGGCGAGCTCGTGGGCCACGATGAGCGACTGCGCCGCGAGCGGCTGATCCGCGAGCAGATAGAGCCGTCGCTGGTGCGGGTCGTAGAACCCGGAGACGTTGCCGCCGTAGAGCGCCTGCGCCTCGGTGCGAAGGTCCGTCCCCGCCGCGACCAGGCCCACCGCCGCCAGGCTCTCCGACAGACGCTCCAGCAGGTCGCCCGGATAGTCGCGGCGGAGGACGTCCAGCAGCGCGGCGCGAGCCTCGTCACGCGAGACCACCTTGAGGTCGATCCTCGCCGGGACGGGGAGGCGCATCACCTTGCCCACCCGGGGCAGCATCTCGGTGACGAGGGCCTGCAGCTCCTCGCGCGAGGCCGCGCCGCCTCCCTGCTGGCGCGCCATCCGCTCGACCTCGCGGAGGAGATCCTCGTCGTCGCCCGCCCGCACGGAGGTCGCGGCGAGCACGGCGAGCAAGACGAGCGGAGCCCGGGAGGTTCGCATCGACCGCCGGGCAGTCTACCTCTGCCGCGTGCGATCGCTGGACAGCTGTGACGCGGTTGCGGCTCGCTGCGCGCTCCATCGGGTTTTCGACGGCGGCTTCCGGGTGAACGCCGTGGCGCAGCTCGGTGGCCAGGTGTGCGGTGGTACGTCTGCCGCCATGTCCGACGAGCGCAGGCCGAGGCGGGGAATCACCTCCGTCGCGGTGGTGGCCGGGGTGCTGGTACTGGTGGCGGCGGTGGACGGGTGGGTGGCGTCGGCCACCACCCGGGGAACCGAGGCGCTGTCGACGAACGCGCTCCGTTCGGTCGAGCTGGCGGACGACATGCGCTGGCAGCTCTCGCGCCTGGTGCCGCCCCGGGGCTCCGGGACCGCGGACGAACCCACCGAGCGTCAGTCGCTGGAGTGGCTCGGACGCGACATCCGCGCCTACGAGGCGCTGGCCACCTTCGAGGGAGAGCGGCCCGAGTGGCTGACGCTCTCCGCGCTCGCGGACGACCTCTCCACCGACCTGGCGCGGGGGGACCCGGCCGCTCTGAGACGCGACGCGAGCAACGCGCTGGAGTCCGTGAACCGGCTCATCGGCCTCAACCGGATCGAGGCCGAGGCCATCGGCGGGCGTGTGCGCGAGCTGGGACGCCGGCAGATCCTGGTGGACGCGCTGGCCGGCGGTCTGGTGCTCCTGGTGGTGATCCAGGTCGCCCTGGCGCGGCTCCGGGCGATGGCGCGCGAGCAGCTGGCGGCCGCGCACAGCCTGGAGCTGGTGGAGTCGAAGAACCGCGCGCTGGAGAGCTTCGCGGCGCGGGCCGCGCACGACCTCCGCTCGCCGCTGGTTCCGATCCACAGCCTGGCGAGCCTGATCGTCCGGGCCGGGCGGGACGAGGGGGACGTGCGGCTCGCCTCGCGGATCGTGGGCTCGGCGTCCCGGATGTCGGCGGTGATCGACGCGATGCTGGCCTTCTCGCGGTCCGGTCTGCTCCCGCAGGGCCGCGCGGAAGTGCGGAGCGCGGTGAGCGAAACGCTGGAGGAGCTCGGCACGGCCACCACCGGCGGGGCGGAGGTCGTCCTTCAGGTCCAGCAGGCGACGGTGGCCTGCGCGCCGGAGGTGCTCGGGCAGATCCTTCGCAACGTGATCGGCAACGCGCTGAAGTATCGCGCGCCCGAGCGCACCTGCCGCCTGGAGCTCTCCACCCGCGTCGAGACGGCCTGGGTGACCCTCCACGTCTCGGACAACGGCCAGGGAATGGATGCGGCGGCCGTCCGGCGAGCGTTCGAGCCGTTCTTCCGTGGCACCTCGGAGGGGACCGGCCACGGGCTCGGGCTGGCCATCGTGGACAGCTACGTCCGCGCGCTGGGCGGCTCGGTCCACATGCGGTCCGAGCCCGGCGTCGGGACCCGGGTCTCCCTGCGGCTTCCCCGGACGGCGGGCGGCGAGGAGGGCATCCTCGACCCACCCGGGGCGCCGGTCCGGGAGCAGCGGCCCCTCGAGACCGGGACCTGATCGGCCCCCGGGAGGTTCACCCGCAGCGGACGGGCCGAGGGGGTACTGCCCTGGACTGAACGCAGCCCGCGAGCGGAAACGAGCGCTGGAGGCGGATCGGTGCCAGCCTCGGGTATTCACGCCCGGATGACCACCTCCCCGTCGGAACCGGAGACTCCCCATCCCGAGGCGAAGGATGCCGGGGGCCCCCGTTCCGTCGAGGAGCGATTCCGCGCGCTGGTCTCGAGCGTCAAGGACTACGCGATCTTCATGCTCGACCCCTCGGGGCGCATCGAGACGTGGAACGCGGGTGCCGAGCGGACCAAGGGCTACACCGCCGAGGAGATCATCGGCGAGCACATGTCCCGGTTCTACACGCCGGAGGACCTCGACCGGGGGCTTCCGGCGAAGCTGCTCGCCCAGGCCAGGCTCGACGGACGGGTGGAGGTCGAGGGCTGGCGGGTGCGCAAGGACGGGACTCGCTTCTGGGCGGACGTGGTCATCACCGCGCTCCTCGACGACCGTGGGCACCTGATGGGCTACGCCAAGGTGACCCGCGACCTCACCGAGCGGCTCCGGGCGCAGGAGGAGCAGCTCCGCCTCGCGCACGCGGAGGAAGCGGTGCGGCTTCGCGACGAGTTCCTCTCCATCGCGGCCCACGAGCTGCGGACGCCGCTGAGCGCGGTGCAGCTGCAGCTCCAGGCGCTGCTCGAGCGGCCCGAAGGGCTGGACGCGCGCACCCGCACCAAGGTGGAGCGGGCTTGCCGGAGCGGTGAGCGTCTGGTCACCCTGGTGGACACGCTGATGGACGTGTCACGGATCACGACCGGGAGCTTCAATCTCAGCCCGAGCCGCTTCGACCTCACGGTGGCGGTCCAGGACGTGGTGGAGCGCTTCCGGGAGCACGCGCTCCGCGCCGGCTCGACGGTCACCGTCCGTTCCGCGGGCGTGCTGGAAGGGCTCTGGGACCGGCTCCGCGTCGAGCAGGTGGTCACCAACCTCCTGACCAACGCGCTCAAGTATGCCGCCGGCACGCCGGTGGAGATCGGCCTGAGCGGAACCGAGCACGACGTCACCCTGACCGTCTCCGATGCCGGTCCGGGAATTCCCCCGTCGGAGCAGGAGCGCATCTTCCTGCGCTTCGAGCGGGCGGCGCCGATGCGAAACTTCGGCGGGCTCGGGCTGGGGCTGTACGTGGCCCGGCAGATCGTCGAGGCCCACGGGGGCGAGATCCACCTCGAGCAGCCGGTTCCCAAGGGCGCTCACTTCGTCATCCGCTTGCCGAGATCATACTCCCCGGGGGGCGCCGGATGAGCCACACCGTGCTCGTGGTCGAGGACGACCTGGACGTTCGACAGGCGCTGATCGAGGTCGTCGTGGAGCACGGCTTCGAGGCGGTGGGTGCCCGCGACGGCGCCGAGGCGCTGATCCTCCTCGCCCGCGCGACCGAGCTTCCCTGCCTCATCCTCCTGGACCTGATGATGCCGGTGATGGACGGCATCTCGTTCCGGGAAGCACAGCGCAGGGATCCACGACTCGCCCCCATCCCGGTGGTGGTGCTGTCGGCCTACCGGGACGTGGAGCGGCACGCGAGCTCGCTCGACGCGGTCTCCGTCCTCCGTAAGCCGCCGAGCGTTCGCGAGCTGGTGAACGTGCTCCGCGCTCACTGCTGACGCGCGGCGCCGGTCGCGCCCGGATCGGCACCTCGCACGAGCAGATCGCGCGCTCGCTGCAGCGCCTGTCGCTGGTCGGTCAGCATGCGCCTCACCTCCGGGGCGATTCCGTCGATCCGGCCGGGGTCGTGCGCCGCGAGCTGAGCGGCGAGCGCGGCGTCGACGACCGGGGGGGGAGCCTCGAGCGTCACCCCGAGCAGGCGCGCCGCCTTGTGGCGCTCGCCCTCGAGCAGGGCGGCGGGATCTCCCATCGCCTTGCGGAGCCGCGCATCCTCGCCCCGGTCCCGACGCGCTCCGCCTCGCCGCGGCAGGACCACTCCGACCACCGCCAGCAGCGCCACCATGACCATCCCCCGGAGCGCGAGCCGCCGGTGTCGCTCCGTCTGCAGTCTCTCCAGCGAGAGCTCGGCGTCGAGCGCGGCATCCCGGCGCGAGGCCAGGTTGCCTTGACCGGGCGGCGCGCGCGTCACTGCGCGGTAGCCGGCCTCGAGCGTGTCGAGCTGCGCCTCGGTGTAGGCGGAGAACGACGACTCGGAGCTCTTCTCCCTCAACCAGAACGCCCCCCCGGCCGTGACCACCGCGAGGGCCGCGAACACGAAGCGGCGCATGGGGGCGGCGAGTCTAGACAAGTGCGTCGCGAAACGTCTGTTACAGTCCTGGCGGTGGAGCCTCGCCCCGTCCCGGACCGTGGACGGCGCGGACCGGCTCCCGCGTGCTCCTGGGAGGGGAGCCACCGGACATGGACCTCAGGTCGGTGAAGTGCATCATCTCGGGGGGTGCCCAGGGACTCGGGCGCCACTTCGCGCTCCGGCTCGCACAGGCGGGTGCGCAGGTCGCCATCGGCGACGTGAACCCTCAGGGGCTGGCGGACACCCTGGAGCTGGGGCGGGGGAGCGCCGGCAAGCTTCACGCCCGCCCGCTCGACGTGTCGCAGGAGTCGGAGGTGCGATCCTTCGTCGAGTGGTCGCACGGGGCAATGGGCGGGCTGAACGCGGTGATCAACAACGCCGGCATTCTCCGCGACGGTCTGCTGGTGAAGAAGGACCGTCACACCGGCGAGGTGACGGTGCTTCCCAAGGAGCAGTGGGACGCAGTGCTCGCGGTGAACCTCACCGGAGCCACCCTGCTGGTGCGCGAGGGGGTGCGGAAGATGGTGGAGGCCGGGACGCGCCCCGGGGTCGTCGTCAGCATGTCCAGCATCGCCCGGCACGGGAACCGCGGGCAATCGAACTACGTCGCGGCGAAGGCCGCGCTGGCGGCGAACACCTTCACCTGGGCGCGAGAGTTCGGTCCGTTCGGCATCAGGGCAACGGCCGTCGCTCCGGGGATGATCGACACCCCCATGACCCGGTCGATGAACGCCAGGGCACGCGAGGCGCTGGTCTCCGCGATTCCGGTGGGTCGCATCGGAGAGCCGGAGGACATCTGGCTCGCGGTGAGGTTCTGTCTCGAGTGCGAGTACTTCAACGGGCGCACGGTGGACGTGGACGGCGGCCTCACGATGTAGTCCCCCGCCATGGAGACGAAGATCACGGGTGAGCTGGCTGTCCTGGAGATGCGCGCCGGCAAGGCGAACGCCATCGGCACGGTCTTCCTCGATCAGCTGTCGGCCCAGCTCGATGGGCTCGAGTCGTCGCGGGCCTCCGCGCTGGTGCTGACGGGGGAGGGCACGGCGTTCTCCGCCGGGCTCAACCTGCCCGAGGTCAGCCAGCTGGACCGGGCGGGGCTGGAGCGCTTCATCCGCCGCTTCTCCGAGGTGATGCTCCGGGTCTTCACCCTTCCGATCCCGGTGGTGGCTGCGATCAACGGGCACGCCATCGCCGGGGGCTGCGTGCTGGCGCTGCAGACCGACGTCCGGCTGGCCGCTGCCGGCGAGTACCTCATCGGTCTGAACGAGGTGCAGCTCGGGCTGGGTCTGCCCGCGGTGGTGATGGAGACGCTGCGGGCGCAGGTGTCCCCGGCCTCGCTCACCCCGGTGGCCCTCGAGGGTCGGCTGCTCGGGCCGGCGGAGTCCCTGGCCCTCGGTCTGGTGGAGGCGGTGGTCCCTCCGGCGGTCCTCGTCGAGCAGGCGCGGGGGCGCGCGGCCGGGCTCGCCGCCTTGCCCCGGTCGGCGTTCCGCGACGTCAAGCACGCCCTCCGTGGTCCGGTGGCCGCGGCCGTCCGCCGGGTGGAGCGCGAGGACGCGCGCCGGTGGGTGGACGTCGCGTTCAGCAGCGCGACCCGCGAGCGCCTGGACGAGATCGTCAGCCGACTGACGAGGCCCCGCGAGCCCTAGTCCTCACCAGACGCGGACCCGGTCCTCGGGCGCGAGGTAGAGCGCCTGACCCTGCTTCACCCCGAAGGCGGAGTACCAGGGGTCGGAGTTCCGCACGCTGAACGCACGGTAGTGGTCGGGGGCGTGCCCGTCGGTGATGAGGCGCTGCCGTGCCGCCGCCTCCCGGGTCTTCGCCCGCCAGTTCTGTGCGTAGGCGAGGAAGAACTGCTGCTCGCCGCTGAGGCCTCCGACCGCTGGCGGCTCCTGGCCTCCGAGGGAGGCGCGCCAGGCGTCGTGGGCGGCCGCGATGCCTGCGACGTCCGCGATGTTCTCGCTGAGGGTGAGCTTCCCGTTGACGTGCATGTCGGGGAACGGCCGGTAGGCGTCGAACTGGGCGGCGAGACGGGCGCCGTTCTGCTCGAACTTCGCGAAGTCCGCGGGGGTCCACCAGTTCCGAAGCCGTCCATTGGCGTCGAACATCGCGCCCTGGTCGTCGAAGCTGTGGCTCACCTCGTGACCGATGACGACGCCGATCGCCCCGTAGTTGACCGCCGCGGGGGCCTGGGGGTCGAAGAAGGGGGGCTCGAGGATGGCCGCGGGGAAGTTGAGGCCGTTGTGCAGCGGAAGGTTCACCGCGTTGACGGTCTGCGGTGTCAGGCACCACTCGGCGCGGTCCACCGGCTGGCCCAGCAGGGCGAGGTGGCGCCGGTAGTCGAAGTAGATGGTGCGCTGGACGTTGCCCAGCAGGTCGCCGCGGGAGATCTCCAGCGTCGAGTAGTCCACCCAGTGATCGGGATAGCCCACGCTGACCCGGAGGCTCTGCACCTTGGCCCGCGCCTGGGCCTTGGTCTCCGGTGCCATCCAGTCCAGTGCCTGGATGCGCCGGTCGAAGGCGGTGGCGATCTGCCGCACCATCTCCTCGATCTGCGCCTTCGCCGCGGGCGTGAAGTGGTGCGCCACGTACAGCTTCCCGACGGCGTCGCCCATTCCCGCCTCCTCGCGGAGGCCCACTGCCTTCGAGCGGAGCTCGGCGATGGCATCCACCGCCTGCTTCCAGCGCGCCGGGAGCTCGGGGGTGCCGAGGAGCGTCTTCCCGTAGAAGGCGAAGTTCTCCTCCACGAACGCCTTCGGCAGCACCGGGGACAGGCGATCCACGATGTGGAAGGTCAGCCAGTCCTTCCAGGTCGAGAGCGGGACCTGCTTCACCAGCGCAGCCAGCCCCTGGACGGCCTTCGGTTGCCAGACCACCAGGCTGGGCTGGTTCTGGAGCCCGGCGGCGGCGAAGAATGCCGTCCACTCGATCCCCGGCGCGCGACGGGCGAACTCGGTCCGCTTCCAGGTGGCGGCGTGCCGGACCTCGAGCGACTCGGCACGGCTGGCGTGCGCGCGGGCGATGCGGGTCTCGAGGTCGACGATGCGGGCGGCTTTCCCCTGGGCGTCGCTGACGCCGGCGAGCGCGAGCACTCGCCCGACGTGCGCCCGGTACGCATCGCGGCTGGCGACCATCTTCGGGTTGGTCGACAGGTAGTACTCGCGGTCGGGCATCCCGAGGCCGCCCTGGAAGAGGTAGCCCGTGTACACGCTCGGCTGGTTCAGGTCCGGCGCCACCCAGAATCCGAAGAGGCGACTGGTGTGGTAGTGCGTCGCGTTCAACGAGTCGACGTCGGTGCGGAGCTGGGCGCCGATCGCCCGGGAAAGCTCGGTCCGGTTCCGGAGCACGGCGATCGCGGCGAGCCCGTCCCGAAGTGGCTCGAGCCCACGGGCCTCGACGCTGGCCTCGTCGAGGTAGCTGGCGTAGAAGTCGCCCACCTTCCGCTCCTCGGAGCCGGCCGCCGCGGCGCCCCCGGCCGCGTTCTCGAGCAAGGCCTTCACCCGTTGCGTCGATTGCTCGGTGAGGATGTTGAAGGTGCCCCAGCGACTCGCATCGCTGGGGATCTCCGTCTCCTTGAGCCAGGTCCCGTTGGCGTAGAGGAAAAAGTCGTCGCCCGGCGTGACCGAGGGGTCCATCCCGGTGCGGTCGACCCCGTGGGTGCCTGCGTCGGCCGGCATGGCCGGGGCCGCCGCCGCCGCCGCCGGAGCGGGCGAGGGCGGTGGCGTGTTCTTCGTCTCGGTGGAGGCACAGCCGGCGGCGAGCGCCAGCAGCGCCACGGGGAGGAAACGGATGGGCATGGCCCCCCCTTGGTCCAGGTCCAGGGACGTGTGCAATGCCACTGCAGTCAACGGCCGTTGTCCTCTCGACGGACCGCCGTCTAGCGCGCCTCGAGATCGATGTACGACGGCCGCTCGCGGGAGAGGCCCTGCTTCACGAGCTGGGTGCCCTCGTCCGCGATGATCTCGTCCTTGCCGGCGGCCAGGGCGTCGTACGTGCGGCCCACCACCTCGGCCGGGGCGGACTTCGGGACGTCGAGGCCCTTGACCAGGTCGGTATCGACGAAGCCCACGTGAAGGGCGAGCACCTGCGTTCCCTGCTCCCGGATCTGCAACCGCAGCGAGTTGGTGAAGCTCCAGACCGCGGCCTTGGAGGCGCTGTACGCCGAGAGGAGAGGGGAGGGTCGCCAGCTGGCGCGGGAGAGCACGTTGATGATCGCCCCTCCACCGTTCCGGACCAGGATCGGAGCGAACGCCTGGGTGGCCCGGATGACGCCGTAGTAGTTGGTCTCGAAGATCTCGCGAGACAGCTCCTCCATGGAGCCCTCCAGGGGAGATCCAGGACGGCCGATCCCGGCGTTGTTCACCAGGATCGTGACGTCGGTGCACCTCGCAGCGGCGGCTCGGACGGAGTCGGGATCGTTCACGTCGATCGGGATCGGCACGATCCCGGGGACGTCGAAGCCGTCCGTGTTGCGCATGCCGGCGTAGACCTTCCTCGCACCGCGCGACAGGGCTTCCCGGGCGAATGCCAGGCCCAGGCCACGGTTGCCCCCGGTGACGAAGACGACGGAGTTCTCGATGTTCATGGTGTTCGCCTCACTCCACTGGCTCGCCGGCGGCGTCATTGTTTCCCCGTCCGGGTGACGGTGCATAGCGGCCGGCGGGGACTGAACGGGACAGGTTGGGAAGAAGGGCTTGCCGCGCGCCCTCCCAGGCATTCCACTGCTCGATGTCGGGAAGAGCCGGAATGGTGGCGAACTCCCCCTGATCCAGGCCTGCGAGCGCCGCGTCCACCAGGTCGTCGGCCGTCATGACGATCTCCTGCGGGAGGTGCTCGACCGGCCGACCGGCGATGCTCCAGAAGTCGGTGGCGGTCGCGCCCGGCAGCACGACCTGGACACGGACACCCTTGTCCGCCAGCTCCTTGCGCAGCGACTGGCTGAAGGCCAGCACGAAGGCCTTGGTGGCGCCGTAGACCCCGTTGAGGATCTCGGGGCCGACCGCGACGATGGAGGCAATGTTGACGATCGTCCCGGAGCCACGGCTGACGAATGCCGGAGCGACCGCATGGGTGAGTCGCATCAGCGCGTCGACGTTCAGCGAGATCATCCGGCTCATGTCGTCTGGATTCGTGTCGAGGAGCGGCGCGACGGCGCCGAGGCCGGCGTTGTTGACGAGCACGGTGACGCGCGGGTCGTCGCGCAGGACCCGCTCGACCCGTGCGAGGTCGGCGGGGACGCTCAGGTCGCTCACGAGCACCTCGACCTTCCGGCCGGTCCGGCGGGCGATCTCGGCCGCGACCTGCTGCAGGCGGTCCCGGTTGCGGGCAATCAGGAGCAGATCGTGGCCGCGACGCGCGAGACGATCGGCGTAGACCGCTCCGATGCCCGACGACGCTCCGGTGACGACGGCAAGACCCTTGTTCTGCTGACTCATCTCTCTACCTCCTCCAGCTACGGGTTGAACGACATTGAATATGACCGGTCATCTTTAATTCGCACGCACGACGCGCTCGATCGGTCGGAGCCTCGCGCCGCTCAGGTCAGGAGCTGGTTGAAGGCGACGGTGTGGAAGTCCTTCACGATGCCGGGATCGTTCGCGGCGCGAGCGCGGAGGAGCGTTCCCTCCCAGGCGCTCAGGAGAAACCCGGCCAGTAGCTCGGGCTTCTGCGTCGAGGAGATCTCTCCCGACCGCTGGCCCTCGCGGATGACTCCGGCCAGCAGGTCGACCCATCCCGCGAACCGTGCGCCCACGTTCTTGCGGACGGCGGTGCTGTGGTCGACGAGCTCGCTCGAGAAATTGCCCAGCATGCACCCCTGGCGGCAGCCGCCGGCGATGAACCCCTCGCTCAGGGCCGAGAAGTACTTCCTGAGGCGCTTGAGGGGTGGAAGGTCCTTCTGGAGGAGCAGGGCAGTCGGCTGCGCCAGGGCGTACCGCTCGAGCGCCTCGAGGGCGAGGTCCTCCTTCCCCTGGAAGTGGTTGTAGAAGGACCCCTTCGGGACTCCGGCGGACCGGGTGATGTCCTCCACGCTGGTGCCGTTGAAGCCGTGGCGGTGGAACTGCTCCAGGCCCGACTGGACGATCTCTTCGCGAACGCTGGGTCTACCCATTCGAGTACCTCACGGCGATTTAATATGACCGGTCGTCTTGGATTGCAAGCCAAGCTTCCTACTCCCCGGATCTCCAGTGCTTCCGGGCTTGCCGCGGGGTGTCCGGTGCGTGCAGGCCCGACCTCCGGCGACGTGTCGGCCCAGGGACGGACGGGTCCCCCGGACGGGCGTCGCCTGGCACGCGACGCGGCCGCTGTGGCACGGTGCAGGCCCGACTGCATGGAACGCAACGACGTCATCGCCTGGACGGTCGCCACCGGAGTGTGGCTGGCGGTGCTCGCGCTGCTCCTCTGGCTGGCGAGCCGCGAGCGACGGAGCGTGGGCCCGTGGGTCCGCTGGCTGGGGCCGAGGATCGCCGGGGGCCTCGCGCTCTGGATCGCGGTGTTCGGGGCGACTCGATGGGCCGAGCGGAAGCTCGGATTCCGGACGGAATCCCATGCCCGGGCCGTGCGTTCCGCCCCGGGGCCGCACCCGGGGTCGCGGACCCCGTAGGCTGGCGGAACTGCACGCGAAAGTTGCCGTGCCGCCCTCCGCGGTGCGAGGGTAGCCCCCGAGGGTTTCGGGGAGGTCCATGAGTCAAGGCGCTTCGGCGGTGATCAACGACATGAGCCTGCAGGTCGCGACCGTGAACGGGTCCGGCTCGCAGAGCGCGAACATGGTGCTGCTCAGGACGATGTTCCAGATGGGCGTCCCGGTCTCGGGGAAGAACCTCTTCCCCTCGAACATCGCCGGGCTTCCCACCTGGTACACCATCCGCGCGAGCAAGGACGGGTGGATCGCCCGCAAGAAGGAGATCGATCTCCTGGTCGCGATGAACTCCGAGACGGCCCAGGAGGATGTCCTCTCGCTGCGGCCGGGCTCGGCGGTGGTCTTCGACGAGCCGCTGAAGCTCGCCGCGCTCCGCTCCGACCTCGCGTTCTACCCGGTGCCGTTCGACAAGGTGATCCAGCCGGTCACCAGCGACGCCAAGGTCAAGAAGCTCCTGAAGAACATGGCCTACGTCGGGGTGGTGGCCGAGCTGCTCGGCCTGGAGATGCCCGAGGTGGAGGCGGCCATCGCCAAGCAGTTCCGGAAGAAGGCCAAGGCCGCGGAGCTGAACGTCAAGGCAGCTCGCGCCGGCCAGGAGTACGCGAAGGCGTCGCTCCAGAAGCACGACCCCTTCCAGATCCACCGGATGGATGCGAACCGGGGGAAGATCATCATCGAGGGAAACGCCGCCGGCGCGCTGGGGGCGATGTTCGGCGGAGTGACGGTGGTGACCTGGTACCCCATCACCCCCTCGTCGTCGCTGGTGGAGACGCTCATCGGCTACATGCGGCGCTACCGGATGGGCCCGGACGGCAAGAGCACCTACGCCATCGTGCAGGCCGAGGACGAGCTGGCGGCGGTGGGAATGGTGATCGGCGCGGGGTGGGCGGGTGCGCGGGCGATGACCTCGACGGCCGGCCCCGGCATCTCGCTCATGTCCGAGTTCGCCGGCCTGGCGTACTTCGCGGAGATCCCCGCGGTCATCTGGGACGTGCAGCGAGTCGGGCCCTCGACCGGGTTGCCCACCCGGACCTCGCAGGGAGACGTGCTCTCGACCGCGTTCCTCTCTCACGGTGACACGCGTCAGATCCTCCTGTTCCCCGGCACGGTGGAGGAGTGCTTCCGTTTCGGGGTGGAGGCCTTCGACATCGCCGAGCGGTTCCAGACGCCGGTCTTCGTCATGTCCGATCTCGACCTGGGCATGAACTACTGGATGTCCGAGCCGTTCTCGTATCCGGAGAAGCCGATCGCTCGGGGCAAGGTGCTGTCCAAGGAGGACCTGCAGCGGCTGGGTGGCTTCGAGCGCTACCGGGACGTCGACGGGGATGGCATCACGTATCGGACGCTGCCCGGCACCGATCACCCGGCCGCCGCGTACTTCACCCGCGGTACCGGGCACAACGAGAAGGCGCAGTACTCGGAGCGACCGGACGACTGGGTGAACAACCTCGAGCGGCTCGAGCGGAAGATGGAGACGGCGCGGCGCGAGCTCCCCGCGCCTATCCTCGAGGAAGCCGGTGCCGAGGTGGGAATCATCGGCTACGGCTCGAGCCACCACGCGCTGGTGGAGTCCCGCGATCAGCTGGAGCGCGAGAAGGGCCTGAAGACGGACTACCTCCGGGTACTGGCCTACCCCTTCTCTCCGGAGGTGAAGGCCTTCGTGGAGAAGCACCCACGGGTGTACGTGGTGGAGCAAAACCGCGACGGTCAGCTCGCGGCGCTCCTCAAGCTCGACCTGCCGGCGGAGCTGCTCACCCGCCTCAGGTCGGTGGCCCACATTCCCGGGCTTCCGCTCGACGCCCGGAGCGTGACCGACGAGATCTCGACCCGGGAGGGTCGGTAGCCATGGCGGAGAAGACGAATCGACTGGGCCTGACCCAGGCCGACTACAAGGGCAGCAAGACCACCCTCTGCGCAGGCTGCGGGCACAACGCCATCAGCGAGCGCATCCTCGAGTCGATGTACGAGCTCGGGATTCCCCCCGAGCGGGTGGCGAAGCTGTCCGGCATCGGCTGCTCGTCCAAGACGCCGGCCTACTTCATGAGCCGGGCGCACAGCTTCAACGCGGTGCACGGACGCATGCCGTCGGTGGCCACCGGCGCGCTGATGGCCAACCGGACGCTCATCGGCCTCGGGGTCTCGGGCGACGGGGACACGGCCTCCATCGGCGTGGGTCAGTTCGTCCACCTCGTCCGCCGGAACCTGCCGCTGGTCTACATCATCGAGGACAACGGCGTGTACGGCCTGACCAAGGGCCAGTTCAGCGCGACGGCGGATGCCGGATCCACCTCCAAGTCGGGAGTGGTGAATCAGCTCCCGGCGATCGACACCTGCCTCCTCGCGATCCAGCTCGGGGCCACCTTCGTGGGCCGGAGCTTCTCCGGGGACAAGAAGCAGCTGTCGGCGATGCTCAAGGCCGCGACGGTGCACCGGGGGACGGCGGTGCTGGACGTGATCTCGCCCTGCGTGACCTTCAACGACCACGAGGGCTCGACCAAGTCCTATTCGTACATGAAGGATCACGAGGAGCCGATCCACGAGCTGTCCTTCATCCCCTCGTACGAGGACATCGCGGTGGAGTACGACCCGGGGTCAACCGTGCAGGTGAAGATGCACGACGGCTCGCGCCTCCAGCTGCGGAAGCTGGAAGAGGGGTACGATCCGCGGAACAAGCTCGAGGCGGTGACCCGGATCATGACCTCGCACGCCCAGCAGGAGGTCCTGACCGGCGTGCTGTACGTGAACACCGAGCTGCCCAACTTCTACGACCTGCTGGCGATCCCCGACGAGCCGCTCGCCACGCTGCCCCAGGAGAAGACCCGGCCACCGAAGAAGGTGCTCGACGAGGTGATGGACTCGCTGGCCTGACGTCGGAGAGCGAGCCCCGGGTCTGTTCTCGATCCGCGCCGCCGGGACTGTGCCGGCCAGGGCGTGGTGAGGTCCAGGCATGGGCTTGCCCCGGCTCTCGGTGGAGCGCGTGGATCCGGACACGCCGGCCGCGAGCGGGCTGCTGGAGGCGTACTTCCTCGAGCTGCGGGATCGCCTCGCGCCGGTGCCGGTGACGGTGGTGGCCCGCTGGCCGGACGAGTTCCGGAGGTCGCAGGCGGCGGTCGTGCTCGGCCGTGAGGGAGACCGCGCGGTCGGCTGCGCCGGATTGCGGCCGCTCGAGGGCGACGTCCTGGAGCTGAAGCACTTCTTCCTGGTCCGGGAGGCTCGCGGACGCGGGCTCGGGCGGGAGCTGCTCGCCGGCGTCGAGGAGGTGGCGCGCGCCCTGGGAGCACGGCGCATCGTGCTCGACACGGCGGCACCGCTGACCGAGGCGGCTGCGCTGTACCGCTCGTCCGGATACGGATCGATTCCTCGTTACAACGACAACCCGCACTGCGTTGCCTGGTTCGGGAAGGACCTGGCCTAGACCTCGGCGCACTCGCTGCGGGTCGAGCGCCGGGCCTGCCGGTCATGCGCGAAGAGCGACAGCAGGAAGAGCGCCGCGGCGAGCCCGGCGAAGAGCGAGACCAGCGGGAGCTCCTGCTGCTGGACGACGATCGCGAGGTAGAACCACACGAAGACGGCGCCCATGACCGGATCGTCGAGGCGGAAGCGGGCGATCAGCCCGAGGATGGAGCTGATCACGATGGTGAGGATCCCCCAGGTGACCGAGCTCCAGCCGAAGCCGTCCCAGCCGATGCGGGCCAGCTCGATGGTGCAATTGGTGAACGCGAGCACGATGAGCCACCCGGCGTAGAGCGAGAAGGGTAGCCGGAGCCAGGCCTCGCCCGGCTCGCACGCCGCGCCGCCGATGCGGCCGACCCGGTGCATGACCAGGGCGACGAGGAGCATGGCGAGGACGATCGGCACCGTCCACCCGGGGTGCCGCATGGCGAGCACCGCGAACCACGCGGCGTTCAGCACGGCGCTGAGCATGAGCCAAGGCCGGATGGCGGCCACCCGCGGGTTCTCCGCCCGGGCGGACCGGGCCTGCCAGACCGCGAAGATGAGGAACCCGGTGTAGATGGGTGCCCAGATCACGAGGACGTACGGAGCGGGAAGGAAGGTGACCGACTGGGTGACCGGGTCGTTCGGATCCAGCGGCTTCCGGGCGAGGATCCAGGGAAGGCCGATCCCGGCGAAGGTGACCAGCAGCGTCGCCCAGCGACTCCAGCGGCTCGTCATCGCCCACGCCCCCGCACCACTCCCCTCGACGCTCCGCCCATACTCCTTTGCATGTGGGGGGTCCAACACCCGGCGGGGACCGGGGTTATTCAGCGGGCGAACGGTGGTTGGCTGGCCGGCTGCTGCCGGAGGTCAGCGACGCCGCTGCGTCACTCCACTCGAGCGCTTGTTCCGTGGCGCGCGCTTCCTCTCGACCGGGGATGGAGACGCCCGACGTCTCGGCAGCGCGGCGAGCAGCGCACGCCCGCGAGGCGAGAGCTCGTAGCCGACCTCGAAGCTCTGGGTGAGGCCGAGGCGCTTCAGCTTGCGGACGTCGATCTTGAAAGGGTCGCGCTCCCGTCCGAGGCTCGCCGCGAGCCTGGACGCGGCGATGCGCGGCCGCCTGCCGATGAGGCGGAGCGTGGGAATGGTCCACTCGCCGAGCCGCTCGAGCCGACGGGCGAGGGTGTCCACGTCCTTCGGCGAGAGCTGGTCGTCGAGCGCGATCTCCACCCGGTCGCCGTCGCCGCCGTAATGGAGCGCGACCCGCCAGACCTCGGTCTCCGGCGTGATCGGTCCGGCCGGCCCGTCGGACATGAAGCGGAAGAGCTCGTCGCGGGACTCGAACCCGGCCTGGTGCGCCTCGGCCTCGCTGATCGTCCCGGCCGGCACCCGGTCGACGGTGTCGACCTGGAGCACCCCGATGGGATGGCAGCGATAGCGCCCCCCGACCCGGACGTGGGGCTTCTCCCAGCGCCGGAAGGTGAGGCGGATCGAGCCGTCGACCAGGCCCGCGTGAAAGCGCTTCTGGAAGAGGAGCATCGGGACGAGCCTACGAGAAACCTGGAGGCGCTCGGAGCTCCATTCAGGTGGGTCGAGGGGCGAGCTCGCGGAACCGACCACAGGGGGCACGATGCGCTGGGCAGCGCTCCTTGTCTGGCGGGACGGCGTCTACCTCCCGACCGAGGTCGTCTCTGCGCAGGAGCTCGTGGCCACCGTGACGGAGGAACTTCTGGCCGAGCCAGGTCGTTGCCGAATTGCCATGCACGGAGACCCTGGCCCAGGTCGGGGGTGAGGCCGAAGAAGACGAAGCGGAGGCCTCGTCTTCGTTGCCTCCGTGGGCCGGCTGTTGCTCAACTGCGCGGCGCTCGGGAGGAGGGCACCTGGACCGGAGCCTCTGGGTTCACGCCGCGCGGCTGCTGCTCCTGCTCGGGGCAGGTGCAGCGCTCGCGCAGGAGACGCCACCGCCGGTCGGTCCGCCGCCCTCGCCCTCCGTGGAGGCGCTGGGCCTGCGGTGGACGTTCTCCGGAGAGCTGGTGGTCAACGCCAACTTCAACACCCACACCATGGTCGTGGGGAGTATCCCCGGCTTCGTGCAGATCCGGTCTGCGGCCACCACCTCTCAGTTCAACGTCTCGCCGGGCAACACCTTCCTCGGAGTGACCGCGACGCCACCGAGGTTCGGCCCGGTCCAGCTCCAGGCGAAGTTCGACATGGACTTCCGGAGCAACGCTCCGTACCTCAACGAGAACGCGTTTCTCCCGCTGGTCCGAGACCTGTACCTGGAGGCGACCTGGTCGCGGCTGCGCGTCCTGGTCGGCCAGGCATCGGACGTGCTCTCGCCCCGGGCCTCGGCCACGCTGAACTTCTATCCTCTGTCGTTCCTCCCCGGCGACATCGGCGACTACCGGCCCCAGATCCGCGCCGAGTGGCGCCAGCCCGTCGGCGAGATCTTCGAGCTCTCTCTCCAGACCGCGATCGCCCAGGCGGTGCAGACCTTCCAGGTGAGCGACAGCATCCAGGCGACCCAGACCGGGATGCCCGACTTCCAGGCGCACGTCGGCCTCGCCTTCGGGCCGGCGCGTCCGGAAGGAGGGCCGAGGGTGTTCGAGTGCGGCATCGCCGGGCACGTGGGCCGCCGGCAGGTCATTCTGCAGAGCAGCGGCGGCGTGCCGAGCGAGGTCCGTCAGTACGACACCTGGTCCTTCGTCGCCGATGGATCGCTCCGGCTGGGCGAGACGACGCTCATCGAGGGCGAGTACTTCCTCGGCCAGCTGCTCGGCGACTACTCGGGCGGCATCTTCCAGACGGTGGACCCGGTGAAGCAGGTTCCGATCCGCGCTCGCGGAGGATGGGTCCAGGTGACGCAGCAGCTCGGGACCCGGTGGACGCTGCATGCCGGGTTCGGCACCGACGACCCGTTCGACCAGGACGTGGCCAGCGCCGAGCGGAAGACCAACACCGAGGTATTCGGGAACGCGCTGTTCCGGATCGTGGCTGGCCTGCGGGTAGGCCTCGAGCTGAGCTGGTGGGCGACCCAGTGGGTGGACAACCCCACCGCCACCGCGTTCCGGGTGGAGACCGCCGTCCTCTACGCGTTCTGACGGCGTCGCCGTGGTGCGGGGGCCTGGAGCTTCTTCATTTCTTGGCCTTCAGGGGAGTCGGCTCGGGCTTGTCGCTCGCCTCGGTCTTTCCCGCGTAGCGCCGCCGCAGCGCTTCCTGGAGTCCGAGGGAGAAGCCGTTCTCGATCACCTTCTCCAGTCGCGGAGCGAGCTGCAGCTTCGGATCGCTCAGGTCGTCGCGGACGGCGATGGTTCCGCTGGGCCGGGTGCCCTCCGTGGGGCTGATGTTGGCGAGGGCGATCTTCCCGAAGAAGACCTTCAGCGCGCTGCCCACGTCGCCATCGGACTGGAGCTCGCTGCCGACGAGATGGGGGTCGACCTTTCCGGTCAGCTTGCCGTCCTCGCACCGGAAGCTCATCCGCATCGTGTAGCTCCCGGGGGTGATCTGGACGTCCTTCTTCGGGGAGAGGTAGGCGTTGAGCTGCGACGGGTCGACGCCTTCCGTCCCAGCGTCCCCGGAGAAGGTGAGGCGGTCGGCCCAGGGATCAGCGTTCACGGTGAACCAGACCGTCCCCTTCCCGCCGAGGCGCCCCCGGGCCGTCACCAGCATCGAACCTTCTTGAAGGTCGGGCCGGGAAGCGAGGTTCTCCAGCGTGGCGTCGATCCCGTGCGCCCAGATCATGGGCCAGCCTTGCTTGCGCACCCAGGCGTAGAGCACCTCGGAGTCCCGGAGATGGACCCGCTCGATCACGGCCCGGACCGGGAACAGCTCGTACAGCGTCGGCATCGGCGTGTCAGGGCCCGGCTTGGGCTCCTCGAAAACTGCCTTGACCCGATCGCCGTCGACGTTTCCTGCGAACACGCCTCTCAGGAGCGGCGCCCAGCGCAGCGTGATGGCGAGCTGCTCCGCATAGAAGACCGGATCCTTGAGGAGCGCATCGGTCCGCGAGATCTTCAGCCGGGTGATGGTGTACCGCAGCGGGAAGAGCGAGACCGTCACGTCCTGAAACTGCCCCTTCGCACCCTTCATCCCGGCGAGGGCCTCGCGCGTCTTGCTCCTCGCCAGCGGCGGGAGCGCGATCGCTGCCACGACCAGGGCCACGGCCACCACGCCGAGGAGGACGAGGAGCACCGTTCGCAGAACCCGTCCTGGCCTGAAGCGCGGCACGGGCCGGAAGGTGGGGACAAGGGCGGGTGGGGTCAACTGCGGTTCAGGGCAGGAAAACTAATTCCAGAGAGAGCGGAGTGCGCTCCGGACCTCGGGGAGCAGGAAGGCGTCCTCCGCGGGAAGCGCCGGCCGGGGCGCCGCCGGAAAGGCGGCCCGCAGCTCGAAGGCGCCGGAGACCGGCGGCGGGAGGAAGCGGGTCAGCTGGGCGAATGCGTGGCGCCCGCCGACGCCGGCCGGTCGATCGAACCAGCGAAGCGGGAAGGTGACCGAGAGGTGCCGCCGTGCCCGCGAGAGCGCCACGTAGAACAGGCGGAGCTCCTCGTCGATCTCCTCGGGGGTTCCGGTGGTCAGGTCGGAGGGAATGTTCCCGTCGGCGGCGTGGATCACGTGGACCGCGTCGAACTCGAGGCCCTTCGCGGAGTGGATGGTGCTGAGGACGAGGTAGTCCTCGTCGAGCGACGGAGCCCCGGCGAGGTCCTGGGTGGAGCGAGGCGGCTCGAGAGTGAGCTCGCCGAGGAACGCGCTCCGCTCGGCGAACGACGTCGCGAGCTGCTCCAGCTGCTCGAGGTCGCGGAGCCGCGCGGGGGCGTGGTCGTAGCGCTCCTCGCAGAGGGGCGCGTAGTAGCCGCGGATCCGGTGCAGCTGCGCAGAGAGGGCAGGGGGCTGCGGCGCGGACACCTCGCGGAGGAGAGTCACCAGCGCCGGCCACCGCGCACGGGCGGCTGCCGGGACCCGCGCCGTTTCCCAGCCCTCGAAGCTGCCGGTCCGCTGGACGGGCTCCAGCAGCGTTCGCGCGGTCCGTGCTCCGACGCCGGGGAGCAGCCCGAGCACGCGCGTCCCGGCGAGCAGGTCGCGTGGGTTCTCGGCCAGCCGGAGGAAGGCCAGCAGGTCTCGAACGTGTGCGGTCTCCACGAAGCGCAGCCCGCCGTACTTGTGGAACGGGATGCCGCGCCGGCCGAGCTCCACCTCGAGGTGCAGGCTGTGGTGCGAGGCCCGGAAGAGCACCGCCTGGCGGCGGAGGTCCATTCCCTGCTCCCGCCGCTCGAGGATGCGGGCGAGGACGTACTCGGTCTGCTCGGACTCGTCGGCGCAGGTGACCAGCTCCGGCCGCTCGCCGGAACCTCTGCGGGACCAGAGGTCCTTGGGGTGGCGTTCGCGAGCCTGGGCGATGACCCGGTTGGTGGCCTCGAGGAGCTCGGGGCTGCTGCGGTAGTTCTCCGCCAGAACCACCGTTCGTGCTCCGGGATGATGGACGCTGAAGTCGAGGATGTTGCGCACCGTCGCCGCCCGGAACCCGTAGATGGCCTGGGCATCGTCGCCGACGACGGTGAGCCCGTGCCCTCGAGGCCGGAGCCGGTCCAGCAGCTCCGCCTGCAGCGCGTTGGTGTCCTGATACTCGTCGACCAGGACGTGGTCGAACTGGGCGCGCACCGCCGCACCGGCGGCATCGGTCCCCAGCAGCGCGTGGAAGAACAGGAGCAGGTCGTCGTAGTCCAGCACCCGCTGCTCGGCCTTCTGGTCGACGTAGGTGCGAAAGAGCAGCTTCAACCCGTCGGCCTGCTCGGTGCACCAGGGGAAGCCCTTTGCGAGCACCGCGTCCAGGGGGGTCCGGGCGTTCACGCACCGGCTGTAGATGTCGAGGCAGGTCGCCTTGCGCGGGAAGCGCCGCTTGCCTCGACCGAGCTCGAGCTCGGCACGCAGGACCTCGAGCAGATCCTCCGAGTCGCCCCGATCGTGGATGGTGAAGCCCGGGTGGAGCCCGATGCGCTCGCCGTGCTGGCGGAGCAGTCGCGTGGCGACGGAGTGAAACGTCCCGCCCCACACGCGCGAGGACGCCGGTCGATCGGTGCCCGCGCGCCCGAGCAGGCCGTCCACTCGCCGGAGCAGCTCGGCCGCGGCGCGGCGAGCGAAGGTGAGCAGGAGGATTCGCTCCGCGGGGACGCCCCGGGCGATGAGCTGCGCGACCCGGTGAGCGAGGGTCGTGGTCTTTCCCGTCCCAGCCCCGGCGACCACGAGGAGCGGCCCATCACCATGGAGAACTGCCTCGCGCTGCGCCTCGTTGAGCCCGTCGAGCATGCGAGGGTCGAAGGCTAGTCGTCCCTTGGGGTGCTGCTCAAGTGTTCAGCACGGGGGCTCTCCGGCGTTTCGTGGCCCGGCGCTTTGCGTTACGCCGCGACTCTCTCTCGGAGGGGTTCCCATCGTGACTCGTACGTTGCTCGCAGGGCTCGTTGCGTCGCTCACCGCCGTGCCCGCCCTGGCCCAGGACACCACCGTCGCGCCGACCTTCGCCTACGCAGAGAAGCCCAAGGAGGATGCAAAGGAGACCGGCTGGCGGGTCGAGGCGAAGGCCGGACTCCTCTGGCTGGCCGGGAACTCGGACTCGACGAGCCTGAGCGCCGGGCTGAAGGTCACGCGTGACACGATCTGGCAGCGCTACTCGCTCACCGCGAACTACGCCTACTCGAAGTCCCGGGTCTACGTCGGCCCCGACGCCGGAAAGACGCTCCCGGTCGGTCCCGACGGCCTTCCGGTGGTGACGTCCTTCGACGATCTCCGGACGGACTACTCCCTGAGCGCCCGGTTGTGGAACGTGACGCCGCGCTTCGACCAGTGGTTGATCCACCGCGACGCGCCGGGAGACACGTCGGTCTACGTCCTCGGAAACATCGCCTCCGACTTCGCCGCGGGGAAGAAGCTCTTCGGCGGCGGGCAGGTCGGCGTGAGCACGTTGCTGATCAAGGCGGGCGCGCACAGCCTGACCGGCGAGCTCGGCTACGACTTCACCTACCTCCAGCCGTACGACACGCCCGGGAACCCCGCGGTGGGGTACTCGATTCACTCGCTCCGCGCGGCGCTGTCGTACATCTGGGAGATCTCGAAGGCGACCAAGTTCAACGCCGGCGCCGAGTACCTGGTGAACCTCAACCGCGAGGACGGCGCTCCCAACGCCGACCCCAGCGAGAACGGCGTTCCGTCCTTCCAGGACCATCGGGTCAATGCCCTGGTGGGGCTGACCACCCAGGTGTACGAGCGCCTCTCGCTCAACGTGAGCTGGACCGGCCGCTACGACGCGAAGCCCCAGCTCGCGCAGCTGCCGACGGGGGTGAGCTCGTCGTCCAAGATCTTCCTCCGGACGTTCGACAGCATCACCCAGGTCCAGTTCGTCTACACCTTCGGCTGACGGCCGCCGGCTGCCGGGGGACGGGCTGGTGCCGCTGGCCGGCCGGAACGACACTCCCGGAGCATGACCGTCCAGACGGAGCAGCAGGACAGCATCCTCGTCGTCACCCTCGATCGCCCCGACCGCCGCAACGCCGTGGATGCCGAGACCGCCGCGGCGCTCGCGTCCACCTTCCGGCAGTTCGACGCCGACCGCTCGCTCTCCGTCGCCATCCTCACCGGTGCGGGCGGGCACTTCTGCGGGGGTGCGGACTTGAAGGCCCTCGCCGAGGGGCAGCTCCGTCCCGTTCGACCCGACGGGGACGGACCGATGGGGCCGACCCGGATGCGGCTCGGCAAGCCGGTCATCGCGGCCATCGAGGGGTACGCCGTGGCCGGTGGACTGGAGCTCGCGCTCTGGTGCGACCTGCGCGTTGCCTCGGAGGAGGCGATCCTCGGCGTGTTCTGTCGCCGGTTCGGCGTTCCGCTGGTGGACCTGGGAACGGTGCGGCTTCCGCAGATCGTCGGCCTCGGTCGCGCAATGGACCTGGTCCTCACCGGGCGGCCGGTGAAGGCTCAGGAGGCGTGGAGCATGGGCCTGGTGAACCGGGTCGTTCCCGAGGGCGAGGCGCTCCGGGCCTCGCTGGAGCTGGCGCTGGAGCTGGCCGCGTTGCCCCAGACCTGCATGCGCAACGACCGGATGTCGATGCTCGAGTCGCTCGATCTCGACGCGCAGGCTTCCCTGGAGAACGAGGTCCTGCGCGGGCAACGGACCCTGTCCTCGGGGGAGTCCTCCGCCGGGGCTGCACGGTTCCGCGACGGAGCGGGTCGCCACGGCCGGTAGCACCTCCGCAGCATCGGTTGAGACCGATTGAGGGACTGTTTAGCGAACGAAACCCGTTTGCGGCTGGCACAAGACGCCGCACCGATGGCGCCCGCCCACGCCGGCGAAGTGAACGCTCGCACCGCGCCATCCCGTGTCTCCGGTTGACGGCGTGCCGGGGCTGCCCCAGCGTCCAGGACGCACAGGAGGCTTCGCCCGGGATGGACGTCCAGCACGACACGAAACGGCACCGGTTCTTCCTCGAGGTGCCGGGGGGCACCGCCGAGCTCAGCTACCGTCCGATCGATGCGGGGAGGGTCGACCTGGTCCACACCGGCGTCCCGGACGCCGCCGCCGGGCAGGGAATCGCCGGGAAGCTGGCCATGGCGGCCTTTGCCTGGGCGCGTCAGAACGGGGTGAAGCTGGTGGTGACCTGTCCCTTCGTGGCGAAGTGGCTCGAGCGCCACCCCGAGGAGCAGGATCTGGTAAGCCCCCGTCCCGCCGGCGGTTGATGTCGGGCGGCCCGGCCGGACGCCGGGACGTGGGAGGGGACGATGCGCTTTCTCCTGCACCTGGTGGTGACGGCGGTCGCCTTCTGGGTCGCGACCCGACTGGTCGGCGGTCTCAGCTACTCGGGCACGCTCCCGGGGCTGCTGCTGGTCGCACTCGTGTTCGGGGTGGTGAACGCGGTGCTCGGGACGCTCCTCCGGCTGCTCGCGCTCCCCGTGACCTTCGTCACGCTGGGTCTGTTTGCCCTGGTCATCAACGCCATCCTCCTCTGGGTGACCGGGGCTGCCTCACGTTCCCTCGGGCTGGGCCTGCATGTCGATGGCTTCATCCCGGCCTTCCTCGGGGCACTCGTCATCTCGGTGACGCGGGCCCTCCTCAACGCTGTGGTCGATCGCCGCGACGATCGTTAAGGTCCCTTGCATGCGGCACGCCGCCTTCGCTTCCCTGGTCGTGGTCCTCACCTGTCTCCTCGCGGGTTGTGCACACGAGGAACCGCTCCCGGCCCCGGACGTGTTGCCGCCCGAGGCGCAGTCGATGCCCGAGAGCGGCCGCTTCGTGCTCACCGGCATCCGCCAGCCCATCGTGGCGCTGATCACCGCCAACGGAGTGCAGGGGCCTGACGTGAACCTGGGCCGGTACCCGGCGCAGAACGGGACCATCGCCTGGCGCGGCACCGCGTTTCACAAGGACGTGAACCTCACCGTCACCGCCGACGGGGCGGAGGGGATCGTGAGCCGCACCCCGTTCAACCTCAACGTCACCCCGGGTCCGGACGGGATGGTGGTGAACGGGCTCATCGGCGGGGCGCCTTCGACGGTGACGATCAGCAAGTCCCGGATCAACGGCGGGTTCGGCCGCTGCGGCTACGACATCCGCTTCCAGGGCCAGGCCTACGTCGGTCCGCGAAACTGCGGCAGCAACCTCATCCAGGTGGGGGTGACCCTGCCCACCATCCTCACGACCTGGTCGGACGCCGAGGTCGCGACGGTGCTGTCACTGCTCCTGTCGGGGCGCTGAGCGCGGGGCGCTGGCCCCCGGTCGCGCAGCGCGCCTGCAGGCTCACAGGGCCGTTCGGCTGAGCTTGATGTCCGCCTGGCTCCAGGCCTCCTCGAACCTCGTGCGCGTGGCGGCGGCCTCGTCCTTCTTCCCCTGAGCAGCCAGCGCGGTGGCGAGCCCGTGGAGCGCCCAGCCGTTGCCCGGATTCTTTTTCAGATCTTCGCGGTACACCGCCTCGGCCTCCTTCGGCTTCCTGGCGTCGAGGAGCGCTGCGCCGAGGTAGTGGCGCATCGGGTAGAACCAGTCGGCCGGCTCGTTGTAGGCGAAGCCGTCTTCCTGGGCGACGGCACGCGCCCAGGCGGCGATCGCCGGCTTCCAGCTCCGTGCCCGTTCGGCGATGCGCGCCTCGATGGCGTCGGCGCCGAGCCGGCACATCGCGGAGGCGGGGTTCTGCCCGGCCAGGACGTCGGGAGGAATCTTCGTCGCCAGCGTCCGCAGCTCCCGCATCACCGCCCGGGCCTCGGACGTCTTTCCGGTGGAGGCCAGCGCCATCCCCCGCGCGTGGAGCCAGAGACCGGTGAGCGTGGGGTACTTCTCGGACGGGCGGGGCTCGGCGAGGATCTCCTTCCACTTCCCGAACCGCACCATCACCAGCAGCGGCTCGGAGGCGAAGAAGTCCATCCCCGGCATCATGTCCAGCATCTCGGGGGGAATGGCCTTCGTCGACTCCCGTGCGGCGCGCAGCGACTCCTCGGAGCGGCCGAGCATCGAGGCCGAGTAGGCGAGGAACCCGTGATTGTGTCCGAGGTACATCGGGTAGTAGCCGGGTGCCTGGGTCCGGGCGAGGTACGCCTCGTCGGCCTTCACCGCGCGGCGATTGGCCTCGGAGGCATCGGCGTAGCGGCCGACGCGCTGAAAGATGTGCGCGGGCATGTGGACGATGTGGCCGGCGGCGGGCATCAGGCCGGGCAGCCGCTCGGCGGCGGGCACCGCGCGGTCGGGCCGGGTCGAGGCCTCCACCGCGTGGATGTAGTAGTGGTTCGCGCCCGGATGCCCCGTGTTGCGGTCCAGGACCGTCTCCAGCGTGGTGACGATCTCCTCGGTCCCCGGGGCTGCCTTGCCGTCGAGCGACCACAGGTGCCACGGGTTCACGTCCATCAGCGACTCTGCGTAGATGACCTGGATGTCGTCGTCGGCGGGGTGCGCGCGGGCGACGTCGCGCATGGCCGCGGCGAACGCCTCGTTCATCGGCTGCTGTGAGGCGGGATCGACCGGCTGCGGCCCCTTGTACCGGGTGGCAAGCGCGACGATGAGGGCCTGCTCCACCGGACGGGCTCGGTCCGCGCGCTCACGGGCAGCCTGCAGCGCGTCCCAGGCCGCCTGCGCGCGGTCGGGGAGCATCGGGACGTTGTAGTTGGGGCCCAGGGTCCAGGCCACGCCCCACAGGCAGGCCGCGCAGCCGGGGTCGAGCTCGGCCGCGCGAGCGAAGGAGCGGGTCGCCTCGTCGTGGTTGAAGCCGTACGACAGCCGCAGGCCCTGGTCGAAGTAGCGCTGTGCCTCGGTCGACGAGGTCCCCACCGGTCGGGTGAGGCTACCCAGGTCGTCGAAGAGCTGGGCTCCCCGGGCAAGGGAGAGCACGGTGCCCGGGACCGCGGGGGGCGGCGGCTGGGCCTTCGCGGCCGCGGTGGCAGCAGCCCGAGGGGGAGGCGCCGACGAGCCTTCGGCGCAGCCGAGAGCGAGGACCAGCAGCAGGCAGCACGAGCGCACCGTGGGGACCTCCAGCGTGAGCGGGGGCGGGCATGCTACGGCAGCCCGGCTCCGCGGGTCAGTACGGTCGCTGGCCGATCCAGTTGCCGGGAGGGCTGTAGTCGCAGACCCAGAAGTCCCAGGTGGGGACGCCTGGGAAGGGTGAGTTCGTGGTGCAGCGCGCGTATGCGCACCCGAGGAGGGTGCTGTCCCGCCAGACGAGCTGGGTGTAGTGGCCGCACACCTTCCCCGAGGCGCAGCTGTTGGACGCGTAGTCGTAATCCGCGGCCTCGCTGGCCCAGGCCTGCGTCACCTCGGCGATGCTGGGCCAGTACCCCGGAGAGCTGGCGGCGATGTTCTCGCCCAGGTTTCCGCGCCCGGCGTTGTGCTCGTAGACGCAGTGCGCGGCCCAGGCGGCGGCGACGTCCTCCACCTCGGCGGACCACTGCATGGTCGGCAGGGCGGGGCTCGGAGCGGGGCTGGCGCCGGCCCGCACCTGGTCGTGCGCCTCGAGCGCGATGCGGGCGAGGTCGGTCGTCGGGTTGGAGGGCTTCGGGCCACCGCTGCCGCCGTCCTGTGGATCGAAGAGATCGCACCCGGGCAGCAGCATCAGCAGGGCGAGCGCGGCGAGCGACGGGCGAGCGAGGATCATCGGCTCCACGGAGTCTAGGTCCGGTTGCGCGCCCCGGCGGACGCCGCGGGTCGGTGACGTGCGTCGTGGAGGAGTGTGAAGGCGTCGGCGTGCGCGCCGCGGTCACACCGTGGGTCAGAAAAGACCCACTCCAAAGGGGCCATCTGACTCCCGAAAACCGGAGGCGTAAACGGGAATGCACCTGACCCCGTGACGGCTCGCGACTGCCGCCCGCCAGGGCCAGAGGCCTCGAGGGAGGGCCGTCACATGTCAATCGAGTCCAGAGTCGCCGTCTGCCTCGTCTCGCTCGTCCTCGCTCCGGTCGCGCTGGGGCAGGCAGGCTCGACGGCGACGGAGTCCACCGCGGTCAGCAGGCAGGTGAAGTCCGGAGTCGTCGAGAGCGTCGCCGGAAACAAGGTGGTCCTCCGCGAGGCCGACGGGCTCCACGAGTACAACCTGCCCGACGGCTTCAAGTTCCAGCTGGACGGGCGGGAAGTGGGCGTCGCAGACATCAAGCCGGGCATGAACGTCAACGCGCTCGTCACCGACAAGGTCACGACGCGGCAGGTGACCCTCACCCGGATCGCCTCGGGCACCGTTGCCCAGGTCGCTCCCGGCGGCATCGTGGTGAAGGACCAGAGCGGCGACCTGAAGAGCTACAACTTCAAGGACGCCGCGGGGAACGACATCTACTTCGTCCGGGACGGGAAGGAGGTTCCGCTGCGGAACGTGAAGCAGGGGGAGCGGCTCAGCGGGACCTTCGTGTCGACGCTTCCGGAGCAGCAGGTGAGCCAGCGCAGCGTGGTGGCCAAGGCGACGGAGCCGGCGCCGGCGCCCCCGCCCGCGCCGGAGCCGGTCGCCGTGGCCGCTGCCGCGCCGCGCACGCTGCCGAAGACGGCCAGCCCGCTGCCTCTGCTCGGGCTGCTCGCGCTCGTCGCCGGGGGCATCGCCCTCAGCCTGCGAGCCGCGCGCACGCTTCGCTGAGTCCGTCGGGGAAGCGGAGCGCACCCTGGACGCCGCGGCGGACAGCCGCAGCCGCTGGAAGCGGCGGCTGCACCTGATGGAGCGGATCGCCTGGGCGGTCGCCGTCGTGCTCGGCGGGACCTGGGCGACCGCGCGGGTCGTCGCCTGGTCCGAGGCGAGGCGCTCGCTCGCGGCGTTCGAGGAGGTCCTGCGCTCCCCTCCGGCTGCCTCGCCGGCTGGCGCTCCCGAGGCCGCGGCGACGGTGGACCAGCGTCTGTGGGACGCGGGTCGGATCAAGGCACACGCGCGTGCGATGGCGCGACCGGCGCCGCCGCCGCTCGCCGTGCTCCGCATCCCGCGCCTGGGCCTCGAGGTGCCGGTGCTCGAGGGCACCGACGAGTGGACGCTGGACCGCGCCGTGGGTCACATCGAGGGCACCGCCGGGCCGGCCGATCCGGGCAACGTCGGGATCGCCGGCCACCGCGACGGGTTCTTCCGTGTTCTGAAGGACATCGCCGCCGGGGACGTGCTGGAGCTGGCGCTTCGGGGCGGGATGCGTCGCTTCCGCGTGGACCGGCTCACCATCGTCGGTCCCGAAGACGCCGACGTCATCGCTCCCACGACGCGAAGCATGGTGACCCTCGTCACCTGCTATCCCTTCTACTTCGTCGGTTCGGCCCCGCAGCGCTTCATCGTGCAGGCCTCCGAGGAGCCGGCGAAGCACGCGGCGCGGGAACCCGGTCGGTGACCCGGACCCCTGGGGCCGTCAGGCGAGTGTGACCGCAACGTTCCGCACCACCACCGCCTCGGCGCATGTCAGACTCCCGGCTCTTTCGGGAGGGGAGAGTCGATGCGGATCCTGTCGTGGGTGGTCTTGCTCGCATGCGGTGGCGCGCTCGGGCAGCAGCAGTCTCCGGTGATCGCGGTGAAGACGGGAAGGCTCCTCGACCCGGTGGCGCAGAGGGTGCGTGAGCGGGCCGTGGTCGTCATCCAGGACGGCCGGATCAAGTCGGTGGGCGACGCAGTGCCAGCCGGCGCGCAGGTGGTGGATGCCTCGGCGCTCACCGTCTCGCCCGGCTTCATCGACACGCACACCCACGCGCTCCTGGACGGCGACCTCACGGAGAAGGAGTACGACGAGCAGGTCCTCAAGGAGTCGCTTCCTTACCGCGCGCTCCGGGCCACCCAGGCGATGCGCATCGCGCTGGAGCACGGCTTCACCACCCACCGGGACATCGGGAACGAGGGGGCGGGATTCGCGGACGTGGATCTGAAGAAGGCGATCGCGAAGGGAATCGTCCCGGGCCCGCGGCTCTTCGTGGCCACCAAGGCGCTCGCGCCCACGGGCGCGTACGGGATCGGAGGAACGGCCTATTCCTGGGAGTGGGAATGGCCGAAGGGAGTCCAGCTCTGCGACGGCGCTGATGGCTGCCGGAAGGCGGTGCGCGACCAGATCTCTCACGGCGCAGACTGGATCAAGGTCTATGCCGATCGCGGCTACTACAAGCGGCCCGACGGGCAGATCCGCAGCCTGCCGAACTTCACCCAGGAAGAGCTCAACGCGATCGTGGACCAGGCGCACCGGACCAACCGGAAGGTCGCCGCGCACAGCATCACGCCCAGCGGGCACGCCATCGCCCTGGCCGCGGGAGTCGACTCCATCGAGCACGGTCACGTGCTCGACGAGGCGACGGTGAAGATGATGGTGCAGAAGAAGGTCTTTCTCTCCCCCACGCTGACGGTCTCCGCCTACGTCGAAGGGGCGCGTAGCAAGACCAACCCCATCTGGGCGACGCTGGCGAAGGTGTCGGAGGAGTCGTTCCGTCGGGCGCACGCCGCCGGCGTGCAGATCGCGCTCGGGACGGATGCCGGCGGATTCCCCTGGGGGGAGATCAACCAGGCCCAGGAGTTCCGGCGCTACGTCGCCTGGGGGATGACCCCCTGGCAGGCGCTGCGCTCGGGGACCGTCGTCGCCGCGCAGCTGCTCGGGAAGGAGTCGGAGCTCGGAACGCTGGCGCCGGGCGCCTACGCGGATCTGGTGGGGATGAAGGACGATCCGCTGAAGGACATCACCGCCACGGAGCGCGTCTCCTTCGTGATGAAGGAGGGAGTGGTCGTCGTCCCACCCGGGCGCTGAGCGCCGGAGGGTCGGCGGAGACCGCAGGGGCGCCCCCGCAACTCCGGCGCGGGGGGCCGGGTTCGAGACCTGGAACGGGCACGGCGCGAATGCCGGCCCGCCGTCAGGAGACCGAAGCCGTGAAGACTCTCGTGAAGATGATCGTCGTCGTGAGCGCGCTGTCCTCGCTGGCCCTGGCGGCCGAGGTGGACCGGCGTGAGAACCGCCAGCAGGAGCGCATCGCCGGCGGCGTGGCGAGCGGCCAGCTCACCCCCGGCGAGACCGCGCGGATCGAGCGACAGGAGCAGCGGATCGACAACCAGATCCAGGCGGAGCGTGCGGCGAACGGCGGGCACCTGACCGCGGCCGAGCGGGCGCAGGTCAACCGCGAGCAGAACCGCGTGAGCCGGCACATCTACGCCGCGAAGCACAACGCGCGGCATCAGTAGGGCAGCGGTCAGCAGGGAGACGCCGGCCGTGGGTGGGCCGGCGTCCCCGTTCGTGCGACGGTCGGCAGGGGCAAGGTCCTGCTCGCGTGGCATGAAGCGCCACCGACGTGGGCCCCACCCTCCACCCCGGGCGCAATCGGAGTGAGCGGCAAGGCGCCGCAGGAGGATGCGCGGACATCGCCTGGATCGGCGCCGCCGTCCTCGCCGACCGCTGGCGGGGCTACTCGATCCCGACGTCCTTCCGCGGATTCCCCACCATGCTCCGCGGCACCACCACCTTGTCGAACTGCTCGGCGGTGACGTCGCCCGAGGCCAGCGCCGCCTCGCGGAGGGTCATGCCCTTCTGGTGCGCCTCGTGGGCGATGTGCGCCGCCTTGTCGTAGCCGATGACCGGGCTCAGCGCGGTCACCAGCATCAGCGACTCGCCCACGTACCGGTCGATCCGCGCCCGGTCGAGGGTGATCTGCTCCAGGCTGTGCTCGCGCCACCGGTCGCAGACGTCGGCGAGGATCGTCGAGGAGTGGAGCACGTTGTAGAGGATGATCGGCCGCATCGCGTTGAGCTCGAAGTTGCCCTGTGAGCCGGCGAAGGCCACCGCGGCGTCGTTGCCGATCACCTGGATCCCCACCATCACCACCGCCTCTTCCTGGGTGGGGTTCACCTTCCCCGGCATGATCGACGAGCCCGGCTCGTTGGCGGGGAGCACGAGCTC
>Ga0081540_1000296_pt1 | contig 51895 bp, 55 predicted proteins | sample TabmetS2T1R1_FD_71024 | JGI IMG/M metagenome (GOLD analysis project Ga0081540, IMG submission 71024) | Tabebuia heterophylla rhizosphere microbial communities from the University of Puerto Rico - S2T1R1 | ecosystem: Host-associated > Plants > Roots > Rhizosphere ...
GACGGCCTCGCGACGGAACTCAGGCGGGTATGCCCGTCCCCTCCTCTTTTCCATCTCTGGACATCCTTCCTGCGGCGTCAGACGACGCAGCGCTCAGGTGTCCGTCAAAGCGGGGGCACTCCAGGGGGCCACAGGGCCAACAACGAGATTGAGGTCGAGGAGGACGTGGCGACGGTTTCAGCGCGGGTGAATGCGGCGATCACGGGCAATGAGAAGTTCGTTCCGTTGACTGGAGCTGACGGCAAGGAACTGACTGTGTTGGCTGCCAAAGTGCAGGACATCCGTTCCGCGTAGGTCATACGTCGTCAATCAAGCTGGACCCGGCGGCTCCCCTACGGCGCAGGGTCGTAGCCTTCCCGGCCTGCTCGGTGCGCATCACGTCGGGCTCGCGTTCTTCCTTGCGGGCTTCCGCATGCTCGACGTTGACGAGACGGCGCACCGTCTTGGTCGTCACCCCCGCCGTCTCGGCAACCTCGCCCTGCTCGTGCTCCTCGCCGTCTGAGAGCGCGGCGAGGATCAAATCCCAGGTCGTGGTCGTCTGGTTCTCGGTGGACTCCGTAGGCAACTCCCAGCACCCGCCGCCGACCGTCATCCGCCATTCGCGGCCGATGTCGCCGAGCCGCGAGCGCGAGCAGTCGATCCCCACGACGCCGGTTATCTCGGGGGTGAACTCCTGCCGGGTCCAGATGCGGTAACCCTGCGGAGCGGCGTCCAGCTTGGCGGCGGTACCGCGCGGGCGCTCGGTTGCTACGTTGCCGATGTTGTCGAGAAAGACGGGGGTGATCCCGCGCTGGATCAACGGGGTTGCCAGCAGCCCGTATAGCTCTGACCAATCGTCGTCCGAGTTCGAGCTGAGCCGGAGTTGGCCTAGCAGCTCACGCACAGAGTCGTAGACCACGACCTCGAAGCCGCGATCCGCGATGAGGTCAGCGTAGTCGTCGGGGTTCCAAGCCTTGTCGAACTCCGGCCAGTGCCGGGCGTCGTAGAACTCGCGCAGCTTCGCGTCGTCTAACTCGGGGTTGAATTTCACCGCGTCATCCAGCCGGGCGCGAGAGAGCGCCGGGCCGTTCTCGCGGTCCAACACGAGGACGCCAATCTCGTGCATCGCGACGTTCCAACCCAGGGTGTCAACGACGGTGCTCTTGCCGGAGCCGCGAGCGCCAAAGAAATAGGACGGCACGCCCTCCAGGAGCAGATCGCAGCCGCCGGGGATCGGCTGCCGGGCCTCGCCCAAGTCGTCGGCCCAAACGCTCGGCGCGTCGTCGAAGATCGCGGATGCGATCTTGCCGTGAGCCTTGGCGGTCGCCTCGCGCTCGACCTGCTCCAGGTCGGACTCAAGCGCCCGCTTCGCCTTCGCCTGCTCGACCAGCTTTTCGAGGGCGTCCGGATCCAGCTCGGCGAGCTGATCGGCGGTCGGGACAGTGGAAGTCGTCACCTTGATCCGAGCACCTGGGGATATTTGCAATTCGAGTTGAGCACGTCGATACCTCACTTTCTCCGGTCCTGCGCAAACGGGCCGGACTGCGTTGGGGAGTTCCAGCGGCTCCGGGTTGTTGAGTCCTCATGACCAGCATGTCGTGGCCGTCAAGGGGCGGAGGGCCTTTGGCCCTTCTCGCTCTCCAGCTTCGGATATCTGCTCGCCCCGCTCCCACGGCCCAACCGCCTCACATTTTTGGATTTCTGGCGTCGGGTGGTTTCGCCTGAGTAGGAGTCGCCCCGACTGAATCATCCATAGAGTTACGTTCTTGAAGCGTGCTTTCGTGCCTGCTGCCGACTTTACGTTCGACGTTTCGTTACGCTTCTACTCAAAAGCGTAACTCTGAAGAGAGGGCGGCGACATGGCACCCGCGAACAAGAACGCGAAGCTCCCGGCCGATGTGCTCAGCCGCGATGAAGTGGACCGGCTCTACGCGGCCATCAATGGCGACTCAACGCTGGCGCTGCGCAACCGCGCCATGCTCGCGACGATGTATCGAGCCGCGCTGCGCGCTGGCGAGGTAGTAGCGCTACGCCCCGGCGACGTAGACCTGAAGACCGGGCGGCTGCACGTCCGGCGAGGCAAGGGCGGCAAGCCCCGAACGGTCTACTTGGACAAGGGAGCCGTGGGTGTCCTCAAGCTGTGGGTCGAGCGGCGCCGTGGGTTCGGCTTCGATGATCGCCGGACGCCACTTTTCTGCACGCTCAAGGGGACCGAACTGGCGACGCCCTATCTGCGCCGTTGGCTGCCGAAGCTGGCGGCCGGAGCCGGGATCGCCAAGCGCGTCCACCCGCACATCTTCCGGCACTCGCGCGCTGCCGAGCTGCACGAGCAGGGCGCGACCGTAAAGGAAGTTCAGCTCGCGCTTGGGCATTCCAACCTGGCGACGACCGGTATCTACCTCGATCACATCGCGCCGCACAAGCTGCGCGAGACGATGCAGACGAAGGGTTGGCGGCCACCTCGGGCAAAGGCAGCCTAGATTTCTGGGCTGTTCCACGGCCGGGGCTGGAGGGCTAGTCGCCTGACGCTTCGGCTTCGAGTTCGCCCTCTTGTTCTCGGAGCTTGACCTCCTTGAGCTGTTCCCTTTCCAGGCACTTTTCGTCCGTGGTCAGGAGCAGTTCAAAGTTGTGCGTCGCCCTGCCAAGTTCCTTGGCAACTTCGATGTTCGTCCTTTCGGTTTCGATCATTTCAGCGCAGACCGCCTGTTCTTCACGGGCCTTGGCGATCTCCGCCCGAACCGACTTCAGCGTTTCTGTGCCGGCTGCTGAATCGCCTCCCCCTCCGCAGGCCGCCAGGGCAGCGGCCGAGAGACATACGGCAGCGACAGTTGCGAGCGTTCGAGTCATGCTTCCCTCCGGTGTGGTGGCCTAGTTCCTAGCGAGCCGGTAGACGCCGCCAAACTCACCGACCGTCTGCCCTTCGTCGGCCAGCCGGTCGAGTTGGAACGCAACCTCAGAGAGCGACACGTCGTGCGGCAACTGCGGGTGAAGGGCAACCGCCGACTGTTTGCCGCCGGTCCTCAGCTTCGTCAGCAGCTCTGCCCGGATGTCTACGCCCCGCGCCCGCGCTCGATCATCTTTCCCGCCCGCCATGCGTCGGTAGCGTACTTCGTTCTTTGCATAAGTGGGGGCACCAGCGGACGGGCAGCGTGTACCCGCTGTGCCACGCGCCGACTACGAGAACCCGCCCGACTCGCTCCGATTTCTCGGGCGAGCGCTTCGAGCGCTGCGCGAAGATCGCGGCTTGAAGCAGATCGAGCTGGCGACCTCGGCGAAGACGACGGAGAGTCAGGTAAGCGACGTCGAGCGGGCGCAGAACAACCCCGGCTGGATTCTGATTGCGCGACTGCTCGATGGCCTCGATGCGACGGTTTCCGATCTCGCCGACGCCTACGGGCGGGCCGAGCGGGGTGAGCTTGACTGACGAGACGGTAGACGCTGGAAATGATCTTCAAGCTGGCGGCCGGGCTGGAGGTCCCGCCCGCGGAGCTGTTTGCCGGGGTCAGCTAGACACGGCTAGAACAGGACTTGGACCGTCTTTGTCCCGAGATATGCCTGCAGCGAATTGTCTCCCGGGCTGGTCACAACTCCGTTGACCGCCAGCCGCCCGATCGCCTGTCCCGCTAGTACCTCCCAGGACTTGTTGGAATCGAGGATTGCGCCCGTGAGCAGGTTCCTGATCCGTTTTAGGTCGGCTGTCTTTCGATCAAAACCGCTCGCTCGAAAGTCCGCCATCGCGCCAGAGGCTGGATGCTCAGGGTTGTGCTCTAGCCACTCAGCAATGCGCCCTTGAATTTGCTCCCAGGTTAGGCTTTGCCCCGCCAGAACGTCATCAGACAAGATCAGGTTCTCGGCGGCGCGGCAGGCCAGCTTCATTCGTCGGATCGGCGGTTCATCCTCAATTTCACCCTCGGTGTCGTCGCGATCCCGCAGCGAGAAGCCAACCGCGTTCTCGTACACCGCTCTGATGATCCGGCGTACCTCCTGCTCGTAGGTGCTCATTCCTGAAACGCCGTTCTCGCAGGCGACGGGATAGACGCGGAGGCCACCTCCCGCGGTTCGGATTGCCTGCTGCCAAACCCGCTCGTCATCTTCTCCCTCGACGATCAAGACGGGGGCTTCATTGAATATGTTGGACAGAGGGTGGGCACCAAATACCGGCAAGACTCGCCTGTGAAGCTCGGTGATCTGCTCGAAAATTAGCTCGGTGTCACCGGACTGCATGAACGCGACACCGGTCCCCGGAACGTCGGCCAGGCCACCCAAGATCGCCGTGCTGTGGGTGGCTAGGAGAACGTTGAATTTGTAGTCATCCACCAGCGCGACCAAGAATGCCATCAACCTGCCTTGCAGGTCCGGGTGGAGGTGCACATCGGGCTCGTCAAGGATCAAGTAGTTCTCTCGCTCCTGGTCAAGCTCCTCAGCGAAGGCAAGGGCCTCGATGCCTAGCGAGATCAACTCGGACTCGCCGCTGCTTATGTCCGAAGCTGGAACCATTACGCGCTGACCGTCTCTGGCGGAGTAAATGTCAAAAGTCGTGCTGTTCCGCTCGATTTCGATGTTGTCGAGGAGGCCATTCAATCGGTCTACGTAGGGCTGGAAGTCAGCAACGGTGACCCCCTCGCTCCCCCGAAATACGGCCAGCTCCAACCGGCGAAACTGGGCCATGCTTTGTTGCCGGAAGCGAATGAACTGATTGACCCGGCGACTCGATCGCAACCAGTCGGAGTTCGTGGTCAAGCTGTGTTCGACGTCCGCCTCGTACGTGAGCGTCCCGCCTCGCTCCGGCGTTACGTAGCGTTTCTCGCCGTCGGCTTCGAGATTCTGCTCTATGGCCTTGAGCAGGGTGCTCTTACCGCTGCCGTTCTTTCCCAGAACGACATTGATGCGACCGAGATTCCTTAGCTGATACTGAGCGGCTTGTCGATCCATGAGTGATCGGCAAGCCTAGTCCTCTGGGACTCTAAAGCGGCCCCAGCGTCACGCTAATCGTCTCTGTCCCCTCGTCATCAACCGAGTGCTGGAAGTCGCTGAACACCCGACCGCCAGGCCGCACGACGTGCGGACCCTCCCGGATAACAACGGAGTCGTCGTGTCGCAGGTGGGCGAACGTCAGCTCCGAATCCGTGGGGAGGCTCGACAACGCCAGGAGGTCGTGCGTCTGCGTGACTGCCTTGGGGATTGAGCTGACCATTAAGCCGCGACCGATCCGCGAGTCAATGTCGGCCATCGCGCGGGTCTCACGGATGAACAAGTCGGCCATCGCGGCAGCGGTAAGTTGGCGATCCGCGAGCCTGCGAATCATGCGACCTAGGTTCGCTTTCCGCTTGGCGGGCAGCCCACCAACGTCGGTCCAAATGTAGCCCCCACCCTTGTGCAGAACCCTAACGTCCCCGACGAACTCTGGCTCCGCCTCCGGCAGCCATCCGTTCTCCGCAAGGGCGTTGGTGATGACGACGGCGAATGGCATCAGCTCGTCGCTTAGGTGCTCGAACCGCGCCCAGCCAGCGCCTACGAATGCCTGGCGTTTGGTGGCCCGCGGAGCCCGCAATTTCGCGAATGCTCGGGTCGCTTCGTCAACGATGAGCTGGACGCCGTGGCCGACCGACTCGTGCGGGACCAGAACATCACGGAGCCAGAGGTCGGCCGGTTTGCCCTCGATCTCAGCGAGGCCGGTGAATGCGAACGCAACGCGGTTGGAGAGAAAGACAGCCTTGTTGGCCTCTTGCTCGATAGCTCTCCCTGTTTGGAGGTCACTCAAGCATCGGTCTGAGACCTGAACAACGAATTGCTCCGTGATACAGCTCAGAATCAAGGTCATGACGCGTGCCGCCTAGATTACGGCGCCACGGGAAGATCGGATGAGGCAACGGGGTGCCCCTGTCCGCCGCGAACCATGCGTTTGTTCGGGTTCCGTGCGGGTTCCAGCGGTCTGGAGCGGTCCCCAGCGGTCTGGAGCGGGAAATTGCCCGCCGCGCAGTTCCGTCCGCGCGGCGTGGCACTCTCCGGGTCGTTCGCGTTCCTGTCCTCTGCTGAACGCTTCTGCCAGACCCCCGGTGGGGACCGGGGGTTTTGGCGTGCCCGCGGTAGCGTCCGCGGCGCTTGGTAATTCTTATCGCGTTCAACAGAGCTGCCCGCTTCCCCGATTCCGTGCGGGCAAATGAAGATGAATGCGAACGCCGACATCTTGCCCCTTTACGCGTGGCCCGAACCCGGGTTGAAGCCACGCGGGGGAAAATCTGGCGTTGGAAAGGAGGTGATCGCTATCACCACCTACAAACCGGGGAACATCGTTCCCGTCAGTGGCCAGTACGGCGTGGTCGATGCCTTTGGCATCTACCTCGGCGTCGAGCGGACGTGCGTGAAAGGGGAGCCGTTCCCCCCGATCACGACGCCGCGCGGTGTCGGGTACGTCTTGCGGGACGCGACCCAGCACTAGTCACTAGTTAGTCAACCGCTGAAACGGCCGGGTGGTGCGGAACTACCTGGCCAATCAGCACTCTAGACCTCCATCGACCTCGGCAAACGTCGCCCTGATCCAATGGTCGTCCAGTTCTACGGCTCGGACGTTGCGGCCGGTGGCCTCGCCGAGCCTCAAGATCATCTCCGCGTTGGAAGCGTGGACCGTCTCGACAATTTCGTCGTCGGTCGCCCGTAGCAGCGCCCACAGCCGCCCAACCTCGAACCCGCGCCCGAACTCGGCGTGATCGGTGTCGAAGCGCAATAGGCAGGAATGCCCGGCTGGTTCGCTCATCGCTGAGGGGTTCGGCGGCCCACGGCTGCATCCTTTCCAACTCGCCAGACAAGGTCAAGTTAAGGACGCCCGATCCGGGGAGTGCGCGGTGCGTCACTCTCCGCAGTCGTCGCTGCGTCACGCTTGCGTCACAAAATCCCGCGAACCGCCCCGCGCAGGCACGAACGATCCGCAGCACAAGTGCGATAGCCACGCACAACCCCGCAGACCGTTGGATGGGCACGGCTGGTTTCGAACCAGCGACCTCTCGCGTGTGAAGCGAGCGCTCTCCCACTGAGCTACGCGCCCGAGGCGGGTGAGTTTACGCCAGAAGTGGCGCTAGCTCGCCGGCTGCGGCTGGACGACGGGGCCCTCGCCGAGGGGCGGCGGCTCGTCGTCCCTCGTCTCGCTCTCGGAGCGGCGGCGCAGGGCGAGGCCGACGAACGGGTAGATCAGGGTCGAGAGCATTGCCGCGCCGACCAGGCCGGCCGCGGTCGAGGCTTTCATGTGGCCGCCCTCGGTGGCGATCGTCGTGATCGCGACGACCAGCGGCAGCTCGGTCGCGCAGTAGAAGGCGAGGGCCGTGCGGTCGCGGAAGTTGAGGATGCTGCGGTAGAGCAGCAGCGCCGGCACCCCGCGGACGACGAGGAAGAGGCCGAGGAAGAGGAACAGCTTGGCGATCGCCTCCGCCGAGCCCAGCGCCGCCAGATCGAAGTTGATGCCGCTGGTGACGAAGAAGAAGGGGACGAAGAAGCCGAACCCGACCGCGGTCAGCTTCGACTCGAAGACCTGCAGCTCGTGGCCCTTGAGCGCCAGCCGCACGATCATCCCGGCGACGAAGCCGCCGAGCAGGACGTCGAGGCCGAGCTTGCCGGCGAGCAGGACGAGGCCGAAGACGAGGACGACGGTGATCCGCACCGCCAGCTGGCTGCTCGCCTCGAAGGTCCGTTCCAGCGCCGGCCAGCCGCGCCAGGCGTAGCGCACGGACCCCAGCGCCAGGACCAGCGCCAGGGCGACGAAGGCGAGCAGGACCACCGACTCCTTCAGCGGGTTGGTGGTCGAGAGAACGAGGGTGACGAGCAGGATCGGGCCGAACTCGCCGGCGCCGCCGGCAGCCAGCAGGTAGGTGCCGAAGCGGGTTTTCAGCTCGCCGCTGTCGCGCAGGATCGGGATCAGGGTGCCGATCGCCGTCGTCGCCATCGCCGAGCCGGTGTAGAGGAAGGAGACGACGACCCCCATTGCGGCGAGGATGCCGCCGAGGCCGTAGGCGAGGGCGATCGAGAACAGCCAGCCCCAGCCGCCCAGCGCCATCGGCTTGCCCTTGATCCGGTCGAAATCGATCTCGTAGCCGGCGAAGAAGAAGAGCATGCCGAGGCCGAGGTTGGAGAAGAATTCGACGAACTCGTCGTTGTGGGCGAAGTCGAGGATTTCGGGGCCGATCACGATCCCGAGCATCAGCTCGAGCACGACGACCGGCGGCGCGAGCTTCTTCGGCACCGTCGCAACGGTGATCGCGGCGATCGCCGCGACGACGACGATCGCGAAGAACGAATTGGTATCGACGTCGATCACGCGCCAGATCCTACGGGCGGCAGGGTAGGATCAGCAACGGACCGTGCTAGGCGGGGAATCAGCGGTGCCCTGTAACCCGAAATCCGCTTAGCGGGGCCGAATCCCGTTCCGAGGGGCTGGCCGTCGGGGTCAGTGCGTCGCAGCGGCGTTGACGGCCGGGTCCTGCGCGACGTAGGCACGCGAATCAGGTCAGGTCCGGAAGGAAGCAGCCTTAAGCGGATGCCGCGGGTGCCGCAGGCGAGCCCGGCCCGAGCCAAAAACGACAGCCACGCCCGGTGACTTCGCTTCGAAGGCGGGTGCACGGTCCGTTTTTCGAGCGTGGCAGTCCTTTGTGCCGGATAGCGGCACAAAGGACTGCCACGCTTAGAGGATCAGGCGGTTGCTCATCTGGCGGATTGCGATCCGCCAGGTGGCGAAGGCGAAGGCGACGAGGAAGGCGAAGCGGGCGAGGTCCCAGGGTTCGAAGCCGAAGGCGCCGCCGCGGACCAGTTCGACCAGTTGGTGCAGCGGGTTGACCTGGGCGACGTCCTGCCAGAACTGGGGCAGGCCGTTGATCGGGAAGAAGGTGCCGGCGACGAGGAAGAGCGGCGTCACGAACAGCGCCGTGACGTAGTTGAACTGGTCGATCTTGGCGACGGTCGCCGCCATCGCGACGCCGAAGCCGGCGAAGCCGAGGGCGGTGACGAAGGCGAAGAGCGGGACCAGCAGCATTCCCCAGGCCGGGTCGAGTCCCCAGAAGAAGGTGACGACGAGCGGCACGCAGCCGTAGACCGCGGAGCGGGTCGCGATCCACAGCATCTCGGCGCTGACCAGCTCTTCGACGTCGACCGGCGCCGCCAGGATCGCTTCGTAGGTGTTCTGGAAGCGGTGCTTGACGAAGGTGCCGAACATCGCCGGCAGGGCGCTCGAGAAGATCACCGCCGTCGCCACCATTCCGGTGCCGACGAACTGGATGTAGGGGACGCCTTCGACTTCGTCGACCAGGGTGGCGCTGAGGCCGAGGCCGAAGGCGAGCAGGTAGACGAGCGGTTCGAGCACGCTGGAGAAGGTGGTGCCGCGCCAGTAGGTGCGGAAGTTCGCCACCTCGCGGCTCATCACGCCGGCGATCGCCGCCGGTTCCAGCCGCCGCATCGTCCGCTGCGGCGCCGGCGGCGCGGTCTCCGGCACGGCGCTCACTCCGCCTCCTCGCCGGTCAGCAGGACGAAGACGTCCTCGAGCGTCGCCGCCCGCACCACTGCGTCGGTCGGGACGACGCCTTCGGCGGCCGTCTCGGAGCCGACGATCGCGATCGCCGGGCCGGCCGGGCGCACCCGCAGGCCGGCGCCTTCGGCGCTCGCCCGCAGCTCGGTCAGCCGCTGCGGCGGCGCGTAGACCTCGGCGGTGTGGGTGCCGGCGTGCTCGGCGATCAGGTGCGCCGGGTTGCCGCGGCTGATGATCCGCCCCTGGTGCATCACCGCGACTTCGTCGGAGAGGCGTTCGGCCTCCTCGATGTAGTGGGTCGACATCAGGATCGTCGTTCCGCGCGCTTTCAGCTCGCCGATCAGGGTCCAGAGCTCGGTCCGGATCTGAGGGTCGAGGCCGACGGTCGGCTCGTCGAGCAGGACCAGCCGCGGCTCGTGGACGAGGCCGCGGGCGAGCAGCAGCCGCCGCCGCATCCCGCCCGAGAGCTTGTCGACCGCGTCGCGGCGGCGGCCGCGGAGGCGGGCGAGGTCGAGCGCCCGGTCGACGGCGCCGGCGACGTCCTTGACCCGGTAGAGGCGGGCGTAGACCGCGAGGTTGTCTTCGACGGTGACGTCGACGTCGAGGTTGTCGAGCTGGGGGACGACGCCCATTTCGGCCCGGGCCGGCTTCGACTGCACCGGCAGCTCGTAGCCCAGCACCCGCATCTCGCCCTCGTCGGCGATCGCCTGCCCGGTCAGCATCCGCATCGTCGTCGACTTGCCGGCGCCGTTGGGGCCGAGCAGGCCGAGGCAGATGCCTTCGGGCACGTCGAGGTCGAGCCCGTTCACCGCCGTGATCGGCCCAAACCGCTTGACGACTCCGTTGAGTTCGATCGCTCCCACTCAGGCGGAAGCTAGCTGCTCGGCGAGCCAGAGGTCGCAGAGCCACTCGCCCTGGCCGCCCCCGCGGCGGCGGACGAGGATGCCGTCAGCCCCGCTCGTGACCTCGATCCGCTTCGACTCGGCGCTGAACTCGTGGCAGCCCGGCTCGGCGACGATCACCTCGCTGACGCCGGCGTCTTACCCCGGCGTCGTCGGATAGCGCATCTCGAAGCCGCCCTTCGGCGTCTCCGTCACCTGCAGCCCGAGCGGCTTCATCGCCCGGTCGGTGCGGTCGTAGGACCGCTGGATCTCGCCGCCGGGGCCGATCGCGCGGATCGCGCCGTAGACCGCGGCGATCACGATCAGCGGCCCGCCGATCAGGAGCGGCACGAAGCTTTCGGCCAGGTAGATCGCCGGCACCGTGAGGAAGATCACGATCACGATCACGGCGACGACGAGGACCCCGATCAGGCCGAACCGCGACGAGCGCTTGAAGGCCCCCGGACACGGCGGCCAGAGCACCGCCGCCATGGCGTGGAAAACTGGCGCCGTGCTGGACGAGCGCTGGATCAGATCCCTGCACGTCGAGTCGATGCGGCGGGCCGACCTCCACGCCGAGCACGACCCGCACGTGCTCTTCCAGGCCTCGACGATCGGGGCGCTGCTCGACGGCGCCTTCGACGGCGATCTCAGCTTCGCCGAGCTGGCCGAGCACGGCGACCTCGGGCTGGGGACGCTGAACCACCTCGACGGCGAGATGATCGCCCTCGACGGCGAGTTCTTCCGCGCCGATGTCGGCGGCGCCGTCCGCCGCGTCGCGCCTGCGGAGCTGACGCCGTTCGCCGTCGTCGTCAATTTCGAACCGAGTGTCGCAGCGACCTTCGGCGAGCCGCTCGCCCAGACCGAGCTGCTGGAGCGGATCGACGCGATGGTCGGCGGCGACGGCGCCTCCTGCGCGGTCCGGATCGACGGCAGCTTCGAGCTCGTCCGCGCCCGCTCGGTGCCGCGCCAGGAGCCGCCCTACCGGCCGCTGACCGAGGTCGTCGCCGACCAGCACGTGTTCGAGCTCGCCGACGTCGCCGGGACGATGCTCGGCTTCCGCTTCCCGGCCTGGGTCGAGGGGATCGAGGTTGCCGGCTACCACCTCCACTTCATCAGCGACGACCGCACCCGCGGCGGCCACGTGCTCGACTCGCGCGCCGCCGCCGGCCTGCGCGTCCAGGTCGACCCCTCCGACAACCTCCACGTCGAGCTGCCGCCCGCGATCGAGCTCGCCGCTCCCGACCTCGCCGCCGCCACGCACGAAGCCATCGCCCGCGCCGAGGGCGGCTGACCACCTCGCTTTCTCGCCGAGGTTGCGAAAGCCGTCGTCTGGCGGCGGAAAATGCAACCTCAGCGTTAAAGGGCGGGTGGGGGAGAGCCGAAATGGGGTGGGATGCGTCTCGTCCACGCCTCTTACAAGCGCGAACTGTTTGCGGTCCTCGTCGTCGTGGTCGTCGGCCTGGGGGTCTCGTTCATCGCCGCCGGCGGTGCCGACGCGCGGCCGGCGAACACCACCGTGGTCGTCCCCGACGGCACCTACGGCGCCGCCAGGCTCCCCCGCGGCGAATACGTCGTCTTCGAAGTCCACAACCGCCGCGTCCGCAATCTCGAGTTCCAGATCCAGATCACCTGCGAAACCTCGGACATGCCCGGCACCGAACAGCGTTTCTTCACCTCGGGCCGCTCGCCCCAGAACGCCCCGATTCGGCGCAACGGCATCTTCACGCTGGATTGGCGCGAGCGCGGCAACGGCCGCCTCGGCAACGTCAGCGCCGAGCTCAAATTCGCCACCGACGTGGCCAACTTCTCAGTGATCGTCCCGGAAGACCCGAGCATCGCCCCTGGCGAAGGGGCCGAGAGCTGCAACGGCGTCGGCTCGCTGCGCTTCCGCCGCGGCTACGAACCGCCGCCGCTGTCGCCCGCCCCTTGAGCGCGGGCCGTGCTCAGCAGTTGCGATAGACGATCCAGGACTCGTTGCGCGCGACTTCCGCGAACCCTGCCGGCGGTTCGAGGTTGTTGAAGTCGGTCGGGTCGTTGGGGTCGAGGATGAAGTTGTGGATCACGAATTCGTTGGCCGGGGCGACGAAGTAGCCGCGCGCCGGCACCGTTTCCTCGCTGGCGCTGACGATCTGCGTCGGCTTGATTTCGAGCCCGAAGGCGAGGCGGGGGACGGCGCGGTGGTTGGGCACGGCGATCTTGCCGCAGGGCGGTTCGAAGGCGCCGGCGTCGACCAGGTCGGTGAGGTCGTTCTCGATCCGCGCCTGGTTGGTGAGGTCGGTGTCGACGGTCGAGTCGAGGTCCCACTGGTTCGGCAGCCAGATCACGAACATCAGCAGGACGACGCCGGCGAAGACCTGCCAGCGCCGCCGCCAGGGGTGGTTGGGCTCGAGCAGGCGCCAGCCGAGCAGGGCGAGGGCGGCGAAGATCGAGAGCAACGCCGCCGCCAGCATCGTGTAGCGGGCGATGATCGCGAGGCCGCCGACCGCCAGCAGGCAGAAGGCGCCGAGGGCGAGGACGACGGCGGCGATCCCGAGCGCCGAGCGGCGGCGGAGGAAGGCGAAGCCGAGGACGACGCCGCCCAGCGCCCCGACCATTCCCGGCCACTGCATCACTTCGCCGAGCGCCCGGGGACCGTAGAGGACGAGGTCGACCGGGCCGGTCTTGCGCTTCAGCGTTTCGACCGTTTCCTGGGTACCGGTCAGCGAGTAGAGGAAGTTGCCGGTCGTGATGCCGTCGAAGATCACCCAAAGGATCGCGCCGGCGGCGCCGAGGACGGCGAGCCAGGCGAGCTGCGCGGGGGTGCGCTCGCCGCGCAGGCGCAGATGCCAGGCACCGAGCAGCTTGAGGTCGCGGGTTCGAGACCCGTCGTCCGCATTCGGCTGCTCCCGGAAGATCTCGAGCGTCAGGTACAGCCAGTAGACCCCCGCGAACAGCCACGCCTCCGGCCGCAGTAGCCCGGCCGGGACCAGCAGCGCCAGCACCGGCCAGCCGGCGCGCGCGCGCTTCGCCTCGACCAGGAGGGCGCCGAGGCTGAGGGCGATGTAGGGGAGGTCGATGTAGGCGCGCAGCCCGTTCGAGAGGTAGGGCGCGCGGGTGAGGACGATGGCCGCGGCGACGACGCCGATCCAGCGGTCGAACCAGGTCGAGCCGAGGCGGTAGACGAGCCACCCGATCAGTCCCAGTGAGGCGTAGGCGATGATCATCGTCACCGTGATCGCGCCGTCGCCGAGCGGCGTCGTCACCAGCCCGATCAGGTCGGTCAGCGGGTGCGGCGTGGGGGGGAGCGCAGCGCTGTAGTCGGGGCTAACGCCGTGCGCCAGTTCCCGGCCCCAGACGAGGGCGTAGATCGTGTCGTAATTGGGGAAGCCGACCGGGAAGACGATCAGCAGCACCGCGGTCGTTGCGGCGACCCAGGCGGCCGGCGTCAGCCAGCTGGATAGCCGTGGATACACTGGCCGAAGACTAATGTCGAGCCCGGAATCGACCTCTCTCTACCGCCGCCACCGCCCTGGGTCCTTCGACGAGGTCGTCGGCCAGCAGCACGTGGTCAGGACCCTGCGCAACGCGGTCGAGCAGGGCAAGGTCCACCACGCCTACCTGTTCGTCGGCTCGCGCGGGACCGGCAAGACCTCGATGGCGAAGATCCTCGCCCGCTCGCTCAATTGCGAGCGCGGCGGTCCGACCGTCACCCCCTGCGGCGAATGCGAGTCGTGCCTGACGATCGCCGCCGGCACCTCGATCGACGTGATCGAGATGGACGCCGCCTCGAATCGCTCGGTCGACGACGTCCGCGACCTGCGCGAGCGGGTCGCCTACGCGCCGGCCGGCGGCCACTGGAAGGTCTACATCCTCGACGAGGCGCACATGCTGACCAAAGAGGCCTGGAACGCCTTCCTGAAGACGCTCGAGGAGCCGCCGCCGAACACCGTCTTCGTTCTCGCCACGACCGAGGCCCACAAGGTGATGGCGACGATCGCCGACCGCTGCCAGCGCTTCGACTTCCAGCGGCCCTCGCTGGAGCAGATCTCGGAGGTCCTCGACCGGGTCGCGGCGGCCGAGTCGATCGAGCTCGACGCCGGGGCGGCGGGGATGATCGCCCGCTCCGCCCAGGGCAGCTTCCGCGACGCGCTCGGCACCCTCGACCAGCTGGTCGCCTTCGGCGGCAGCACGGTCGGCCTCGACGAGGTCCTGGAGATGCTGGGTGCCGCCGACGCCGAGCTGCTGTTCGACGCCGTCGACGCGGTCGCCGCGGCCGACCCCAAGGCGGTGCTGATCGGGGTCGAGCGGATGGCCGCCTCCGGCCGCGACCCTTCCCAGTTCGCCCGCGATCTGCTGGCGCATCTCCGATTCCTGCTCGTGACTCAGACCACTGGTGAGGTCCCCACCTCGTTCGTCGTTACCGCAACCGACTCGGACCGGCTGCAAGCTCAAGCGAAAGCAGTCGGGCCGGCCACCTTGGTTCGAACCATCGACGAGCTCGCCGATGCACTCACCGCTGTCCGCGAGGGAGACGACGCCCGCATGGCCGTCGAGATCGCGCTGCTCAAGGCAGCCCGCCCCGATCTCGATCCGACGACCGAGGGATTGCTTCGCAGGATCGAGCAGCTCGAGGCTCGCTTGACGGGAGGGGAGCCGCCGGCGGGTCCTGTCGGCGCAGGGGACCCCCCACCCCCTCCGGTAGCTAAAGCTTCCTCGGGGGCGGGCCCCCCTACGCCGCCACCCCCCGGAGATCCCGCTCCGGCAGACGAGGTTGAACCGTCCGAGGAAGAAGAGACTTCGTCACTCGATGACGTTCAGCGGGCTTGGCCCTCGGTACTCCAGAAGCTGGCGGAGACGGCGCCGGCGCTGGCGGCGACTTTCGATGGAGCAAGGCCCGTGGCGCTCGACGACGAGGGGTTGAAGATCGGGTTCCCGGCTGACAGCGCCTTCAACAAGAAGAAGGCGGAAGCGCCCGAGCGGCGTGAAGCTGTGGCTGCGGCGTTCGAGGCCGTGACCGGGACCTCGATGCGTCCCAACTACGTGACGCTGGAGGGTGACGCCGGTGAGTCCGGTGCCGCCGATGCCACTGAGAAAGCTGCGCACGACGAGGAAGAGATGTTGGAGAAGCTGAAGAGCGAGTTCGACGCGGAGGAGGTCGGTTAGTGGCGCGAGGAGGCGGTCCCGGGGGCTTTGACGTCAACGCCCTGATGAAACAGGCGCAGCAGATGCAGACGCAGATGCTCGAGGCGCAGGAGAAGCTGAAAGACGAAACCGTCGAGGCCAGCGCCGGCGGCGGCATGGTCAAGGTGACGATGGGCGGCGACCTCACCCTGCGCGAGATCGTGATCGACCCCGAGGCGGTCGACCCCGAGGACGTCGAGATGCTGGCCGAGATGGTGCAGGCCGCGGTCAACGAGGGCCTGCGCGCCGCCCAAGAGCTGGCGACCTCGAAAATGGAGGGCATCGGCGGGCTCGGCGGCGGCGGGATCCCGGGCCTGGGCGGTTGAGCTCCGAGGGCCCGGCACCGCTCGCGCGCCTCGTCGCCGAGCTCTCGCGCCTGCCGGGGATCGGGCAGCGGACCGCGCAGCGGCTCGCCTTCCACCTCTTGCGGGCGCCCGACGAAGAGGCCTTCGCGCTCGGCGACGCGATCCGCGAAGTGAAGGAGAAGGTCGGCCTCTGCGAGGAGTGCTTCAACCTCGCCGAGGGGCCGCTCTGCCGGATCTGCGCCGACCCCAACCGCGACCGGACGGCGATCTGCGTGGTCGAGGAGCCGGCCGACGTGATCCCGATCGAGCGCACCCACGAATACCGCGGCCTCTACCACGTGCTCGGCGGCGCCCTCTCGCCGATCGACGGCGTCGACGCCGAGGACCTGAAGATCGCCGAGCTCCTCACCCGGGTCGGGCGCGGCGGCGTCTCCGAGGTCGTCCTCGCCACCAACCCGACGACCACCGGCGAGGCGACCGCCCTCCACATCGCCGAGCGGCTGCGGGGCCAGGTGACCGTCACCCGGCTGGCCAGCGGCCTGCCGGTCGGGGCCGATCTCGAGCACGCCGACGAGGTCACCCTCGGCAAGGCCCTGGCCGGCCGCCGCAGCCTCGACTAGCGCATCGCAGAGCCGCCCGGTATCGGGCAGTTCGCAAATAGTCCGCAAAGTCGGATTGCAGCTGGACGATTGTCGGGCCGGAAAATCCGAGTTTTCGCTTTTACCTCGTCCGCCTCTTGCGCCAAGGTGCGCGCGTGGCGGACCAGTCGGAAACAGGCACGGGCGGGCCAGAGGGCTCCCCGGCCGGGCGTTTGGCACTCGAGGTCTCGGCCCAGCACGTCGCTCTGCTCGAAAAGCTGCGCGCCGAGCTCGGCGACGATCCGGCGGCGCTGGCCGAGGCGGCGGAGCGGCTGGCGGCCGAGTTCGGGCCGGTGACCGCGGCCGCGGTCGAAGCCGTGGTCAAGCACGCGCCCCTCGCGGGGGCGCAGCCTGGAATCGCGGCCGCCGCCGCGGTCGAGCCGGAGGCGCGCGAGCTCGCCAGCCTCTACCAGCCGGGCCACATGCGTCGCCGCCTCAACCAGCTGATCGAGACCAACCGCCGTTACGGGCACCCCTTCGGCCTCGCGGTCTTCGACGCCTCCGGCCCCGGCACCAGGGGCGACGCCGTCCCCGGCGGCCCCGAGACCGTGCTGGCGATCCTCGGCGCCGCCCTCCGCGACAGCGTCAGGCTGGTCGACGAAGCCTTCCGCCTCGAGGAGGACGCGATCTGCGTCCTCGCCCCGAACCTGCGCACGGTCGAAGGCGTGCAGATGGCCGAGCGTCTGCTCGGCCAGCTCGACGAGCTGGAGCGGGCAGGGGGGCTGCGGATCGCGGTCGCCGCCGGAGTCGTCGCCTGCCCCGACCACGGCGCTGACGCCGACGGCCTGCTGAGCAAGGCCGACGCGGCGCTGTGGCGGGCCCGCGCCGTCGGCCAGCCGGTCGGCGTCGGCGCCCTCGATGCCGTGCAGAACAGCTGAGTCGCGCCCACGAGCCCGTGCAAGATCCCTGACAGATTCCGGAAATCTGTCCATAACTGATGTAAACCCGGATTTCCGGTGGAAGAATTCCCCGCAGATGCCAGGAATCCGAACCAACGCGGCAGCCGAAGTGCTCGGTGTCAGCCCGAACACGCTGCGCAGCTGGGAGCGCCGTTACGGCTACCCGGTGCCGAAGCGCACGGTCGGCAACCACCGCAACTACGAGCTGGTCGAGCTGCAGACGCTGCGCGACGCTCTCGCCCAGACCGGGAACATCTCCTCGGCGATCGAGCTCGCCCGCCAGCGCCAGTCGGCGCCCGCCAACGGCGGCAGCCTGCTGGCCGCATTCGAGAGCTTCGACGAGGCCGCCGCCGACCGCGCGATCGAGGAAAGCCTGGCGCTGCGGCCGCTGGAGCGCACGGTCGAGGAGCTGCTGCTGCCGGCGATCGACACCCTTGCCGCTGACCCCAGCCGCGAGGCCGAGCTCGAGTTCGGCGCCCGGTGGGCGACGGGTTGGCTGCACGGCGCCCGCCGCCTCGCCGCCTCCGCCTCGCGCCCGGCCGGGATCCTGCTGCTCGACTCGAGCCGCGGCCAGGACGCCGAGGAGGTCTACGCCCAGGCGCTCGACCTCGCCCTGCGCCGGGCCGGCTTCCGCGTCCTCGTCCTCTCCAACGAGCTCGGCGACGAGCGGCTCGAGCGGGCGTTGGGCGCCCTCGAGCCGACCGCGATCGTCCTCTGCGGCCCCGGTGCCGAGACCCAGGACGCTGTCCGCCTGGTCCGCAAGATCCGCGACCTCGGCTTCGTCGCGCCGCTCTACGGCTACCGCGCCGCCGGTCTGATCGGCGCCGCCGTCCCCTCGGCCGGCGAGCGGCCGAGCGAGGTGACCGGCATGCTCAACACCGACCTTCGCCGCCGCGCTTCGCAGGCCGTCGGCTAGACCCGCTCCTCTACGCGCTCGCGATATTGACCACCATCTGGTGGGGTCAATATCGCGAGGGTGAGCGCCCAAACAAAAAAAACCGGCACAAGGCCCGAAGGCCCTGTGCCGGTTGGAGGAACCACTTGCGCCTATTGGCGCGGACTGCTTACAGCGAGCCGATCGCCGCTTTGGCCGCGTTCTTGACGACCTTGGGCAGCGGAGCGAAGTCGAGCGCCGCGCCGTACTTCTGGCCCGGGCCGACCGCGTAGTTGAGGAACTGCTGCAGGAACCCCTTCTGCGGCGCGTTGTGCGGGACGATCGCGTAGGTGAAGGTCGAGATCGGGTAAGCCGTCGTCGCCTTCTTCGGGGGGTTGACGATCGAGATCGCGTTGCTCGAGGGCACGCTCTTCACCACCGAGGCAGCGTTTTCGATGTTCTTCAGGTTCGGGAACTCGAAGTTCCCGGCGTTGTTCTGGATCGCGGCGGCGCCGATGCCGGCGGCGATCAGGTACGAGGCCGAGATGTAGCCGATCGCACCCGGGGTTTTCGTCACCGTGGCGGTGATCCCCGAGTTGCCTTTCGCCCCGACACCCGCCTTGAAGCCGACCGAGGTCGCGAAGCCGACTTCGTTCTTCCAAGCCGGGCTGATCTTCGACAGGTACTGGGTGAAGGCGTAGGTGTCACCGGAGCCATCGCTGCGGTAGACCGGGGTGATCGGAGTGCCCGGCAGTTTCACGCCTTTGTTGACCTGCTTGATCTTCGGGTCATTCCACTTCGTGATCTTCCCGAAGTAGATGCTGGCGAGGATCTTGCCGGTCAGGTTGACCTTCTTGACGCCGGGAATGTTGATGCCGATGCCGGTGGCCGAGAGGGCCCACGGAATCTGAACGCAGCCGTTGCAGGCAGCGGCCTGTTCCGGCGTCAGCGGGGCGTCCGAGGCGCCGAAGTCGACGGTCCTCGCGGTGATCTGGGCGATACCGGTACCGGAGCCGACGGCACCGTATTTGACTGGGATCCCTTCTTTGATTTCGAAGCCGCTGATCCAGTTGGCCATCAGCGGTGCGACAAGGGTGGAGCCAGCACCAGTGAGGCCGGCGGCTGAGGCACCTGCGGTCGAGACCGAGGCCATGCCGGTAGCCGTCACGGCCACTGCGATCAGGAGACCTAGCAACCTTTTTCGAAGCAAAGCGGAGTCCTTTCAAGGGTGGTATTAACGGCGCTAGGTTCTCGACCGGAGGTCGCGAAAATGTGTCAATTCCGTGAAAGACCTCCCCTTTTAGGTTGTTGCAGGCATATGACGAAGATGTAGACGGCAAATCGACGCAAATAGCCCTCGCGAATCAGCCGGCCGGCGACTTGTGTCAATTCTGTGAAAACCGCTCCGGATCGGTGAGAAATGCCGCCAGCCTCCATTACGCTGCCGCCGACGATGAGCAGTCCCGCCACCCCTGCCCTCGCCGCCTCCCGCGCCTCCCGCTCCGGCGATCGCCGCAAGCGGGCCGACCGCTTCGGCGACCGGGCGCTGTTCGCGCTCTGCGCCGCCGCTGCCCTGCTCGCGGTCGTCGTCCTGGTCCTGGTCGCCTACCAGGTGGTCGACGGGGCGCGGCCGGCGATGGCGAAGTACGGGCTCAGCTTCATCACCGACACCGAATGGCAGCCCAACTTCAAAGTCTTCGGTGCCGGGGTGCCGCTGTTCGGCACCCTCGTCAGCTCCTTCTCCGCCCTCCTGATCGGGGCACCGATCGCGATCGCGATCGGCCTCTTCCTCAGCCTCCTGGCGCCCAAAGGCGTAGCCGCTCTGGTCGCCCCCCTGGTCGAGATGCTCGCCGCGATTCCGAGCGTGATCCTCGGCTTCTGGGGTCTCCTGATCCTGGCGCCGTTCGTGCAGTCGACGATCGAGCCGTTCCTGCACGACACGCTTGGCTTCATCCCGATCTTCGGCGACCCGCAGACGACCGGCCTCAGCGTCTTCACCGCCAGCCTGATCCTGACGATCATGATCGTCCCGATCATCGCCGCGATCTCGCGCGATCTGTTCATGGCGGTGCCGCGGGACCTCCAGGATGGCGCCGCGGCGCTGGGCGCGACCCGCTGGGAGGTGGTGCGCGGCGTCATCCTCCCAACCACGGCCTCCGGCGTCGTCGCGGCCTCGATTCTCGGTCTCGGGCGCGCCCTCGGCGAGGCGATCGCCGTCTCCCAGGTGATCGGCGGCGGCATCGAAATCGGCAAGCTGTTCGAACCGGGCGACACCCTCGCCGCGCGGATCGCCCTTCAGTTCCCGGGCGCGTTGAGTGAACTGCACAAATCCGCGCTCTTCTACCTCGGCGTGATCCTGCTCGTGATCGGCCTGCTCTCGAATCTGACCGCGCAGTGGATCGGCCGCCGCTTCAGCTACCAGGGAGTGGCGGCGAAATGAGCGGCGGGATTCCGGACCCGACGGCGCCTCTGACCCCGAGCGGCAACCTGCGCCGCCGCCAGCTCTTCAGCAAGTTCACCGAATACGCAGCGACCGCAGCGGCCGTTCTCGCGGTCGCCGTTCTCGCGATCGTCGTCTACACCATCGTCTCGCGCGGCGCCAAGGCGATCGACTGGGAATTCATCACCACCGGCTACCCGACCGGGGTGGCGCCGATGCTGGTCGGAACCGCCGTGATCGTCGCGATCGCGACTGCGATCGCGCTGCCGATCGGCGTCCTTATCGCGCTCTTCCTCACCGAGTACGCCGGCAGCCGCGCGGCCGGGCCGTTGCGGATGACGCTCGACCTGATGAACGGGGTCCCTTCGATCATTCTCGGTCTCTTCGTCTTCAGGCTGCTCGTCGAACACAAGCAGCAGTCGGGATTCGCCGGCTCGGTTGCGCTGGCGATCATCGAGCTGCCGCTGATCGCGCGCGGCACCCAGGAGGTTCTGCGCCTGGTCCCGAACAGCATGCGCGAAGCCTCCGACGCGCTCGGCGTCGCCCGCTGGCGCTCGATCCTGAGCGTCGTCCTCCCCAGTGCGACCGGCGGTATTGCCACCGCAACTGTCCTCGCCGTCGCTCGCGCTGCCGGTGAGACGGCACCGCTGATCTTCGCCAGCTCGATCTTCGACCCCCGCAAAGTCACGCTCAACCCGTTCGAAGCGATGCCGAACGTTCCGGTCTTCATCTACAAACTCTCCGAAGAAGGCAACCCCGAAGGCTTTGCCTTCGGTTGGGGTATGTCCTTGCTGCTCGTCTCGTTCATACTGTTTGCCAGCCTCGGCGCCCGCGCCTTGCTGGGCCGCAGCAAACGGAGGCTCTCCTCGTCATGACCAGCGGACTCGACTCCAGCCAGGGCCAGAACCAGCCGGTGCCGGCCCGTGTCCGGATCCAGAGCGGCCTGCCGTCGGCGGAGCAGAACGGGACGGCGACCGCCGCCACCGGTGCCGCCGGCGCGGAGCAGCACGGCTTCGCGCCCGAGGTCGTCTTCGATTCGCAGGACATCTCGATCTTCTACGGCGCCAAGCGGGCCCTGGCCGGCGTCTCGCTGCGCATCCGCCGCGGTCAGATCACCGCCCTGATCGGTCCCTCCGGCTGCGGCAAGACGACCTTCCTGCGCAGCCTCAACCGGATGAACGACTCGGTCCCCGGGTTCCGGATCGACGGCCAGATCCTCTACCACGGCCACGACATCTACGGCAGCAACGTCGACCAGGTCGAGGTGCGGCGGCGGATCGGGATGGTCTTCCAGAAACCGAACCCGTTCCCGAAGTCGATCTTCGACAACGTCGCCTGGGCGCCGCGCAACCTCGGCCTGAAGAAGGGGCTGCACGACCGGGTCGAGAAAGCGCTGCGCGGGGCGGCCCTCTGGGACGAGGTCAAGGACCGGCTCAAGGACAGCGCCCTCGGCCTCTCCGGCGGTCAGCAGCAGCGGCTCTGCATCGCCCGCGCGATCGCGATCGAGCCCGATGTCCTGCTGCTCGACGAGCCCGCCTCGGCGCTCGACCCGATCGCGACCGGCGCGATCGAGGACCTGATGCACAGCCTCAAAGGCCGCTTCACGATCGTCATCGTCACCCACAACATGCAGCAGGCGGCCCGGGTCGCCGACCGCACCGCGTTCTTCAGCCTCGCCTCGGTCGAGGGGGAGCCGAAACCGATTGGGACGCTGATCGAGTTCGACGACACGACGACGATCTTCGGCGCCCCGCGAGACCCCCGCACGCGCGACTACGTCACCGGCCGCTTCGGCTAGCGCTGCAAGCGGGCCGCCCGGCCCGCGACCTCAGCGCTTCAGGATCGCGTCGCCCGAGACCTGCTCGAGCAGCGGCTTGCCGCACTGCCAGCAGAAGGTGGCGCCGCTGGAGTGGGGGGCGCCGCAGTTCTTGCAGGCGCCGGCGGCGCCGGTCTCCTCCATGCGGAGGATCCGTTCGACCTCGCTCAGTTCGGCGTCGGCGTCCTGGAGGATGACCGCCCGTTTGACGATCACCTCGACTTTGATGCTGTTGCGGACCGCCATTTCGTAGACCAGGCCGCCGAGGTCCCACTGCAGCTCCGCCACCCGCGCCACCAGCTGGTCGCGGCGCCGCTCGAGGTCGACGATGAACTCCTCGCCGTAGGCGGAGTTGAGGGTGTTGGGCGCTGGTTTGGCGCCTGGCGCCGAAGCCTGTGGGCCAGGCGCTGGCGCCGCGGCGGCGGTTTTGGCCGGCGGCGCTTTGCGCGTCGGCCCAAGCTTCGCTTTGCGTGATCCAGTCAGTCTCATTCGCCGAAGAATTCCCCTTCGAACTTGCCGTTGTCGCTGCAGCCGGCGGTGCCCTTCTTGCAGCTTTCGCCGACCTGGGTGCCGGTTTCCGCCTGCGGGACCTTCGGTTCGAGCACTTCTTCGGTCGCCTTGGACTGGCCGGTCTGGCCGGTTTCCGCCTTCGCTTCCGCCTTTTTGGCGGTTGCGTTGTGGGCTTTCTTTTCGCTGCCGCCCTTGGCTTTACCGCCGCTTTCTTTGCTGCTGCCGCTTTCTTCGCCGGTGGTCGCTTCTTCTTCGCCACCACCGCGGTTGCCTTCGACCCGGATCACCGACGGCTGGTTGTTGGCGGCGCTGCCGCTGTCGCTGTTGCCGGAGCGGCCGATCAGGACGCCGACCCCGATCGCCAGGATCAGGGTCGCGATCCCGGCGATCAGCGCGCTGTTGGCCGACAGCCCACGCGGTTTGCCGGCGCTGCCGCTCGCAGACGCCGCCGGCGGCGTCTGCGGTTTGTTGATCGCCTCCATGAAGACGACCGCGTCCATGAACGGCAGCCGCGGGTCGCCGCGCCGGTGGCCGCATTCGAGGCAATAACGCTGGTCGGCGGCGAGCGGTTTGCCGCATGAGGGGCAGTTGTCGCTCGATGAGCTCGCCGCGAGCGCCGGGTGGACCTCGGTCGGTGCGTTCGAGGCCTCGTGCGGCGAGGACGGGCTCGGCGGATCAGTGGGATCGAGCGGCGGGTCCGGCAGGGCCGTCGGAGGCGTGTGCTGTTCGGGCTCGCGCGCGGGAAAGGGCGTCGGCGAGCCATCGGCCGGAGCGGTCACGTTCGCATTGTCTCCCGGGCGAGAAAGGAAATGTTGAAGAGTTGTGAACAGCACACGCGCCGCAGGCGTGGCTGTACTCGGGATTTTTACATTTTGTTTGCGCCCTCCAGTGAGCCTTAAGCTCTTCAGGTGGACTCTTCCAAGGACGACGAACGCCGCGTGCCAAGCGGCCGCGGCGACTGCGCCGAGTGCGGTGCCGCCTGCGTCGAGGGCCAGCGCTACTGCCTCGTGTGCGGTGCCCGTCGCGGGGCGCTTCCGGCCGCGGTTGTGGCCCAGATCGCGCCGCTCGCCGCGCGCGGGCGCGCTGCGGCGGCCGAGCCCGCGAAGACGGCTGCTGCGAAGACGGCGGGGACCGGTTCCGCTCCCGCGACGGCAGCCGCCGCGGGTGCCGCGGCCGGGGCGAGTCTCTTCGGCGCCGGCGCCGCCGAGGCCGTGCGGGGGACGGGGATCTTCGCCGGCATCAAGATGCCCTCGCCGCGGGCGGCCGTCGTCGCGGTGATGTGCATGCTCGCCTTCGGCGTCGTGCTCGGCTCGGCCACGAGCCAGCTCGCGCAGAGCGCCGGCTTGACCACGATCCTGCTCGAATCCCCGCCGAAGCCGCCGCCGGAACCGGAACCGGAACCGGAAGAAGAATTCGAAGAAGAAGAAGTCGAAATCGAAGAAGAAGCGCCGGAAGAAGCACCGGCCGTGACGCCCGAACCGACGCCCCCGCCGGCGGAACCGACGCCCCCGCCGGCCGAACCCGAACCCAAACTGCCGCCGGAACCGGAACCGCCGGCGACCGAAATCAAACACGTCTTCGTCGTCATGCTCGGCGAAAACAGCTACGAAGAAACGTTCGGGAAAACCTCGACCGCGCCCTACCTCTCGAAGGAACTGCCGGCCCTCGGCGAGCTGCTGCCCAACTACTACGCCGTCACCAAGGGCGACCTCGCCAACCAGCTGGCGCTGATCAGCGGTCAGGGCCCGACCCTCGAAACCGCCGCCAACTGCCCCAACTACGGCGACGTCGTGCCGGCGACGACGACGCCCGAAGGTCAGGTCCAGGGCAACGGCTGCATCTACCCGGCGACCACCGCCAGCCTGCCGTCCGAGCTGGCGAAGAAAAAACTGAAATGGAAGGGGTACATCGAGGACATCGGCAACGGCGTCGCCGCCGGCCAGCCGGCGACCTGCCGCCACCCGGCGCCGGGCACGCCCGACCCCGGCCAGGTGCCGGTTCCCGGCGACAACTACGTCACCTGGCGCAACCCCTTCGTCTATCTGCACTCGGTGATCGACAGCCCCGAATGCGGTTCCGCCGACGTCGGCCTCGACCAGCTCGTCCCCGACCTGGGGAAGAAGGTCAGCAAGCAGACTCCGGCCCTCTCCTACATCGTCCCCAACGCCTGCCACTCGGGCGCCGAGGCCGAATGCGAACCCGGTCACCCGGCGGGCGCGCTCGGGATCGAAGAATTCCTCAAGACCGTGGTCCCGGAAATCCTCAAATCGCCGGCCTACCTCGACGGCGGCCTGCTGGTGATCACCTCGAGCCAGGCCCGCCAGGCCAGCGCCGCTCCCGGCTTCGTCGCCGACACCACCTCCTGCTGCTTCTACCCGACCTACGCCAACCTGCCGGCGGAACCGCCGGCGACCGAAACGGCCGCCGCGCAGACGAAACCGACGGGGGGTGGGGGCAGGGTCGGGATGCTGCTGTTCTCACCGACGATCGAAGCCGGCACCGTCAACGAAACCGCCTACGGCAACCACTTCACGCTGCTGAAAACGATCACCGAACGGCTCGAGCTCGAACCACCGGGCTACGCGGCCGAACCGGCCCTGCTCGGCTTCGAAGAAGAAGTCCTCAACCCGGCCGCCGCCGCGGCCGAAGAAGAAGCGCTGCCGACCGGCACGCGGCCGTTCTGGCTCGGCGGGGCCGTCAGTCGAGGAGGATCAGGAGCGCGGTCAGCAGGCCGAGCGCCAGGCCTGCGATGGTGAGCATCGCCAGCGGCCAGCGCGGCGCCGGCAGGAACTCGCCCCGCATCAGCGCCCGCTCGATCGCGATCTGGCGGCTGGTCCCGTAGGCGATCGCCAGGATCCCCCAGACGGCGAAGCCGACGCCGGCGACGACGTACGGCCAGGTGTCGACGGTGCCGGCGAGCTCGGGGACGACGCGCCCGACGCCGAGCGCCACCGCCAGCGCCGTCAGCCCGGTCCGCCACCAGGCGAGCTGGGTGCGTTCGTTGGCCAGGTGGGTGCGACGGGTCGCGTCGACCGCTTCGGTCAGCAGCTGGTCGCGGGCCGAGTGGGGTGGATCAGCGGGGCTGATGTCCCCAAGTTAGCTGAGCAGGGATCAGGCCCGGGTCGGCGCCGGCGCCTCGCCCTCGCTGATCCCCCAGCGCTCGTGCAGGCGCCGCAGCGGTGCCGGTGCCCACCAGTTCCACTTGCCGAGCAGCTCCATCAGCGAGGGGACGAGCAGCGCCCGGACGATGCTGGCGTCGATCAGGACGGCGAGCGCGGTGCCGACCCCGTTCTCCTTGATGAAGATGATCTGCGAGGTGGCGAAGGCGAACATCGCGACCGCGAACAGCAGCGCCGCCGCGGTCACGATCCGGCCGGTGCGCTCGAGCCCGATCGCGACGCACTCCGAGTCCGAGGCGCCGTTGTCGCGCGCCTCCTTGATCCGCGAGAGCAGGAAGACGGCGTAGTCGGTCGAGAGGCCGAAGGCGACGGCGAAGAGCAGGATCGGCATCGTCTGCTCGATCGCGCCGGGGCTCGAGTAGTCGAGGATGCCTTCGAGCCGTCCGTCCTGGAAGATCAGCACCAGGAGGCCGAAGACGGCGCTGAGGTTGAGGAAGTTCATCAGCAGCGACTTGACCGGCAGCACCACCGAGCCGGTCATCAGGAAGAGGATCACCAGGGTGGCGATGATCACGATCGCCAGCGCCAGCGGCAGGTGGCTGGAGAGGCTCGCCTGGAGGTCGACGAAGTCCGCGGTGGCGCCGCCGACCAGGGCGGTCGTCCCCGCCGGGGTCGGCAGGGCGCGGATCGCCTTCACCGTTTCCTGGCTGGCGGCGGAGACGAACGGATTGGCGGAGATCACCTGCAGCGCCGTGACCTCGCCGCTGAGGTGCTGGGGGGGTGCCACTTCGGCAACCCCGTCGACCCGCCGCACGCGGGCGGCCATGCGCGCCGCCGCCTGCGGGCCGCCGCCTTCGACGTCGACCCAGATCGGGGTGTCGTGGTAGGGCGGGAATTCCCCGCTGATCGCGTCGTAGGTCTGGTGGGCGCTCGCCGACTGCGGCAGGACGGTTGCGTCGACGGTGTTGAACTTGATCCCGAGGAAGGGCAGGCCGAGCAGGATCAGGAACAGGGCGCTGAGGGTCGCGACCGGGACCGGCCGCCGCATCACGAAGCGCGAGAGCCGATACCAGAAGCCGCTCTCGGTTGGCCTCGCGTCGGCGTCGGCGCGGCGCTGCAGGAAGCGCGGCGCGCCGGCGTTGACCCGCGTTCCGAGCAGGGTGAGCACCGCCGGCAGCACGGTCAGCGCGATCAGCGCCGTGAACAGCGCCACCAGGGCGCCGCCGAGCCCCATCGAGTAGAGGAAGGACTGGGGGAAGACCAGCAGCGAGGCGAGCGCCGCGGCAACGGTCAGCGAGGAGAAGAAGACGGTCCGGCCGGAGGTGGCGAGGACCCGGCGCATCGCCGCCGGCCCCGGCCCGTCCTTGGCGATCTCCTCGCGGTAGCGGGAGACGATGAAGAGGCTGTAGTCGATCGCCAGGCCCAGACCCAGCGCCGTGGTCAGGTTGAGGGCGAAGACCGAGATCGTCCCGAATTCGCTGGCGATGCGGAGGATCAGGAAGGTGCCGATGATCGCCAGGCCGCCGATCATCAGCGGCAGGACGGAGGCGACGAGGCTGCGGAAGAAGAGCAGCGAGAGCAGGAAGAGCAGCGGGAAGGCGAGCAGCTCGGCCATCCGCAGGTCCTTCTCGACCTGTTTGTTGACCTGCTCCTGGGCGACGGCGAAGCCGCCGGCGAGGACGCCGGGGTGGGCGGAGAGTTCGTCGGCGATTTCGCTCCCGATTTCCTGCACTTCCTTGTCGTCGGTCGGCTTCAGGGAGACGGCGAAGTAGGTCGAGTCGCCGTCGTTGGAGACGAAGGCGCGGGAGCGGGTGTCGTAGTAGCCGCTGACGGCGGCGACGTCGGAGCGTTCGCGGACCTGGTTCTCGAGCGCCTCGACCCGGACCCGGGTCGAGGGCCTGGCGACCGGTGCGTCTTCGACGACGCCGATCACCGCCGGGACCCGCAGGCCGGCGTCCTGGAGCCTTTCCTTCGCCTGCACCGTCTCGGTCGAGGGGTCGTCGGCGCCGTAGGGGTCGAGGCGGCTGGCGACCGAGCCGCCGACGGCGGCGGCGACCAGGAAGAAGGCGATCGCGATCAGGCCGACGCGGCGGGCATGACCGTTGGCGAGGCGGGCGAGGGAGTCGAACATCAGCTGCTCCTTTTCTCGGGAGCGGAGTCGAGGAGCTGGGCCTCGGTCCGCTCGCACCAGTCGGCAAACCACTCCGTGAACTCGACCCCGCTGCGCAGCACGGCGAGCGGGAACGGGTCACCTTTCTCTTCCGCCATCGGCTCCATCGAACGCAGCTGGGCGTTGACGGCGAGCCGGTAGGCGCGCATCGCACGGAGGATCTCGACCGCCTCCTCGCGCGGCAGGGCGTTGGCGAAGAACAGCTTCAGCAGCCCTTCCTCACGCATCTCGAAGGTCGCGGGGGGCTGGCGCAGCCAATCCTTCAGCTCCTCTTCGCCGTCGGCGGTGATCTCGTAGACCGTGCGCCGCCGGCCGCCGGTGGGGGCGTCGACCCCGACCACCAGCTCGGCCTCGGAGAGCCGTTTCAGCTCCGGGTAGATCTGCCCGTAGCTGGCCGCCCAGAAGAAGCGCGTCGTCTCATCGACCAGCGCTTTGATCTCGTATCCCGAGCGCGGCTCGGTCCGGACCATGCCGAGGATCACGTAGGCGGTGGCGCTGAGCGATTCCATACCCAAGATATATCGGTCAGATATATCTTCGAGTGTGATTACGATCACACTTATCCCATGGCTGTAGAAGCTGGGACGGACTCAGGCGCGCTGCTCGCCCATGATTGAGCGGCTAGACCTAGAGCGGATACGGCGCGAATATCGACAGTTTCTCGCCGGTATCGACCTCGGCCATGATGCGGTAGATCTGGTTGGCGATCCATTTGAGGGTGCCGACTGGTCGCCCCTCGATTCGTACCTCGTAGGAGAACATGGGCTCCACGCGCACGTCCTCGATTTCGCGTTCGGCCCGGATGACGAACGTCGAGATCTGTGCCTTGCCTGCCCCGAGCCGCTTGTTGGTCGCGATGTCCTCCCAGGTCAAATCGACTCCGTCGGGGACGCCGACGCCCTCGTGGGTGACGGAACTGACGAAGGTCGTCAGCACTCGGTGCTTGTCGAGATTCGAGAGCGCACTGAGCTGTGCAAGCGGGTGATAGGAGATGTGCTCTGGCTGGTCCCGGTACGGCTGCGCCTCCTCGATTTTTGCCCGTACCGACTCGGGAACCCCCTTAAGTTTCCGCCCCGCCAGAACTTGGAACTCGCAGCGGTCGGTGAAGATCGGGAACTGGGTCCGGCGGTTGTTCCCGGACTTTTCGTAGACGAGATGGTCGAGGGCGGACCTGAGGTTCTGGATCGCCTCCCCGGCGAGGAGGGGCCAGTGAGGAGGCATCTCCCTCCTCTGGACTGCGAAGCAGCGATAGACGGCCTCCTGCGGCGAGCGAAGCTCACTCTCGGATTCGAAGAAATACGCTTTACCGTCTTCGAAGGCGTCGGCCTCCGAGCAAAGCGTGCGGACATGTTCTACGCCCCGTTTTAGCTTGCGCTGGGCCGAGGTCAGCGTCTCCTCCGGCGGCCAATTCATGGGCCGAGCCTATGCGCGAATATTTCTCTGTCAACCCTCTTGACAGTGTCCGATGTGTCAAGTAGGTTTACAGACGTGCCACCGGCCAATCGCCACAACCCCCGCCGAGCGAGGTCTTCGACCTCCGACTACTCGGTGTCCGAGTTCCTTGCGGAGTTCCCCGACGACGCCGCCTGCCTGGAGCATCTGTGGCGCTCGCGCTACGCGCCCGATGGCGAGCACGCCGAATGCCCCAAGTGCATGTGCGTCCGGGTCTTCAAGCGCTACGCGACGAAGCAGGGGCGGCAATCGTGGACCTGCACGGGCTGCGGGCACCACGTCCACCCGACCGCGGGAACGATCTTCCACAAGTCCTCAACCTCGCTGCGACTGTGGTTCCACGCCATGTACCTGATGACGAGCACTCGCTGCGGGATCTCCGCCAAGCAGCTAGAGCGCGAGCTGGGCGTCCACTACAAGACGGCCTGGCGCATGTTCAACAAGATCCGCAACGAGCTGATGGCCGACGAGCCCTACGCCAAGCCGCTGAACGGCAAAGTGGAGGTCGATGAGACCTCGTGGGGCGGGAAGCCGCGCAAGAAGCTGAAAACCAAGAAGGAAGTCGCTGCCTTTCGCGAGGCGAAGACGACCGTGCTCGGGATGGTCGAGCGCGGCGGCCGGGTCCGTGTCCGCGTGATCGAGTCGCGCCGAGGCGAGCCGCTTAGTAGAGCCGTGAGGGCCAACGTCAACCCGGACGCGATCCTCTACACCGACGACTGGCGCTCCTACCGCCCGCTCGGGCCGCAGTTCGCCGGGCACCGGGTGATCAACCACTCGGCGGGCGAGTACGTGATCGGCGACCTCTACACGAACACCATCGAGGGCTTCTTCGGCAACCTCAAAACCGGGATGCGCGGCGCCTACAAGCAGGTCTCCAAAAAGTGGCTCCAGTCCTACTTGGACGAGTACGCCTGGCGCTACAACGAACGCTTCCGCGACGGGCGGTCGATGTTCCACTCGCTGCTGGATCGGGCCGCACGATGACCGAGGCGCAAATCATTCGCCGGATCAAGAGCGCCGCCGCGAAGCGCGCCAAAGCCGATGCGTTGAAGCATGAGGCGACCGACGACCTGCGGACCTACTGCCGCGAAGCGCAGGCGGCGGGCGTGTCGATCACCCGGATTGCTTCGGAGGCCGGTCTTTCCCGTCAGGGCGTTTACGACCTGCTGGGGGAGCGACCTTCCGCATAGCGGCGTCGAAGTCGCCTTTGCTCGGGACCGGGATCTCGAGCCCCTTCTCGGTCTTCTGCTTCTTGGCCACAGACCAAGGCTAGCTGGACAGGAAGCGCCCTGAGCGCGTGTGCCCCGGCTTCCACGCGATGCCTTTGAGGAGATCGCCGGGCGGCACCGACAGGCTGCCAGCGAGCTTGATCAGGGTGTCGATCCTCGGCAACCGGTCGCCTCGCTCAAGCTGCCCTATCTCGGTGCGGTGCAGCGAGGCGCGAAAGCCCAACTCTTCCTGCGAGAGCCGGGCGCGGCGGCGGTAGATGACTAGGTTCTCGCCGAACTTCTCCGCGACCGTCACGGCAGTTCCAGCCAGTCGAAATGCCGGGCGGCGATGGTCGGCAGCACAACCGCCCCTTCGCACCACAGGAGACCGACCAGCGCCAAGGCGCTGATTGCCCGCTCCACCGGCTCGCCGCTGCCGAGCCCGTGAAGGCGTAGATCGTCCTTCGTCATCTGCGCCGGGAATTCATGGAGGACTAGCGCCAGCAGGGCGCGCTGCAAGGGCTTGTCCGTGCGCTCAGGGGAGCGCGGACTAGGGTTGGCCTGCATCGGAAGGTTCCGCCTTTCGGTGCCAGGCCGGGGGCGGTTACCGCCGCGCCCCGGCCGTTTCTCACTCTGTGGGAGGAGACGCTAGGTCGCGGAACGGGCGGAAATTGCTTCTACAGAGATGGGATATACGTGATTACGATCACACTCGAAGACCACATATGGTCAGTGGCGAAGGCGGTGAACGAAAAACTCGAGGAAGGGGGCGCGGATGGCGCTCGATCAGAGCAAGGTGGGGCAGGTGGTGGCCGAGCAGATGGAGGCGATCGAAAACGACTACGGCGACGACTGCGAGATCGGCGACGTCTGCACGATCGTCGAGGTGGTCGGCCCGCACGGGTCCCACGTCCGCGTCCGCAGCAGCGACATGCGCCCGCACAGCGGCCTCGGCCTGATCCGGATGGCCGAACAGGCGATGCTGGGCAACCTCGGCGGCGGCGACTAGCTCGAGGTTGCGTTTTGGGTGCTCATAGGGCACCAAAAGGCAACCTCGGCGGTGATGGCGGATCGGTGGGCGCGAGCGGGTGTGACTATCCTCGGTTCTGTATGAGCGGAGACGGGTCCGACATCGTCGTGATGAAGTTCGGCGGCACCTCGGTCGCCGGTGCCGAGCAGATCAAGCGGGCAGCCGGGCGGATCGTCGCCGCACGCGAGGCCGGCAACCGGGTCGTCGCGGTGCTCTCGGCCCGCGGCAAGACCACCGACGAGCTCGTCGCCCAGGCGCTGGAGATCTCCGAGCGGCCGGTTGCCCGGGAGATGGACATGCTGCTCTCGACCGGGGAGCGGATCTCCTGCGCGCTGTGCGCGATGGCGATCCACGACATGGGCCACGAGGCGATCTCGCTGACCGGCTCGCAGGCCGGCATCGTCACCGACTCGACCCACACCAAGGCGCGGATCATCGACGTCCGGGCCGACCGCATCAGGGAGGCGCTGGGCGAGGACCGGATCGTCCTCGTCGCCGGCTTCCAGGGCGTCTCGACCGACAGCCACGACGTCACCACCCTCGGCCGCGGCGGCTCCGACACGACCGCGGTGGCGCTGGCGGCGGCGCTCGAGGCCAGCGTCTGCGAGATCTACACCGACGTCGCCGGCGTCTTCAGCGCCGACCCGCGGATCGTCGCCGACGCCCGCAAGCTGGCGGCCGTCTCCTTCGAGGAGATGCTCGAGATGTCCGCGTCCGGGGCCGGTGTCCTGCAGCTGCGCTCGGTCGAGTACGCGCGCAACCACGGCGTCCGCATCCACTGCCGCAGCAGCTTCGAGGACGGCCCCGGTACCCTCGTCGTATCCGAGGAAGAGACGATGGAGCAACCGTTCGTAACCGCAGTCACCCATTCCAACGCCGAGGCGCGCGTGACGCTGACCGGCGTCCGTGACGAGCCCGGCGTCGCCGGCCGCATCTTCAGCGCTCTCGCCGACGCCAACGTCAACGTCGACGTGATCATCCAGAACGAGCCGGTCGGCGGCGACCAGCTGGCCGACCTCTCCTTCACCGTCGACCGCGCCGACCTGACCACCGCCAGGGACGTGATCGCCGGGCTCGGCGACGTCTCGCTCAAGGTCCGGGCCGACGAGCAGATCGGTAAGGTCTCGATCGTCGGTGCCGGGATGCGCTCGCACCCGGGCGTCGCCGCCAAGGTCTTCGAGGTGCTCGGCGAGGAGAAGATCAACATCGAGATGATCTCCACCTCGCCGATCAAGATCTCGTGCGTCATCGCCGCCGACCGCGTCCCCGACGCGGTCAACGCCCTCCACAGGACCTTCGAGCTGGCCGCCGACGCGGTCCGGCCCGAGGACCCGACCGGCCCCGAGCACCGGCCGACGGTCGCCGGCTGAGCCGGCCACAGGGCTCCGGACCATGAGTGGCGACGGCTACAGAGTTGGTGTCCTCGGCGCGACCGGCCTGGTCGGCTCGACGATCCTCGAGCTGCTGGCGGCGCGCGGCTTCCCCGTCGCCGAGGTCGTGCCCTTCGCCTCCGAGCGCTCGGCCGGCAGGGAGATCGAGTGGAACGGCACGGTTCTCACCTGCCGCGGCCTCGCTGAGGACTCGATTCAGGACCTCGACCTCGTGCTCTCCTCGGCCGGCGGCTCGGTCAGCGCCGAGTGGACGCCGCGCTTCGTCGCCGCCGGCGCCACCGTCGTCGACAACACCAGCCACTGGCGGATGCACGACGACGTGCCGCTGGTCGTCTCCGAGGTCAACCCGGAGGCGCTCGAGGGGCACCGCGGGATCATCGCCAACCCCAACTGCTCGACGATGCAGATGGTCGTCGCCCTGAAGCCGCTCTACGACGAGGCCGGGATCGAGCGGCTGGTGGTCTCGACCTACCAGGCGGTCTCCGGCACCGGCAAGGCGGCGATCGACGAGCTGCGCGAGCAGACGCACGCGATCCTCCACGGCCAGGAGGCGAGCGCCTCGATCTACCCGCGCCAGATCGCCTTCAACGTGCTCGCCCAGGCCGGGAGCTTCAAGGACGGCGACGACCACACCGACGAGGAGCGCAAGCTGATCAACGAGACCCGCAAGATCCTCGGCGACGAGGCGATCCGGGTCAGCGCCACCTGCATCCGGGTCCCGGTCGTCACCGGCCACTCGGAGGCGGTCAACGTCGAGACCCGCGAGCCGCTCAGCCCGGAGCGGGCGCGCGAGCTGCTGGCGGCGGCGCCGGGCGTGGTCGTCGTCGACGACCCCGCCGCCTCGCGCTTCCCGATGGCGATCGAGGCCGCCGGCAGGGACGACGTCTTCGTCGGCCGGATCCGCCGCGACCCCGGCAACGAGATGGCGCTGGACATGTGGGTCGTCGCCGACAACCTCCGCAAGGGCGCCGCGACGAACGCCGTCCAGATCGCGGAGGTTCTGGTCGCCCGCAACCTCGTCAAGACGCCGGCCTGAGAACGCAGTTTCGCTCGCTATGCGAGCAGAAGTGCGTTCTCAGCCGGGAGGGGCGCTGAGGTGGCGGAGGGCGAACGGGGCGAGGAGCGTGGTGAGGATCGACATGCCCACCACTACGCCGAAGAGCTCCGGGTCGACGACGCCCTCGGCGGCGCCGATCGAGGCGACGACGATCCCGACCTCGCCGCGGGGGATCATGCCGACGCCGACGACCTTCGCCTCCGCCTTGCCGAGCGGGCGCGCCGCCAGGTAGGCGGGGACGAGCTTGGCGAGGGCGGCGATCACGGTGATCGCCGCCAGCAGGACGAGGGCGTGGCCGCTGAGCAGGGTGCCGAGTTCGAGCTCGACGCCGATGAAGGCGAAGAAGAAGGGCGGAAAGAAGGCGTAGAGAGGTCGCACTTCTTCCTCGATCGAGGTGTGGTCCTTGGTCTCGGCGACGATCATCCCGGCGAGGAAGGCGCCGATCAGCGCCGCCAGGCCGATGTTGGCGGCGAAGGCGGCGAGCCCGAGGCAGACGAGGACCGCCGGCAGCAGCGGCGAGTCGGCGAAGCGCGGCGCTTGCAGCAGCCGCGGGCGGCTGGCGAGCAGGCGGGTGCCGCCGAGCGCGACGAAGGCGACGAAGGCGACCGCGACGACCAGGGCGAGGGCGATCTTGCCGGCGTCGACGCCGCCGTCGGCGGCCATCCCGACCGCGACCGAGAGCAAGATCAGGGCGAGGATGTCGTCGACGACCGCGGCGCCGAGCACGGTGCGGGCGGCGCGGCTGCGGGCGATGCCGAGGTCGAGGAAGGTGGCCGAGGTGATCCCGGCGCTGGTCGCCGCCAGGGCGGCGCCGAGGAAGACGCTGGTTTCGGTGCTTTCGCCGAGCACGAGGCCGAACCCGATCCCGGCGGCGAACGGGAGGACGACCCCGGCGCTGCCGACCGTGACCGCGATCCGGCCCACCGCCCTCATCTCCGAGAGCCGCGTCTCCAGCCCGACCCAGAAGAGCAGGAAGACGACGCCGAGCTCGGAGAAGACGCGCAGCACCTCGCTGACCTGGACCCAGTCGAGGACCGAGGGCCCGACGAGGACGCCGCCGAGGATCTCGCCGACGATCGCCGGCTGGCCGATCCGCTTGAACAGCTCGTCGCCGAGCTTGGCGGCGAGCAGGACGACGAAGAGGTCGGTGAGGACCGCGGCGGTGTCGCTGGTCGCGGCGAGGGGGAGGTGCGGCACGGTCGCCGCAGGCTAGCTGCGGCCGCGGCGAGGGCGCCGCGGCCGCGTGCTCAGGCGGTTCGGGCGGGCGCCACCACGGGGGCGGCGCCGAGGTCCTCGAGGGCGGTGCGGAGGCTGAGCCGGCCGCGGTGGTGGAGGCCGTGGATCGAGCTTTCGGTCTTGCCGAGGCAGTTGGCGATCTCGACCGGCGAGAGGCCGACGATGTGGCGCAGGATCAGGACCTCGCGCTGCTCGCCCGGCAGCTGCGCCAGCGCCTGGCGCAGGTCGTTGCGGCGCTCGTGGCCAAGGCGCCCGCGGTCGTAGTCGTGGACCCGGACCTCTTCGCACGGCAGCGCCCGGCGGGCGCGCAGGTGGTCGAGGGCGGCGTTGCGGGCGACGCGCAGGATCCAGGCGGCGAAGGGGACCTCGCGCGGCTCGTACTTGCGGATCGCCTTGGTCAGCTTGGCGAACACGTTCTGGGTGATGTCCTCGGCCTCGTGGTGGTCCTTGACCAGGCTCTTGACGTAGTTGAGGACGTCCGGGGCGTAGCGGACGTAGAGGAAGTGGAGCGCTTCGGTGTCACCTTCCTGGGTGCGGGAGATGGCGGTTCGAATCAGTCGGTCGTCGCCCCCGGTGGGCTTGTGATCACCTTCGGCGGCGGCACTCGCGGACTGGTTACTCATCATTTTTCACGACCCCTGGTTCCTCGTCTCGACTTGCGGGTTCCGAATAGGGATGAAACATGAGAGAGCGAGAAGCTCAGCTCGTTGTTATCCCGTTAATAAGGTGCGAAACCGTCGCTGAAAGAGGAAAGGAGCCGAAGTTGCGGCATCGAACGGAGGAATATTCGTGGCCACCCGGCTCGAATATTTGTGGAAGTTCCGGGAAGATGCTGAAGGTACGGGCGAGGTTGTCGCCGATGGGGGTAGCCGATCCAGGATCGTGTCCCGAGGTCTGTGAAGGAAATGTCATGAAAGTGTTGCTGGAGCCCTTCGCCAGAGAGAGCATCGAAACCCGGTTCGGGTCCGATCTCACGAGCGCCACCGGGGCGGCGCTGCGCCACTACGCGCGCCGGCTGCGCTCGAACCGGCGCCCGCTCGCGGTGCCCGACTTCCGCCGCGGGACGGAGCCGACTCCCGGGGCGCTGACCCTAGAGCTGCCGCTCAGCGCCACGGTCGAGGAGACACTCGCCGCCGAGGCGGCGGCCCAAGGGGTGTCGATCGACCGGCTGGTCTCGCACGCGGTATTCGTCTACCTCTCCGATCTCGACGGTCCGGTCGGCGAGCAGCCCGCCGAGTCAGAAGAACGCGCCGCCGAGCCTCGTTACCGAGTCGATGGATGTCGACAGCCCCACCGCTCGGCGCCGCGCCGGCGCCGCTCGGCTCGGTTGCCGGCTGCTCTGCTCCGCGGTCGCCGCGGTCGTCGTCTGCGCGGCGGCAGCCGCTTCGGCAAGCGCTGAAGTAACCAGTGCCGACCCCGCTTCGATCGAAGGCATCTGGTCGTTCAACGGCGGCCGCGTCGGGATCAAACGGGAGCCGAACGGAACCCTGACCGGTACCGTCGTCACCCCGACCAAGTTCGCGGCCTGCACCCATGAAGTCGGGGAAGAGATGTGGACCGGGATGACGCTGCAGCCCGACGGCTCCTACTGGGGCCTGCACCAGTGGTTCTTCGAAAAACCGAAGTGCCCGCGCAACCCGGCGCTCGGCCTGACGACCTGGCGGGTGCTGGAAGACGACGACTACCGGGTGCTGCACGTCTGCTTCAGCGACCCCGGCAGCGAGGTGCAGCCGACGATCGCCTCGAACGGGAAAAGCCTCGACTACGACTACTGCTTCGACTCGGAACGGATCGCGGAGCTGCCCGAACCGGACCTCGACGAAATCATCAGCGGCCTGCCGCCGAGCAGCGCTGCCGGCGCCGCCACCGGCGCCGGTGGCGGCGACGCGGTGAGCAAGGCGGCCGGGTGCCTGCTGCGCAACCGTCTGCGGATCCGCCTCCGCAACCCCGAAAACGACCCGCTGAAGACGGTCCGGATCACCTTCGGCAGCGGCGGCGTCCGCAAGAAGGCGAAAGTGCGGCCGAGTCGCAACGGCTTCGTCGGCACGCTCAACCTGGCGAGCCTGCCGGAAGCGCCGTTCACGGTGACGATCAGGGTGACCACGGTGCTCGGCAACCACCTCTCGGGCAAGCGCACCTATAACCGCTGCCTGAGCAAAAGCAGTGCCGCCTGAGTTCGTCATCGCGGGCGCGCCGAAGGCCGGAACCACGTGGCTGTACCGCAACCTGGGGCGCTCCCCGGGCGTCTTCCTGACCGCGAACAAGGAGCCGCGCTACTACAGCGTCGAGGAGGGTGAGCGGCTCGGCTTCCGTGGCCCCGGCGACGACAGCTGGATGGGCCATTTCGTGCGCTCGCGGCAGGGGTACGAGCGCCTCTACGAGGGCGCCGCCGCGGGTCAGCTGCGCGGCGAGGCCTCGAGCGACTATCTCTACCGCTCGGCGGTGGCGGCGCGGCGGCTGCGCGAAGAGGCCCCCGGCGCGCGCCTCGTCTTCATCCTCCGCGACCCGGTCCAGCGGGCCTACTCGAACTGGCTGCACCACGTTCGCGACGGCCGCGAGGACCTCTCCTTCGGGGCGGCTCTGGCGGCCGAATCGGGGCGGATCGAATCCGGCCGGGCCTGGTGGTGGCACTACCGCCAGCGCGGCTTCTACGGGCGCCAGCTGGAGCCGTTCCTCGACCGCTTCCCCGCCGACCAGGTCCTGCTGCTCACCCACGAGGAGCTGCGCCGCGATCCGGCCGGGCTGCTGCGGCGGGTCGGCGCCTTCCTCGAAGTCGAGGTCGGCGCCGACGACGAGGTGCTGGCGGAGGCCCGCAACCAGTCCCACGTGCCGCGCTCGCGCACCCACCGGGTCGCGCGGCGGGTGCTGAGGCCGAACCGGGTGGCGACCGCGCTGCTGCCGCAGGCGGCGCGGACGCGGCTGCGGCACAAGGTGAACCGGGCCACCCTCTACCGGCCCGCGATCCTCAGCGAGGACCATCGCAAGCTGCGGCGCGCCTACGACGCCGACACCCGGCGGCTGGGGGAGAACACCGGGCTCGACGTCTCCGGGTGGCTCGGCTAGTGGACGTCTGCGTCGTCCTCTACCGCTGCGACGCCGGCCGGGTCGAAGCCGGGCTGCGTCCCGGCGACCGCCTGCTCGTCGTCGACAACACGGACGACAACCGCGGCTTCGCCGCCGGCTCCAACCGCGCCGCCGCGCTCGGCTGCGGCGAGCTGATCTGCTTCGTCAACCCCGACGCCGACCTCACCCAAGGCTGCCTCGAGCGCCTCGAACGGGCGCTCGACGACCCCGCGCTGGTCGCCGCCGGCCCCGACCTCGGGACGATGAACCCGCCGCTGCTCGGCGACGGCTCGCCGAGCTTCCTCAGCGGCTGCTGCCTCGCGGTCCGCCGCTCCGCCTTCGATCGGGTCGGCGGCTTCGACGAGCGCTTCTTCATGTACGGGGAGGACGTCGACCTGAGCTGGAAGCTGCGCCGGCTGGGCGGGCTGGTGCGGGTCGCCGACGCCGGCTTCGCCCACGACCGCAGCGAGACCAGCGCCCGCTTCGTCTCCCTGCACCGCACCTTCCGCCACCACCTGGTGGTGATGCGCCGCCACCGCGGCGCGGCCGGAGTCGAACGGATGCTGCGCGACTCGTTCTTCAGCCTGCGCCAGCGGCGGCTGCGGCAGGGCGCGGCGCGCCTGACCGGGACCGCCGACTACCTCTTCCGCGCCAGGCGCTGGGTCTAGATGAGTGGTTCGACGACCAGGCCCGCCTCGATGACGCGCCCGGCGAGAACGCAGTTGCTCCCGCATACCGGGAGCAACTGCGTTCTCATCGCACCGAGCGACCGTAGGGAGCGGTGCGAGCGCAAAGCGCGAGTTCCTCGGCCTTGCCTTTGCCAACCGGCAAAGGCCGCGGCCTGCGTCCTTGATCTGCTCGGCCGGTCGCGTCCCCAGTCAAACCTCGTCGTCGAACCACCCATCTGACGGTGCGCGCCCGCAGCCTGCTCAACCCGAACCCGGCGTACGTCTGGCGGCCGCGCCAGATCGGGCGCCGCCTGGCCGCCTCCCGGCGCGGGCCCGGGCGGGAGCTGGTCGTCCTCCCCTGGGGCGATGAGATCGTGGTCGACCCGGGGGAGTCGGTCGGCAGCGGCATCGCCCGCCTCGGGGTGCACGAGCTGCGGGTCAGCGAGGCGATGTGGCGGCTGACCGAGCGCTCGGACCTGGCGCTCGACGTCGGCGCCAACATCGGCTACTACACCTCCTTGCTGGGCCGGCGCGCGGGCCGGGTGATCGCCTTCGAGCCGCACCCGGTGCTGCTCGCGCGGCTGCGCGCCAACGTCGCTCGCTGGCCGGGGCCGATCGAGGTCGAGGGCAGGGCCGCGTCGTCCGCCTCGGGCCAGGCCGAGCTCGGCGAGCCCGAGGCCTTCGCCGCCAACACGGGCACCGCGGGCCTCGGCCTCGCCGGTGCGCGCTCGTTCACGGTCGAGACCGTCGCCCTCGACGAGGTCGTCGACGCCGCCGCGGTCGGGGTCCTCAAGATCGACGTCGAGGGACATGAGCTCGCCGCCCTCGACGGCTTCGACACCGCCCTGCGCGAGGGCCGGGTCCGCGACGTCTTCTTCGAGGAGCACGAGCCGCTGCCGACCCCGGTCAGCAGCCGGCTCGCCGGCCACGGCTACACCCTGTTCGCGCTGCGCCAGCGGCTCGACCGGGTGACCCTGGCGCCGCCGGAGCGGCTGCAGCGCTCCGACTGGGACGCCCCCACCTACCTGGCGACGCGCGACCCCGAGCGGGCGCGGCGCCTGGTCCGCGGCTTCGGCTGGAGCTGCCTGCGGGGCAGGGGAGGGGAGGCGGCTTGATCCGCGACATCGACGAGCTCGAGGGCGGGGTGCGGACGGCCGACGTCTGCGTGATCGGCGCCGGCGCCGCCGGGATCGCGATCGCCGCCGAGCTCGACGGCTGCGGCCTGCGGGTGACGGTGCTGGAGAGCGGCCGGCGGGCGTTCGACGAGCGCACCCAGGCGCTCTACCGCGGCGCCGTCGTCGGCCTCGCGCACGGCGGTATGCACGGCTACCGCTACCGGGTCTTCGGCGGCTCGACGACGCGCTGGGCGGGCCAGGCGCTGCCGCTCTCCGAGGTCGACTTCGCCGACCGCGACTGGGTTCCGGGGAGCGGCTGGCCGCTCGACGGGCGGACGCTCGCCCCCTACTACCGGCGCGCCGCCGAGCTGATGGCGATCCCGCCCTTCGCCGCCGCGGAGGCGCGGGCCTGGCCGGCGGCGCTGGCGCCGCCGCCGGAGTTCGACCCGGAGCTGGTTTCCGCGCAGTTCTCGCAGTTCAGCCCCAGCCCCGACTTCGCCGCCGTCTTCGGCGCCCGGCTCGAGACCTCGGCCAACGTCGAGGTCGTGCTCGGCGCCAACGTCACCGAGCTCGTCCCCGACCCGGCCGCCAGCGGGCTCGACTCGGTCACCGCGCGCTCGCTGGCGGGGCGGCGGCTGGAGCTGCGCGCCACCTGGTTCGTGCTCTGCAGCGGCGGCCTCGAGGTGCCGCGTCTGCTGCTCAGCTCCGACCGCTACTGCGACGGCGGCGTCGGCAACGGCCACGACCTCGTCGGTCGCTACTTCCAGGACCACCCCGGGATCGAGATCGGCACGGTGGTGCCGCGCGACGCGGCGCGCTGGCGGCGCACCTTCCGGCCGCGGCGGGCGGCGCGGGTCAAGTACGCGCCGCTGTTCTCGGCGGCGCCGGAGCTGCAGCGCCGGGAGCGGCTCGTCAACGCCGCCGGGATGGTCAAGTTCGGCGGCCGCGCCGCCTCCGACGTCGCCGCCAAGACCCTGCTGCGGGCGCTGGGCCGGTCCCAGTTCAGCGCCCAGGCGCGGGCCGAGGCGCCGGCCGCCGCCCGCGCCCTGCTTCGCAACCCGGGCCCGGTCGTGCGCGCCGCCGGGCGCCGCTACGTCCTCCGCCAGCCCGGCTACGAGACCTCCGGCACGCCGACCCTGGTGACCGGCGGCGAGCAGGCGCCGAACCCCGAGTCCCGTGTCCGGCTCGGCGCCGAGCGCGACGAGCTGGGGCTGCGGCGGCTGCAGCTCGACTGGCGGGTGACCGAGCTCGACCTGCGCTCCTGGCGCCGCTTCGCCGAGGTCGTCGCGGCCGAGTTCGAGCGGCTCGGGTGGGGCGGCGTCGAGCTCGACCCCGGCCTCCTGCCCGACGACCCGGCGGCGGTCACGGGGCTGGTCGACTCCGGCCACCACATGGGAACGACGCGGATGGCGGCCGACCCGGCGCGCGGGGTCGTCGACGCCGAGTGCCGGGTCCACGGCTTCCAGAACCTGTTCATCGCCAGCTCCGCGGTCTTCCCGACCGGCGGCTTCTCGAACCCGACCTTCACGATCATCGCCCTCGCCCTCCGCCTCGCCGACCGGATCAAGGCGGAGGTCGGTCCCCGGGAGGCGGTCGGTGCTGCCTGAGGCGACGCTGCCCGGCGGCGCCCGCACGAGCCGGCTCGGCTTCGGCTGCAGCGCCCTGCTCGGCGGCCGCACCCGCAGGGAGGCGCGCCGCCTGCTCGACGCCGCCTTCGACAGCGGCATCCGCCACTTCGACGTCGCCCGGGTCTACGGGACCGGCGACGCCGAGGCGGTGCTGGGGGAGTTCGCGGCCGGCCGGCGCGAGCGGCTGACGATCGCCTCGAAGTTCGGCATCGACCCGGCGGGCGGCGGGGGCGGCGCCGGCGCCCGGCTCGGCAAGGGCGCGGTCCGCGCCCTCACCCGGCGCTCGCGGCGAGCGCTGGCGTTCGCCCGCCGCCATGGCGGCCGCACCGTGCGGCGCGGCGCCTTCGAGCCCGAGAAGGCGCGCATGAGCCTCGCGGTCAGCCTCGCTGCGCTGCGCACCGACCGCCTCGACGCCTACCTGCTGCACGACTGCGGCGCCGCCGACTGGGGGCAGCCGGCGCTGCAGGAGGAGCTCGCGGGGCTGGTCGCGGAGGGGGTGGTCGGGACCTACGGGCCGGCGACCGCGCCGGCGGCGGTCGAGGCGATCGTGGCCGCCGCGGCACCGGCGCCGGCGATCGTCCAACTCGGCGTCGACCTCAGCGCCGACCGCGATTGGCCGCAGCGCTCGCCGATCGCCGTCACCCACGGCGTCTACCGCGGCCACCTCGCCCGCCTGCGCGAGCGGCTCGCCGAACCGGCGACCGCGGCCGCCTGGTCGGCCGACCTCGACCTCGACCTCGGCGACGGCAACGTCCTCGGCGACCTGATGCTGGCCGCTGCCCTGCAGCGCAATCCGGGGGGCATCGTCCTCGTCTCCGCCGGCAGCCCGGAGCGGATCCAACGCAACGCCGCCTGCGCGGCCCAGCAAGTGCCGTTTGCGCCCGAGCAGCTCGAAGCCTTCCTTGCCCTCGTCCGCAGCGCGCTGGCCGCGGAGCGCGCCGGAGCGGCTGCCGGATGAGCGCCAACGACGCCCTCCGGCTTGCCGCCTTCGGCTTTCGCGTCGACCTGGTCACGGCCGAGGTGACGACGCAGCTGCGCGAGGCCGGGATCCCGAGCATCCTGCTCAAGGGCCCGGCGCTCGCCACCTGGCTCTACGCCGGTGACGAAAGCCGCCTCTACGGCGACACCGACCTGCTGCTGCGGGGCAGCGACTGGGAGGCGGCGATCGCGGTTCTGCGCCGGCTCCGCTTCGTCGACGACCTCGGGCCGCTCGCCCACCCGCGGATGGAGTCCGGCGCCGGCCACCCCTGGACCCGGCCGGTGGACGGGGCGGCGGTCGACCTGCACCGGACCCTGTTCGGGATCGGGGCCGACCCCGAGGAGGTCTGGACCGCCTTCGCAGCGGACGCCGTCGGCCAGCGCGTCGGCGGCGCCGAGGTCGCCCTGCCCTCGCATCCCGCCCGCCTCCTCCACGTCGCCCTGCACGCGGTCCAGCACGGGGGTGTGCCGGGGACGAAGGCGATCGCCGACCTCGAGCGCGCGGTGGCGATCGTCCCGGTGCCGACCTGGCAGGCGGCGAGGGAGCTGGCCGACCGTCTCGACGCCGCGGCCAGCTTCGCCGCCGGCCTGCAGCTGACGCCGGGCGGCGACGAGCTGGCGGCGGCGATCGGCGCCCGGCCCGCCGGCTCGGCGAGCTCGCGGCTGCGGCTCGACGGGGTGCCGACCGCGGAGGGCTTCCACGAGCTCTCCCAGACCAGGGGGCTCGGCGCCAAGCTGGCGCTGCTGCGCCGCGAGCTGTTCCCAGCGCCCGAGTTCATGCGCTGGTGGTCGCCGCTGGCCCGGCGCGGGCGCCGCGGGCTGCTCGCCGCCTACGGCTGGCGCCTGGTCTGGCTGGCGCTGCGGGCCGGCCCCGGCCTCCGCGCCTGGCGCCGGGCGGCGCGGGCCGAGGCCCCCGACCGCTAGGGCTGGGCGCGGCCGACGACGGCGACGCTGACCGAGGTCAGCTGCGGGGCCGCCGCCTGCGCCCAGCGCGGCCAGCTCCGGCCGCCCGTCTTCGGGACGACGTCGCGGCCGCAGTAGCCGACGCTGGTCGAGAGGCCGGCCTCCGCCATCAGCCGCGCGATCACGTGGGGGAGGGCGGGCCCGAGGTGGGGCAGGTTGTCGGGCCGGAACGAGGTGAGGCGGCCGCGCAGGGCGATCTCCGCCCGGTGGCGGAGGTTGGTGATCGAGGGCGTGGTGACGACGATCAGGCCGCCCGGCCGGACTGCGGCGGCGGCGTTGCGCAACACCGCCCAGGGGGCGTCGAGGTGCTCGATCACCTCGATCATCAGGACCCGGTCGGCGGGCTCCAGCTCGGCCGTCTCGGCCGCGCCGACGACCATCGTCACCTCGCCGCGGAGGTCGTCGGCGAGCCAGTCGATCAGGTCGAGGCCGGTCAGCGACGCCGGCGCCTGGCGGTCGCGGATCGCCCGCAGGACGTCGCCGGTGCCGCAGCCGACGTCGAGCCAGGAGAGCCCCGGCCGCGGCTCGGCGAGGGCGAGGGCGGCGCGGTGGATCTCGTCCGAGGAGTCGCCCGCCGAGCCCAGCTGCGCGGAGGTGGCGGCCTCGGCCTGCATCTAGGCGGCGCTCAGGTAGGAGTTGGTCTCGCGGACGACGTGGGTGCGGCCGAAGTCGTCGACGCGGCCGCCGACGATCACGAGAACGCTGTCGCAGACCGCCAGCATCGTCATCCGGTGGGTGACGACGAACAGCGTCAGCTCCGCCGCGATGTCGGTCAGCGACTGCTGGATCAGCAGCTCCGAACGCGGGTCGAGGGCGCTGGTCGGCTCGTCGAGGACGAGCACGTCGGGGTCGGCGGCGAGGGCGCGGGCGAGGCAGATCCGCTGCCGCTGGCCGCCCGAGATCGAGTCGGCGCGGGGACCGATCGTCGTCTCGTAGCCGTCGCTCCAGCTGTGGATGTCCTCGTCGATCCGCGCCAGCCGCGCCGCCCGTTCGACCATCGCGTCGTCGATCTCGCGGAAGTAGCGGATGTTCTCGGCGACCGAGGCGTGGATCAGCTTCGGTTCCTGGGGCACGTAGGCGACTTGGCGGTGCCAGTCGGCCGCCGCGAACTCCTGCGCCGGCAGCCCGTTGACGGCGTAGGTGCCGGTATCCGGCTGGCGCAGCCGCAGCAGCAGCTGGACCAGGGTCGACTTGCCGGCACCCGAGGGGCCGACGACGCCGACCGCCTGGCCGCGGGCGATCTCGAAGTCGATCCCGGAGAGGACCGGCTGGTCGGGACGGTAGGAGAAGGAGACGTCGCTGAACGAGATCTGCGAGATCTCCGGCAGCCGGCGGTCGTGGACGACGACCGCGTTCTCCTTGTAGCGGCCGGTCGCCTGGCGCAGGCGTTCGGCGAACGGCAGCGCCTGCAGCATCGCCTGGTAGGAGGCCTGGACCTGCTGGCCGTAGCTGCCCGCCCGCACCATCAGCAGGACCACCGCCCCCAGCGAGCCGACGTTGCCGACGCCGGTCTCGTAGACGAGGGCGAGGCCGCCGATGACGACGAGGTAGATCAGGCTCTGGAACAGGGTGGGGATGAAACGGGTGACGAACTGGGTGCGGAAGAAGAGGCCGCGGGAGACGTCGACGAGCGCCGACATCCGCGCCGCCTGCGCCGCGCCGACGCCGAAGACGTGGGTCTCTTCCGAGACCCGCACCGCCTCGCCGACCCCCTGGGCGAAGTTGAGCTGCGCCTGCGAGAGCTCCTTCGCGTTGCGGCGGCCGAGCGAGCTCAGCGGCCGCAGGGCGAAGAACAGGGCGGTGGCGATGACCACGATCAGGGCCGCGGCGGCGATGTTGAGGACCAGCGCCGAGAGGACGAGGACGAGGAAGGTCAGCCCCGAGCTGACCAGGCTCGCGAACTGGACGGTGCCGGCGGTCGTCTGCACGACCTGGCTGGTCAGCATCTCCTGCAGGTGCCCCTCGCGATCGGCCGACTGCATGCCCCAGGAAGCGCGGGTGAAGGCGCCGAAGAGGCCGTCGCGGAGCCCCGACTGGACGTCGGAGACGAGCCGCGCCTGCTGCAGCGAGGTCGCCCCCTGCAGGGCGATGCGGGCGACGGCGAGGACCGCGGCGAGGATCAGCAGGGCGTCGATCGTCGGTTCGACGTGGAGCGGGCCGGCGTCGATCGCGACGCTGCCGGCGCCGGAGATCAGCGAGGCGCCGACCTGGGCGACGACGGCGAGGATCCCCGCTTCGGCGATGCCGGCGAGGATCGAGGTGAAGGCGATGCCGGCGAGCGCCCGCTCGCGACCGGCGATCAGATCGACCACGATGCGAACTTCATGCCGGTCAGCTCGCGGAACCGGACCATCTCGTCGCGCAGCTCGTCCTCGAGCCGCCGGCGCAGCTCGTCGCTGAGGGCCGGCCTGCCGACCTTCTCGACCGGGAACATCCGGCTCGACGCCAGGTAGGTGCCGAACCTGGCCGGCAGCCGCCGGGTCAGCGGCTGGAACGTGTACCAGAGCCGCGCCGCGGACGGGGTCATCCGCTCCTTCGCCTCGGTGACGTTGAATTCGGCCGCGATCCCCTTCGGCACCTGCGGCGTCACCTCGAGATGGCGGAGGGCGTCGAGGACGACCGCCTCGCGGTCCTCGCGCAGGGCCGCCTGGTCGACGACGAGGATCTGCTCGCGGTCGAAACGGCGCAGCCACTGTTCGAGCTGGGTCGCGTAGCGGCTGGCGGCGACGAAGCGGTTGGCGGGCTGGTCGAGGTCGTTGAGGACGGCTCGCAGCGTCCGGTGCTCGGACATCGAGGCGTAGCCCTGGACCCAGCTGGCGACGAGCCGGTCGACCGGGTCGCGGACCATGTAGATCAGGCGCGCGTCGGGGCAGTGGGCGGCGACCCGGTCGGGGATCCCCTGGATCACCGGGTAGGTCGTGTAGCGGGTCGAGGCGTCGCCGCGGACCGGCGCCTCGGGGGCGCTGAACATCTCGGCGTAGTCGCCGAGCCGCTGCTCCCAGTCGGCGGCGCCGAACACGCCCGGCTCCTTCGGCTGCGACATGCAGACTTCCGGGTGGGCGTCTAGGTAGCGGCAGAGGGCCGTCGTGCCGCACTTGGCGGCGCCGATGATGAAGAAGTTCGGCAGCACCTGAGTCCGCGTTTGCAGCATCGTCTAGGAACGATCAGGCGCGGGCCGAACTTCCGCGATTCGGGGCCCTGCAAGAAGCGCTTCGGCCTCCCCGTTCATCGGTATGTGGCGTTTGCTCCAGGAGCTGCGTCGGCGCCGGCGCCGCTGGCTCGACCAGCTGTTCATGGCGCGGCTGCGGCGTGATGGGGTCCGGATCGCGGCCGGCGCCAAGGTAGCCCGCGGCGCCCTCGTCCAGCCCGGGGTCGAGATCGGCGAGGGGGCGCGGATCAACCGCGGCTCGGTGCTGAAGGGGCGGCCGGAGCAGGGCGGGCCGGTGATCTCGGTCGGCAAGTACACCGACTTCGGCGAAGGCGTCCACGTGATCGCCGAACACCACGCCGTCAACCGTGCCAGCCTCAGCTTCGACCACCAGTTCGGCGGCGGCTCCCTGCACGAGAGCCGCGGCCCGATCCGGATCGGCAACAACGTCTGGGTCGGCGACAACGCGATCGTCCTCTCCGGGGTCAGCGTCGGCGACGGGGCCGTGGTCGGCGCCGGCGCGGTCGTCACCCGCGACGTGCCGCCGTTCACGATCGTCGCCGGCGCGCCGGCGCGGGTGATCCGCAGGCGCTTCGACGACGAGGTGATCGAGGCGCTGTTGGACATTCGTTGGTGGGACTGGCCGCATGAGAAGCTGCGGGCGAGCCCCGAGCTCTTCGCCGCCGACCTCACCGAAGACGACGCCCTAGCATTCCTGCGCGGGTTCCAATCGCGCCTACCCAGTGAAATGCACCGCTAGAGCGACGCTCCGCTCGCGCCCGGCTCTCGGCCTGGTCCTCGTCGTTCTTCTCTGCTCCGTGCTCGGCGGCGGCGCTCCCGCCCGCGCGGCGGCGCCGGTGACGGTGACCGACTACACCGACCCCGCCCAGGCGATCGGCTTCGGCCAGCGCTCGCACTGGAAACAGCCCTGGCGCGCCTACCTCGACACGGTCCCGGCGACGACCCTGCTCGGCGCGATCGGGATCAACTTCAACGTCGGCGCCCGGGTGGCGCCGGCGACCGCGCGGCTGCTCGGCGACAGCGGCTTCCGCCGGGCGCGGATCGAGGTCGGCTGGGGGAGCTTCGAATACGGCGACCCCGACCAGATGGATCCCGACGACCGCGCCAACCTGGTGACGACGCTGACGGCGCTGCGCGAAAACGGGATCCGGCCGCTGATCCTGCTGAACGCCAACGCCGGCCGGCCCTGCCCGGTCAAGGAGGACGCCGTCCACCTCGCCCAGCCGGTGCCTGCCGGCGCCACCGAAATCCACATCCTGCCCAGCGACCGCGACCTGGTCACGGTCGGCCGGACCGGGATCGACAGCAAAGCCGCCGCCGCCGCGGAGCTCTTCACCGCGGTCGCCGCCGACGGCACCGTGCAGCTCTCGAAGCCGCTGCCGGAAGCGCTGGCGGCGGGCGAGCTCGAAGTCACCACCCTGCGCTACGAACCGTTCCGGCCGGCGACGCTCGCCGACGGCAGCCCGAATCCCGGCAACGCGGCGACGATGCAGGGCTGGCTCCAGTACGTCGGCGCGGTCACCCGCGAAGTCAAGTCGGTGCTCGGCTCCGAAGAATTCGACGTCGAGATCTGGAACGAGCTCAGCTTCGGCTCGGCCTTCCTCAACATCAACGCCTACTACCAGCCGGACCTCGAATGGGCGTCGTTCGGCGCCAACCGGGAGATCCTCGAACGGACGATCTCCTACCTGCGCGACCCGGTCCACGGCGTCGCCGGGATCGGGATCGGCAACGGCTTCGCCAACCAGTCGCCGTGGTGGAACGGCAGCGAGAGCCCGGTCGGGCTGACCGCGAACGACAAGCACCCCTACGCCGGCTGGCAGTCGTTCCCCGCCGACGCGCAGGTCAACGGCAATCGGCCGCTCAACGGCCTCGGCGAACCGGCCGGATTCAAAGACGCCGAAGGCGCCTACCACGAGTCCTTCACCCCGACCTACGAGGCGTTCTTCCCCGAGTACTTCCTCTCGGGGATCCAGACCGAGACGCTGGCCCGCGACCTCTCGCCGCAGCCCTCGTTCGTCTACGGGGTCGAACACGGCCGCTACTCGCACCCGCTCGGCGGCGCGCCGCCGCAGGTCTGGATCACCGAGGTCAACCTCGGGCCGGGGAGCGGGCCGACGCCGCGCGCGCAGATGAGCGCGGCCGACGTCCGCCACATCGAGAGCAAGGACGTGCTCCGCTACCTGGCCGCTTACGTCAACAAGGGCGTCACCGCCCTTGATTTCTTCGCCGCCGACGCCGGCGACCTTTCGCTCGTCGACCCGGCCTTCCTCGCCGCCGCCAAGGCCAAACCGGCGGTCTATCCGGGCGGCGCGCTCGGCGGCGAAACGATGGACGCGGTGCGGCGGCTGGTCGACTCGATGCAGGGGGCGGAACCGATCGCGGCGCCGCGCAGCCTGGCGCTGCGCGAACTCACCGACTTCTCCGGCGCCGTCCAGTTCGAAGGCGACGGCAGCGCCGCCTACCCGCCGCTCTACAACCGCGACGTCTTCGGTTTCTTCCCCTTCCAGGTCAGCGACAACCGCTTCGTGATCCCGGTCTACGTGATGACCCGCAACGTCGCCGAGGACTACAGCACCGACCCCGCCGACACCGACCCGGGCCGCTTCGACCTGCCGCCGGAGACCTACCGGCTGGCGATCGGCGGCGTCGACGGCGAGCTCGCCGATGCCAGCGCCACTGATCCGCTCAGCGGCGAAACGGTGCCGGTCACCGTGGTCGGCCGCGCCCCGGACCAGATCGTCGTCGAACTGCCGGTGACCGACTCGCCGCGCCTGCTGGCGATCCAGGAACGCCACCCGGGAGCGGCGGCAGCGGCCGGTCCGACGGCGGCGCCGGGGGCGAGCGCTCGCTCGAAACGCGCGCGGCACCCCGGCCGCCGGCGGTATTGCGGAGCTCGTCGCACAGAGTCCGTGCCCCGGCGGGCACCGAGGAGACCGATCCGAGTTGCGCCAAGGCCGCTTCCCGGGCGCTCGCTGTGCCTCCGGCGCCCAATCGCCTGGTGAGAACGCAGTTGTGCTCGCTATGCGGGAAGAACTGCGTTCTCACCGGGAGGTGGGCGCTGGGGCTGGCGGGAGCATTGACTGCCAGCGCTCGTTGATGGGGCGTGGAGTCCATTCAGCAGCTGGAGGCGGTGCGGGACGCGCGGCCGGCGATCGCGATGGCGGTCGTCGTCGCGCCGGCGCCGCTCGGGTCGGGCGGGCTGGGGAGGGCGGCGGCGGAATTCGTCGACGGGATGGCGGCGCTCGGCGGCGAGGCCCAGTTCGTCGGCCTGCGGCCCCGCGGCCGGTTGGCACGGGCCGCGCAGTCGCGGCCCTTCCGCCGCGCCTTCGGGATCGGTCCCTTCGTCTCCCTCACCTCCCGCGCCGTGCGACGCGCCGTGCCCGCCGAGGGCTGGGAGCTTGCCTACGCGATGCCCGGCACGCTGCCGCCCGACCGCCCCGGTTCGGGGGTCCGGGTCCTGCACCAGGCGACCCGCCATCCGGCCGTCCGCTGGGCCGCGCTGGCGCGGGGGGAGCGCGAGACCGGCGGTCGCGGCGGCATGTCGCGGGGCGAGCGGCGGCGCTGCGAACGCGAGATCTGCGCCGCCGACCTCGTCCACGTCAGCTCGGCGGCGGTCCGTGACGAGCTGCTCGAAGCCGGGGTGCCGCCGGGGCGGTTGGTCGAGGCGCCGCTCGGGGTCGACCTCGAGCGCTACCGGCCGGCGCCGAAGGCCGCGCAGCTGACGGTCGCCTTCGTCGGCCCGCTCTCGCTCGGCAAGGGCGTCGACGTCGTCGCCGAGCTGGCCGAGCGGCTTGGCGACGCTGCTGCGGTCGAGGTCGTCGGCGGGCCGACCTGCCCCTGGTCGCGGCGGCTCTGCGATGGGGCTCGGTTCGGCCGCCGCACCTCGGTCCCGGAGTTGCTCGCCGAAGCGCATGCCCTGGTCCTGCCCTCGCGCTCGGACGGTTTCTCCTACGCCGTGCTCGAGGCCCTGGCCAGCGGCACGGTGCCGCTCGTCACCCCGGAGGTCGGCGCCGCCGAGATCGTCCGCCGGCTCGACCCGCGCCTGGTGATCGAGCGCGAGGGGTTCGCCGAGCGGGCGGCGGCGCTGCTGGCCGAGCTCGACTTCGCGGCGCTGGCGCCGCGGTCCCGGGAGCTGGTCACCGAGTTCGACCGGACGCGGACCTCGCGGGCGATCGCCGCCGCGGTCACCGCTCGGGCGGCGGAGCTGCGCGGCGGATGAAGGCGGTCTTCGTCAGCCGCCGGCTGCTGCCCGAAGGCGGGCTCAGCCTCGCGACCTTCCGCCTCGCCGCCGCGTTGGTCGAGCAGGGCCACGAGGCCGAGGTCGTCCACAGCGCCGGCGAGCCGCCGGCCGAGTTCGCGGGGCTGGCGCGGCGGATCGCTGCCGACGGCGAGGGCGACGGCGTCGCCCCGGCCCGTCTCAGCCGCGAGCTGGAGCGGCTCCCCCCCCCCCCGCCGCTTGGTGCGGCCCCCCCCCCCCCCCCCCCCCCGGGGGGGCGGGGGGCCCGGGCCCCCCCCCCCCCCCCCCCCCCCCCCCCCCACGGCGGGGGGGGCGCCCCCCCGCCCGCCTGGCCGTCCTCAGCGAACGCCCCGACCGCTGGTGGGCCCTGGCCGAGCGCTGGACCGCCCGCCTCGCCG
>Ga0081540_1000297_pt1 | contig 51592 bp, 47 predicted proteins | sample TabmetS2T1R1_FD_71024 | JGI IMG/M metagenome (GOLD analysis project Ga0081540, IMG submission 71024) | Tabebuia heterophylla rhizosphere microbial communities from the University of Puerto Rico - S2T1R1 | ecosystem: Host-associated > Plants > Roots > Rhizosphere ...
GCGCGATCGGCCGGATCATGTGGCAGCAGCGGTGGCTCGGGGTGGATCTCGTCGAGATATTCGATGATCGCCAGCGACTGAATCAGGATTTGCCCGCCATCTTCCAGCGTCGGCACCAAACCCTGCGGATTGACCCCACAATAATCGGGCTTTGTCTGTTCATTGCGCCGCAGGTGGATGGCCGCGGTCTCATAGTCGAGCTTTTTCAGATTGAGGGCGATGCGGACTCGGAAGGCGGCGGAAGACCGGAAATAGCTGTACAGCTTCATCGCGGTGTCTGCCCTCCTCGACCTTGAGTGTGCCGCAGTATCGGTCCGGAAGGCCGGGCCGTTCAAGTCGGATCGCCTATGGCAGCTGCATTGGTCGCTTGTTTGTCGCAACCATAATGGAACGCCGCCGCGCCAAGCGATGTTGTCAGGACAGGTTCACGTAATCGGTGAGGTCTGATATGCGTGCGATCTCGATGGCGGCCGCGACGGCCGTCGCTCTCCTGTCCGTCTCGGCTTTCGCCCAATCGCAATCGCCGCCGGGCGGTACAACGATGCCCCGCAGCAATGGACCGGCTGCGGCCGCGCCCGCTCCTCGGGCGCCGTCCCCGAACCCTCTGAAACAAGAGGATGTTTCGAAGATCGAGGGGGCCTCGGTCCTGGGCAGCGACAGCAAAAAGCTCGGCAGCGTATCGAACGTGCTGATGAGGCCCGACGATAAGACCATAGACCGGCTGGTCGTTCATGCGGGCGGCGTCCTTGGCGTCGGCGGCCGTTATGTAGCGATGCCGATCGGTGATTTCTCGTGGGATGGCGACGCCGACGCCTTCAAGATTTCAAAAACGACCGACGAACTGACATCGATGGCCGAGTGGACATCGACTGGAAGCGAAACAAGAGGGACCGGGTCAAGTACGCCGACACCAAAGTCATCCTCGCCGACCCGTTCGGGAGAATAATGGTCGTCAATCTGCGTCTCCGGGAGAGGCGATACCCCTTCTAAAGAGCAATCAACCACCGGCCATGTAGGCCGGTGGTTGGGGAAGAACCCTATAGGCCGTCAATAAACCACGACGCTGCGGATCGACTCGCCCGCATGCATCAGGTCGAAGCCCTTGTTGATCTCCCCGAGCGACAATTTGTGGGTGATCAGGTCGTCGATATTGATCTTGCCTTCCATGTACCAGTCGACGATTTTCGGCACGTCGGTGCGGCCCCTCGCGCCGCCAAAGGCGGTTCCCTTCCAAACGCGGCCAGTGACCAGCTGAAATGGTCGGGTAGAGATTTCCTGACCCGCTCCCGCAACACCGATGATAACGCTGACGCCCCAGCCGCGGTGGCAACACTCGAGCGCCTCGCGCATGACATTGACATTGCCGATGCATTCGAAACTGTAATCGGCGCCGCCCTTGGTCAGGTTCACAAGATAGGGAACGAGGTCGCCTTCGATCTCCTTCGGGTTCACAAAGTGGGTCATCCCGAACTTCTCGGCCAACGCCCGTTTGCCGGGATTGAGGTCGACCCCGACAATCATGTCGGCGCCGGCCATTCGGCAGCCCTGGATGACGTTGAGCCCGATCCCGCCCAGGCCAAAGACGACGACATTTGCGCCGGGCTCGACTTTGGCGGTGTTGATCACCGCGCCAATGCCGGTGGTTACGCCGCACCCGATGTAGCAGACCTTGTCGAACGGGGCGTCCTCGCGGATCTTCGCCACCGCGATCTCGGGCAGCACCGTGAAATTCGAGAAGGTCGAGGTCCCCATATAGTGGTGGATCTTATTGCCGCCGAGCGAGAACCGGCTGGTGCCGTCGGGCATCACGCCCTGCCCTTGCGTCGCACGGATCGCGACGCAGAGATTGGTCTTGCGCGACAGGCAATATTCGCATCGCCGGCATTCGGGGGTGTAGAGCGGGATGACGTGATCCCCCTTGGCGACGCTCGTGACCCCGGGACCGACATCGACAACGATGCCGGCGCCCTCATGCCCGAGGATCGCCGGAAACAGCCCCTCGGGATCGGCGCCGGAAAGGGTGAATTCATCGGTGTGGCAGATCCCTGTCGCCTTGATCTCGACCAGCACCTCACCGTCCTTTGGTCCGTCCAGCTGAACGGTCTCGGTTCTGAGCGGTTCTCCGGCCTTGAAAGCGACAGCAGCGCGAGTTTCCACGACCGCCTCCCTCGGTTTACTTGACGTCCGGCGAGCCCCCGCTTATTGCGGCTGGGTCGACATGCTTACCGCATTTCCGTTCTGCTCAACAAGCGCCGACGGGGTTCGAGGGGCTCGATCCGGGCGGTCCGGTCGACAAGTAGAGAAATGGAATATCGGGATATCAGGAATGCGCTTTGTGGCTTTATTTCTTACTTTGGCTCTTCTGCTGCAATTCTCCGCCTCCGGTTCCGGCCGGGCCGCCGATGTCGACGCCGGCAAGGCGGATTTCAAGAAATGCGCGCTCTGCCATACTACCGAGGCGGGAAAGAACAAGATCGGGCCGAGCCTCTTCGGCGTGGTCGGCCGCAAGGCTGCGAGCCTTGACGGCTATAACTATTCGGACGCCATGAAGAAGTACGATCACGACTGGGATCCCAAGACCCTCGACACCTATCTGGCCGATCCGCGAGCGGCGGTGCCGGGCACTAAAATGATTTTCCCCGGCATCAAGGATGAGAAGGAGCGACAGGACGTCATCGCCTATCTCGAGACACTGAAGTGAGCAGCGCGATCGATCTGCGCTGGCTCTGCCTCAATGGGTGAGTGGCGCAGCGCCTGTTTGGCGCTGGCGGCCCTTCTGGCGACCAGCGCCGCGGCAGCGGCAGGCGTTGGGGAAGAGACAGTGCAGATCGGGTGGCTGTCTCAGGCTGTCAAACGGACGTTGCCGCTCACTTATCTCGATCAGCCGCCGCAGGATGAAGGAGTCCAGGGCGCGCGGCTCGGCATCGCCGATAATGACACCACCGGCCGGTTCACCGGCCAGTCATTCGAGCTCGTCGAGGCGATCGCGCCGCGCGACGGCTCGCTCAGCCCGGCGATGATGCGCAGCGCCGTCGACTTGCCGCAGCCCGACGGGCCGAGCAGGGAGAGGAATTCGCCCTCCCGTACGTCGAGGTCGAGACGGTCGAGCGCGTCGACGCCGTTGGCAAACGTCTTGCCGACGCCTTTGAGTGCGACGATCGTTCCCGGAGCGAGCGCCATCCGCGAACAAGTACCTGCCGCGGCGAGGCGATGGCAAGGGAGGTGTGAATAGCTCAGCGGGGCGGGCGTGCCGCGGTACGCAACGTGCTATTCGCGGCTCAAGCCGTGTGCGAGCCCTTCACGAACTGCACCCCGACCTGGCCTTGCGCGTTGCGCACCACGCGGCAGCGGCGGCGCATCAGCAGGACGAATTCGTCGGGCAGGTCGGTCTGCAGGCCGATGGTCAGCCGCGCGCCGTCCTCGGAGATGTCGGAGATCAGGCAGGTGCGCGGCGGGTTGCCATCGCCGAGATCGATGCTGGCCAGGTACTGCACCTGGTGGCGCTCGCTCCTGCGTTGCTCCTTGCGCGGCAGCACGTTCCGGAAGATCGCCATCGTTCAGGCCCTTTGCTCTGCGTCTTCACCCCGAAGGCGTGGAACCTGAATAGCACCGGGCTTCTCTCGGAGAGCTTTACCAACTGATTTGGATTTTCGTTCAATTTGCGCGAGGCATGTCCCATGGGAAATGGCGGAGTCTGGCTCCCGGCTCTCGCTTCGCTCGGCATAGCCCGTCGAAGACGGGCGTAAACGCCCTGGTGGACACGAGTCACTGCCTCGTGTCCCGGCCGAAGCGAGCGCGGCGAGCAAAGAGCTGGGACCCAGAAAAATTATGCTAATTCTTCGGCCGCAGCTCCAACCCGACCTTCTTGTTGATGAACTGCAGCGAATACGACCTGCGGAAATCGACGTTCGGCTTCACCACGCCGGCTCGCACCATCTTGTCGAAGAAGCTGACCATGCGCGCGTCGGTCATGGCGCCGATGCCGAGCATGAGCGAGTCGCCGGAATCGACGATGCCGAATTCCTTCATTTTGGCGATCGAATAGGCGATCAGCTCGTCGGTCATCTCCGGGTTGTGCTTCTTGATCAGCGCGTTGGCAGCGCTGTTGTCGCCGTAGAGATACTTATACCAACCGATGACCGAGGCATCGACGAAGCGCTGCACCAGGCCGGGCTTCTTCTCGACCAGGTCGCGCCGCGTCTCGATCAAGGTCGAATACGAATTGAAGCCGTGGTCGGCGAGCAGAAAAATCTTCGGCTGGAACCGGCCCTGCTTCTCGATCGCATAGGGCTCGGACGTCACATAGCCTTGCATCGCGCTCTTCTTGTCGGCCAGGAAGGGCTGCGGATTGAACGTGTAGGGCTTCGCCTGCGCGTCGTTGAAGCCGTAGTCGGCCTTGAGCCACTGATAGTAGCTGGCGAGCCCCTCCTTGGAGACGAACAGCGTCACGCGCTTGAGGTCGTCGAAATCGTCGATCCCGGTGTTGGGATGTGCGATCAGGACCTGCGGGTCCTTCTGGAACATGGCGGCGACCACGAGGGTCGGCACATTCTGCGCCACCGCGTCGAACGCCTGCAGCGTGTTCGCGCTCATGAAGAAGTCGAGCTTGCCGACCGGGAGGAGGATGCGGTTGTTCACCTGCGGCCCGCCCGGCACGATGGTGACGTCGAGGCCATAGTTGCGATAGGTGCCGTCGGCGAGCGCCTGGTAGAAGCCGCCGTGCTCCGCCTCGGCCACCCAGTTGGTGCCGAATGAGACCTTGTCGAGTGCCTGCTGGGCCGCGGCCGGACCAAACGTCAGCGCGAGCGCCAGGCCGGCAAGGGCGGCGCGAAAAGGACGTGCGGACCGCATCGTTTGGACCTCGGTTTACCGTGTCGGAGAGATTAGGCGAGACACCGCCCCTTGCACAGGTCGTCACGCTTGGCATGGAGTAATGTGACGCAGGTATTAGGAAACGACCGCAATGCTACCGAAGCGTGACTGGACCGAAATGACCTGGACCGATCTTTGCGGCGTCGATACGAGCCGATGGATCGCCATCCTGCCGCTCGCCGCGGTCGAGCAGCACGGGCCGCATCTGCCGCTCGGCGTCGATTCGTTCATCGCCGAGGCCTATCTCGCCCGGGTCCACAAGTTCCTGCCGGCCGATCTGCCGGTCAGCTTCCTGCCGCTGCAGAAGATCGGCCAGTCCGACGAGCACATCGAGTTTCCCGGCACGCTCACCCTGTCGTCGGCGACGGTGATTCGCGCCTGGACCGAGATCGGCGAAAGTCTCGCCCGCGCCGGCCTCCGCAAGCTCGTTCTGGTCACCAGCCATGGCGGCAACGTCTCGGCGATGGAGATCGTCGCGCGCGACCTGCGCGTGCGCCGCAAGATGATGGTGATCACCTGCGGCTGGCATCGCTTCGGCTACCCGGACGGCGTGTTCGAGGCCGAGGAGAAGAAACACGGCATCCATGCCGGCAACGTCGAGACCTCGCTGATGCTGGCCGGCCGCGGCGACACGGTCCGCATCGACAAGGCGGCGCCGGCCGAGCCGCTGACTGTCGCCATGGCGCGCGAATTCAAGTGGCTCGGCGCCTATCGCCCGGTCGGGTTTGGCTGGATGACCCAGGATTTGCATCCCTCCGGCGCGGTCGGCGATCCGACGCTCGCGACCGCCGAGAAGGGTCATGCCGCGCTTGATCACGGCGCCCGCGCGTTCGTGCAGCTGCTCGAGGAGATCGACCGGTTCGATCTGGCCCGGCTGAAGGACGGACCGTTGGGGTAGGGTGGTGATTCGCCCCGCGGTTACCTCTCCCCGCTCGTGGTCCGCTTGTGGGGAGAAGTCGGCCGCCGCAGGCGGCCGGGTGAGGGGGCGTCTCCGCGAGTCTGCGCGTCCGGAAGCGCCCCCTCACCCGCTCGCTTCGCTCGCGACCTCTCCCCGCAAGCGGGAAGAGGTGAGCAGTGCCTGTGGCTCTAGTCCGGCTTTACCTCGATTCAGACCAATTCCACACTGCCTCCGCGAATCACCTGCCCGCCCGATTCGCTTCTCGAAGCGTAGCGCCGTGCCGCGATCGCCATAGTACCGCGGGATCCGGTCGAACTCGCGATAACCGGCCTTGCCGTAGCAGGCGATCGCCGGCGCGTTCTTGGCGTGCACCTCGAGCCGCACAGTGTTGCATCCGCGCCTCAGTGCGATCTTTTCCGCCGCGTCGAGGACGGCGCGGCCGACTCCGCACCCGCAGCTCGCCGGATCGACCGCCAGGGAATAGAGCCGGGCGATCACGCTTCCGGTGCGAAACAGCAACACGCCGCTGCCGGCGATCCATCCGTCGTGCTCGGCGATGATCACCGCGGCGCTCGGCGACGCGAGGAAACGCCGCAGGCTGCGCCGCGACATCGCGTTGTCGGGAAACACGCGGCCTTCGAGCGCGGCGAGCGCGTCGATGTCCGCCGGCGTGCTTCGGCGGACACCGATGGTCGGCGGAAACAGTTTGATTGCGGCGGTGCGCATCAGCGAACTATCGATCTGAACGCCGACGCGACGCAAGCCCCCGACGCGCACTTATCAGAGTAGGGGATATCGCGAATATTTTTTTGCAACGCTTGTGTCAGAAATCGACTCGGCAGATTGTTGTTGGCGATGGTATTCGCGCTCGATCGCATGATGGTTGGTCAGGCTGGCGTGACTGATCTTGATCAGTCCGTAAGCCGAACGCGCGACGACGAGCTGGCGGCCGAGCGGCGACGCGATCTTCTGCTGCTCATCGCCTCCGCTGTGTTGACGGCGCCGATGGTGGTGCCGCTGCTCCGGTTCCCGTTTGGAACTCCGCTTCATCTCAATCCGTGGATCGAGCTGGTGCTGGCGACGCCGGTGCAATTCGTCGTCGGCGCGACGATCTATCGGCGTGCGTGGCGCGCTGTGCTCGCGCTGTCCTGCAGCGTCGACCTGCTGGTCGCGCTCGGCACCACGGTGGCCTACATCGCCAGTGCCGTCCTGGTGCTCCGCTATGGGCTCGAAGCGAGCGGGATCGTCTATTTCGAAGTGTCCTCGACGATCGTCACCCTGGCGGCGTTCGGCGCGTGGCTCGACGAGCAGGCTTTTCCGTCCGCGGGCGAGCCCGGGCGGCGCCTGGCCGATCGCATCGCCGATGTCGCGGTGCCGGCCGCCTTCGCGCTCGGCTTCGCGACCTTGCTCGGATGGTCGAGCAGCGGCCGCGGCTTCGAATACGCCTCGTTCGTTGCAATGACCGTGTTCATCATCGCTTGTCCCGGGGCCCTCGCGCTCGCCACCCCGGCGGCGCTGTTCGCGGGCGTGCGCGCCGCCGCGCGTCACGGCATCACCTTCAAGGATGCCGCCGCCATCGAGCGCCTCGCACGGCTCGACACCATCGTGTTCGACCGGACCGGAACCCTGACTGAAGGCCGTGCCGCCGTGGTCGGCATCGAGCTTGCGCCTGGCGTCGACGCGCCGCGGCTCGTGCGCCTTGCCGCCGCCTTGCAGGTCGCCAGCAATCATCCGCTTGCCGGCGCGTTTTGCGCGGCGGCGCCGGTCGGCGTGCGGCTGCCGAGCGTCGAGCGATTCCGTATCGAGCCGGGTCGCGGCGTGCTCGGCGTGGTGGAGGGACGCGAGGTCGCGGTCGGTGGCCGCAACCTCATCATTCCGGCCGGAATCGACATCGGCCGGCTCGACCCGGCGCTCGCCCGCTTCGAGCGCGAAGGCAAGGCGGGGTTCATTGTTGCCGTCAGCGGCCGCGCCCTCGGCGTCATCGCCGTCAGCGATCCGCCGCGGCCGCATGCGCAGGAGGCCGTGCGCCGGCTGGCGGCGCTCGGCCTGCGGCCCGACATGCTGAGCCCGGACAATGTGGTGGTCGCCGGCCGGATTGCGACCGAGCTTGGTCTCGCCGGCGCGATCACCGTGCACACGCCCGACGAGAAACGTGACGCCATTCGCGCGCTCGAGCGGCAAGATCGGCGCGTCGGCGTGGTCGGGACGTCGCCGTTCGATGCCGGTACCGGCATCATCATGGGCGCCGGTGCCAATCAGGCTATCGCTGCCGACGTGTCGCTGACCCGGTTCGACCCGCGGCTGGTTCCGGCCGCCATTGCGGTGGCTCGCCGGACTGTCGCCGCGATCCGCCGCAACATGCTGTTCGCCACCATATTCAACATCGTCGGCGTGCCGGTCGCGATCATGGGATCGATGGGGCCGGAGGTGGTCGCCGCGGCGCTCGGCGCCTCGATCGCAACGATCGCTGGTGGATCGCTGTGGATCGCCCTCCGTCAGCGACACATATAGCGACACATATAGAGACTCAACCGACCGGCGCCCTTTTGCTCCCCAAGGGGGCCGTTTTAACGCTTTTGGCCTGTCGCCGGCTTTGCAGCCAACCTCCTTATTTACCGCCGGCTTTACAGCCGGGCTGTGTAACATTATAACATCGTCCCGAATCCAAGGCAGCGTTCCGGCCGGCGTCGATGACCCACCACGACCACCATCACCATCATCACCACCCGGGTCGCGCGCACCCGCCGGCAAGTATCTCGCCGTCGATCCTGCGCATGTCGGCGCTTGAGCGGCTCGCCGCGGTCGCCGTGGTTATCGTCGTGTTGTGGGGCGTGGTCATCTGGGCGTTGGCCAACGGATGAGGCTTCGATGAGCGCGCAGCTTCAGTTCCGCGATCTCACCCTCGGCTATGAGCGGCATCCGGCCGTGCATCACCTCGACGGCACGATCGAGCGCGGCGCCCTCGTCGCGGTGGTCGGGCCAAACGGCGCCGGCAAGTCGACTCTGTTCAAGGGCATCGTCGGCGTGCTGACGCCATTTGCCGGCAAGATCGACCTGTGCGGGCTGCGCGCTCGTGACATCGCCTATCTGCCGCAGCAGGCGGAGATCGACCGCAGCTTCCCGATCAGCGTCTACGACATGGTCGCCATGGGTCTGTGGCGGCAGGCCGGCCTGTTCGGCGGCATCGGCCGCAAGGAGCGCGACCGCATCGAGACTGCCATTGCCGCCGTCGGCCTCACCGGGTTTGAGCAGCGGCCGATCGGCTCGCTCTCGGGCGGGCAGATGCAGCGCGTGCTGTTTGCGCGCCTCCTCTTGCAGGACGCCAACCTGATCGTGCTGGACGAGCCGTTCAATGCGATCGACACCAAGACCGCCGCCGACCTGCTCGATCTGGTGCAGCGCTGGCACGCCGAGCAGCGCACCGTGCTCGCGGCGCTGCACGACCTCGAGATGGTCCGCGCCAATTTTCCCGAGGTGCTGCTGTTGGCGCGCGAGCCGGTCGCCTGGGGCCGGGCGACCGAGGTACTGACGCCGGAGAACCTGCTGAAAGCGCGCCGCATGTGCGAGGCGTTCGACGAGGAAGCCGTCGAATGCAAGGCGGACGCGGCGTGACACTCATCTACGACACGCTCATCGGCCCGTTCGCCGAATACGAGTTCCTGCGGCGCGCGCTGGCCGGCGCGCTGGCGCTCGCCTTCGGCGCGGGGCCGGTCGGCGTGTTCCTGATGCTGCGGCGCATGAGCCTCATGGGCGACGCCATGGCGCATGCGATCCTGCCAGGCGCCGCGGTCGGCTTCCTGTTCGCCGGCCTGAATCTCTATGCGATGACCGCGGGCGGGCTGATCGCCGGGCTGGTGGTGGCGTTGCTCGCCGGCATCGTCGCGCGTACCACCGAGCTGAAAGAGGACGCGTCGCTCGCTGCGTTCTTCCTCGTCTCGCTCGCGGTCGGCGTCACCATCGTGTCGGCGCGCGGCACCAATATCGATCTCCTGCACTTCCTGTTCGGCAATGTGCTGGCGCTCGACAACGAGACGCTGCTGCTGGTCGCCGGCTTCGCGACCGTGTCGCTCCTGGTGCTGGCGCTGATCTGGCGGCCGCTGGTGCTCGAATGCGTCGACCCGGGTTTTCTGCGCTCGGTCAGCCGCGCCGGCGGGCCGGTGCATATCCTGTTCCTCGCGCTGGTGGTCATGAACCTGGTCGGCGGCTTCCACGCGCTCGGTACCTTGCTTGCCGTTGGCCTGATGATGCTGCCGGCCGCCGCGGCGCGGTTCTGGGCGCGCGATATCACCTTGATGATCGTGATTGCCGGCGCGATCGGCGCCGCCTCCGGCTATGCCGGCCTGCTGGTCTCGTTCCACAGCGGGTTGCCGGCCGGACCGGCAATCATCCTCGTCGCCGGCGCGATCTATGCCGGCTCGGTGCTGCTCGGGTCGGTCGGCGGGCTTCTACGCCGCGGCATCCCGCGCCGCCATCTCGAAGCGTGAGTATTCGCAAAAGGAGATCACCATGATCAGCCGACGCTCGATGCTCGTCGCCGCGACGATGCTGGCGTTCACCGCTGCGCCGTCGCAGGCACAGGACAAGGCCGACGCCAAGGTGAAGGTCGTCGCGACCTTCTCGATCCTCGCCGACCTGGTGAAGAACGTCGGCGGTGACCGCGTCGAGGTGGCCGCGCTGGTCGGTCCGAACGGCGACGCCCACGTCTATGCGCCGACGCCGTCCGACGCCAAGACGCTCGCCGCTGCGCAGGTCGTGGTCACCAACGGTTTCGGCTTCGAGGGCTGGCTGGAACGACTGGTGAAGGCCTCCGCCACCAAGGCCGCGATGGTGGTGGCGACCAAGGGCGTCAAGCCGCGCCGCAGCACCGACGATCACGGTCACGGCGGCTCCGACCCGCATGCCTGGCAGTCGGTCGCCAATGTGGCGGTGTACGTTGCCAATATCCGTGATGGCCTGGCCAAGGCCGATCCGGCGGGCAAGGGAACCTACGAGGCCAACGCGACCGCCTACCTGGCCAAGCTCGACGCGCTCGACCGCGAGCTCAAGGGCGAGATCGCCAAAATTCCCGCAGATCGCCGCCGCATCATCACCACACACGATGCATTCGGCTATTTCCGCGACGCCTACGGGATCGACTTCATCGCGCCGCAGGGGGTCTCGACCGAGTCGGAACCCTCGGCGCGCGATGTCGCCAGGATCATCGCCCAGGTCAAGAAACAGAAGATCCCGGCCGTGTTCCTCGAGAACGTCACCGAGCCGCGGCTGCTCAAGCGCATCGCCGAGGAAAGCGGCGCCAAGATCGGCGGCACGCTCTATTCCGACGCTCTGACCGACGCCAAGGGCGAGGCGCCCACCTATATCGACATGATGCGTCACAATGTGCGCCAGCTCGCGACCGCGTTGATGAGCTGAACGTGCTTGCGCTAGAATTGGCACATGGCACATGACCACGATCATCATCACCACGACCACGATCACGAGCATGGCTCGGAGCTCAGCGAGATGCAGCTCCGCGTCCGTGCGCTCGAAACGATCCTGACCGAGAAGGGCTACGTCGACCCGGCGGCGCTCGACGCGATCATCGAGGCCTACGAGACCAAGATCGGCCCGCACAACGGTGCCCGCGTCGTCGCCAAGGCCTGGAGCGATCCGGCGTTCAAGCAGGAGCTCCTTGCCGACGGCAGCAAGGCGGTCGCCAGGCTCGGCCATGTCAGCCGGGTCGGGGACCATCTCGTCGCCGTCGAGAACACGCCAAGACTCCACAACATGATCGTCTGCACGCTGTGCTCCTGCTACCCGTGGGAGGTGCTCGGCCTGCCGCCAGTCTGGTACAAGGCCGCGCCGTACCGCGCACGCGCCGTGAAGGATCCGCGCGGCGTGCTCGGCGACTTCGGCGTCACGCTGCCGGCCGAGACCGAGATCCGCGTGTGGGACTCGACCGCGGAGACCCGCTTCATCGTGCTGCCGATGCGCCCCGCCGGCACCGACGGCTGGAGCGAGGAGAAGCTCGCGGCGCTGGTGACGCGTGACTCGATGATCGGCACCGGCCTCCCGAAAGATCCAGCCGAGGTCGCCTGATGGACGGCGTGCACGACATGGGCGGCATGGACGGCTTCGGTAAGGTCGAGCCGGAGCCGGATGAGCCGGTGTTCCACTCGGCGTGGGAAGCGCGGGTCATGGCGATGAACCGCGCCATGGGCGCTGGCGGCGCCTGGAACATCGACATGTCGCGCTTCGCGCGCGAGATGCTGCCGCCGCACGTCTACCTGTCGAGCTCCTACTACAAGAAGTGGCAGCTCGGCATGGAGAACAATCTCGTCGAGCGCGGTTTCGTCGGCGCCGATGAGCTCGTCGCCGGCCGTGCGCTGCATCCCGCCAAGCCGCTCAAGCGCGGCAAGTTCACGCTCGAGAGCGTCGCCCGGGTGATGACCCGCGGCTCGTTCGCGCGCGAGCCGCTGGGCCCGGCCCGGTTCAAGCCCGGCGATCGCGTGCGCGCAAAGAACATCCACCCCAAGACTCACACACGACTGCCGCGCTATGTGCGCGGCCATGTCGGGCTCGTCGAACGCATCCAGGGCTGTCACGTGTTCCCGGACACTGTCGCACACGAGCAGGGCGAGAACCCGCAATGGCTCTACACCGTGGTGTTCGAAGGCCGCGAATTGTGGGGCGACGACGGCGATCCGACGCTGAAGGTGTCGATCGAGGCGTTCGAGCCCTATCTGGATCCCGCGTGATGGATTCACGGCGACCAGCAACTTGCAACGTGTCCCGGCCGAAGCGAGCAGCAAAAGGGCGTTCACGCCCGTCTTCGACGGGCTATGCGAGCGGAGAGCCGGGACCCAGTTTATGCTTTGCCCTTGTTGCTCTGGGTCCCGGGTCTCGCTTCGTTCGCCCGGGACACGAGGTTGCGACATGACCACGGTCGATCCCACCGCCGCGCGCCGCGCGACCGCCGCCGTGCCAAGCATCCCGTGCGACGCTGAGGGGCCGGTGTTCCGCGAGCCATGGGAGGCGCAGGCCTTCGCCATGGCGCTCGCGCTGCACGCGCGCGGTGTGTTCACCTGGCCGGAATGGGCGGCGACGCTCGGCGACGAGATCAAGCGCGCGCAGGCCGCCGGCGATCCCGACACCGGCGAGACCTATTATCATCACTGGCTCAACACGCTCGAGCGGCTCGTCGCGACGAAGGGCGTGACCAATGCCGGCGAGCTCACGCGCTACCACGACGCCTGGGACCGCGCCGCCGACCGCACCCCGCACGGCACGCCGATCGAGCTGACGCCGGAGGATTTTCGGTAGTTCGTTTCCAGAACTCACTACCGCTTCCGGGCCACGATCGTCTGGTGCCAGCTCGTCCGCGGATCAAACCGGCCGCCTTCCAACTGTCCCCAGGTATGCTCGATCGCAAACCCTGCGGCCCGCAGCAGGCGCTTGAGCTCGGCGTGTGAATAGATGTTCTGCCGAAACGAATGGCGGACCACCTTCGCCCGTGACCGTCTTGCATCCACGATCGTCCAGCGCGAGCGCGTTTCCTTTCTGCGGGGGTCGTAGCTCGCAGTATCGATCATGACGACGTTGGGCATTGGCTCATGGCCCCATGCTATTGGCTTCTTGAGGCGGTGGGCCACGCCCTGGCCGTTGAGTGTGTTGAGGACGAAGGCACCACCCGGCGCGAGCGTTCGATGGACCTCCTTGAGCACCTTGAAGTCATCGCGCCGGTGACGGAAGTATCCGAAGCTGTTGAACATCGACACAACCAGGTCGAAGGCGCCAGCGGCGAAATGCGGCCTGAGGTTCCTGATGTCGCCGTGAACGAATTGGATGTCCTGTCCTGCCTTCCGAGCAGCCTTTCTCGCCTCCCGCAGGTAAGGCTTGGAGAAGTCGAGCCCGGTGACGTTGAACCCCTGCGCCGCGAAAATCAGCGAGTGGCGTCCGGCTCCGCAGGCGAGATCGAGGACGTTGAGCGGTGCTCGCGCTTTCGACTGCCGGATCACCTGCGCGACCTCGGCCTCGGACCGCCCGGCCCGCGGAACGAACATGACCTCGCCGACGAGCGGCTCAAAGAAGCCCCGCCACCAGTCGGGTGCGGCCCCTTGTTGTTTCGAACTCGCCATCACGGCTCGCCTTCGCTGGTCTCTCCTGCTGGATGGCGACGCGGCCATGCCAGAGCGCAGGGAAAGCCGCGCCTCGTTTGTCAGTCGTCCATGAAAGGCATCAGGTTCGGTCGGCGCGCTGCGTTCGTCATGACGCAGTCGGCGGGGCAGCCTCCGGCGTGCGCACATGCTCGGGCCGGATGCCCACGCCGACCAGTCGCGCCGGAATCCGCCGCAGGATCGGAAACCGCTGGAGGAGCTTCGCCGGCAGCGGCGGCGTGATCGCGCCCTTGCTGGAGAGCGCGCCGGTGATCACGTTGTTCTGCACGAGCACTTGCAGGCGCTGCGTGACCCGGGTCGGGAATTCGCGGCGCTTTTGGACCGCCGCCAACAGGTCTTCGCCGACCGGGCCCTTGCGCAGCGGCTCGGCCAGGATGTTCGCGGCGGCGACCGCGTCCTGCACGGCGAGGTTGATGCCGACCCCGCCGACCGGCGACATGGCGTGCGCCGCGTCGCCGATGCAGAGTAGCCCGCGCCGATACCACCGCTTGAGCCGATCAACCGCAACCGTCAGGAGTTTCACTTGGTTCCAGTCGGTGACCGCGTCCAGCCGTCCCGCGAGTGCGGGCATGCTTTGCGCCACCTCGGCGCGGAACGCCGGCAGTCCGCGCCGATGCACGTCGTCGATCGTTCCCTTGGCGATGACAAAGCCGCATTGCCAATTGTCGCCGCGGTTGATGGCGATGAAGATGTGGCCGGGCCGGAACACGCCCATGGTTTCCGGCGGGTCGTCGGCGCGGCGGCCGACGCCGAACCACAGCACGTCCATCGGTGCGCCGATCGTCTCGATCTGTAGGCCGGCGCTGGTCCGCACCGTCGAATGACGCCCGTCGCAACCGACCACGAGCGGCGCGCGGATCTCCAGCGATCCCTCCGGCGCCGTCGCGCGCACGCCGGTGACAGCGCCGGCCGTCTCGATCACGCCGGTCGCCTCCGCCTGCATCAGCAGCCGGAACGTCGGATAGCGGCGTCCCTTGTCGGCCAGGAAATTGAGAAAGTCCCATTGCGGCATGAAGGCGATGAACTTGCACCGCGTCGGCAGGTGGCTGAAGTCGGCGACGGTGAACGCCATGTCACCGACCTGGCCGTTGAGCGTGCGCGCCTGCTGGTGCGGCAGCTTCAGGAATTCGTCGAGCAGGCCGAGCTCGTGCATCAGCTCGAGCGTCGAGGGATGGATGGTGTCGCCGCGGAAGTCGCGCAGGAAGTCGCGATGCTTCTCGAGCACGACCACGTCGACGCCGGCGCGCGCCAGAAGGAGGCCCAGCATCATGCCGGCCGGGCCACCGCCGACGATGCAGCACCGCGTGTCGAGCCTGCCCAGCGTCATCTCGTCCTCAGGTCAGCAGACTCCGACCAGTCGCTCGGTCGCGAGATACCCGGCGAGCAGCGCGACGCCGAACACCAGCACCAACACCGCCGCGCCGACCTCGATCCCGCGAAGCATGAGCGAGCCCATCCCCGATTTCTGTCCGGCAAGCTTGCGCGCCAGGCCCTTGGCGCTGACCGCCAGTGTCGCAATCGCCGTGACGGTGATCGCGGTGCCGAGCCCCATGATGAAGGTGGAGACGACGCCGGCCCAGAACAGGCCCTGCGCCAGCGCAAAGACCAGCACCAGGATCGCGCCGGAGCACGGGCGCAGGCCGACGGCGATGATGGCGGTCAGTCCGCGGTGCCAGCCGCCCGGTCCGGCAAGCTCTTGCGGCTCGGGGCCGTGCGAGTGGCCGGAATGGTCGTCGTGGTCATGGTGGTGGTGGGCGTGGTGCCCGTGGTCGTGGGCGTGGTCGTGACCTGCGGTGCAGGTGGCGGCGCCGTGCGCGTGCTGATGCCCGGCGTGATCGTGGTGATGATCGCCGTGATGATCGTGCTGATGATGTCCGTGATCATGCCGGTGCTCGTGATGATCATGCGCGGCAGGCTTTGCGCGCAGGGTGGCCAGAAAACTGCGGCCCTTCACCCAGGTCAGCCGCGCGCCCATCAACGCGATCAACGCATAGCTCGCGATTTCGATCCAGTCGCTGGCCTTGCAGATTGCCGCTCTGGTCGCACCGATCAAGGCCGCCAGTATGCCGACGACGAGCACGGCGACCAGTGCCTGCAACAGCGCCGAAGCGAACGACAGCACGACGCCGCGCCACCATGTCTCGTCGTTGGCGACCAGGTAGGACGAGATCACCGCCTTGCCATGGCCGGGTCCCGCGGCGTGGAACACCCCATACGCGAATGAGATGCCGAACAGGGTCCACACAGCACTGCCATCCGTCTTCGCGGCACGAATCGTGCCGGAGAACGAGCGGTAGAATTCGGCCTGCTTGGCGAGCAGCCAGCCGACGATTCCGTCGGCCGCGGGCGGCGGCGCGCCGCCGGCCGGCGGGCGCGGGCCGCCGAACGGGTTGCCCTGCGCCAGCGCGGTGTCGATCAAACCGGCGATGATGGCGAGCGCGACGATCAACGTGGCGCCGGCCGCGAACGTCAGAAGAATCCTTCGCCCCCCGACAAAGGATGTCATTGCCGTGGTCCTTCCTGATGGTCCGTCGCCGCCCCCGGCGGTGGTGTTACGGGCACTTCACCGAAATCTTGTTGGCGAACTGCGAGCCGTAGTTGTTGGCGAGGTTCTCGCCCGGCGCCGGCAGCGTGCTGGCGTCGGCCGGGCGTGCGATCGCGACCTTGCAGGCGCTCGGCGCCGACACCAGCGCGACCGGATCCTTGTCCGCGAAGCTGAAATCGACGAAGTAGGACGGATCGTACATCTCGACGTCGAGGCTCTGCGCTTTCACCGGCGCCTTGAACGGCAGGGTGAAGTGGAGCGTCAGCATGTTCTCGCTGAACTCGAGGTAGTAGTCCTTGGGCGGCGCGAACGGGGTCTTCTTTCCGTTGGCCTTGGCATAGGTGAAGTAGTCGAATTCCTTGAGCGAGGTGACGTTGACCTCGGCGAGCGGCGCCAGCTCCTCGCGGGTGAACTCGCCCTTCTTCTTCGACTCGATGCCCTGGGTGGCGAAGGTCGAGAACATGTCGTCGAACTGCCAGGCGTGGCGCACGCCGGTGACCGAGCCGTCCGGTGCGTAGACGAGCTCGCTCTTCATCGTCACCCAGACATGCGGATGAGCGTTCGCGGCGTCCGCCAGAGCGAAGCTCGACAACGCAAAAACAACCAGCCGAATGAACGATTTGGCGGTCATGGCCGCTCCCGGAAAATGCCCCGCTTGGATGGCCGGGACCATATCACGGACTGGGGCGGAAAGGAGGCGCGATATGTTCAGGTTAACGTGAGCCGGGCATGCTCCAGCGGCATGTTCAGATTCCGGCCGCGCCGCCGTCAGCGCGCGGGTCATGCGCCCCTTCCAGCGTTCCATCGGGATGCAGCACCACCGCGCCGGCATGGCCCATCGTGTCGGAATAGGGTTCCGCCAGCACCTCCACATCGTGCCCGGCCGACAGCAGACGGTCGATCAGGTTGCCGTCGAACCGGCTCTCCAGCCGCAGGTTGGTGACGGCGGAGCCCCAGGTCCGGCCGAGCAGCCAGCGCGGCGCGTCGAGCGCCTCGTCCAGCGGCCGGCGAAACAGCACATGCCGCGTGAACAGCGCAGCCTGCGATTGCGGCTGGCCGTCGCCGCCCATGGTGCCGTAGGCCATGACGCGGCCGTCGTTGAGCTCGGCGAGCGCCGGATTGAGCGTGTGGAACGGCAGGCGTCCGGGCGCGAGCGCGTTGAGCGCGCCGCGCTCCAGCGAGAAGCTGGCGCCGCGGTTCTGCATGAGGACGCCGGTGGCCGGCAGCACGCAGGCGGAGCCGAACTCCCAGTAGAGCGACTGGATGTAGGACACGACCAGCCCGTCGGCGTCGGCGGCGCCCATCCAGATCGTGTCGCCTTCACCATAGGGGGCGGGCCATTTCGCCGCTCTGCGGCGGTCGATCTTGGTGACCTCGGTGTCGAGAAATCTTGCATCGAGGAAACGCTCGAGCGGCTGCGTGATGCGCGCCGGATCGGTCACGGCCCGGTCGCGCACGCGGAACGCGCGCTTGGTTGCTTCGACCAGGCCGTGGATGTGGTCGAAGCTTTCGCCCTCGGCCACGCGCAGCCGCGCGAACAGCGCGAGAACGATCAGCGAGGCGAGCCCCTGCGTCGGCGGCGGCGTGTTGTGGAGCGTGCCGGCTTCGATCGTCACGGAGAGCGGCTCGGCGACTTTGGCCGCATAGCGTTCGAGGTCGGCGCGCGTCACCGGGCTGCCGATGCGGGCGAGATCGGCGGCGATCTCGCGGCCGACGTCGCCGCGATAGAAATCGGTGAGGCCGGCATGGGCGAGGTGATCGAGCGTCTGCGCCAGCGCTGTCTGTTTGAGCGTCGCGCCAGTTTCGGGCGGCTTGCCGTCAGGCAGGAAGGCCGCGGCGAAGCCGGGCACGTCCTTCACCTCGGCGAGCTTTTCGGCCGACAGCCGCGCCTGGCTCCTGGTGACGACATAGCCGTCGCGGGCGTGACGGATCGCAGCGCCGAGCAGCATCTCGAGCGGCAGCTTGCCGCCGTTCGCTTTGGCCGCCTCGAGCGCCAGCATCCAGCCGCCGATCGCGCCCGGCACGGTGAGCGCCGCGAGCGGCCCGCGGGCCGGAATCGTCTCATGGCCGTGCTCGCGATAGAGCTCGGGCCTGGCGTTGGCGCCGGCAGGTCCTGCGCCCATCAAGGCGCGTACCCGCCCGGAGCGCTCGCGCATGAGCCAGACGCCGTCGCCCCCGAGGTGGTTCATGTGCGGATAGACGGCGGCAATGGTCGCCGCCATCGCCACCATGGCTTCGAGTGCGTTGCCGCCCTCGGCGAGCACGGCGCGGCCCGCTTCGGCGGCGGCGTGATGCGGAGCGGCGGCGACGCCGCGGCGATGTCCGGCGGTGTGGAGGTCCATGCGGGCGGTCAGCGTTGAAGACGACTAGGCCGGCGTCGCGGCGTCGACGAAGCCGCGCTTCTTCAAGAGTGCGTCGACGCTAGGCAGCTTGCCGCGGAACGCCTTGTAGGCCTCGTCGGGTTCGCGCGAGCCGCCTGCCGCATAGATGTCGTCGCGCAGGCGTTGCGCCGTTTTCGGATCGAACACGTTACCGGTCTCCTCGAACGCGTTGAACGCGTCGGCGTCGAGCACCTCCGACCACATGTAGCTGTAATAGCCCGAGGCATAGTGGTCGTGGCCACCAGCAAACACGTGCCCGAAATGCGGCGTGCGGTGTCGCATCGCGATCTCCTCGGGCATGCCCATGCGCGCGAGCGTTGCCGCCTCGAACGCGGCCGGGTCGATGTCGTCCGCCTTGGTCAGAGTATGGAGGTCGAGATCGACCATCGCCGAGGCGGTGAACTCGACGGTCTTGAATGCCTGGCCGAACGTGCGGGCGGTCGCCATTTTCTTGATCAGTGCCTCCGGCATCGGCGTGCCGGTGGCGTGGTGGCGCGCGAACTCGCGCAGTACCTCCGGCGTCTCCAGCCAGTGCTCGTAGAGCTGCGACGGCAGCTCGACGAAGTCGGTCGCCACATTGGTCCCGGAGATCATCGGATAGGTGACGTTGGACAGCAGCCCGTGCAGCGCGTGGCCGAACTCGTGGAACAGCGTGCGCGCATCCTCGAACGAGATCAGCGCCGGCTGGCCGTCGCGCGGTTTGGAGAAATTCATCACGTTGAACACGAGCGGACGGATGTCGCCCGAGAGCTTCTCCCGGTCGCGCAGCGTTGACATCCAGGCGCCGCTGCGCTTCGACGGCCGTGCGAAGTAATCGCCGAAGAACAGTCCGACATGGCCGCCATCAGCACCGCGCACGTCCCACACGCGCACGTCCGGGTGCCAGACCGGAACGTCCTTGAGCGGCTTGAAGGTGAGGCCGAACAGGCGCCGGGCCGTCTCGAAGGAGGCCTCGATCATGTTCTCGAGGCCGAGATAGGGCTCGATCTCCGCCTCGTCGAGGTCGCATTGCTGCTTGCGCAGCTTCTCGGCGTAATAGCGCCAGTCCCAGGCGGCAAGCTTGAAGTTACCGCCCTCGGCGCGGATCAGCTCCTGCATGCCGTCGCGATCGGCGAGCGCGCGTTTGCGCGCTGGCGCCCAGACCTTTTCCAGCAGTGCACGGACGGCCTGCGGCGTCTTCGCCATGGCGTCGTCGAGCCGGTACTGCGCGAAGGTCTCGTAGCCGAGCAGCTTTGCGCGCTCGGCACGCAGCTTCACCATCTCGGCAATGATGGCCTTGTTGTCGGTCGCCCCGCCATTGTCGCCTCGCGCAATGAACGCGCGGAACACCTTCTCGCGCAGGTCGCGCCGCCGTGACGTTGTCAGGAACGGCTCGACGCTGGAGCGCGACAGAGTGATGGCATGCTTGCCGGCGTGGCCGCGCTCCTTGGCGGCTTCGGCAGCGGCGGCGCGCACGTGGTCGGGCAGGCCGGCGAGATCGTCATCGCGATCGAGCACCAGCGCCCAGCTCTGCTCGTCGGCCAGCACGTTCTGGCTGAATGTTGTGCCGAGCGTGGCGAGCCGCTCGCCGATCGCGGCGAGGCGCGCGCGTCCGGCGGCGTCGGCGCCCGCGCCGGCGCGCTGGAACGTGACACGGTAGCGGTCGAGCACGCGCGCCTGCTCGGCGCTCAGGCCGAGCGTGCTGCGCCGCTCGTAAAGCGACATGATGCGCGCGAACAGCACGCCGTTCATGTTGATGCGGTCCCAGTGGGCCGCGAGGCGTGGCGACATCTCCCGCTCGATGTCGAGCAGCGCGTCGTTCGAATCCGCGCCCGTCAGCGCATAGAACACCCCGGAGATCCGGACGAGCAGCTTGCCGCTGCGCTCGAGCGCGGCGACCGTGTTGTCGAAGCTTGGCTCCGCCGCATCGGCGGCGATCGCGTCGACCTCGCGCAGGTGATCAGCGAGCGCGCGGTCAAAGGCCGGGCGGAAATGCTCCGGCGTGATGGATGTGAACGGCGGCACCTCGTGCGGCGCGGCCCATTCGGCGAGCAGGGGATTTGAGCTGTTCTGGGGGCTGTTCATCGCCCCAATATGTCGCGTGCGGGGCGATTTGCAACAGCCTCGAAATCTACCGCATCGTCGCAGGCAGCCAGGTCGCGATCGACGGGAAAATCATCAGCAGGATCGTGGTGACGACGATCGACAGCATCAGGATGCTGGTGCCCTTGTAGACCTTCATCAGGTCGACGCCGGCGGTTGCGCTGACGACGAACGCTATCAACCCAACCGGTGGGAAAACAAGCCCCATCGCCACCATCATCATCGACAGCACGCCGAACCAGATCGGGTCGAAGCCGAGCGAGGTGATCAGCGGGAAGGTGAGCTGCAGCGTGAGCAGCAGCAGCGGAATCTCGTCCATGAACATGCTGATGACGAAGTAGGCGACGACGATGCCGATGATGATCACCCAGCGGTTCAGGTTCATGGCGGTGACGACCGACACGACCTCCTGCGGGATGCGGCTCAAGGTCATGTAGTAGCCGAACACGGTCGCGCCGATCAGGATGAGGAAGATCATCGCCGAGGTGCGGATGGTCGACTTCAGCGCATCGATGGCGTCGGGGAGGGTGAGGCGGCCGAACGCCGCGCCGATCACCGCGGCGAGAAAAGCGCCGACCGCGCCGACCTCGGTCGGCGTCGCGACGCCGGTGTAGAGGAGCACGATGACGATGGCGATGAGGAGGAGGCTCGGCCACACCCGCATCACGCTCGCCCAGCGCTCGGCGCTCGGCACCCGGTAGCGGTCGGGCGCGTGCTTGGGGCTGACAAGCACCCAGAGATAAATCATCGCCGCGAGCAGGATGCCGACGATGATGCCCGGGATGACGCCGGCGATGAGCAGCTTGCCGATCGAGGTCTGCGTGGCGATCCCGTAGATCACCATGGCGATGCTCGGTGGAATCAGGATGTCGAGCGTCGCGCCGATGCCGATCGACCCAGCGGCGAGCTCTTCCGAATAGCCGTGCCGGCGCATCTCCGGCATGGCGATCCGCGACATCACCGAGGCGGCGGCGACGCTCGCGCCGGACATGGCGCCGAAGATGCCGCAGGCGAACACGGTGGCGATGGCGAGCCCGCCGCGGATGTGCGAGAGCCAGTTGGCGGCGGCGGTGTAGAGGTCGCGCGCGAGCCCGCTCGAGGCGGACAAATACGCCATCAGGATGAACATCGGGATGGTGGTTAGCGCGTAGTCGGCGACCGATCCGAACGGCGCGAGGCCGACGATGCCGAGCACGCGGGAGAAGTCCCCGGTCACCAGGTAGATGCCGAGCATGCCGGCGCCGGCCAAGGCAACCGCGATCGGTACGCCCACCAGCAGCATCAGCACCATGACGATGAGCGGGAGGGCGGTGACCATCGGGCCTGCTTTCGTACTCTTTGTTTCGTACTCTTGGCTTGGGTGGATCAACTGGTGGGCGCGTCCTGCTGGAACAGCATGGCGCGTCCCTGGCGTACGCGCGGCAGGTCAATGAGCAGCAGCACGGTCATGGCGAGGAAGCCGAGCGGGATCAGCCAGTAGGTCGGCCCGACCAGGATCGGCAGGGTGGTCAGGGTGGTGTCGTCGTTGATCGCGGTGATCGCCTGCTGGCCGGTCGCGATCACGAACACGATGCAGTAGGCGAGCGTGACGAGATACGCGAAGTGGTCGGCGACCTGCTTGCCCTCGGGCGAGAGCCGCTCGACCAGGAAGGTCACGCGGATGAACGCGCCGCCGCGATAGGCATAGGACAGGCCGAGGAAGATTGCCGCCACCATCAGGTATTTCTCGGTGATCTCGTAGGCGCCGAGGATCGGCAGGTTGAGGAAATAGCGCGAAGCCGCATCGCCAGTGGTCAGCAGCATCATGGCACCAGTCGCCAGCACCGCGAGATAGATGAGCGCGAGCTCGCAGCGGGCGAGCCACTTTCCGATCGATTGTGCAGGGGTCATGTGCGGTTCGTGCGGAGCGGCCCCCGACGCGTGGTCGCGCATCCGGGGGCCTGACTTCGGTTACTGCTTGAGGAGACCGAGCGTGGTGTTGAGGATCTCGCGGGCATCCTTGTGGCCCTTGCCTTCCATTTTCTTCACCCACTCCTCCCACAGCGGCTCGCCGGCCACCTTCTGCCACTTGGCGAGCTCGTCGGGCGGCAGCGTGTAATTGACGAGCTCGTAGTTGCCCGCCTTCATCTTGTCGCGCGCGCCCTGCTCGGCGATGTCGAAGAAGTTCCTGCCCCAGAACTTCGCGCCGGTGAGGCCGCTGACGCTCATGATGGCGTCCTTGACGTCCTTCGGCAGGCTCGCCCACTTCTGCTTGTTGGCGCACAGCGAGAAGTAGACCACGTTGAGCGGCGCCATCGTCGTGTACTTGGAGACCTCATAGAGGCGGAAGCCTTCGATCGCCTCCCACGGCACGCCCATGCCGTCGACCACGCCCTTGTCGAGCGCCTGGTACATGTCCGGCATCGGGATCGGCGTCGGCACGGCGCCAAGCGCCTTGACCATCTCGGTCGGCGGCCCGCCAGGGATGCGGATCTTCATGCCCTTGATGTCATCGAGTGTCTTTACCTGCTTCTTGGTGGTGAGCAGGAAATAGGGCGAGGTGGTGTAGAGCAGGAGCGGCTGGACCTCGGAAAACTCCTTCTGGATTGCCGGATACTTCTCGTAGAGCTTCCACAGCACCTCGCTCGCCTGCTCCGACGATTTCACCGGCAGGAACGGCAGCGCGATCACGTCGGCGAGCGGCGTCATGTCGGCCCAGTAGCCGTGGAAGCACCAGCCGATGTCGACCACGCCGCTGCGCACGGCCTTCCACATGTCCGGGCCCTTGACGAGGGTCTGCGCCGGATAGACCTCGACCTTGACCTTGCCTTTGGTGGCTTCCTCGATCTGCTTGACCCAGGGCTGCAGCGCATGGACCGGCCCCCAGGCGGTTGCGGAGTTCTGGTCCGCAAGCGTCAGCTTGATCTCCTGCGCTGGCGCCGGCCCCGAGGCCGTTAGCGCGGCGATCAATCCGACAGCCGGCAATAGTTTGAAACGAGTCATGGACGATCCGCCTCCCTTTACGTGGCGCCTCGTGGGTCGAGGTCGTGGTGACCGGAGTGTGCTGCCCAACTCGCCACTGAACAAGGGGTTGGGCGCCGGAATTGTTGTTTTCGCAACGACCAGACATTCGGCAAGGATCGGCTGGGCATCGGCTGGGCGTCGCTGCGTCAGCACCGCATTGTCGAACGGACGCCTATTGCACCGTCACGCCGAGATCCTTGATGATCTTGCCCCATTTCTCGGCATCGGTGCGCGTCATGGCGCCGAGCTCCTCCGGGGTCGACTTGGCGACCTCGACGGCGATCTCCTCCATGCGTCTCTTCACGTCCGGCAGGAACAGGATGCGGCTGATCTCGGCGTTGAGCCGGCTCACGATCGCAGCCGGCAATCCAGGCGGACCGTAGGCGCCGTACCACACCGCCATCTCGTAGCCGGGGATGGTCTCGGCCACCGTGGGGACGTCGGGCAGCAGCGCGGAGCGCTTCGGCTCTGTCACTGCGAGCAGGCGCAGCTTGCCGGCGCGGACGTGCTCGAGGCTCTGCGTTCCCGCGGTGAAGAACAGCTGCGTTTGCCCGCCGACCGTGTCCGCGACCGCAGGTGCGCCGCCGCGATAAGGCACGTGGACCATCTGCACGCCGGCCATCTTCTCGAACAACGCCGCGCAGAGATGATTGGTCGAGCCCGGGCCGGCCGACGCATAGGCGATCTTGCCCGGGTTGGCCTTGGCGTAGGCGATGAACTCGGCGACCGTCTTGGCCGGCACCGACGGATGGATGACCATCGTGTTGGTGACGTAGGCGAGCAGCGTGATCGGCGAGAAATCCTTCACGCCGTCGAACGGCATGTTCGCGAACAGCGCGTGGTTCATCGTGTGCACGCTCATCGTGTTGAACAGGAGCGTGTAGCCGTCTCCCGCCGCGCGGGCGACCGTCGCGGTGCCGAGATTGCCCGAGGCGCCGGTGCGGTTCTCGATGATGACCGGCTGGCCGAGCGCCTGGCGCAGATGCTCCGCCACGATGCGGGCCAGGATGTCGGTCGAGCCGCCTGGCGCGAACGGCACGACCAGGGTGATGTTGCGCTCGGGCCAGTTTTGGGCCGCGGCGCGCCGCCATGGCGCCGTCGTCAGGCTGCCGGCGGCGCCCGCCAACACGGACCTGCGAGTGATCTGTTGCATCGGATGCTCCCTTGGCCGGAAAAATGCTCTAAACCTCGTGGCCGCGCAATCAGGAGGGGGGAATGCAAGTCGATTTCACCACGCGGCCGGAAATCCGCGGCACGTTCGGCGCCGTCGCCACCACCCATTGGATCGCCAGCGCGGTCGCGATGTCGGTGCTGGAGCGCGGCGGCAACGCCTTCGATGCGGCGGCGGCCGGCGGCTTCGTGCTCCAGGTGGTCGAGCCGCACCTGGTCGGACCGGGCGGCGAGGTGCCGATCGTCATCAAGCCGCACGGCGCACCCGAGCCGGTCGTGATCTGCGGGCAGGGCCCTTACCCTGCCGCCGCGACGCTCGAGCGGTTCGCGTCGCTCGGCCTCAGGCAGGTGCCGGGCACGGGACTCCTGCCGAGCGTCGTCCCCGGCGCGTTCGACGCCTGGATGCTGCTGCTGCGCGACTTCGGCACCTGGCGCGTCGCCGACGTGCTCGCGCCGGCGATTTTCTACGCCGAGAACGGCTTTCCGGTGCTGCCGCGGGTCGCCGCGTCGATCCTCGCGGCGAAGGACTTCTTCGCCACCGAGTGGCCCACGTCGGCGGCCATCTGGCTGCCCGGCGGACAGGTGCCGCGCCCGCGCGCGGTGCTGCGCACGCCGCAGACCGCCGTGACCTATCGCCGGATCGTCGCGGAGGCGGAAGCCGCCGGGGCCGACCGCGAGCGGCAGATCGAGCGGGCGCGCGACACGTTCTACCGCGGTTTCGTCGCCGAGGCGGTCGACCGCTTCTATCGCTCGGCGGAGCTGATGGACTCGACCGGCCACCGCCACCGCGGCCTGCTCGCGGCCGACGACTTTGCCCGCTACCGGGCGACGGTCGAGCGCACGGTGTCGCGGCCCTATCGCGACGTGGTCGTCCACAAATGCGGTCCGTGGAGCCAGGGGCCGGCGATGCTGGAGACGCTTGCCCTGCTGGAAGGGTTCGATCTCGACGGGGTCGACCCGGCCGGCGAAAGGTTCGTCCACACGCTGGTCGAGTGCATGAAGCTCGCCTACGCCGACCGTGAGGTGTTCTACGGCGACCCGGACGTGGTCGATGTACCTCTCGCCACGCTTCTCTCCGACGACTATGCCCGGGCGCGGCGCCAGCTGGTAAGCGAGAACGCCTCGCCGGACATGCGGCCGGGCGACCTGCCCGGCGCCGCCGAGCGCATGGCGCGCGTCATGGCCATGGCCGGCGCGGAGACGCCGGTCGGCCTCGGCCATGGCGAGCCGGCCTTCGCGCCGCTGCCGGTCGAATGGGGCGATACCGTGCACATCGACGTGGTCGACCGTCACGGCAACATGCTGGCGGCGACGCCGTCGGGCGGCTGGCTGCAGAGCTCGCCCGCGGTGCCGGAGCTCGGCTTCTCGATCTCGACGCGCGGCCAGATCGGCTGGCTCGAGCCCGGCCATCCCTCGACGGTGCGGGCCGGGCACCGCCCGCGCACGACGCTCACCCCGACGTTGGTCACCCGAGACGGCGAGGGTTTTCTCGCCATGGGCACGCCGGGCGGCGACCAGCAGGACCAGTGGACGCTGGCGGTTCTGCTCCGCTACCTGCACCACACATCCGACCTGCAAGCGGCGATCGACCTGCCATTGTTCACCAGCCGCCACCTCCCGCAGTCGTTCTACCCGCGCAATGCCGAGCCGAACCGGCTCCTCGTCGAGGAACGGTTCGGCGCCGCCACCATCGACGCGCTCCGCAAGCGAGGCCACGACATCAAGGTGGAGGGGCCGTGGGCGCTCGGCCGTGTCTGCGCCGCCGGCCGGCAGGACGGCATGGTGTTCGCCGCGGCGACGCCGCGGCTGATGCAGGCGTATGCGATTGGCCGGTGAGGCAGTCTGGGTCCCGGCTCTCGCTTCGCTCGACCGGGACACGAGTCAGTGCCTCCTGTCCCGGCCGAAGCGAGCGTAGCGAGCGAAGAGCCGGGACCCAGAGCCGCTAGTTCTGCCCAAGCAGCACCGGCACCAAAAAAGCCGCCAGCAGCCGCCCGGTCGGCTCATCCTCGGCCGTGTACCAACCCGCCTGGTGACAGAGGTTCATGGTCCCGACGCATCGCCCGTCGAACACGATCGGCACGTTGAGGATGGACCCGAGACCGAGGCCCAGGATGGTCGCGTGGTCGTCGAAGGCGGCGCGGATCTCGTCCGGGCCGGCGGCGCGGAAGACCTGAGCGTCGCGCAGCAGCCGGTTGCTCCACGCGCTCTCGGGTTTCTGCTTACGTCCGCCGACCGGGTAGACCGCCGGCAGGCTGGTGTGCACGCGTTCGACCTCGGCGCGCGCGGCGTCGTGGCGCATGATGGTGAACAGCCGATGACCGATCACCTCGGCGCTGAGCGCCTCAATCGCGCCATAGATGGCGGACGGCTGGGGCGTCTCGCCGAGCGCCCGCGCGAGCCGTTCGAAGTCGGCGATCTGCAGCGCCCGGCGCGGTGCGGGCGGCCGCGAGGCGGCGTCGCTCATGCTTGAAACTCCTCTCCCAGTCTCCAACTTAGCCTTGATCCGGCCGCCCGTTTCGGGGAAATTGCCGCGCCAAACCAGGACTTTGACGCCATGGACACCACGCAGCTACCCGCCGGCCGCCGCATCCTGTGGCAGAACGTGTCGACGGTGCTCTCCGCCGCCATTCTGATCGGCGCCGAAGTGTTCGGCGCCGCGTTCGCCGGCGGCTGGGCCATCGCCAACCTGTTTCACCTCGGCGAGTACGGCGTCTACGTCACGCAGGTCGCGCTGTTCGTGCTCGGCGTCTTCGTCATGATCAACTTCGTGCGCGGCGGCATGAAGATCGAGCCGTTCACGACGCGCGAGTGAGCGCGAGCGAGCGTGAGTGGCGCGCGTCGCACGTCAGCTCTTCACGGTTCGATCACCAATTCGCACTGCGAGTCAAAATATGACTTGCAAATGACGGACGATTTTCTTATGTGCGTACTTGCTCAATTTCGCACGTGCCTGTGGCCGTGTGTCAGTCGGTGGGCATCCGGACAAGAGGCCGGACAGCCGCCCGGAGTGAGACCGCCAAGACCAGAGTCGAGGACGTGAGCGTCCAACCGACTCGTCCCCCCGCGGTCGCTTGCAGCTCCGAACACTTGACTGGCAGCCGGAGGCGAAACCGGCAAACCCCGCGCTCAACGGGGGACGCGGCTTAAAGCAACGACGGAATGGGCTTCCTTGGTCTCTGCCGGTCTCCACCACCGGCGCGGGTCACCGAAGAGGCTTGTTCATCATTGCCGGCCGTGCGGAAGGGCCTCCCCTTCCAATCCAAGGCAGCATGGGCGGTTAAGGTTCTCGCTTGTCAGCGCGTCCCCATCGCGGGCTGGCAGCAGGGTCCTGACCCGCATCATCCGGGCGGCATTTGCCGCCCCTTGAGCCGTTTTGGGGAGAGCGCCATGACCGCGCGCATCCGAGATTTCCTGCGTAAGCGGGTGGACGAGGGACCGTGCCTCGTCGTCGACCTCGACATCGTTCGTGACAACTACCAGGCCTTCGCCAAGTCCCTTCCGGACACGCGGGTGTTCTACGCCGTCAAGGCGAACCCGGCGCCGGAGGTGCTCAGCCTGCTGGCCGGGCTCGGCTCCTGCTTCGACACCGCCTCGGTCGCCGAGATCGAGATGGTGCTGGCGGCGGGCGCCACGGCGGACCGCATCTCCTACGGCAACACGATCAAGAAGGAGCGCGACATCGCGCGGGCTTATCAGCTCGGCGTGCGCCTCTACGCCGTCGACTGCAAGGCCGAGGCCGAGAAGATCGCCCGCGTCGCGCCCGGCTCGCGCGTGTTCTGCCGCATCCTCTCCGACTGCGTCGGGGCGGAATGGCCGCTGTCGCGCAAGTTCGGCTGCGAGCCCGCCATGGCCGCGGACGTGCTGGAGCACGCCCACAAGCTCGGCCTCGAGGCCTACGGCGTGTCGTTCCACGTCGGGTCGCAGCAGCGCAATCCGCATGCCTGGGACCGTGCGCTCGCCTCGGCGGCCGCGGTGTTCCGCGAGTGCGGCGAGCGCGGCCTGTCGCTGTCGATGGTCAACCTCGGCGGCGGCTTCCCGACCAAATACCTGAAGAACGTGCCGACGGTGAAGACCTACGGCTCGGCGATCTTCCGCGCCCTGCGCAAGCACTTCGGCAACGCGATCCCGGAGACCATCATCGAGCCGGGCCGCGGCATGGTCGGCAATGCCGGCGTGATCGAGGCCGAGGTCGTGCTCGTCTCCAAGAAGAGCAACGAGGACGACGTGCGCTGGGTCTATCTGGACATCGGCAAGTTCGGCGGCCTCGCCGAGACCATGGACGAGTCGATCCGCTACCCGATTCGCACCAAGCGGGACGGCGACGAGCTCGCCCCCTGCGTGCTGGCCGGCCCGACCTGCGACTCGGCCGACGTGCTCTACGAGCGCGAGCCCTATGCCCTGCCGGTCTCGCTGGAGATCGGCGACAAGGTGCTGATCGAGGGAACAGGCGCCTACACGGCGACCTACTCCTCCGTTGCCTTCAACGGTTTCGCCCCGCTGAAGACCTATCACATCTGATCGCATCCGCCGGTTGGACCGGCCTGGCGTGGCGCCTCGCGGCGTCCCGCCGGAGCCTGCTCGCGCCGGATGAGGGCAACGCCATGACCAAGTCGATGATCACCATTCGCCAGGAGAGGGCTTCCGACGTCGCCGCGCGCGAGGCGCTGCTCGACATCGCCTACGGCCCGACCCGCCACGCCAAGCCGTCGGCGCGCCTGCGTGCCGGCCGGCTGCCAGCGGAGGGACTCTCCTTCGTCGCGACCGAACGCGGCCGCATCGTCGGCACCGTGCGGCTTTGGCAGGTTGCTGCCGGCCGCGGCCGGCCGGCGCTGCTGCTCGGCCCGCTCGCGGTGCACCCCGGTTGCCGCAGCCGCGGCATCGGCGCCGCGCTGACCCAGCACGCCGTCGCAGAGGCGGTGAAGCGCGGCCATGGCGCCATGCTGCTGGTCGGCGACGCGCCGTACTACGGCCGGTTCGGCTTCTCGGCCGAGAAGACCGGCGCGCTGAGGATGCCGGGGCCCTATGAGCGGCATCGGCTGCTCGCCCGCGAGCTCGCTCCTGGCGCGCTCGACGGCGCCCATGGCGTCATCCACGCCGCCGGCGTGAAGGTGCCCAAGCCGGAGCCAGCGCTCCCCGCCGCTGCGGAAGCTCGCGCGCGGACGCCACGCGCCGCTTGATTTCGGCCGTCACATGTCGTTTGCACGTCGCGCGGTAAGCCTCGTGACGTGCAGTTCCCGTTTTTCAGCCCAGCTCCCGGAGACCTGAACGATGACCACTTGGCCTGTGCACGCCCGTATCGACGGCCCGATCGTGATGATCGGCTTCGGCTCGATCGGCAAGGGCACCTTGCCGCTGATCGAACGGCACTTCACCCATGACAAGGACCGCTTCGTGGTCATTGATCCGGAGGACAAGGACCGCGAGCTGCTCGACGCGCGCGGCATCCGCTTCATCCACAAGGCGGTGACGCGCGACAACTACCGAGAGCTGCTCACGCCGCTGCTGACGGCCGGCGGCGGCCAGGGTTTCTGCGTCAACCTCTCGGTCGACACGTCGTCGCTCGACATCATGGAGCTCTGCAACGAGCTCGGCGCGCTTTACATCGATACGGTCAACGAGCCGTGGGCCGGCTTCTACTACAACTCCAAGCTCGGCCCGGAGGCGCGCTCGAACTACGCGCTGCGCGAGGCGACGATGGCGGCCAAGCGCGTGCGCAAGGCCGGCTCGCACACGGCCGTGTCGTGCTGCGGCGCCAATCCCGGCATGGTGTCGTGGTTCGTCAAGCAGGCGCTGATGACCATCGCCGCCGATACCAACGTCAAGGTCGACGAGCCGAAGTCGCGCGAGGAGTGGGGCCGGCTCGCCCAGAAGCTCGGCGTCAAGGGCATCCACATCGCCGAGCGCGACACCCAGCGCGCCCGGCAGCCGAAGCCGCGCGACGTGTTCGTCAACACCTGGTCGGTCGAGGGCTTCCTGTCCGAAGGCATGCAGCCGGCCGAGCTCGGCTGGGGCACCCATGAGAAGGAGCTGCCGGCGAACGGGCGCACCCACAAGTCCGGCTGCGGCGCGGCCATCTACCTGCTGCAGCCCGGCGCCAACACGCGCGTGCGCTCGTGGACGCCGACGCCGGGCGCCCAGTACGGCTTCCTGGTCACCCACAACGAGTCGATCTCGATCGCGGACTATTTCACCGTGCGCGACGGCGACAAGGCCGTGTACCGGCCGACCTGCCACTATGCCTACCATCCGGCCAACGACGCCGTGCTGTCGCTGCACGAGCTGTTCGGCCGTGCCGGCAAGCGGCAGGACGAGATCTACATCCTCGACGAGCACGACATCGTCGACGGCATCGACGAGCTCGGCGTGCTGCTCTACGGCCACGCCAAGAATGCCTATTGGTACGGCTCGCAGCTGTCGATCGAGGAGACGCGGCGGATCGCGCCCTACCAGAACGCGACTGGTCTGCAGGTGACCTCCGCGGTGCTCGCCGGCATGGTGTGGGCGCTGGAGAATCCGAAAGCGGGCATCGTCGAGGCCGACGAGATGGACTTCCGGCGCTGTCTCGAAGTGCAGATGCCATATCTCGGTCCGGTCATCGGCCAGTACACCGACTGGACGCCGCTGACCGGGCGTCCCGGACTGTTTCCCGAGGACATCGACACCGGCGATCCGTGGCAGTTCAAGAACGTGCTGGTGGGCTAGCGGTGAAAAAAAACGCGCGGGGCCTTCGCACCGCGCGCCTCTCTTTGCGGATCATGCTCCTACGCAATCGACCGCACCGCGGCTTAACTCTTTCGGAACCATTTTGACCCCCAATGCCTTGGGGGCCTGTGAGCGGCCACACCAAATCTGTTGCGTGGTGTGGCCAAATCGCTTATAGGAATCCCTGCCCAAATTCGCACGTGCCTGTGGCCGTGTGTCGGTCGGTGGGCATCCGGACAAGAGGCCGGACAGCCGCCCGAGGAAGAGCAGAGCTTTTCCTCGCATCGGGATCGACAGCCGGAGGCGAAACCGGCACAGCCCGACCTCATCGGGCGACGCGGCTTAAAGCAACGACGGAGCGGGCTTTTTTGGTACTGCCGGCGCGAATGCCGGGGACACCGAAGAGGCTTGTCCATCTTTGCCGGCCGTGCGGAACGGGATCTCTCCCTCATCCGGACCAAGGCAGCCATCGAGCGTGACGTCACGCGCGGCGCGTCCGTGCTGGCGTCGCAGGAGGTTCACCTTCCGGCGGCCCGCGCATGATCCCGAAAAGTGGCGTTCCGGTTTTCGGAAAAGATCATGCTCCGCTCAGGTCGTCGAACTGGTTCCGGGGAGTGAGGGGAATGACTGCACGCATCCGCGAATTTCTCAAGAAGCGCGCCGACGAGGGACCATGCCTGGTGGTCGATCTCGACGTGGTGCGCGACAACTATCTCGGCTTCGCCAAGGCGCTGCCCGACACGCGCGTCTACTACGCGATCAAGGCCAATCCGGCGCCGGAGATCCTCAAGCTGCTCGTCGAGCTGGGCTCGTGTTTCGACGTGGCCTCGCTCGGCGAGACCCACGCCGTGCTCGCCGCCGGCGCGACGCCGGATCGCATCAGCTTCGGCAACACCATCAAGAAGGAGTGCGACATCGCCGCCGCCTTCGCGCTTGGTGTGACGCTGTTTGCCATCGATTGCGAGGCCGAGATCGACAAGGTCGCCCGCGCCGCGCCCGGCTCGCGGGTGATCTGCCGCATCCACTGCGACGGGTCCGGCGCCGAATGGCCGCTGTCGCGCAAGTTCGGCTGCGAGCCCGCCTACGCCGCCGATATCCTGGAGCATGCGCATCGGCAGGGCCTCGTCGCGTACGGCATCTCGTTCCATGTCGGCTCGCAGCAGCACAATGTCGAGGCCTGGGATCGCGCGCTGGCCTCGACGGCGAGCGTGTTCCGCAGCTGCGCCGAGCGTGGCATCAACCTGTCGATGGTCAATCTCGGCGGCGGCTTCCCGGCCAAGTACATCCGCAAGACGCCGAAGCTCGAGTCCTACGGCAAGGCGATCTTCCGCTCGCTGCGCAAGCACTTCGGCAACGCCATCCCGAACACGATCATCGAGCCGGGCCGCGGCCTGGTCGGCAATGCCGGCCTGATCGAGGCCGAGGTCGTGCTGATCGCCAAGCGCTCGCCCGAGGACGAGGTGCGCTGGGTCTATCTCGACATCGGCAAGTTCCACGGGCTCGCCGAGACCATCGACGAGGCGATCCGCTATCCAATCCGCACGCCCAAGGACCGCGACGACATGGCGCCGTGCATCATCGCCGGCCCGACCTGCGACTCGGTCGACGTCCTCTACGAGAAGAATCCCTATCCGCTGCCGGTTTCGCTCGCGATCGGCGACAAGGTCATCATCGAGGCGGCCGGCGCCTATACCGCGATGTACTCGTCGGTCGGTTTCAACGGGTTCCCGGCATTGAAGCAGTACGCGATTTGACGATCTGGCGTCGTCGCAAGGAATCGCGGATTGTTCGATGACGGTTATCGGGCTCCTCCCGAGTGACGACTTGAGTCCCGCCGGGGCATTCCCGGCGGGTTCGTTTTTTGGTGGGAGCGAATGACGCAGCGGCAGATCGAAGCGCGTGCGCGCGCTCACCGGTCGGACCACACCGCCAGCTCGTAGCCGTCCGGATCGGCGAAATGGAAGCGGCGGCCGCCGGGGAATGAAAATATCGGCTTGACGATTTTGCCGCCGGCCTGCTCGAGGCGCCGCTGGGTTTCGGCGAGATCGCTGGCATAGAGGATCACCAGCGGACCGCCGGGATTGATCTTGCCGCCGAGCGTGAAACCGCCGGTCAGGCGACCGTCGCTGAACTCGCAGTAGCTCGGGCCATAGTCCTTGAAGGACCAGCCGAACGCCTTGCCGTAGAACTCGCGCGAGCGCGCGATGTCGCCCACCGTGAGCTCGATATAGTCGATGCGGTGGTTGTTGCCGGACTTGGTCATGACTCCATTCCTTCCGAGATGGCTCAGCGTTCGAGCAGGCGCCTGAGCGCCGCAAGGTCGCGTTGCACGGCAGCAGCGTCGGCGGCGAAGCGCTCCTCCGTCATGCCCGGAAGCTGCAGGATCGTGAGCATGACCTCCGCGCCGGTGGCGTTGGGGACGACGCGCATGGCGATCAGGATTTCGATGGCCTCCAGGGTGACGACGTGGTCGAGCACGCCGAACTCGTTCGGCCGCGAGAAGCGGATGCGGATCGTCCGCCCGTCAGGATCCTCCGCAACCCATTCCTCGCCCGATTTTTCGAAGCGCCGGCCGAGACCGGAAGCCCAACGCTGAAAGTTTTCCGGGATCGACGTGAAGTCGTAGACTTCGCGCCAGTCGCGATCGATCGAGACCGAGACCGTGCGGGATGGGTAGACGGTCATGTTCACCTCCTTCGAACGGCCGGCGAACACTAGGGCGTCGTGGAGGCGAACGTATTGAACGAAACGGCCAGTTCAGGTGCGCAGCTGCGAGAGCACCATGGCCGGCGAGAAGCCTGACAGACGCCGCACCTCGCGCGTCAGATGCGCCTGATCGGCATAGCCGGCTTCGAACGCGAGCGACGCCAGGCTGGCCCGGTCCGTACGCCGGGCAAGATCGAGAAAACGTTGAAACCGGAGAATGCGGTCCAGTGTCTTCGGGCCGTAGCCGAACGCATCGTGGCAGCGGCGGCGCAGCGTTCGCGGACTCATGTCCAGCCGGTCGAGAATGACCGACAGGCCGGGGCCGCCGGACTCTGTTGCCAGGGCGTTGAAGACAAAGCCCATGTCCGTGTTCGGCGGATCGACATCGTGTGCGAGTCGGCAGAGCGCCTGCTCGAGGACGCGCATGCGTTCGGTGGTCGTTGTCACGTCGCTCATTCGTGCTTCGATCTCGCGTGCGCCCGCACCCCAGAAATCGAGGAGCGCCACACGGCCGCCGACGATGTTCGACATTGGCAGGCCGAGCCAGTTGGCGGCGGCACCGGGACGAAAGCGGACACCGACGATGGGCTCGGCAGGAGCCGTTGGCACCATGGCGACGGTGACGTCGGGTCCCGCCACGATCAGCTCGCCGTCGATCCAGGTGATATCGACGCAACCGTCGGGGACCACGGCGTAGCGGCCGGCATGCGCGGGTGCGATGGCGTTCGACCAGACGCATCGAAAGTGCGCGCCGAGCGCGGCAGTCGGGCGGAACTCCTGGTAGCCGCCCGTCGCTCCCGCAAGCACGGGCTTGTCCTGGTTCCGCATCACCGCAGCCTTCCCGTTGGGGCATGATCTCTTCCCGAAAACCGGCATCCAATTTTCGGGATCATGCTCTCAGCCGAGCGAGATGATTCCAGCCTCTCCATCTTCGGTGCCGAATGCGACAAGATTGCCGGCCGCATTCCACGCGAGCGCGCTGACCGGCGCATTGCCGGGGCGCTTGGCCAGGATCTCCGCGCCGTCGGCCATGCGAACGAGCAGCACCAGGCCGTCCTCGTAGCCGACCGCGGTCACCGGCTGCGCCGGATGAGACGCCACCGCGCAGGCATTGTGCTCGTAGGGCGCGAGCATCTGCGGCTGCTTGCCCATCGGTCCGTCCTTCGATTGGAACGGCCACACGATCAGCTGGCTCGAGCCCGAGGTCGCGAGGCCTTTGCCGTCGCTGGTCCAGCTCATCGAGCGCACGCGCGCGGCGTAGCCGGACATGCGCATGTGCTTGGCGTCGACGACGCGCCAACCATGCAAGGTCGGCTCCTGCATGGATGTCACCAGGAAGCGGCCGTCTGGGCTAAACGTGATGTCGAGATGCGAGCCCTTCCATTCGAGGAACTCGGGCTTGGCGTCGCGCGCATTGGGAAACCACAGGCTGGCGCCGCCGTAATGCGCAATGGCAACGCGAAAGCCTTTTGGCGCGAACGCGAGCCCGCCCACCGAGGAGGGCACGTCGACCATGCGGTCCTCGCCCTTCGCCGTCTTCACGAAGGCTTGCTTGCCGGCCGACCAGGCAACCGCATGATCGGGTCCGGCCGCGACCCGATCGATCCAGCGGCGCTTCGGATCGGCCGCGATCTCGCCCGGCTCGCCCTGCGCATTGGTGACGAACACCTTGCCGTCGTCACCGCCGGTGACGATGAACTGGCCGTCGGACGCGGCGGCGAGGATGGCACCGCCGTGCGCCTGCGCGCGTTTCTCCGCGCCGTCCGACCCCACGAACAGCAGTGCCTCCTCGCCGAGCACGAACACCGCGGTGTCCCGCAGGAAGTAGATGGCGATCACCGACGCGCCGGCGGCGACCGGCCGCGTGCGTTCGACCACGGAAGCATTGGGAGTGCGGCTATCCGCCATGGCTTACGCCACGCAGCTCTCAAAACCCTTGCGGATCTTCTCTTCCGGCAGCTGCTTGCCGATGAACACGACGCGGCTCTCGCGCTGCTCGCCGTCCTTCCAGGCGCGCTGGTGATCGCCGTCGAGGATCATGTGCACGCCCTGGAACACGAAGCGGTCGGGGTCGTCCTTGAACGAGAGAATGCCCTTGGAGCGCAGGATCGCCGGGCCGTCCTCGGCGACGAGCTTCTGGATCCACGGAAAGAATTTGTCGGGATCGAGCGGCTTGTCGGTCTTGAGCGACAGCGATTGCATGTCCTCGTCGTGGTAGTGCTTCAGGCCGTGATGGTGATCGTGATGATGGTGGTCATGGTGATCATGGCCGTGCTCGTGATCATGATCATGGTGATGATGGTCATGGTCATGGTCGTGCCCGTCCTCGGCGTCGAGGAACGCCGGCTCGAGATCGAGGATGCGGTCGAGATCGAATGCGTTGCGGCCGAGCACCTCCGGCAGCGGGATGGCGCAGCGCTCGGTCCGGTGCAGCCGCGCGTACTGGTTGATGGCGCGGATGCGCGATTCGACCTCGGTGAGATCGTCCTTGCTGACCAGATCGGTCTTGTTGAGCAGGATCACGTCGGCGAAGGCGATCTGGTTCTTCGCCTCCGGCGCATCCTTGAGCCGTTCGCTGAGCCACTTGGCGTCGGCGACGGTGACCACTGCGTCGAGCTTGGTGCGGCGGCCGACATTGTCGTCCATGAAGAAGGTCTGCGCCACCGGCGCCGGATCGGCGAGGCCGGTCGTCTCGACGATGATCGCGTCGAACTTGCCCTTGCGGCGCATCAATCCGTCGATGATGCGGATCAGGTCGCCGCGCACGGTGCAGCAGATGCAGCCGTTGTTCATCTCGAACACCTCCTCGTCCGCGCCGACGATGAGGTCGTTGTCGATGCCGATCTCGCCGAATTCGTTGACGATCACGGCGTACTTCTGGCCATGCGGCTCGGACAGGATGCGGTTGAGGAGGGTGGTCTTGCCGGCGCCGAGATAGCCGGTCAGCACGGTCACGGGGATCTTGTCGGACATCAGGGGCTCCGGTTTCGGCCTCTATATAGGGGCAGCACTGGCGGCTGGGAAAGCCCTCCCGGCCGCGCTAACGTGTGAGGGCTGGGCCCTGTGATGTCATCCCGTCTCGTTCGACTGGCCGACCTGATCGACCGCTTCAACCGGGCGGTCGGGCACGTCGCCATGTGGTGCGCGCTTGCCATGGTTCTTGTGCAGTTCACCGTCGTGCTGATGCGCTACCTGCTCGGCATCGGCTCGATCTGGCTGCAGGAGAGCATCGTCTACGCGCATGCCGCCATGTTCATGCTGGCCGCGGCGTGGACCTTGCAAGTCGGTGGCCATGTGCGCGTCGACATCTTCTATGCAGGCGCGCCGCCGCGCACCAGGGCCTGGATCGATCTCGTCGGCACGCTCGTGTTCCTGGTTCCCTTCGCCATTGTGCTCGCCTGGCTGGCATGGCCCTATGTCGCGCGTTCGTGGGCGATCCTCGAACGCTCGCGCGAGGCGAGCGGGTTGCCGCTGGTGTTCCTGCTGAAGACGCTCATTCCGCTGCTTGCCGTACTGCTCGGCCTGCAAGGCGTCGCCCAGGCGATCCGGGCGTGGGCGGTTTTGGTCACCCGCTGATGGCGTCGCCCGAGCTCCTCGCCGTGCTGATGGTGGCCGCCATGTGCGGCCTGCTCCTGGTCGGCTACCCGGTCGCGCTGACGCTCGCCGGCGTGTCGCTCGGCTTCGCCCTGCTCGGCGACGCGCTCGGCCTGATGAATGTTTCGCTGCTCGGCGCCTTCCCCCAGCGCGTGTTCGGGGTGATGACCAACGAGGTGCTGCTGGCGATCCCGCTGTTCGTGTTCATGGGCGTGATGCTCGAGCGCTCGCGCATCGCCGAGGACCTGTTGGAGACCATGGGCCGCCTGTTCGGCTCGTTGACCGGTGGCCTTGCCATCGCGGTGACGATCGTCGGCGTGCTGCTTGCGGCAGCCAAGGGCATCGTCGGCGCCACCACAGTCACGATGGGGCTGATCGTGCTGCCGACCATGCTGCGCCACGGTTACGATCCGCGGCTCGCCGCCGGCACTGTCGCGGCGACTGCCACGCTCGCGCAGATCTTCCCGCCGGCGACCGTGCTGGTGCTGCTCGGCGACCAGATGAGCAACGCCTACCAGGCGGCGCAGCTCGCCCAGGGCATCTTCGCGCCGCAGTCTGTGACGGTGAGCGACCTGTTCGCCGGCGCGATCGTTCCGGCGCTGTCGCTGGTCGCGCTCTATCTCGCTTTCCTGATCGGCATGGCGGTGTTGTTCCCAAAAACCTCGCCCGCCATTCCGCCCGAGCCCGGTGCACCCCATGGGATCGCGCTCGCGCTGCGGCTGGTCGAGGCACTGATCGCGCCGATTCTGCTCATCCTCGCGGTGCTCGGGTCGATTCTCGGCGGCGTTGCGACGCCGACCGAGTCCGCCTCGATCGGCGCCGTCGGCGCGATCCTGCTGGCGCTGATCAAGTCCGATGCGCGCACGGCTTGGGCACGCGCGGTGCTCATCCCGGTGCTAACCAGGACCGCGCAGATCACCAGCATGATCTTCCTGATCCTGATCGGCGCGACGTTGTTCAGCCTGGTGTTCCGCGGGCTCGGCGGCGATGAGATGGTGCAGCGCGCGCTGTCGGACCTGCCGGGTGGTACGGCCGGCGCCATCGCCGCGGTAATGCTCGCGATATTCCTGCTCGGCTTCGTGATGGACGCGTTCGAGATCATCTTCGTGGTGGTGCCGATCGTCGCGCCGGCGCTGCTCAAGATGCCGGGCGTCGATCCGGTCTGGCTCGCTATCATGATGGCGATGAATCTGCAGACCTCCTACATGCACCCGCCGCTCGGGCCGACGCTGTTCTTCCTGCGCGGCGTTGCGCCGCCGGAGATCACCACGCGCCACATCTATGTAGGGATCATCCCGTTCGTGCTGATCCAGATTGTCGCGCTTGGCGTGCTGTGGTGCATGCCAAGCCTCGCCACATGGCTGCCGCACGCGCTGTACGGCGCGCGATGAGCGCGCCAGCGTCGGTCAGGATCGGTCGGGCGATCTGAGGATCTCGGTCAGTACCTGGCGCTGACGGGCTTCGGGCTCACGCAGATGTTGTACCAGGACTGCTGTTGCCAGTTCCAAACGGCGCACTTCTCTTCGTAGAGCGCCCGGGCGTGGCCGTATTTCAGGCGGACCCACGCATAGTGGTAGTTGGGCTTCAGCCAGTAGCCCGGCTCGTGGTCATGGGCGCTGGCAGGCCACCCCGCGGACGTGACGATTGCGGCGCCGGCGGTCAACGTGAGCAGCAGCTTTCGCATGGCGTGGCCTTTTGAAAAGGGTCGTGGGATGAGATTATCAGGAAACGCCTGATGATCAATTGCCACGCGGTGCAAACGGGGGACAACACCGATCATGAAGGCAAGCCAATTGTTCGACCTGACCGGCCGGGTGGCGATGATCACCGGTGCGTCGAGCGGGCTCGGCGCCCGCTTTGCCGAGGTTCTGGCCGAGAACGGCGCGTCGGTCGTGCTGGTCGCCCGCCGGGCCGACCGGCTCGCCGCCCTCAAGGCGCGGATCGAGCAGGCGGGCGGCCGCGCGGCCGCGGTCGAGGCCGACGTGCTCGACCGCGCCGCCATGCAGCACGCGTTCGACGCTGCCGAGCGGGCGTTCGGCACCGTGACCATCCTGGTCAACAATGCCGGCGTCGCGCATTCCACGCGCGCCGTCGAGCTCTCCGAGGACGAATGGCGGCGCGTCGTCGGCACCAATCTCGATGCGGTGTTCTTCTGGGCCCAGGAGGCGGCGAAGCGCATGCTCGCCGCCAAGGCCAAGGGCGCGATCGTCAACATCGCCTCCGTGCTCGGCTTCGGCGTGTCGAAGGGCACCGCGGCCTATGCGACCGCCAAGGCCGGCGTCGTGCAGATCACCAAGGCGCTGGGGCTCGAGCTCGCGTTCCGCGGCGTGCGCGTCAACGCCATCGCGCCGGGCTGGTTCGTCACCGAGATCAACCGCGACTATCTCGAAAGCGAGCACGGCAGGGCGATGACGCGCGAGATCCCGGTCGGCCGCTTCGGCCAGGACGGCGATCTCGACGGCGCGCTGCTGTTGCTGGCGTCTGACGCCGGCGCCTACATGGCCGGAGCGACCATCGTGGTCGACGGCGGCCAGATGGTCGCGTTGCGCGGCTGACATCAGGAGTGGGTCATGGATTTCACGCTTTCGCCCGAGATCGAGGGCCTCCGCGTCCGCACCCGTGCCTTCGTCGAGGAGCATGTGCTGCCGCTCGAATCCGATCCGGAAAATTTCTCCGAGCACGAGAACATTCCGGACGAGCGGCTCGCCCCGGTGCGCGCCAAGGCCAAGGCGGCCGGCCTGTGGGCGCCGCAATCGCCCAAGGAGTACGGCGGCATGGACCTGCCGATGGTCGCCTGGGCGGTGATGTACGAGGAGGCGGCGCGCTCGATCTTCGGACCGCTCGCCTTCAACTGCATGGCGCCGGACGACGGCAACATGAATGTGCTCAAGAAGCTCGGCACGCCGGCGCAGAAAGAAAAGTGGCTGCGCCCGATCGTCGACGGCAAGGTGCGCTCGTCCTTCGCCATGACCGAGCCGGCGCCGGGCGGCGGCTCCGACCCGAGCATGATCAAGACCTACGCCGAGAAGAAGGGCGACAAGTGGGTGATCCGCGGCCGCAAGTGGTTCATCACCGGCGCCGCGTCGGCCGCGCATTTCATCGTCGCGGCACGCACCTCCGACGACAAGCGCAAGGGCATCACCACCTTCCTGTTCCACAAGGATCAGCCGGGCTGGCGCATCGTGCGCCGCATCGAGATCATGGGGCCGGAGGAGCATGGCGGCCATTGCGAGCTCGACTTCGACGGCCTCGAAGTGCACGACGATGACGTGCTCGGCGGCATCGGCAACGGCCTCAAGGTCGTGCAGGTGCGGCTCGGCCCGGCGCGGCTCACCCACTGCATGCGCTGGCTCGGCTGGTCGAAGCGCTGCATGGAGATCGCGCAGGACTATGTCAGCCATCGCGAAGGCTTCGGCATCAAGCTGGCCGACCGCGAGAGTGTGCAGATCAAGCTTGGCGAAGTGGCGCAGGCGATCCAGATCGGGCGCCTGCTCACCATGCACGCGGCCTGGAAGCTCGACCAGGGCGACCTCGCGCGCAAGGAAGTGTCCATGGCCAAGGTCCACGTCGCCAACACGCTGCACAAGGCGGCCGACGTGGCGATCCAGCTCAACGGCGCGCGCGGCTATTCCAAGGACACGATCGCCGAATGGGTCTATCGCGCCGCTCGCGCGGCGCGGCTGGTCGATGGCGCCGACGAGGTCCACATGATGGTGCTGGCGCGGTTCATGCGCCAGGAAGGGCCCGATTTCTGGCGCTGGAGCGCAGGGAACCAGATTTAGCTCTCCGTCCGGGCCGTGCAGGCTTAACCGTTAAGGTTTCCAAAAGCTTGCACTTGGCTGACGCACGTCATCTCGGCATCCTCTGCGTGCATTGAGGTGAGGAGGCAATCATGCTCGATCGTCGCAGAGAACAACGCTGGCCGGCCTATCTGGGCGGCACGCTCAGCTTCAACAAACGGCTTTCGGTCGCCGATTGCACCGTCAGGAACACGTCGCCGCACGGGGCCAAGCTCGCCTTGCACGGAACGCCGTTCGTGCCGGACGAGTTCGATCTTCTCATCCCGCACTGGCATGCCGAATACCGTATGCGTGTGAAATGGCGTCGGCATGGCCACATCGGCATCGAGGTCGTGGATTTCGACATGGGCAGGCAACCCACGTTGATCGCCCAGGCGCGCCGGCTCAAGCGGCTCGAACGCGAGAACAAGACGCTGCGCACGCGTCTGGCGCTGTCGGATCTCGATTAGCAGCGCATGCTCGCGGCGTCGGCGTTGCGCCGAGCCCCGATACGCGTCGGCTTGGCTTCCGTTGGAACCCGTGGTCTATAAGATCGCGGTGTGTGGGTTCGGTGGGAGCATCCTCGTGGCGGTTGACGCGGATCGTTCGCGACGAAGCCTGTCCATGCGGGGCTATCTGGTCCTGCTGGTGCTTTCCCTGGTCGTGCCCGGCAGCATTTTCGCCGGGGTGTTGTTCTGGCGCTACTATCATTCGGAGGTCGCGCGCATCGAGCACGACCTGCAGAACGACGCGCGGCAATTGGCGTCGACGGTCGACCGCGACCTCGCCGGCCTGCAATCGACCCTGCAGACGCTCAGCGCGTCGACGCGGCTGCCGCTGCGCGATTACGCGGCGTTCTACCAGCAGGCGGCGCAGGTGCGCGATCTGATCGGCGTCGACATCCTGCTGCGCGACCTGGCCGGCCAGCAGCTCGTCAATACGCGCGTGGCCTGGGGCACGCAGCTGCCGAAGGAGCCCCTCCCCGGTGACCGCGAGGTGATCGACACGCGCCGGCCCGCGATCTCCGGCGTCATGATCGGCACGCTGGCGCAAAAACCGGTCTTCACCCTCACCGCGCCGGTGGTCGAGCGTGGCCGCGTCACTCATCTGCTCAATCTCAGCGTCCCGCCGGAGCGCTACATCGAGCTGTTGCAGAAGAACCTGGAGCTCGGACGCCGCGCCGGCATCGTCGATCCCAAGGGTCTCGTTCTCGCGCGGACCGGCGACAGCGCCGACCGGATCGGCGAGCCTGCGGTTGCCGGCTTCATCGAGAATGCGCGCGGCGTGGCCGGCATCTGGCGCGGCTTGAGCTTCAGCGAGACCCCCGTGCTCGCCGCCTATGCGCGCTCGCAACTGGCCGGCTGGGTCGTCTACGTCAATGTCGAGGCTACGCAGGTCCGGCGCTCGCTGCTCGAGCTGATCGGCACGCTCGCCGCGCTCGCCGTGGTGTTGACCAGCGGCGCCGTGCTTATCGCCTACAGCGTCGGCGGCCGCCTCGCCGGATCCGTGCGCGTGCTCGCAGCACAGGCGGCGGCGCTCGGCCGCGGCGAGCCGATCGACTCGCGGCGCCTGCCGGTGCACGAGTTCAGCGAGGTGGGGCAGGCGCTGGTGTCCGCATCCGATCGCATCCGCGAGCGGGAGGGTGAGCGCGACACGGCGATCGGCGACCTGCGCCGCGTCTCCGAATCGCTCGAGACCAAGGTCGCCGAGCGCACGCGCGATCTGGTCGACGAGATGCAGCGCCGGGTCAGGGCCGAGGAGGTGATGCGGCAGGCGCAGAAGATGGAGGCGGTCGGCCAGCTGACCGGCGGCGTCGCGCACGACTTCAACAACATGCTGGCCGTCATCCTGGGCAGTCTCGACCTGGCGCTGCGGCGGCTCGCCCGTGGCGATACGACCATCCAGAAATATCTGGTCAACGCGCAGGAGGGCGGACGCCGTGCCGCCGCGTTGACCCAGCGCCTGCTCGCGTTTTCGCGGCAACAGCCGCTCGATCCCGAGCCGATCGAGCCGAACCGGCTGGTTGCCGGCATGTCGGATCTGCTGCGCCGCAGTCTCGGCGAAGCGATCCAGCTCGAGACCGTGCTCGCCGGCGGCTTGTGGCGCACCCATACCGATCGCAACCAGCTCGAGAACGCGATCCTCAACCTCGCCGTCAACGCGCGCGACGCGATGCAGGGCGGCGGCAAGCTGACGATCGAGACCGCCAATGCTCATCTCGACGACGCCTACGCGGTGCGGCATGTCGGCGTCTCGTCGGGACAATATGTTCTCATCGCGGTGACCGATACCGGCACCGGCATGACGCCCGAGGTCCTGGAGAAGGCGTTCGACCCGTTCTACACCACCAAGCAGAGCGGCGCCGGCACGGGGCTCGGGCTGAGCCAGGTGTATGGCTTCGTGCGGCAGTCCGGCGGGCACATCGCCATCTACAGCGAGGTTAGCCACGGCACCGCGGTGAAGATCTATCTGCCGCGCTTCATCGGCGAAGAGCCGACCAAGGAGGTCGAGGCCGACAGCCTGGTGCCGCCGCCGGCCAATGACGGCAGCGTCACGGTGCTGATCGTCGAGGACGAGGAGGGCGTCCGCGCCCACGTGACAGACGCGTTCCAGGAGCTCGGCTATCGGATTCTCGCCGCCGCCAATGGCACCGAGGCGCTCAACCTGCTCGACGCGCACCCGCAGATCGGGCTCCTGTTCACCGATGTGGTGATGCCCGACATGAACGGCCGCAAGCTCGCCGAGGAGGCGAAGAAGCGGCGGCCGTCGCTCAAGGTGCTGTTCACCACCGGCTATACGCGGAACGCGATCGTGCACAACGGCATGCTCGATCATGGCGTCCAGCTGATCACCAAGCCGTTCAGCCTCGATCAGCTGGCGCGCAAGGTCATGGACGTCCTGCGGAGCTAGCGCGTCCGACCATGGCAGGGGCGCGTTTCGGACTGGTCAGCGCGTGCTGCGGTGCGCCAAATTGCGGTCTGCGCGCCGGCGGGGCAATTTCGTTCCGGCTTGCCGATCCGTGGCGCAATGACCGGGCTTTGTAAGCGACAGTCTTCCTGACGCTTTCGCTCCCCATTATATTCATTCCAAGACCTCCCCCAGAGAGACGCGCGATGACGCTCCGAAACACCCCCCTTCGAGACGTCAGCCTCGATGACAAGTACGACCTGACCCAGGCGCGGGTCTTCGTCACCGGCTACCAGGCGATCATCCGCATGTGCCTCGCACAGAAGGAGCGCGATCGCCGCGCCGGACTCAATACGGCGGGCTACGTCACCGGTTATCGCGGCTCGCCGCTCGGCGGGCTCGACCAGCAGTTCCAGCGCGCCGCCTCGGTGCTGGCGCCGAAGGACGTGATCTTCCAGCCGGGCCTCAACGAGGACCTCGCCGCCACCGCGGTGTGGGGCTCGCAGCAGGCCGAGCTGCGCGGTGAAGGCAAGTACGACGGCGTGTTCGGCATCTGGTACGGCAAGGGTCCGGGCGTCGACCGCGCCGGCGACGTGTTCCGCCATGCCAACAATGCCGGCACTTCCAAGCACGGCGGCGTGCTCGCGCTGATGGGCGACGACCACACCGCGGAATCCTCCACCACCGCGCACCAGTCCGAGTTCAACTTCGTCAACGTCGTCATCCCGGTGCTCAATCCGGCCGGCGTGCAGGAGATCCTCGACTACGGCCTCTATGGCTGGGCGATGTCGCGCTACAGCGGCGCCTGGGTCGGCCTGAAATGCATGCACGAGACCGTGGAATCGACCGCGGTCATCGACGGCAGCCTCGAGCGCCTCAACATCGTCATTCCCGACGATCCATTCGACCTCGGCGACAAGATCTTCCGCATGCCGGAAGGAGGGGTCAACATCCGCCTGGTCGATACCATCCTCGGCATGGAAGCGCGCCTGCAGGACTACAAGCGCGACGCCATGATCGCGTTCGTGCGGGCGAACAATCTCAATCGCACCGTCATCTCCGGCGGCCGCACGCCGAAGATCGGCGTGATCACCACCGGCAAGAGCTATCTCGACGTGCGCCAGGCGCTCGACGAGCTCGGCCTCGACGAGGTGCGCTGCAACGACCTCGGGCTGCGGCTCTACAAGGTGGGCTGCCCCTATCCGATCGGCCGCGCCGACATGCTGGAGTTCGGCGAGGGCCTCGACCTGGTCATCGTCGTCGAGGAGAAGCGTTCGCTTATCGAGATCCAGGTGCGCGAGGAGCTCTACGGCTCGGTGCACACGCCGATCTGCATCGGCAAGAAGGACGAGCAGGGCAACTGGCTGTTCCCCGTCAAAGGCGCGCTCGACGTCAACGACATCGCGATCTGCATCGGCGAGCGGGTGCTGAAGTACGCGAGTGACGAGAATCTCGCCGGCCGCGTCGCACGCCTGAAGGAGGCGCAGCGCGTGCTCGCCGAGACCCAGGACATCTCGAGCCGCATTCCGTATTTCTGCTCCGGCTGCCCGCACAATACGTCGACCCGGGTCCCCGACGGCATGCGCGCCTACGCCGGCATCGGCTGCCACTTCATGGCGCAGTGGATGGACCGCTCGACGCTCGGCTTCACGCACATGGGCGGCGAGGGCGCGAACTGGATCGGCGAGGCGCCGTTCTCCAAGCGCAAGCACGTGTTCCAGAACCTCGGCGACGGCACCTACAATCACTCGGGCTACATGGCGATCCGCGCCGCCATCGCCTCGGGCGTCAACATCACCTACAAGATCCTGTTCAACGACGCTGTCGCCATGACCGGCGGCCAGCGCAACGACGGCGGGCTCACCGTCGACCAGATCGCGCGCCAGGTCGCGGCGGAGGGGACGAAGCGCGTCGTTGTCGTCAGCGACGAGCCGTGGAAATACCCGAAGGGCCTGGAGTGGCCGCGAGGTCTGACCTTCCATCACCGCGACGAGCTCGACGCCGTGCAGCGCGAGCTTGCAGAAGTTCCGGGATGCACCGTGCTGATCTACGACCAGACCTGCGCCGCCGAGAAGCGCCGCCGCAGGAAGCGCGGCCAGTTTCCCGATCCCGACAAACGCGTCGTCATCAATGAGCTCGTCTGCGAGGGCTGCGGCGATTGCGGCGTGCAGTCGAACTGCGTCTCGGTGCAGCCGCTCGAGACAGAGTTCGGACGCAAGCGCACGATCGACCAGTCGAGCTGCAACAAGGACTTTTCCTGCGTGAAGGGTTTTTGCCCGTCCTTCGTCACCGTGGAGGGGGCGAAGCTCAAGAAAGGCAAGGGCGTCGCCCAACCGGCCGATCTCGCGCCCCTGCCCGAGCCGGCGCTGCCGGCGATCGACCAGACCTACAACGTCATCATCACCGGCGTCGGCGGCACCGGCGTCGTTACCATCGGCGCCATCCTCGGCATGGCCGCGCATCTCGAAGGCAAGGGCATCGGCGTCATCGACATGGCCGGGCTCGCGCAGAAGGGTGGCTCGGTCTACAGCCACCTGCGCATCGCCAAGGATCCGGAGGACATCCACGCCATCCGCGTCGCGGCGGGCGGCGCCGACCTGGTGATCGGCGGCGACATGGTGGTGGTCGGCACCAAGAAGGTGCTCGCCGCCGTGAAATCCGGCCGCACCCGCATGGTGGTCAACCTCGCCGAGATCCTGCCGGGCGAGTTCACCCGCAATGCCGATTTCTCGCTGCCGACCGAGCGCATCCGCCGCGCCATCGTGGCCGCGGTCGGCGCCGACAACAGCCATTTCATCGACGCGTCGCGACTCGCGACCGCGCTGCTCGGCCAGTCGATCGGCGCCAACCTGTTCATGGTCGGCTATGCCTATCAATACGGGGCGCTGCCGTTGTCGGTCGAGGCGATCGAGAAGGCGATCGAGCTCAACGGCGAGGCGGTGCCGATGAACATCGCGGCGTTCCGCTGGGGGCGGCGCGCGGCGCATGACGCGAAAGCGGTCGAGGCGCTGGCCCAGCCGGCGCCCGACGCCAGCGATCCGGCGCGGCGGTTGTCGCAGTCATTCGACGAGATGGTGGCGCGGCGGGTCGAGTTTCTCACCGCCTATCAGGACGCAGCCTATGCCGCGCGCTATCGTGCGCTGGTCGAGAAGGCCAAGGCCGTCGAAGCGGCGAAGGCACCAGGCAAATGCGGGCTCGCCGAAGCTGTCGCGCGCTATCTGTTCAAGCTGATGGCTTACAAGGACGAGTACGAGGTCGCGCGGCTCTACAGCGACCCGTCGTTCGAGAAGCAGCTGCGCAACGAGGTCGGCGGCGACAACCTGCGCCTCAATCTGCATCTCGCGCCGCCTCTGCTGGCGCGCAAGGACAAGATCACCGGCGTGCCGCGGAAGATGACGTTCGGTCCGTGGATTTTCCCGCTGTTCCGCATGCTGGCCAGGCTCAAATTCCTGCGCAGCACGCCATTCGACGTGTTCGGCTACACCGAGGAGCGCAGGACCGAGCGGGCGCTGGTGCGCGACTACGAGGCGATGCTTGACGAGGTGCTGGCGCGGCTCGCGCCGGAGAACCACCCGGTCGCCGTCGGGCTTGCCGCGATCCCCGAGAAGATCCGCGGATTCGGCCACGTCAAGCAGCGCCACCTCAAGGCTGCCAAGGCCGACGAGGCTGCGCTGCTCGAGCAATTCCGCAGCGGTCCGGCGCCGCCGGTGCTGAAGGCCGCCGAATAGGCATCGTTAACGATGCAGCGCACCGTCTGACGCGTGTGACACGCGGTCGAATTGTTGTTGAGCGGGTTTGACTTGACCGCTCGGGGCGGGCCCTTCACATTCCCAAAAAAAGCCGTTGTTAAAACGGCTGCCAGAGAGAGGCTCGCGGATGGAGCACCCGCCGCGTGACATCGTGAGGGGACAACGTCGTGGCGATCATCGATGCCGCGCACGCGGATACGTTTCCTAAGCTATTGATTCGCAACGCAGACCTGTTCCGCGGCCGGCCGGCCGTGCGGCACAAGGACCTGGGCATCTGGCAGACCTGGACCTGGGATCAGGTGCTCGACGAGGTGCGCGCTTTCTCGATCGGCCTCGCCGAGCTCGGCCTGCAGCGCGACGACAAGATCGCCATCATCGGCGCCAACCGTCCGCGGCTCTATTGGGCCATGTGCGCGGCGCAATCGCTCGGCGCGGTGCCGGTGCCGATCTATGCGGACGCCGTCGCGGACGAAATGGCCTATGTGCTCGAGCACGCCGAGATCACGATCGGCGTCGTCCAGGATCAGGAGCAGGTCGACAAGGTCCTCTCGGTCTCGGAACGTCTGCCCAGGCTGCATCATCTTGTCTACGACGAGCCGCGCGGCTTGCGGGACTATGATCACGCGCGGCTGAAGTGGTTCGCCGACGTGCAGAAGCTCGGACGTGAGAAGCTCGCCGGCGACCCGCAGGCGCTCAAGCGTTGGGAGGACTCGGTCGCCGCAGGCAAGGGCGCGGATCTCTCCGTCATCCTTTACACGTCCGGCACCACCGGGCGCTCGAAGGGGGTGATGCTCAGCTTCGACAACGTGATCATCTCGGCGCGCAACGGCAACCTGTTCGACGAGCTCGACGAGCACGAGGAGGTCATCGCCTATCTGCCGCTCGCGTGGGTCGGCGATCACATTTTCTCCTATGCGCAATCCTACGCAGCCGGCTTCTGCGTCAATTGTCCGGAAGCCGGCGAGACGGTGGTGCAGGACCGCCGCGAGATCGGCACCACCTACGCCTTCGCGCCGCCGCGCATCTACGAGAACCTGCTCACCCTCACCATGGTGCGCATGGAGGACGCCGGGTTCATCAAGCGCAGGATGTTCCACTTCTTCATCGCCCATGCGCGCAAGTGGGGCGAGAAGATTCTCGACAAGGAGCCGGTGCCGCTGTCGGCGCGGCTCGTCTACTGGCTCGGCAATCTCCTGGTCTACGCGCCGCTGAAGAACCGCTTCGGCCTCTCGCGCATCCGCGTCGGCTACACCGCCGGCGAGGCGATCGGGCCGGAGATCTTCCGGTTCTATCGCTCGATCGGCATGAACCTGAAGCAGCTGTACGGCTCGACCGAGGCGTCGGTCTATATCACCGCGCAGCCCGACGGCGAGATTTTTGCCGACACGGTCGGCAAGCCTAACATCGACGTCGACGTGAAGATCGCCGAGAGCGGCGAGGTGCTGTTCAAGTCGCCGGGGGTGTTCCTCGGCTACTACAAGGATCCGGAGAAGACCGCCGAGACCAAGACCGCGGACGGCTGGGTGCGTACCGGCGATGCCGGCTTCTTCGACACCAAGACCGGGCACCTGAAGATCATCGACCGCGCCAAGGACGTCGGGCGCCTCAACAACGGCACGCTGTTCGCGCCGAAATACATCGAGAACAAGCTCAAGTTCTATCCGAACATCAAGGAGGCTGTCGCCTTCGGCGACAAGCGCGACACCGTCTGCGTCATGATCAACATCGACATGACCGCGGTCGGCAGCTGGGCGGAGCGCAACAACGTGGTCTACGGATCCTACCAGGAGCTCGCCGCTCACCCGCAGGTCTACGACATGGTCGAGAAGCATGTCGCTGAGGTGAACCGCTCGCTGGTCGAGGAGAAGGTGATGGCCGGCGCGCAGATCCGGCGCTTCCTGATCCTGCACAAGGAGCTCGACGCCGACGATGGCGAGCTCACCCGCACCATGAAGGTCCGCCGCGGCTTCATTGCCGATCGCTACGCGCCGCTGGCCAAGGCGCTCTATGACGGATCCAAGGAGGCCGACGTCTCCACGGAAGTGACCTTCGAGGACGGCCGTAAGGGCGTGATCTCCGCCCGCATCAAGATCCGCGACATGAAGCCGGTCGCCGCGCCCGCCGCCATGGAGCGCGCCGCATGAGGGCGCCGGCGCAAGCCGAAATCGCCGCTGGCGAGGTCCTGCTCTCGATCGAGAATGTCTCGCTCGCGTTCGGCGGCGTGAGGGCGCTGACCGACGTCACCTTCGACATCCGCCGCGAAGAGATCCGCGCCATCATCGGCCCGAACGGCGCCGGCAAGACGTCGATGCTCAACGTCATCAACGGCTTCTATCAGCCGCAGCACGGCCGCATCACCTTCAAGGGCGAGACCCGCGCCAAGATGCGGCCCTACGACGCCGCGCATGGCGGCATCGCCCGCACGTTCCAGAACGTCGCGCTGTTCAAGGGCATGACCGCGCTCGACAACATCATGGCCGGGCGCACGCTGAAGATGCACCGGGGTTTTCTCTGGCAGCTCCTGCGGCTCGGCCCGGCGCTCAGCGAGGAGGTCGCGCACCGCCACAGGGTCGAGGAGATCATCGACTTCCTCGAGATTCCGCATATCCGCAGCATTCCGGTCGGGCGGCTGCCCTATGGCCTGCAGAAGCGCGTCGAGCTCGGCCGCGCGCTCGCCATGGAGCCGGACCTGCTGCTGCTCGACGAGCCGATGGCCGGCATGAACCTCGAGGAGAAGGAGGACATGTCGCGCTACATCATCGACGTGAACAATCATTTCGGCACGACCATCGCGCTGATCGAGCACGACATGGGCGTGGTGATGGACCTGTCCGACCGCGTCGTCGTGCTCGAATACGGCCGCAAGATCGCCGACGGCACGCCGGACGAGGTGAAAGCGGACCAGAAGGTGATCGACGCCTACCTCGGAGTGGCGCACTGACATGAGCGGCATGATCGCGTTTGGCCACACCATCGCCACGCGCACGGCGCGCTCCCTCCCCCGCTTGCGGGGGAGGGGGGGGGAGGGGGCACGAACGGGACGGCATT